>Ga0233425_10007234_pt1 | contig 15747 bp, 15 predicted proteins | sample Watercolumn_Towu_2_FD_181712 | JGI IMG/M metagenome (GOLD analysis project Ga0233425, IMG submission 181712) | Freshwater microbial communities from Lake Towuti, South Sulawesi, Indonesia - Watercolumn_Towuti2014_140_MG | ecosystem: Environmental > Aquatic > Freshwater > Lake | place...
TGTTGCGAAACACATTCTTCGTTGCGGCGGTCTGAGCAGTAGGAGTTAAATGTGCCGAGTTTTTTTAATAAAGATTTAAATTCCAATTCTTCAAAAAGAGCTGTGATGCGGGCGAGGTCGAATTCGTGGGTTTTGCACGAGTCGAGGTTTAGTTTTATTGGGACGTCTGTGATAAGAGTCGCGAGGCGTTTGCTGAAATATGCGTCTTCTTTGCCTTTTTCTAATTTGTCGTGAAGGGCGCCGGAGATTTCGATTAGGTGTTCGTAGATTCCGTCGAGCGTGCTGTATTTTTTTAAAAGTTCTGCTGCGCCTTTTTCTCCGATACCGTGAACGCCTGGGATGTTGTCGGACGTGTCGCCGCGGAGCGCTTTGTAGTCAACAATTTGGGATGGGAGAAGGCCGTATTTCGCCATGACTTTTGCGGTATCGTAAATCAGCGTGTCGTTGAAGCCTTTGTGCGGGGCGAAAACGAAGGTTTTGTCGTTGATGAGTTGGAGGGTGTCCATATCACCGGTGACTATATAGGTGTTGATGGGCTCCTGGTAAGTTCCGGACTTAACTAATGGGGGTAGCCGAGTTCCGGACTCGGCTTGCTTCGCAAGCGTACCCAAAATGTCGTCTGCTTCGTAGCCGTCCATTTCATAAATTGGAATGTTAAAAGCTTCGACGACTTGTTTAATGCGAGGGATTTGTTCGTACAATTCATCAGGCGCTTTTACACGAGTCGCCTTGTAGTCCTTGTATTCTTCGTGGCGAAATGTTTTTGCTTTGCGATCAAATGACACAGCAATGTAGTCCGGTTTTTGATTATTTAAAATATTCAAAAGCATTGATGCGAAGCCGTAAATCGCGTTTACGAGTTCGCCTTTTTTTGTCGTGAAACGTGGGAGCGCGTGATACGCCCTGTGAATTATCGCATTGCCGTCGATGAGAAAAAGTTTTTTCACGAGGGGATGATAGCACAAATTTAAAAATAGCAATTTTTCTTACAACATTTTTCCTATGAATCGTCAATGGATACAAGATAGACCAAAGGGCAATTTTATGATAGAATTATTCAATGTTTTGACGAGTTAATTGCGCGAAAAAACAAGTATCGGAGATAAAACTAATTGCGATGCCCACAGGGATTGAAAACAAAAAATAAAAACAAAAATGACGAAGGACGACCCAAAATTAGTCTTGCTCAAAAATAAAAAATCATCAAAGAAAAATCTTTGCAAAAGGTTGTCCCTCGATTCTAAGATGCCCTTAATTACGCTTGTATTAGACAAAGAATTGGGGGCTGGCATCCGCGAATTGGTGGAGAGATTTTTGGAGGGGACAAGTTCTTTGGATGTTGAAATTGCTGTTGTCGCTGATACAAATTTGGATTCATTTTCATTTCCTCACGTTCATTACATCCCTTACAGCGAGAAAAGCAGAAAAGAAATTTTGGGGGCGGCCGACATAATGGTCGCTCTTCCTTTTAATGATTTGGAGGAGGCGTTGTTAAATGGGACGATCCCGGTTTGCCATCAATGCGAGTTGGCAAACGACTACAATCCAAACGCAGAAACAGGGAATAGTTTTGTTTACGGCAACGCTGAGGCCGCTGATCATTGGAAAATTTTCGCGTCTTTGGTAAGGGCGCTGGAAACGTATAAATTCCCTTATGACTGGAAAAATATAATCTTCACGGGGCTTTCGAAATAGGCAAAAGTTTTGCAGCCAGAAAATCTGCCCGGGCAGACTTTAGGTTTAAGCAGAAAGTTAACTTTCGGAAATTCGGAAAGTATACTTTCCGAATGTATACCAATTTTTACTGAATGTTCTTCGCTCTTGTAGAGAGGGACTAGTAAAACGGTTCACTGAAGTTATTTTGATTTTAAAAAACGTTACGCGAACTTAGTACGTCTTTGATGCAAATCATTTTCCTTTCTTAGTCTAAACTTGGCGCACCGCTTGATCCTGCTCCGGATGTGATCCCTGTGATCGTGTCGATAATGTCTTTGAAGTTGATATACTTAATGATATCAAGCCCCATGGCTTTACCGACTGTTCCAACAATTACCACTGCCAAAACTGTGATGATCAATCCGATGATTGCGTAGCGGATTGTTGAAACTGCGCTTTTGATTTTGTCTTCAGCGCCTCCAGAAAGGATAAACGAAATGCCTCCCACGAATATAAAGACTACAGAAAGGAACCCTGCGATGATGATTGCGTAAGCAAAACCCCTGTTTACAATTTCCAAAACTTGATAAGACTGGGCTGCCTCAACAATCGATGGTTGATCTGTCGGCATATTTCAGTTTTTAAACTTGAGCTGATTCTACTCTTAAGCCATTTCCGGTTCAACTATCTTCAAGTTGACACGTGCGTTGTTTTTTGAGCCCATTACGCGAAGTAGTGTGCGTAGAGCTTTTGCTGTTTGTCCGCTTTTTCCGATGATCTGGCCCATGTCTTCCTTGTTTACTTTCAAGGTGAGAAGGACTCCCATTTCATCAATTTTTCTTTCAGCGACAACGTCGTCAGGATGTTTTACGATTTGTTTGACCACATAGATCAAAAACTCGAGGTCCTGACCTTCGTTTGCAATTGTTGTGTCGTCTGCCATAACAGTTGGTTTTAGAGAATAAAATTAATTTCTGGAGTAAGTTTTTTAAGGTGCTTGTCCCGCGGGGGAGAGTTAGGCTGCGGGTTTTTCTTCAGCTTTTGGGGCTGCGTCGGCTTTTGGGGCTGCGTCGGCTTTTGGGGCTGCGTCAGCTTTTGGGGCTGCGGCCTTTGCTGCTGGCGCTGCTCCCGCTGCTGGCGCTGCCGCTTCTTCGCCTTTCTTTGCTCTTTTCTTGTTTCTTGGCTCCATATATTTTTCCATTCCTTCCAATCCTTGGCCTTTTAACAAAACAGCGACTGTGTCAGATGGTTTTGCGCCAACTGACATCCAGTATTTTGCTCTTTCCAAATCAACTTTGAAAACTTTTGGATTCAAAGCCGGTTGGTAGTGGCCGAGAATTTCGAGAGCCTTTCCTTTTACAGCGTCTTTGTGGTCTTGAAGGACAACTCTGAAGTTTGGTTGGCCTGTCTTACCTGTTCGCTGGAGTCTAAGAGTTAACAAGATTTCGTTAGTTACGGTTAAAAGCGGGTTTATTGTAGCGAAGAAGGGGATGAAGTCAAGTAATTTTTATTTTAGAATTTTATCTCTTCTAATTTGAGTCCGTTTTCGGTTAATTTTTTCTCTATGGTTTCTTTAGTTTGAGTGTCTTCTTCTATGTATTTTTTTCCTCTTCTAAGTACCACTGTTAGAATATCTGTTTTACCCCCCGTTTTTTTTGCCCAGTACGCAGCGGAGTCGACAGCTTGGATAAAAAGAGGTAAATTCCCCAGAGGTTTTTCTTTAGATTTAGTAATGATTTGAGCCATTATGTCACTAACTTCTTGATTTATATCTTCAGGATCAATCCATGCAAGTCGTCTTATTACTTCGGCAAAATCTTCATCTGACAAATCGAATCCTCCTGTTTTTTCTTTCAAATAATTCATGCCCTCGTTATTCGAATTGCAGTATTCGATGGCGTATGCCAGAGCTACTGGGTCACGGCTAACTAAATCTTTCGCTTTATCCATTACAATTGTTTTCATCAATTCTAAGTTGGTTTGTTTTGCTTTCTCGACAAGTTCGGGATGCCCCTTGTAAAGCGGATGATAATTTTCCGGAGAAGCTGCTTCTGAAATCATTTCCAGATTGTTTTTAAAAGTGCTGAGACAACTTAATAAGTAGTCCCTGTATATTTCTGGATTTTTAGAGTTTAAATAAACGTACCCAAGTTCTAGAAATTCTTTGTACACCTCTTCTCCCATTGATTTAAAATAGCTGCCACATTCCCGATAAGCTCCATAATTGGTCGTTATAAGATCTTTGTATTTTGATAAGAAATCCTTATAAGTGTATGGCTTTTTTTCATCTTCAGTAACATCTTGCGGTCTTCTAATCCTATACAAATCTTTTTTCATATCTTCAAGCGGATCTTTTCCTTCTCGTTCAGAATCACCCCTAACTAACTCAGGCGATCTTTCCTCCCAAACAAGTCTATTTGGCTTAATTAAATTTAAGTTTTTCATTTTTGTTTTCTATTTTCTATGTTGTATTATTATATCATGTTTGGCAAAAAAAACAAGTACCCGTGGGCTGATCGGGCAACGATGAATTTTTAACTTGTCAGCGTTTTTAGATCCTTCACCAATGGTCGGCCGAAGCGGCCGCGGAATTTTTGACTGAGATCTTCGAGGATTTTATGTTTGCGCATCATGATTTCGCTGGCCCAGACGGAGCTGGGGGTACTGATGTATAAGATGTTTTTTTTGTAGAATTTGGCGCGGAGGGAGGGAGGGATTTCTATTGGTTTGGACCGCTGTGTCTGGTCTGCATTTCTATTTTCAAAGAGACCTGGCAGCATTTTTTCGAATTCGCGGCAGATCTGGATCGCTTTGAGTTCTTTTGCGATGCCGTATGAATTCGCAGCTTTTGGGAGTAGGTTTTGAAAGGGGGTGAAGGACATGGTTTGTACAATGTTGAGAACGTTCTCAGAACGTTCTTTAGTTAGAGGGGTAGTGAAGAACGTTCTTAAGAACGTTCTTGAGACTGGGACGACGGGCGGTTGTATAGATTCAAAATCTCTTCCGCCATTTTTTCCCAAGAAAATTCTTTCACTCTTTTTAGGCCGTTGGTGATGAGTTTTTGTTGAAGGGTTGGGACATCTAGGATTTGTTCAATTTTTTTTGCGATGTCTTGGGGGGAATAGGGGTCGAAGAGGAGGGCGTTGGACGAACCTGTTTTGTCGTGTCCCGCGATTTCGGGGATACTCGAAACATTTGACGCTGCGACTGGCGTTCCGCAGGCGAAGGCTTCGAGAAGGGGTAGGCCGAATCCTTCGTATAAAGAAGGAAAGACGTAGACGGAAGCGAGGTTGTAGAGCGCAATAATGTCTTCTTCGGGGATGAGGCCGGTGAAAATCACTTTATTTTCGAGCGCGAAAGTTTTTACTAATTTTTCAGCTTCCGGGTAGAGAGGGTCTTTTTTGCCGGTGATGATGAGGGAAAGGTCTTTGTGTGACGAGGCGGTGAGAATATTAAAAGCCTCTATCAAGCGTGGCAGATTTTTGTGATAGCGATGAACGCCGGTATATAGTAAAAATGGCTTGCTGATGCCATATTTTTTGGCTAAAGATTTTTCAGCTTCTTTTTTCCCTTCATCATTAAGCTGGCGAAATTCGTCGTTGACCCCTTCGTAAATCACGTCAATTTTCGACGGGTCGACTTTGAGAATTTTTATCAAATCTTCCTTTGTGTTTTTTGAAACTGCGATGATGCGGCGCGCGCGGCGAACCGCATTTTTTATCACCATTTTGTACGCGAAGCGGTATGGAAAACTTGTCATTTTTCTGCCTGGGAAAAGCGTGTGAGTAAGGTCGTGAATAGTGACAATAAATGGCTTTCTGTAGCGGATCGGCGCGTTGAAATGAGTGAAGTGCATTAGGTCGAGATTTTCTTTATTAAGAATTTTTAAAAAAGCGGTCTGCTCTTTGACGGAATAATGCTTCGCGTTGACGAGAACTTTTTTGAAATTTGGAGCTTTTGGCGCGTAGCTGCTGAACTCGGGCTCGTTGAAAAAAAGCACATATTCGTGCATCGGGGAAATGCGCTGGAGATTTTCGACAAGCTCGAAAGTATACCGGCCGATGCCGGTGAAGGAAGAGGAGAACATTCTGCAGTCGATCCCTATTTTCATAAACGCTGTGGTTGGTGAGATACAGCTTTCCTCGGTGCGGCGTCATTCTGTATCGCGGGTTAGGTTTAGCATAAAATGGTTAGGAGAGGCAAGATGGAGGCGATACAGATGCTTTATGTCCTGTAGTCAGTTACTCGCGCTGACAAGTTGTACACAAAAGATGTTAGAAAAAATTTAGAACCGTATGCTACTTTTAGATTGGTTTATTTTTTAACAATTTGACCTGTGTCTACCTTGCTTGACAAATGTCTGACAAATCCTGTACAATGGATAGTGATGAATGAGAAAAAAACTACAGTTAGAGAGTTCCTGAGAAATTACAAAAAATTTAGCAAGACTGACGTGCCTGTGATTATTTTTAATAGAAGTGAGCCAGAGGGGGTTTTTGTGCCGTATGAAGAGTGGCAAAAAAAGAAACCTCGCGCTGCCATGAACCTTGCCGAGGCTATGAAGGGTTTTACGTTTCGCAGTGGTATTAAAAATCTCAGTGACCCAAGAGAAATTGATAAAACCTGCTATGATTTGTAACACTCTTTTAGACAGCTGCGTGTGGATTGCTCTTTGTGATGAAAGTGACTCTTTGAATGAGCAGGCTATGGATTTGGCGAAAACGATCGGCCTTGGTGGGGTTCGAGTTCCGGATTATATATACTCTGAAGTTTTGACGAGGCTAAGAATGAAAACCGGCGTTAATGCCTGCAAAACATTTATCAGCGCTCTTTCTTTGTACGGATTTGATATTGGTCTAACTACTTTGGAGACATTGGAGACAGCTACAAAAATTTTCTTTTCAAGAAGTGAAAAATTATCCTTTACTGACTGCCTGCTTTTGGCGGAGGCAAAGGTGAGCGGGATGAAAGTTTTTACTTTTGATAAGGTTTTGGAGAGGGCGCTGCGTTGAGTTCCGGACTCGGCTTAATGGGGTAGTTAAGTCCGGAACTTAAAATCTCTTGTGTTTGGGCATGAAATCTATTAAATTCCAACTGCTCTTTTAAAGGAAGGGTCGTCTGCTGTAATATGAGAAGTGACTTGCAAGCTAGTAGAATAACTGCAGCGGGCGACATTAAAAACAAGGAACCGTAGTTCAGCTGGTTAGAACGCCACACTGTCACTGTGGAGGTCGCGGGTTCGAGCCCCGTCGGTTCCGCCAAAATTGTTCATGTGGAGGTTGCCCCGATAGATCAGGGTCGGTTCCGCCAAAATGTTTAATACTTTATTGCCATGAGAAAATTTTTAATTTTTGCTTTTTGTTTTCCTTTGCTAATTGAGACGGCATTTGCCAGTTATGGGTATTGGAATGATGTTGATTATGATACTGATTATTATGAATCCATCTACTGGATGTCTGATGAGTATATTATTCATGGTTATGACGGTGGAGAGTTTGGGCCTGATAGCTGCGTAAATCGTGCTGAATTTCTTAGTATGCTCTATAGGGCCTTGGAGGTTAACATTGATGATTATGATGCCGAGTTGTTTACTGATGCTGACGAAGAGGCTTGGTATGCGCAGACCCTTAGGGCCGCTAGAGCTAGGGGGACTGTGAGCGGCTATTCTGACGGGACCTTTCATCCTTGGCAGTGCGTCAACAGAGCAGAGGCTCTAAAGATGGGCATATTAGAATTTAACGATTTCGAGACTCCTGAATTCAGATTGGATTATGGCGCTGTTACGGATGCTGATCAGGACGCCTGGTATTTTGACTATTTAGATTATGCTATGTCTGCGAATCTTGTTGGCTTGAAGCATACTGGCGTTGAAAGCAATTTTCACTACTACTATTTCTATCCTGTGGTGGAAGAAAACAAGATTGTCTTTAAATTTGATGGTCTTGGCAATATTGCATATGAACCCAGTGGTGACTTATCGAGAAAAGAAGCGGCTGAGCTGATTTTTAGACTTATGTCTGTTAGGGATAATGATTTGGATATTTTTAACGGGGATGAGCCTAATAGCTTAGAAGAGGAAGAAAGTTTTGAAAATACTAATTCTTATTCTTATGCTGACTACGAAGATGTGACTGATCTAGTCAAACTTTACCGCGATATTGTCGTCGACTTTCCTTATGATGCGAAAAATGAGGAGAGAAAGCTTCTCCAAGAGAATGCTCCGAAGGGAGCTGTCTTTGATACTCGTAGGTATTTGGCTGATGACGACTGGGAAGACAGAAAGGAGAAGATTATAGGACAGCTTGGTGTCGAGGACAGCCAAATAAGGGGGCTTGAATACTTGAGTGAGAATCAAGATTTTCAATTATTGAGAGTTGTAAATGGGCCTACCCATGCAACTGATTCTAATATGTCGGATGGCTTGGTGGGCGGGGGTCTTTATAAGTCGGTCGATGGCGGAGAAAATTGGGAAAAAATTTGGGATGGAGATTTAGTGGTTTCTGCTGGGGTTTGTCCTAATGATTTAAACAGAATCTATCTACTTGAAACTACTCGATACGGAGGAGGTTCTGGTGAGTCTTATGTACAATTGTCTACTACCAACGATGGCGGCAAAAACTGGGTAGTACGTGATGATGTCGTATACTCTGAAGCAGAAGATAATTTTGAAATTGGCCTTGTTTGGGCGGGATATTCTAATTCTTTGGCTGTCGATCCGGATAATTGCGATGTTGTAGTCGTTGAAGGGGCAATTAAAATTGACTTGGAGGAGTCGCTTTTTGAACCCGTTTACACCAATTATGACGGTTTGTGGTTTTAGGGGAAACGTTCTAATTACAGATATTTGACAGCGGTTTGTTTTTTGCGTACAGTTTTTCTCCTTTTAGGATAAATTTGCATCTATATGGACAGAGTTGAAAAAATCTTGGATGAAGGGGTTCGTATCAAAGGACATGGCGGAGGATGGAATCCTAATAGGTTTAGGAAGGTTGAATAAAATTTTTATGGAATACCACCCATGCAGTCCAAATCAACATATAATTATCTCCGCTGAGGAAGCGCTGGATTTGGCGAGAAAGAATGGCGAGACGGTTGTTATGAAATGTTTCGGTGAGATTGGTGTCGCTGGTGGCGTTCCTGGCGATATTGCTAGTGGCGTTACTGATGACGTTTCCGTTGATATCACCGTTGATCCTGAGACTTCCACTTTGACGAGTATCATCGAAGCGTATCATGGGATGGTAAAAGCCCTTACCGACCCATCAACTGCGGAAAGTAGCCGATTGAGTTCATTGAGAGAATCTGCAGCTGAGCATGCTTTGCATGTCGCTAAGGTTGAAGCTTTTGATCTTAAAAATATGTCCGGAATTTTGGATTGGATTGATAAGCTTTATGAGTTGCAAAACTATTTAATTCTTGATGGTCGATATACGCGGGTCATTATTTACGCGTTTGCGAGAAATGGGTTTAAAATTTGGAATCCTTATTCGCGCGAGGCTGCCGATGGCGATCAAAAGTTTAGACAAATTGTTGGCGAAGCCTTGTACCTTTTGTATAACCGCGGGCATCTTAATTGGGAATTTATTTGCAAGTTGAGAAATTTTAGACAAGAGAGTGGAATTTAGTGCTATACTCGCGCCATGGAAATTATTTCAAATCCAGTTGAGCTGGCGAAGAAGCTTGTGAGTATTCGGTCGGAGAGCGGCAATGAGAAGGAGGTCGCCCCGCGGGTGCGGGCAGGATTTTTATGCGTACTGATAAGTTCCGCCGCTTAATGCTTTGAAGTTGGCCGGATCGACGACGCGCATAATTTCTAGTTTTTTTAACAATAATTCTCTAGCAGAAAAGGTTGTTCCGTCGTATGCAGGAACATGAAAATGTCTTAATTCAGGATAGTTAGCTTCGCCGTACTTGCATGGCATTTCTCTCAGGCTCGCTATAGGGCTTAAGTGGAATACTGAGCATCTCATTTTTGTCATTCCGCCGCTGGCCGAATTTACTATTTCTCTTATTTCAAGATATTCGGACTTCATTCTACTAACTGTTTCTTCGGTTGCATCTGGAGTCATTATGACTCCGAAACTCAGACGCAGAGGTTTTTTTGATGCAATTGCTGCGATAATTTTATTTTGGGTCTCTAGAGCCGCTAATTTTTCATATTCTTCTCTTTTTTCAAAAGTCTCTATAGGGATGTAGGCTCCAAAACAACCTGTATTGAACAATGCATCTAATAGTTCCTGGTCAATTTCCTCGTCTTCAGCAATGAAATTACGAATCTCTAAACCATTCGGAAAATTCCATGCAAAACCTTCTCTTTGCATATACTTAAATAATTCAATTAACTTTGCACGGTCTCTTGCGGCTTCACAGAGGAGGTTGTCATCAATAACATCAAGAGTTGTTATCCCCGCTAATTTGTAATTTCTAAGCAGCGCTTTGGCATCTTCTAGGTCAAGGATTTCAAATTTATTTCGTGTTTCACAAAAATCGCATCCTTTGCTGCATCCTCTTGAAAAGTAAATTGTCGCTACCGGGGGACGTATTCCTTCCGGAAGGTCTCCGTCGTGTCCAATTGTATATTTTGGCAAATTGTCTTTTAACGGGTCAAAGTCCGGCAAAACTGCCTCTTTTAAACTTGGCAGTGGAGCACCGACTATTTTCGGTTCTTTTGGGAAGCTTTTTATAATTGCTGGATTTAGCCCTGACCTTACAGCAAGGTCTGCTCCCATTTTTATATATTCCTGCGGTCTTGTTTTTACATCTGCTCCTCCAACAACTACTTTAACTTTTCTATTTACTTCTTTTATGTGTTGTATAAGGGCTTCAACCACCCCTGACTCGCATGTGAAATGTGAGGATATTCCTACTATGTCTGTCCCTCTTACTTCATCATCTATTTGCTGAAAGTCGGCTCCCACTCTATTAACTTCTAGCATTCCTCCTTCCCATTCATATTTTTTGTGAAGTGTTTTATTCGACGGATCTGCTGTTCTTAAATCTGAAAAACTTACTTCGTCAACTTGTTGACTTAAGGCTCTTGCAATCCTTGCCAAACTAGATGGCATCGCTGTTCCATAGACATGTCCTAAAACCAATGGTTTTTGAGCCATATCAAGGACTTTTAATTCTATGGTTGGCTGTTGGACAAGTAAGGCTTTCATGGAGGAGTACTGATAACATGTATTTTACGTGGCGTCAACCCTGCTGTGGTGAGGAACGTGTGCTATACTGCCCGCATGGAAATTATTTCCAATCCAGTTGAGCTGGCGAAAAAGCTTGTGAGTATTCGGTCGGAGAGCGGCAATGAGGAAGAAGTTGCGGAGTATATTTTTGAGTATTTAAAAGCGCTTGGCTTGCCGGCAGAGAAATTGGAGGTAGACGGTGGGAGAGTTGGCGACGGTGTGGCTGGCGATAGAGAGGGAGACAAGAGACGGTTTTGCGTTTTTGTGGCGGGGGAGGGCGAAGTTCTTTTTATAAATCATATTGATACTGTGCCAATTGGTGAAGGGTGGAGTCATGATCCTTATGGAGAAATTGTTGATGGGAAATTATATGGGAGGGGGAGTTGCGATAATAAGGGGAGTGGGGCGGCGCTGTTGGCGGCACTCTTCCCGGGAAGTTTTCCAAACATATGCTTCACCATCGGCGAAGAAAACACTTTCATCGGCATAAAAACTTTTATTAAAAAAATGGCTCAGGATGCGAGATTTAAAAACATTAAATACTGCATAAATCTTGAGCCGACGGAATTAAAAATTGTTCATGCGCATAAGGGGCAAATTCATCTGACTATCCGCGCGCATGGCAAGGCCGCGCATGCTTCGGATCCTTCGAAGGGTGATAATGCGATTTTAAAATTGAATGAGGCGATAAATAATTTGCGTAAATTCGGTGATAGGCTGGCTGAGTTCGAGCACGGGCTTTTGGGGCGGCCGGCGATGAATATTGGAGTTATTAAGGGCGGAACCGCTTCGAATATTGTTCCGGATTTCGCGGAGATGGAGGTAGACGTGAGAATTGTGCCGGGGCAGGATGGGAAGAAAATCGTGGAGGAGATTAAAAAAGTTGTCTCTCCGCTTGAAGTCATCGTCAACCATATCTATAGCCCTGTCGAGATGCCTGCGTCGTCGCCTTTTATTGAAAATTTTAGGAAAATTTTAAAGGCTGAAGGCGTTGATTCTGAGCCGGAAATTGGAGGTTATACAACCGAGTTTAGTGATTTGGCCGAAGCTGGAATTGAGGGTTTTATTTTTGGGGCGGGGAGTATTAATCAAGCTCATAAAATTGATGAATTTGTGGAGGTTGGGCAGATAGAAAGATTGTGTAAAATATTATGTAAATTTTTGGGAAGTCGTGAGAGTTGAGCAAGTGGGGAACCTGAGTAATTTTTAGGATTTTTTGGAAAGATTTGGGCGATATTGTGATATATTATTTTGCGATATGATTACTTGGGACGTTAATCCGGTGGCAATTGGGCCTGTTGCGGCTTTGGGAGGGCTTGAAGTGCGATGGTATTCGCTGTTTTTTGCGCTGGGGGTTGTGCTGTATTACTTGACTACTCGGTGGCTGTGGAAGAGGAGGGGTTTTGTGGTTTCGGAATTTGAGACTTTGGTTGTGTTTTTGTTTGTTGGGTTGGTGGTTGGCGCGAGACTGGGCGAGATTTTTTTCTACCAATGGGATTATTATTCTTCAAATTGGGTTGAGATTTTTAAGGTTTGGAAAGGCGGGTTGTCGAGCCATGGGGCGACTGTGGGGTTAGTGGCGGCGTATGCTTGTTTCTGGCTGTGGAAAAAGTTTAAAAGAGAGGATTTTTCTTTTTCAAAATATGTTGATGCGGCCGCGGTGTGCATGCCTTTGGTCGCGGGTTTCGTGAGACTTGGAAATTTTTTCAATTCGGAGATTGTGGGGAGAGCGACAGATTCTGTTTTTGGAGTTGTTTTTGCTTTGAACGGTGAGTCGTTCGCTAGGCATCCCGTGCAATTATATGAAGGGTTGTTGGCGTGGGCGGTGTTTGCGATTGTTTTTGTTTTGTATTTGAAGGGTGCGCGCAAAGGAATTTTTGCGAAGAGCGGATTTTTTCTTTTTCTCTTTGTTTTTCTTTATTTTACTGGAAGGTTTTTTATTGAGTTTTTTAAAGAATATCAAATTTTGGTCGGGTCGGACAGGCTGCCTTGGGGTATGACAATGGGACAGGCATTATCGATTGTGCCGGTGGTGGTGGCGGTGGGGTGGGCTGCATACAGATTACATCCCTTCAAATGGAGAGATCCTTGAGAACAGTGAGTTTACTGATGATTCTTTGTCTCCCTTTTTCTGCTCGTATCTACCATATACGTTTTCTGTCGTTCTATCCTTTGAGTATCTTGCATCACAGAAGGCTCTTACCGTTGTGTTAATCGCATACTTAGTATCATCTTTAAACTTTTTCTGTAGCTCGACCCTTTTATCATCGTAAGTATTCGGCGCAGTTAATGCTTGTGACCTTGTTCGGAGGTCCCAATAAGTCTTCATTATGTCTTCTGACCATTTTCTTCTTAATTCCAAAAATCTATCCCCGGAGTCATTGAGAGTCCTCGCGTACTCGTTATATTCCTTTATCGCGTTCTCCCTCTGCTTTTTCTTTTCTTCTGCGTCCGTAAATTCTTGACTCTTCGTCAGCCCTAAAATTGCTTTTTTCTCTTTCCCGCGAAACATTCCCTTCATTTTTTTCACGCCGTTCTCTAGCTGCTTTTCTAGATCATCGAGCCCAATATCGCCACCGAAATACCTTCTCAGCAAACGCCTTGGCGAATCATTGAACCTATCGAAAGAATCGTTTGTGGCCATACTTAAAACTTTGTTGAGCGCGGTTTCGAATGCGTCGTATGCATCTGTTTGTTTTTTCGCCAATTTTAATTGTTTTTCCGCTATTTCAGCTATTTCCGACAAAAATTCTTCTACTTTTGCGCCAAGTCCATCTATGAATTCCTTTCTCTCGATTCCGATATCGAAATCTTCGTTATCGTCAAGAGCGGCTTCATGGATCTTGTCCCCAACTTCCGGCTGATTGAAGATTGCCCTCATTTTTGCTCTCGCTTCGTCCCTTGTTTTTTTAACTGCTTCCAAGTCCTCTTTTAATTTTTTGTATTTTCCCAAATCGTCGCCTTTTAGTAGGCCGTTTTTTTCTGCTTGCTCAAAGTATGCTAGATTTTTTTCGGCTTCTTCGGTCTTGTCTGACAGACTTTTAGCTGTTTGGGCTACGTAACCGTGTTCATCATACAATGCTCGCGCATTATTCCTTCTTGGAATTTCTGCTGCCTCTATCTTTTTCATAATGTCGCTTGCGTCTTTTAGAATTTCGTTCACTGGACGACCTGGGATTTGTGTGGTTTCTGGTGTCTGCGGGGATTGATCTGAGCCGTCTGTAACGGCTGGTTTTGTGTTTTCTTCTGCCATTTTGGTTGGGCTTATTAAATACAGTGAGTTCTCTATTATAACTTAAAGGGGATGGGGCGTCAAGCGGCCGTTTAAGGCAATTGTTTTTGTGCTATAATTTTTCCGTGCAGAAAGCGGAGCTTTATAAAAAAATAGATGGAAAAGGGGGTGGGGCTGCAGGCTCGGGCTCAAAAGGACACTCGCTGTGCTCGTGTCTGGCGTGCAGGCATTATTGTAAAATTAGCGATGGGCAGACTGGCGTGTGCGGGGTGAGGATGAATAAGGGTGGTGAATTGGGACTGCTGGTTTATGGAAAGCCAATCGCTGTGCATTTGGATCCGATTGAAAAAAAGCCGCTTTATCATTTTCTGCCGGGGTCTTCTGCATTTTCGATTGGGACGATTGGGTGTAATTTTTCGTGCAAGTTTTGTCAAAATTGGGATATTTCGCAGGTGACGAAGGAGGTGAAATCTGGGGGGTTAAGTGGGAGCGCGTATGAAAAGGAAATTGGGAAAATTTGTAGTGATGGAATGGGTTTGAGGTGGGGGGAGGAAGGAAGAGAGAAACGTGATGACGAATGGCTTTCGCTGGAGAAAGCGGTGGAGACTTGTGTTTCTGGCGGGATTCCGTCTATTGCATATACGTACAATGAGCCGACAATTTTTATTGAATATGCGAGGGATATTGGGGTTCGTGCCAGAGCCGCGGGAATTAAAAATGTGCTTGTGACGAATGGGTATGAGAGTCCGGAGTGTTTGGAGTTTTGTCGTGATTGGGTCGATGCGATGAATATCGATTTGAAGGCGTTTTCGGAGAAGACGTATGCTTCTGTTTGTGGGGCGAGTTTGAAAGGGGTTTTGGATACGATTCAGCGTGCGGTTGAGATGGGGATTTGGGTGGAATTGACGACATTGGTGATACCGGGGATGAATGATTCTGAGGAGGAGTTGAAGAAGATTGCGCGATTTATTGCTAGGCTGTCATGCGATATTCCATGGCACGTTACTGCGTTTTATCCGTGCTACAAAATGATGGATCGCGAGCCGACGAGTGACGCGACTTTGATGCGAGCGTGGGAGATTGGGAAGGCGGCTGGGTTGAAGTATGTTTATACGGGAAATATTTTGGGCGGGCATCATAATACGGAGTGTCCTAAGTGCGGGGAGATTTTGATTAAGCGCAGCGGGATGGGGTGCGAGGAGAATAAAGTTGCGGTCGGCAGAAATGGGACAGGAAAATGCCCGAAGTGCGGAGAGAAGATTGCGGGCGTGTGGAGATAATTGTTTCAAAATGATACAATCGTTTAAGCCATGAAAATTTCAATTCTTTGTGAAGATTCGGTAAAGCACGCGACAGGGAGCAGTCCTTTAAAAAACTGCTTGGCGGAGCATGGGTTTTCGGTGTTTGTTGAAAATTTTGATACGAGCGGTATAAAAATTCTTTACGATCTTGGGCATACGGATCTTTATTGGAGGAACGCGAAGGTTATGGGGATTGATCTTGGTGATGCGGATTTTATTGCGCTTTCTCATTATCACTGGGATCACACGGGCGGGTTGCAGAGACACGAATTTCCTTCCAAGAAAAAATTAATTTTGCATCCGGAAATTTTGAAAAAAATTCCATCTGGCGAGGCGGAGAAAATTGAAAAAGATTTTGAAGTCATTGCTTCTGCGG
>Ga0233425_10007235_pt1 | contig 15745 bp, 16 predicted proteins | sample Watercolumn_Towu_2_FD_181712 | JGI IMG/M metagenome (GOLD analysis project Ga0233425, IMG submission 181712) | Freshwater microbial communities from Lake Towuti, South Sulawesi, Indonesia - Watercolumn_Towuti2014_140_MG | ecosystem: Environmental > Aquatic > Freshwater > Lake | place...
GTGACAAACCCGGTTGAAACTGGACCCGATTCATTTTCATGAGGCATTCCTCCGCGTTGCGACACCTCCAGTATGGAAGCCCCGCCGGAAAATTGGGGGCCTTGCTGAAGTATCTTTCTAATCAGGACCAGGGATACGTTCTTCCCAGCCGGGTTGATGCTTTCCGATGATCGTCCAAGTGGAAAGCGTGATTGAAATGGCTACGCGACTTGCCGGTTCAGGTGGAACCGAGCCGCCAGCAACGCACGTAAAGCATCCGCATCGACTCCTTCCGCGAGACAGCATGCCGTGTATGAGAACGGTGCCATGTCGTCGCGGCCGATCCAATCGAGCAGTTCGGTGCGTGCTGGCGTGCCGAGCCGGGGATTGTCCAGTGCCTCGATGGCCCGCCTGAGAATTCCCATGCGTAGGGCCTGAATATCAGCGTCCGACCACCGGCCGTTGCCAGTGAAATCTCTCCGATTGTCGGATAAGCCGTTCTTGCCGACTGGAGCCGCCCTAGGCGGCGGTCGGCCGAACTTGATGGTCATGTGTCCTCCTGGAGTGATCCGGAGGACGTCCCCTGATGGGGGACTCCCCCAGTAGGGTTTACGACAATCGGTTTGTTGGAACGTGGTAAAGCTCCGGGCCTCACAAAAGACCGGCTTCGGCGAACGAATAGACCGCATCGGCTCCGATGACGAAGTGGTCCAGCACGCGGATGTCCACCAGCGCCAGCGCCGTTCGCAGGCGATGGGTCAGGGTCTTGTCTGCTTCGCTAGGCGATGCCTCGCCCGACGGATGATTGTGAAAGAAGATCACCGCCGCCGAATTGCACCCCAGCGCGGCCTTGACCACCTCGCGGGGGTAAACACTGGCGCCGTCGATGGTGCCGCGAAATAATTCGGCGAATTCGATGACGCGATGACGGTGGTCAAGGTACAGGCAACCAAACACTTCGTGCTCGCGTTCCGACAATTTCAACTGAATCGCCTCCTTCGCCGCCGCCGGCGAGGACAAGGCCGCGCCGCGGCGGAACCTGGAAGCCAGGCGCCGCTTGGCTTCGGCAATGATGATCGGGGTGTCGGCCAACCGGTAAACACCGGCGGCGTCCAGCACGTACAAGGTATGAGTCGTCATGGTCTGCTCCGTGATTCGAGAGACAGACCGACCCTGCAAGGGACGAACTGCCCCTCGGGGTGAATGAAAGCCCTGCGTTTTAGGAAAACGCGAGGCTGGGTGGGTCTTGCTAAACGGGATTTCTCCGGTATGTTCGGGTGAAAACCCGACACACCAGGAGTTCCCGATCATGTTCAAGAAATGGTTCAACCGATGGCAGCGCGAAGCTTCTCCGGAGCAAATTCGTACGGAAGCCCTGGAGAAATTAGAAGACTGCCATCGCTACTTTCGTGAAATGGCGGACCTGTCCGACAGGCTGCCCCACGTTGAGGTCGATCTGCAGGATCCGTCCGACCGAACTTTGGTCGCCGACCTCCGTCGGTTATTCGGCCTCGCGCCAGAAATGGCCAAGATCCAGGCCATCGCGGCCTGGAATCTCCTGGTGTTGGAGGAAACCCCAATGCCCCATCCGGTCAGGACGGTCTCCGTCGACGGCCGGAGGCTTCAGGTCTTCAATGGCGGAAACGATCGCTTTGAAGGGCTCGTGGACGAACTGATCTTTGCCCTTGAGCGAGCGGATCAGGACGATCCCGAGATCCGTCGGATCGATTGCTGGGCGTCGGAACGTTATCGCCAGCGCCAGCGACGCGCCACGCTGTCGACGGTTCCGGCCTAGCCGCCCCGAGCAAATCGCTGTGAGCGGCTTTCCTGACCTTGCCGGGCTTGGCCGACCGGGCCTTGAGGGCCGCCGTTTCGGCCTTCAGCCGTTGCAACTCCTGTTTCTTCAGCTCGACTGCGATTTCCAGGTCGAGCGCAGAAAGCAGGATGGTTTCCCGGCTGGCCCGGGGTCCCCGGTCAATAAGGCGTTGCCGCGTGTCGCGGGACAGCGCCTCCCAGTCGGGCTTCGGCGTGGGTATCTGCAGGATGGGGATCGCCCGCCGGGCGCGATGCCACTGAAACACACGCCGGCAAGCTTTGGCCGCGAATGCGACGAGAATCATCAAGGCTTTGCCGATGACCCGAATGGATACGAGCGCGGCGGCAATAAAGATCAATCCAAAGATGAAATACATGGGTTTCTCCTGTCGCTGAAGCGTGAGGAGAAACGCGCCCCGAGGGGAGCCGTAACTCCCCGTGCGGGATGGTAAGGGTCCTGCCGAAAGCGAGGCCTTCGGCAGAACGATCGGGTGGCTGCTTGTTTTCGATCCCCAGCTGGGATCATCGCGTACGAACCGCCAGGGTGCCGTACAGGAGTTCGCCTTCTCCATGCCGACCTGAAGGAGATCGACAGGGAGAAGGCGCCGACACGAGGTCGGCGCAGTGTTTACGGGTTGATCAGCAGATCCTTCGCCAGTTCGAACAACCGGGCTCGCAGTTCCCCAAGGTCGTTGATCACGATAGACTTCGGATACAGGTGACTGACGTCGATACCCAAACCGATTCCCACCGTTTCGATGCCGGAGCGCTGGCAGCGCGCCAGGATGTCCAGGGTCGACAAGCGGTCGTCGGGTTGACCATCGGTCAAGACCATCACCACCTTGCGGGGCTCTCGACACGGGCACAGCGACGCGGCGGCGTACCAGATCGCCTCGGCCATCGGCGTGCTGCCGCCCGGCGTCAAGGCGAAGGCCCCGACGTTCGGACGAAGCTTCTCGCCATGGCGGAGCACGGTATACACCGACCGTTCATCCCCGCCCGGAAACGCGGTGATCGCCGGGTTCACGCCCGGTATGCCTTCCAAGGCCAGAGCCAACGCCATGGACGCGTCCAGCGCCAAGGGCATTCGCGCTCCCATCGCGCGGCCGGCCGTGTCATGGGCCTGATACTCCATGCTGTCCGACCGGTCGACGAGCAGGTGAATCGCGGTGTTGGGATTCACCTTGTGCGCCTGGCGCAGAAAGACCCGGGTTTCGCCGGCGGGCAGCCGATGCAACTGACCGCTGTCGATCCGCTGACCACAGCGTTTGCGGATGGGCCGATTCCGGCGATGCGACTGCACCACGCCTTGGAGGGCGGCCCGGATCTTCCCGGACTCCCCCAGAACCTTGCGGTGCAGCGCCAGCCCCATCGCCTCGTTGCGCCTGGGGTCATCGCCACTGGGCAGGCAGACAGGAGCCACCTGGGCGTCGTCGATCCTCAGCGCCTCCTTTACCGCCTCGAAGACATCCTGTTCCAGGTCGTCTTCTTCAGTGCCGAGGATTTGCTGAAGCAGTGTCTCCAAAGCCGCGGTGTCGATCCCGGCGGGCTGAAGCCCGTCGTCGTCAGGGTTGGGTTGCTCCGAACCGGCACCGCCCGATGCAGGACTTGCCCGATCCGTGTCTTGGGCTGCTTGGCCGTCATCCGGGTTGGTGTCTACCGTTTCGTCATTTCCAGACTCCGGCCGGCAATTCTCTTCTCCAGCACCGCCACCGGATGCTTCCGGATCGGCACCATCGTCCCGGTCCGAATCGGACCCGCTTGCCGGACTTGTAGCCTCGGCTTCCTTTTCCTTCCGGACTTCGTCCTCGATCATCTCGAGTATCTGGTCCGCCAGGGATAGGCAGTCGCGCTCGCAGGTCAGGCCTTCCGGCACTTCCGACAGCAAACCCTTCAGGCGGATCACGGCGCCCTTGGGAAATCGGGCCTTCAGGGCTTTCTCGCTTTCGGTCACCAGCGGCGCCAAAGCAGTCTGCCCCAGCACCCTGGCACGCAGGCTCTTGAGCACATAGCCGTGGAGGATGTCGCCGGGGTGATCCAGCTCGGTGTGAGCCTTGAATTTGCCCTGGGCGATCATCTTCTCGATAGTCCTGCGAATGGTCAGCCGGGTACCGGGAAATTCCCGTGCACCTTCGTGCTCGATGCGAACATCCTCGATGGCGCCACAGAGTCGCCGGCGGATGACCGAACGCCCGTAATCGATCGAAAAGTCGGAATGGCGGATGTGGAATGCCTCGTGGGCCAGCAGCCCCCAGGCGTAATCCTTGTAATCCGGATCATCGCCGTCATAGCCGGGCAACTGGATGGCATCTCCCGTGGTATAGGCCTGGTCGCCACCGACTCGGACCTTGATGCCGAAACGCTGACCGATGGCGGCGGCAACGATCGGAAACGCCCTGTTCAGAGTTCTGTCTTTCATGATTTGGCTCCTTTAGAAAAGGGCAAACCACACCCATTGGGGCAGGTTTGCCCCGGTGGGGTTGTCGACTCGAATGGCGATGACGATAACGCCGCGATGGACCGGTTCAGAACCAGAACTCGGCCGGGGATGCCGGTACGAGTGTGGGGTCCTTCGCGGGAACGAATGTTTCGGCCTTCTCCGGCGTGGGTTCGGCGGGAACCTCATCCCTTTCCATTTCCTCTTCGATGCCATCGAACAGACTGAATCGGTCGATGGTCGAGGATTCCATCGGACGGTCCGGTGTGGACAGGGTATCCAGGTCAGCGTGGCGTTTCTCGTCCGGGACGGACGTTGAAGAGAGCCCGCTGTCCGTTACCGACGGCAACACCGTTTCCTGGCTCAGCCCCTCCCCATGCCGCTTGATCCTTTCCGGATCGGACAGCAGCAAGGCGAAGGCGAAGACTTCCTGGAGGTAGGCGCCATCGAGGGCGCCGGCTTTCGGTACTCGGGACAGCAAGGTGTCAATGGACTGCACCACCGGGCTCACCCGATGATCCAGAAAGGCCAGTCCGTCCAGCTTGTCGCGGATCCGCTTGAAGGGACTCAAGGCTTTCCGCGTCGCGCTTTGCCGTCCCAACAGGGAATGTTCCACCAGATCGTTGGCGTCCTGGGCCACTTCCCGGAACAGGTTGTCGCTCATGGACTCGACCTTACGGCTCAGGCTTTCGGCGATCTCCGGCGAGCTTTCGCCTTCGAGCGGTTCAGGCTGCGAAACCCGAAACACCACATAGTCGAACCGCAGACCGGCCGCCACCACATCGACGGGGTCGACGGCGCGGCGGATCGCTTGCGCGAAGGCCGGATGCCGAGCGACCCAGTCGGAAATGACCTCGTCATATCGGGACAGGAACTCACCCCGCGCGGCTTCGAAACTCGATGCAATCCGATCCAGTTCGCAGCGGATCGAGCCGATGGCGCCTTCCGGCACGGCGAAACCGCCGAGAAAGCGGGTGCCGACCTTGAGGCAAATCCGCTCGGCTTCCTTCTTGAGGCGGTTGAACACCGCCAACTCGCCGGGGTCGGCGATCTTCTTCGAGCCCAGCGATGCCAGATCCTCGGGTGGCAAAACGCTGCCGTCGGCCAGAATCAGATCCTCCTTGCGGAGTTTCTTCCGGCCGCCCCAGATGGTGGCATCCAGTTTGACCACCAGCAGGCGGTCCAAAATCAATGTGATTTCTTGCATGGTACGTCTCTTTAGGTCGTGAAGGGACGCACCACACCCCCAGGGGCGAACGATGCGCCCCTCGGGGGTTGAACGAATTCGGCGATGGCTTCAAAAGTAGAAATCGTCGCCGGCCAATGTGGTCAAATTGATCCTAGGCTGCAGGAGTTCAAGGGCTTCCGCCAAGAGCCTCACCGATTCCAGATCGGTACCGAACCAGGCCAACAGCTCGAGTTCGGCCTTGAGATCGCCGATCTCACGGGCCTCTTCGCCGGCGATGCCGATTTGCACATCGTCCAGCGCCGATTGTCGCAAGGCCATCAGGAACAGCAGCGGAATGACACCGTGCCCTTGGCGAATCTGGCCGGAAAGCTCCACAAGGGCATCGCTCTCGGTCAGGTCGATCAACTGTCGCCAGCCGTCCCATCGGGATGACGCCTCGATGTCGCCGGCCGCCTTGATCAGTCCGATCAAGGCTTGAACCCGGTTGCCGAGCCGATCTCGAACCGCTGGTTTTCCCGGGTTTGTGAGCTCGATGCTCCAGTACACCGCCTTGATGCGAGGGCGGACTGGCGGAGTGGCCGGCGTGACTCCCTGGACGGACGTCAGCAGGTTGCCCGCCGCATCGATCTGGACGTGGCCGATGAGCTCATAACCCTTGCGCCGTTTGGCCTGCTTCAGGTGGTGAACTTCGTCCGGGTGCCGCAGGGGTTTGGTGTTGTCCTGGGGCAAGCGGGATCCGGTCCGGCCCCACCGGGTGGTGAAGCTGCCGTCGCCGTTGAGTCGGATCGCCCAGTCCTTGGAGGAGCCGTCGGCATGGGTGTATCGATACAGCTCGAATTCCGCCATCAGACACCTCCCCAGTCCTCGCCGAACACATCCGAGGCGATGCGGTGGATCGCTTCGCGCTCGGCCGGCTCGGCTCGTAGGGTCAGCGCCCTGTCCAGAGCATAGGCCAGCGCGTTGGGCGCTCCCTTGAAGGTCGCCGCCAGGCTGGCCCAGCGGATCAGCCCGCGGGTGGAGAGGGTGACGGACAACTCGCCCGCACCATCCTGTCCGCCCAGGAAGACCCTGCGAACCTGGTTGGCGACCTTGACCATCTTCTCCATCACCGGATGGGGCATGGTGGGCACCACGTCGACCAGCAGCTGCATTTCCTCGGCCGGGTCCGGATAACCCACTTCCATCAGTCGGAACCGGTCCAGGAAGGCCAGGTTCTGCCTGAGGATGCCCTGATAGAGTCCCGATTGATCGCCCGAACCGGCGCTGTTGCCGGTGGCCGCCAGGCGGAACTTGGGATGGGGCTTCACCGCTTCGCCGGTTTGCGGCAGTGTCAGCGGCTTGCCCTCGACGATGTCGTTGAGGCCGATCAGTTCGGACGGCTCCATGGCGTCGATTTCGTTCACCAGGAAGAGGTGTCCGTGACGGACCGCCAAGGTCAGCGGCCCGTCGACCCAACGCATCTCACCGCCTCCCAGCAGCATGTATTGCCCCAGGAGGTCGTGCAGTTCCAGCCGGCCGTGGCCGGTGACGGTCTGCACCGGCCAGTACAGCCGGGCCGCGACCTGCTCGATCAGCGAGGTCTTGCCGGAACCGGTGGGTCCGGTGATGAACAGACCGTCGCCCTTGGGGGCGGACAGAAAGGCCAACACGTCCCGCAAATGATCCTTGCGGAAGATGTAGTCCTTGCGCACAGGAACACCGGGATGGGACGCATCGGCAAAGCCTTCGACGACCATGGCGGCCGGCGCCGGCACGCCGAAGGTGGTGGATACGGGAAATGCTTGGTACATGGGAACCTCCTTTGCAGGGTGACACCCGCGACGAGGTTCACGTCTCCCCCAAGGGAAAGGCTGAACCTCCCCGCCGGGGTTGCGTAATGAAGATGCTGCGTTACGATGAAGTTTTCGGTAACGGACATCCCGTCATGATCAAACTGGGCAACAAGCTGCGACTCAGCGCACGCGAACTCGGCGCCTTCCGCAAGATGACCGGCGTCTACCCGGCACCGGCCACCGTGGACGAGCACAACGGCGCCTTGGAGCGCGCGGCTTCGGCGTGGAAGGACAAAGACGGCAGTCCCGCCTCCCAGCTGCTTCAGGCCGTGTTACTCGCCGAACGCATCCCGAAGGAGTAGTTCGGCCAACAGGGTTGCCTTGCGGCGGCCTGTGGCCTTCAGTCCCAGGAGCTGGCGCAGCGTCTCCGCCTGTCCCCGGTCCATCAGCGCAAGCAGCAGCATGCGCGCCATGTCGTCGTGCAACTCCCGAAAGAGGTCGGGATGGGCCAGCAAGGCACCGGCCACCGTGGCGGGTTTTTCCGTCGCCAGGTCCAGCAGGGTGTTCTCGGCTGCCAGTTGGGCCGCTTTCACGGCCAATCGATCGTGGTTTCTGCTCATCACTGCCTCCTGATTCAAAATCGGGGAGACAGCAATCCCACAGGGGGAATGTCTCCCCTTGTGGGTAAATGGCCTTACGGCCGGTTGAACCGGGTTTGACGCACCCGGCACGGCGAAGGAATCCTTTCGCCGCCGCCCTTGGACGGAACGCCTGCACTGGGCAGGATTTCAGCGTTTCCAATCGGAAAGCGCCAAAAGTCAGGAATCGGTCTTTTCCGCTGACGCCTGTCACGGACAAGCGTCAAGGGAAAAGCCCCGGCAAGTACCGGGGCGGTAGTATCATCAGAACCAGTAATCGAGACCGGCCACCCGTCTCAGGGCTTCCGGCTCGAACGGCACTTCGGTTCTGTTGTCCTCGTCGTCGCGCAGGATCAGCCGAACCTGCTCGGTACCCCTGCGGCGGAACGGCTCCAGATCGCTCTCCTGGATGTCCGGCCGCAACTGCAGCAAGGCGGCCCGGTAGTCGATGGCACCGCGCCTGAGATAACGGCTGATGCGAACACCCGACGATTCGGCGAGGGTGAACTCCCCCATCATCGCCAGGAAGCGCTGCTCCATCTCGGCCAGCTTCTTCTCGATGGCCTTGAGTTCCGCCACGTAGGGTGCTCGTTTCTCATCGAGCTGCCGATAGTCGGCGGCCAGACGAAGCCAGGCGTCCAGTTCCGGACCGCTGGGTACATACAGGTCCCGTTCCGGATCCAAGGGCGGTTCCTTGCCGGTCTGGATGCACTCCCAGAAGACCCGGGCCCGCTCGACGATCTGGACGATGCAGTCGTCATCGCGGGGAACATCGAGATCGAGCACCTCCTCGCCGAAGATCAACGACAGAAAGGCCTTGTCGGCCTCGGCCACGTAGATCTGGGTCTGCACCTGGGCGTAATAGCGCCGGTACAGTTCCGACTCGGTGCCGTTGGCCTGTGCCTCGCGAAACTTCGCTTCCGTCGGCGCCTTCAGTTCCACCGGATGGCCATCGTCGGTGAGCCCGTCGAACGAAGCCCGGAGGATGGGCTCGTCGGACGATTGCGCACAGATCGGCAACAGCATTACGCCGTGCCGGTCCTCGAAGCGCCGGCGGGCGATCGGTTCCTCCCGAAGGCCGCGCTGGACATGGGGATTGCCCGAAAGGTCTTCCGGCAATACCAGGCCGCGCTTCTCCGCCCACAGCCGCCAAGGCGTCTTATAGGGCGAGCCCATCAGGACCGGTGCCTCGGAAGCGGTGACGCCGGCGTTGCGCCAGGCATGCCATTGTGGCGTGCGTTGCTTCAGGTCGATGATCTTCATGCCGCTCCCCCGTCGCACATAGCCGCTTGGGGAGCAGCACCGCAGCCATATTTCCTTTGCACGCTCAACTGTGTCGCTATGGACAGGACCTCTCCGGATTCCAGCAATTTGCGGGCGCAGGCGGCGGCCTGTTCGACGTCCTCGAAGAACAGCAGCGTCGCATCTTCGGATTCGAAGCTGCGGGCGCCGAAGTGCTGGGCGATGCGTTCCAGATCGGATCCTGGCCGTTCGCCTTCGAGTTGCCGCCAGATCCGTTCCAGGAATTGCCGCCCGTGCTTGCGCACCGCGGCCGGTGTTTCGTAGCGTTCCCAGTCGGTGTGGAGAGGCAACCGGTTGGCCGATTTGGTGATGTTTGAATCGTTCATGGCATCCTCCAGAAGGGGCGCCATGACCCATCCCCCCAGGGGGCGATGCATGGCGCCCCTATTAGGGTTTAGAGAATCGGATCAGGCGTCAGCCAGTTCCGGATTGAGAGTCTTCTTGGCCTCCGCCAGAGCTTGGTGGCCGGACGCCGCTCCATCAGAGTTGACCGGCACAGCGGCCAGTTTGGCCTGTCGCGCCTGGTTGATCTCCGCGGTGACGTAGCTCAGATCGAAGCCGCTGAAATGCTCGGTGGCGTAATCGAGCGCCGCTTGCCAGGCGCCGGCTTTTTCCGCCCGGGCGATGAGCTTCGGCGCCATGCGCTTGGCATCCGGACTGGCCTCGCCGCCCGTGTAAGGCGTCAGATCGGTGCCGGCAGCCACAGGCTCGGCCTGGCCCTCCAGGATTCGTTCGGCCTCGTCCTGATCGAATATGCCCACAAAACCGAACACCAGGCGCGAGGCCTGGATCATGGTCTTGTGGCGCAGGAAGCGCTTGGTGTGGGTCTGCCACGGACCGTTGACGGTGTAGTTGCGCCCGTCCTTGTTGCCGGTGAAAGGCTCGCGATACACCTCGTCGAGATATTCCCGGATGGCGATGGGATGGCTGCGGTCCTTGCGGTACATCACGCACTCCATCCACTCCGGGCAGGGCTTGGCGCCGGGCATTTCGACAAGGTTGTCCGACGCGCTGAACTCCATGCCGTCGAAGTTGGCGTGTTGGTTGATGATCCGCGCCCAGCCGTCCACCCCGACCACCGGCACGATGCCGTTCTGCTTGTCGGGATAGGCATAGATTTCCTTGGTGAACGGATTCAGGCCATATTGGTCGGCAACGATCAGCAAGGCCATCATTTGCTCGTCGGTCACCGGCGTGGAACCGGGCTTCTGCCGAAACGCGGTGGCCTTGAGGATTTCGATGACCTTGGTCTGGTCGACGGAAAAGCGTTCCGCGAATTTCTGGATCAGCTTGTTGTTCATGGGTGTCTCCTGTGGGGGGACACCCTGACCCCGCCGGGGAGGGTATCCCCCGGTTCGGGTTGATGAAGTAATCGTCACGATAACCGGCCGCTCGGCCAGTCACGTCAACGACCGAATCGATGTCAGACGGCGAATCGCGGTCGGCCCAATCGGTCGCGTTTCACGGCAATGGCGGAAATGAAGGGAATGTCGCCATCCTCGAAGTCGAACCCTTCGTCCGTCGGTGTGGCCAATGAAGCACCGCCGCCGGTCTGGCCGGAATTCGAGGCCTGGGCAGAAGCCCTCGCCTCGGAACGGCTTTCGAGCATTTTCATCTCGTGGCCGACGATTTCCGTGGTGTACTGCTCCTGACCGGCCTGGTTCTTCCATTTCCGGGTACGAATGCGCCCCTCGATGAATACCAGCGAGCCTTTCTTCAGGTATTCGCCAGCGACTTCGCCGGGGCGCCCGAACAGGACGACCCGATGCCACTCGGTGGCTTGCTTCACTTCGCCCGTGCCTTTGTCCTTGTGGGACTCGGAGGTGGCGAGCGCCAGATTGGCGATGCATTTGCCTTCCGGGGTGTAACGCACCTCGGGATCGCGGCCCAATCGGCCGATGAGTTGTGCCTTGTTCAACATGGATGGACTCCCCCCGCCGCACTCGGGAAATCGAAAAGAAAGAGCCGGCGCGTGCGGATCGCCGGCATTCGGAACGTCCACATACCCAGGCATGCAGACATCTCCTGATCAGGGTTTGAGCGCTATCGGGTTGCCGCGTCCACCGTCAGATCCAGGCGTTCCGCCCGGCTCGTGAGGTAGCTGTTAGCTTGGCTGCCCAGAACGACAGCGGCCGTCACGGTGACGCTGAGAACAAAGAGGATGGCTTTCATGGCGATCTCCAGAATGGATGAGCGCCATGAACCCCGGTCCGGGCATGACGCCCGGATGGGGTTGATGAGAAATGGCTGTTCTTGTCGAGCGCCCAGCTTGCGCTCCCTGAGGCTCTACAAAGAAAGTCGCAGGGTTCTGATCTTCCAAAAAAAACGGGAAGGATCAAAATCGAGGGATGTTGTACTACACAGACTCGCGGCGTTGTGCCGAAATAGATGCGGCTTTCAACGCAGTTTTTCTGCGGCCGGAGGGAGACGGTTCGGGCTAGGATCGCGAACTGGCATTCATCAGCGACCCGAGGACAACCCCATGGCAGAAGCCAAGAACCGCGCCTACAGCCGGCCCGTATTCGACCAGGCCGTCACCCTGAGCAGTGAACAGGCGCAGCGCGTCATGGCGCGGGAATTCACGCGGGTGGTCAGCGCCCTGTATGCCATCGACGTGATCCTGCGCATCATCGGCGGCGACCAGGAGATCGACGAGGTGGAGACGGTGGTGAATGCCCTGATCAGCGACTGTGGCAAGGACGTTCAAAACGAGAAAGCGCGGCTGGAAAAGCTGCGGGAGGACAACGGCATTACCCAGTTACCCCGGTATACCAACCCGGCGACTACGACGGTCCGCATCGTCTCGCCTCAGGTGGCTCAATTCGTCGCCCTGGTGCAGCGCATGGACGAACTCATGGTGACACTGGACGCCTTGTGGCTGTGCGGCATCCTCACCAGCAAGCAGCGGTCCAATGCCGCCTATCAGTGGCAGCAGCGGTTACTGCGCATGGGCAGGCGGGTCGTCGAGATCGAACGACGTGCCAGAGCCTCCGCACAGCAGAAAGGAAAAGAAGGGGAGATTCGGGAGGCGACCAGCGAGTCCGACGGCGAAGAGTCGGAGACCACGGCATTGGAAACAGAAAGTTGTCCTCCTTCCGAAGCAGGTCAGGCGGCAATCTCCGACGACTCTCGTGGGGATCCGGTCTGAGTTGATTGCCATCCAACAACAAGCATCTTATGGCCTATAGCGCTGAGCCTCGACAGGCAGATACCTAAATTGCTGCCATTGCCGTCATCAGACCCTTCCGGACACCAGTCCTTCACGAACGTCGGCTGTCCTTTCAGTCGGCCGGACGCAACCGACCCATTGCTGTCATCCAACCCGGCTGACCGCCAATGGCCGGTTTCAAAGTGGAGCCGACGAACGACGGGAATCCAACCGCTCTCCAAACCCGCCATTCGACTTTTGTTCCCCTCGGGTGGTCGAACGGCCGCTTACAGGATCGCCTCCGAATTGGTGGGAACGGCCAAAAGCCGCCACCCAGGGGACTGTGTATCTGCCGATGGACAAGGCTGCTATCGTACCCATACGCGACACTGGGCCCACCAGCAGAAAGCATGATCCGGCTTGCTGCTGCAGGATATCTTTTGATCTATCTCAGAACTTGCGGGGCGTAACTATTTCGTAATGCTCGCAAAAGTGCTGACAACCCCTCCGATATCCAGGCTGGTTACCGTTGCCGTCTGGCGTTGCGAGGAACTTCTATGTCTCACACAAAGCAGTGGGAACTGTCCTTTTGAATTGCGCCGAATCAGGCCCTTTTCCGCCGTGAATCGGCGTAGCTTGCAGCCGATCGAATATTGGCCGTTGTCGATACCAATTTCATACTCATCCAGTTCTCCGCGCGGACGCACCGCATTGGTAGTCACCACCTTGTTGCGCTTCACCCTGATCTTGCTCTTAAACTTCACAGGCTCGGGATCGTCCATAAGTATGCCTTCGGAACGGGTCGAGAAATACGCCGTGACGCCTCCTGCCACGACCTTGGTTTCAGTCAGATATGCCGGAAGATCCAGGACGTAGTGCCAGATACATACGGTTTGTCCGTTATTGACCGTAGCGCTCGTTCCGCCGGTAGCATTCGGCGAGATTTCTCCTCCATCGCATCCGACGATCACTTGGGCCTCGCTACCATCCATCGGAACGACCTCGATGGTGGTCGGGCAGGTAATCCCGGAGAGCTTCACGGGATCGGAAAGGATGAATTTGCCGAGCGGAACGTTGTTCAACGCCCGAAAACTGAATGGATCGGGCGTCGTGTCGCACACAGTTCTACTGGTCGTGCTGGTGAAGCTCGCTTGTACTCCGCCGATCGAAAGCGTTGTGGTTTCCGCGGTTGCCGGCTGGTTCGACGCGGTATGGCGAACGCAGACACTCTGCCCGTTGCTGACGGTTCCGGCTGTATCCACGAAGCTGCCGGTACAGCCAATGGAATATGTACCGCCGGATACCTCGATCGGTGCCGGACTGTTGATGCCACGTATCGTAACGGAATCGGATGTGACCACCGATCCCACCGCCACAATGTCCTTCGGTAGAAAGCTGAACGAATCAGGTACGGTATCGCTCGCCAAATCAGTACCGTGACGGGTGACATAGACGTCAGCCAACCCGCCGCGCTTGCTCGCAGGAAGCGGCTGAGCCCCTCCGGCCGCTTCTGGGATTACGTCCTTGAAATCAAATTCCCGGCCCAGCGCATAAAAATCTCCGGTGATCGGCGACAGATCGAAATGGCGCCCGATCAAGGCCGTCTTACCGATCGATGTCGTGAGATCCGCCGAGAACTGCTCCAATTGCGTCAGCGGTTGGGCGACAACCTCACTGGCGAAATAGATATCCCCGTTCAACGGATGTAGAAACATCGAACCGTATGTGGCGAATGAGTACCGAGCCATGGTCGCTTGCATCAGCGTTTTCAAATCCGGAGACATCCGCGCAAGATACATGGACGGCTCGAAGAAAATGCTGTTGCTGTGCCCGTCCGGGTATGCCCCGCCCGACAAGCCGGGGAAGTCGCTGGAGCGGGTCTGGCCGCTCAGATAGAACGACTTTCCATCCGGAGCGAACCGGATCTGGCTGCCCGAGTCCTCGCCGACCCCGCCCAGGTAAGTTGCCTGTTTGAACTCTCCGAAGTCCGCCGAAAGATGGGCCACAAATGCATCTGGCTGGACTCCGAGCGCCGGAAGGGAATGGTTCTGTTCCTGATAGACGCCGGTGGTCGTGGGAAAATCGTTGAACGTGGTCTTGCCGGTTACGTAGAGATCGCCGCTATCGGGTTGAACGGCGATATCCATTCCGACATCCCCGCCGCTGCTGCCGAACGTGTATTCCGTAACGTAAGAACGGAGCTCTTCATCGACACGCAAGATCAGGACATCGCCGTTTCCCCATCCCTGCTCGGCGATGGCCTTCTCGCCCACGAAATACAGGTCGCCTGTTTGCGGATGAAAAGTGACTCGCTGCAGGCTGGTCGGTTGATCGAGGTTCCACCATTCCAGGAGATCCGTCGACTGCTTCAGTTCAGTCAAATCCGCCGAAAAACGGCTGACGAAATACACTTCGATAACGCCGAGCTTCGAAGAAACCGGAATTTGGAGGGCCGCATCGGCCATTCCAGGCATCTGATCATATTCGCCCCGAGCACTCCAAACGTAAACGTCACCGTTGCCTCCATGGATCAGAAGACGCCCGGTAGGAAAGTTCTTGCTGGGGATATCGAAAAAGGTCGCCTGCTTCAGTTCCTTGAGATCTCCGCTCAACCGCGCAAGGAACAAGGTGGTACCTTGACGAGTTTGAGTTGGGAAGGCCCCCGTCTCCGTCATCGGGAAGTCGTTCTCGAATCCTGCTCCGGGATGCTGCGTCGTGCCCAACACATACACATCCCCCGTGGTGGGATGCACCGCGATGTCGAGGGGCTCTTCGAAGCCGTTGCCTCCCAGGTAGGTTGCCTGAAGGATCGGATCGATCGTTACGGCATATGCCGGATCGTAGTCGCCCAGGCGGAACCCGTATTCGCGACCTGCAACCGCGTAACTGACAGACACGGGTTTTCTCGTACCCTCGATCTCCTGCCAAGCGATCGGCGCGCTGAACTCGGCGATGCCGGCCGGCGTTTTTGCTTCCAGATTCCCGTCCCCGTCGACCTGCAAACTCTCCACGCCGCTGACCTCCATGCGGATCAGCCCCGGGTCGGCGCCGGGAGCCAGCGAATACAGCTTTTCGACATGGTGATCGTGGTAGCGAAGATCGACACCGATTCCCGGATAAACCTCACCCAGCGCGACCTTCCGGAATACCCCGATTTGTCGAACCACGGCTCTACCCCCCTTCCCTGCACGGACGTAACCCGAAGGGACGCGATCCGCACTGCCGCCCGCGGGATGCGCGACTCCCGCAAAGTGTTCAATCACGGTCGGCCCGGGTTTGGTGGAACTATTGCCTGGGAGTGCGTAGATCAAATCGCCGGTGTCCGTCACCGAAACGACCCCGCTAGGGGCCTTGAGCAGGCTTGATCTGTACAGATGAGTCAAGTTTTCAGGCGGCCAGTTTGGCTTCCTCAAGGAGTCGATCGATGGCTTGGCTGGCTTGAACCAGGACACGAGGTGCGGTACC
>Ga0233425_10007236_pt1 | contig 15740 bp, 15 predicted proteins | sample Watercolumn_Towu_2_FD_181712 | JGI IMG/M metagenome (GOLD analysis project Ga0233425, IMG submission 181712) | Freshwater microbial communities from Lake Towuti, South Sulawesi, Indonesia - Watercolumn_Towuti2014_140_MG | ecosystem: Environmental > Aquatic > Freshwater > Lake | place...
AGGCGCAAAGGCGCCAAGAAGAGGCGTTGCCCCACGCAGCGCGGTTCAAGTCTTGTCCTTGGCGGCTTTGCGTGATCATCACTTTCGCGATTTCGCCCTTTCGCGGTTTCGCGATCTCCGGCCGGCTGCAGTTCTCTAATCGCGAAAACGCGACAACGCGAAATAGACATGCCCTGCGTCCTGTGCGGCTTTGCGTGATGCCTCACGCCAGGATCTCGGCAGGGATCTCACGCCAAGGCGCAAAGGCGCCAAGAAGAGGCGTTGCCCCACGCAGCGCGGTTCAAGTCTTGTCCTTGGCGGCTTTGCGTGATCATCACTTTCGCGATTTCGCCCTTTCGCGGTTTCGCGATCTCCGGCCGGCTTCAGTTCTCCAATCGCGAAAACGCGACAACGCGAAATAGACATGCCCCGCGTCCTTTGCGGCTTCGCGTGATGCCTCACGCCAGGATCGCGGCAGGGATCTCACGCCAAGGCGCAAAGGCGCCAAGAAGAGGCGTTGCAACACTCAGCGTGGTTCAAGTCTTGTCCTTGGCCGCTTTGCGGCTTTGCGTGATCATCACTTTCGCGATTTCGCTCTTTCGCGGTTTCGCGATCTCCGGCCGGCTGCAGTTCTCTAATCGCGAAAACGCGACAACGCGAAATAGACATGCCCTGCGTCCTTTGCGGCTTTGCGTGATGCCTCACGCCAGGATCTCGGCAGGGATCTCACGCCAAGGCGCAAAGGCGCCAAGAAGAGGCGTTGCCCCACGCAGCGTGGTTCAAGTCTTGTCCTTGGCCGCTTTGCGGCTTTGCGTGATCATCACTTTCGCGATTTCGCCCTTTCGCGGTTTCGCGATCTCCGGCCGGCTGCAGTTCTCTAATCGCGAAAACGCGACAACGCGAAATAGCCATGCCCTCCGTCCTTTGCGGCTTTGCGTGATGCCTCACGCCAGGATCTCGGCAGGGATCTCACGCCAAGGCGCAAAGGCGCCAAGAAGAGGCGTTGCAACACGCAGCGTGGTTCAAGTCTTGTCCTTGGCGGCTTTGCGTGATCATCACTTTCGCGATTTCGCCCTTTCGCGGTTTCGCGATCTCCGGCCGGCTGCAGTTCTCTAATCGCGAAAACGCGACAACGCGAAATGGACATGCCCCGCGTCCTTTGCGGCTTTGCGTGATGCCTCACGCCAGGATCTCGGCAGGGATCTCACGCCAAGGCGCAAAGGCGCCAAGAAGAGGCGTTGCAACACGCAGCGTGGTTCAAGTCTTGTCCTTGGCCGCTTTGCGGCTTTGCGTGATCATCACTTTCGCGATTTCGCCCTTTCGCGGTTTCGCGATCTCCGGCCGGCTTCGGCCCTTTCCAGGGCCTCCGGCTAATTGACGATCCGGCAGTCGAAGATCCCGCCGGCGATCGCCCCCGGATGCGCCTGAAAGCGCACGGTAACCGTGCTCTTGCCGCGGGTTAACTCCTGCGGAATTGCATAGGTTTCGTCGAAGAACTGGTCGGGGTGGCTGTTATTCAGTCGCTGCGTGGCCACCTTCGTGCCGTCGATCAACAGATCGAACACCCGATTCCCGCTGTCACTGCCCCAATAAGTAACCAGCAACTTCTGTGGCTGGTCGGACTGAACGCGCAAATGATACGAGAACCAGCCTCCGTCCCACGCATGTCGCCAGAATCGTCCACTGAACGGTCCTGCTCCCGTCTTCTCCCCCTGCAACTTGTGCGCGGCTTCGTTCGCTTCGTCACCCGGTGTCACGAAGTCCACGGTACGGGCCGCCAGTGCGCGTTGGCGTTCCCGCTCCTGCCCGTACGCCAGCGCCTTGGTTTGCCATTGCTCAGGCGTGTATTGATCCCAGTAGACCAAGTAACGGCGTCCGCCGTGCAAGCGGTAGAACGGTTCGAGCGTCACGTCGCCAGGATCATCGCCACTCAATGCGCGGAACAAGGATCGGGGTGCGATCCACGTCTGGGGCTTCTGGGAACCAGGTTGGATGTCGGGCAGTACATCGGGGCTCTCCGACACGATGCCCGGTACCGGCGCATCCGGCTGCAGTTCCGCGCAGAGGACGAGCGGACCGCTCAAGAAAGCGAAACGCCGCGGATTGTCGCGAAAACCCTCGGTCCGCAACTGAAAGGGCATCGAAATCTGAACCACGTCTCCGTCGGACCAGCTACGCTCGACAACCGCGTAACTGCCCGGACCGCTCGTCACGTTCGCCACCGTGCCGTTGACGCGCAGCTCAAAACCGCTCGTCGCCCACGCCGGATGGCGAATCGCCAGCGCCAACGCGACTGGTTTCTCGCAGCGGAAGACCAGCCGGCTGGTTGCTTCCTCCGGAAACTGCGTTTCCTGGCGCACGGTCAATCCGTGTGCCTTCCAGTTCAGCTCCGAGGCCATGAACTGGTTCACGAACAGCCGGCTCGCCCCGTCGTGGAAATAGATGCTGTCGTTGTATTTCGCGTGGTTCTCGACCCCCGTGCCCGTGCAGCACCAGAAAGAATCGAGCGGTTCGTTGTAGGCTTTATGCGACCCGGAGCGCAACGGTACGTAGTAGCACATCATGCCGCTGTCCGGATTCTGCGAACAGAGTATGTGGTTGACCAGGGCGCGCTCGTAGTAGTCCGCGTATTCCGCGCTGGCCGTCCAACAGAAGAGGTGCCGCGTGAGTTTCAGCATGTTGTAGGTGTTGCACGTTTCCGTGGTGTTCGGCCCCAGCGCTTCCGAGAGCCGTTCCTTCGGAGAGAAGGCTTCTCCGTCACTGTGCCCGCCGATGACATAAGAGCGTTCGTGAACGACCGTATTCCAGAAGAAATCCGCGGCGGCGCGCAGGCTCTCATCGCCGGTCAATTCGTATTGGCGCGCGGTCCCCACGAACTTCGGAATCTGCGTGTTGGCGTGCAGGCCAGTGAGTTTGTCCTCGTGGCGGGAAGCTGGGCCGATCACCGTTTGGTGATTGAAGCGGAGCGAGATCTGCAGATGTCTGGCATCCCCAGTGACTCCGTACAGGTTGGCCAACACTTCATTCATCCCGCCGTGTTCGTTGCCCAGCATCTGTTGCATCTGTTCGTCGGTCAGCCGGGCATTGCGGGTCATCACCCAGTCGGCGAATCGCCGGCAGACCTCCAGCGCCTGTTGATTGCCGCAGTGCACAAACACGTCGAGCAGGCCCGCGTAGATCTTGTGCAGCGTGTAGTACGGCGCCCACACGCGCTGTTGCGCCTCGACACGGTCAATAAACTCCTCAGGGTATGCGCTGAGGTAACCGTTTCCCAGTTTCGCCTGGCATTCCGCCAGCCCCGCCACCAGCCGCTCGGCTCGCTGCTGAAACTCCTGGTCGCCCGTGCTGGCATACATCAGTGCGCACGCCGACAGGTAATGCCCGACAAAGTGCCCGCGCACTTCACATTTCGGTTCTTCCCAACCTCCCAGCGGTTTGGCTGTGGACGCCAGACCCGCGTTGAGTCGGAAATTGTGCAGCAGCTGGTCCACATCCAGACTCAACAAGTACTTCGCATCCAATTGGCGCGCACGCAGGAACGGACCGTCGAGCAAGCGCACGTCCTGCAGGCCGAAAGCAAACGCGCGGATGGGGATTTGCGGCGCGACCTTCGCGGTCGGGTCGGCAGCTTGGGGAACATCCGCCAACAAACCGAAGTTCGGCAGAATGAACAATAGCGCCAGGCAGGCGGGCAAGGCGTGTTGGAAGATGTTGGCGCTCATCGGTGAACTCCTTTGACACACAAATGGTGCCTGGCACGTTTTTGCTGGAAGGATACGTAAGATAGGTAATGCCGCCTGCATGTCGGTGATGTCACTGCGCCGATCAGGCCGGCCGCCAGTCGGCTTGACGCAGACCCTCGATCGCATCACCGGAATTCATCCCGGTTTCCGATCGCGCACCTTCTTCATCACTCCGTAAGGAATCGATGGACTGTTACCTGGCGGTAAGTCGTTCTGGGTTGCAGGATCACCGACGGAAAACGGGGTTGATTGGGCGAGTCCGGATAATGTTGGGTCTCGAGGCACAGCCCCGCGTACTGAGGATAGCCGCCATTGGCCGGTTGGCCGTTCAGGAAGTTGCCGGAATAGAACTGGATGCCTGGTTGCGTGGTCAGGACCTCCATGACACGCCCGCTCTTGGGTTCTTTGACGCGCGCGGCGACGGCCAGTGAACCGTCCTGATTGCGGAGAGAGTAGCAGTGGTCATACCCGACTGGGTCGCTCTTGATCTGTTGAATGCGCGCGCCGATGGCCGTGGGTTGGCGGAAATCGAACGGTGTGCCTTCTATGTCGGCGAGTTCGCCGGTCGGAATCAACCCCGCGTCAACTGGCAGATACTTGTCGGCGACGATCGTCAGCTGATGGTCGAGGATGGTACCGGCACTGCCGCCTGACAGATTCCAGTAGGTGTGATTCGTGAGGTTCACGGGAGTCGCTTGATCCGTGGTCGCGGTGAGCTCGGCCACCAGTTCGTTGGAGTTCGTCAGCGTGTAGGTCACGGTGGCTTCGAGATTACCCGGATAGCCCTCCTCGCCGTCGGGGCTGCGCCGCTGGAAACGAATGCCGACGGCCTTGTCCGACTTGACTTCCGTGGCTTCCCACATGACCTTGTCAAACCCCACCAAGCCACCGTGCAAGTGGTTCTCGCCGTTGTTGGCGGCGAGCGAGTATTGTTTCCCGTTGAGCGCGAATTTGCCTTTGGCGATGCGATTGCAGTAACGTCCCACGGTAGCTCCGAAGTACGGATGACGTTCGAGGTAACCTTGCAGACTCGGGAAACCCAGCGTGATGTTCTGCAGTCGTCCCGATCGGTCGGGCGTTTCCACCGCGACGATGATGGCTCCGTAGTCGATGAACTTGGCGACCAGGCCGTTACGGTTCGTGCAGGTGTACAGCGAGACCTCGGTGCCATCGGCAGTCTTGCCGAACGGGCTCTTCACGATCGACATGGTGGATTTGCTCCCCGGTTTCTTGGATGCTTTCTTCTTCGCTTCTGGTTCGGCGTGGGACCAGGCGGCCGCAAGCAACAGGGAACCGAAGCACATGACCGCAATCCACGCACGAGCAGGCGACGAGACGTTCGTTGGTGCTAGCGACATCGGCAGACTCCCGTTTCAATCATGATGGAATACGCAGGACAACGCGGGCTCTTTGCTCGGGAACGTCGGCGCCATTATGTTCGTGTTCTGTGGGATCGTCCAGCGGCGTCGCCGTCTCTCGTTGCTGCGTGTTCCTGTGCGACTCGCGGTTTTGGCCGCAAGATTCGCCCGTCAGCGGCAACTAGGAGAGGCAACCGACACGTCACGGGCCGAGACTGAACAGCATCGCGATTCGGTGGTAGGGTATTGGTGTGGCCGCACGTCCGTAGTGAGCCGTCATACGTTGGGAACGTCGCGCTGTACATCCGATCATGGCACCGATTCGACCGGTGCTGCGTCCGCCGTCCTGGACTGGTCGGCGATTCTGACCAGCCACGATCACTGGCTGCGCACGGTGGTGTACTGGCGGTTGCAGGACCGGGAAGCCGTGGACGACGTGATGCAGGAGGTGGCGCTAGCGGCGGTGAAGCAGTCGGCACCGATTGCGGATGTGGCGCGCGTGGGGCCTTGGTTGTACCGGCTCGCGGTGCGGTACGTGCTGTTGTATCGGCGGAGCCGAGGCCGGCAGCGCAGGCTGCTGCACGGCTATGAATTGCGGGGCGGGGCGGGGGACCGACCGGGCGAGCCCGAGCCGCTGGAATGGCTGCTGTCGGGGGAGCGGCGGCAGATGGTGCGACACGCCCTGCAGAAGCTCCCGGATCGGGATGCCGAGATTCTCCTGTTGAAGTACACGGAGAACTGGTCCTATCACCAGATCGCCGAGCACCTGGGAGTCAGTCACAGTGCCGTGGAGGCGCGGCTGCATCGTGCGCGAGCGAGGCTGCGGTCAGAGTTGTCGGGGACTATTTCGACTGAGGTTCGGTCATGACCGAGCAGAGCAAACGGTTGATGGAAGAAATCCAATTAGACCGTCTGGTAGACGGCGAGTTGAGCCCGCAGGAGTATCGAGCGCTGCTGGCCGCCTTGGAGGCGGAGCCTGGCGGTTGGAGACGGTGCGCGCTGGCGTTTCTGGAAGCACAAGCCTGGAGTGCGGAGCTGCGCGCGGTCTGCCGGTCGGATCCGCCGACGGTTCTCGTCGTCCGGCGTCCGCCCACACCGCTGCGCGGGTGGCTGCGGCGCGGGTCCGTGGTTGTCGCCGCTGCTGTGCTGCTGCTGGTGGCCTTTGGATTGGGCTGGTTCTGGAACGGGACAGGACCACCAAGGAGCCTGGCGGTAACCGGTAACGAAGCAAATGGTGTCCCAACGGCAGCGCTCGCGCGGCAGGACGGCGTGAGTCCGACCGGCCTGGAGCCACAGCCTGCGGTCGAGGACACGGTTGGCCCTTGGGGAGACATCACGCTGGTCGCGGACGGTGCGACCGGAACGGAGCACGAGATTCGCGTGCCGCTGTTGCCGTTGGATGGTGCCGCGGCCATGCGCGTGTTGGAGACGGAGGCACCCGTTCCACACGATGTCCAGCAAGCGCTGCGGCATTTGGGGTACGAGGTCCGCCGCGACCGTCGGTGGACGCCCGTGCGTGCCAATGGGCACCAGGTCATCGTGCCGCTGGAACAAGTGGAGATCACTCCCGTCGCCAACCGCGCGTATTAGCGGCAAGTCGAGCGGGAAGGGAAACGTTTTTCAAGGGAGAGGATTGGCAATGAGCATCTCACAGGTCTTTCGTACGTGTTCGTGGACTGCGGTGTTCTGTGCCGTTGGCGCGTGCGGACTGTTGGCCGCTGAGGAGGCCCAGCCCGCGCAGCCGGAATCGTCGGCCGCAACGCGAATCGTGAGGGTGGTGGTATCCGCGAAGCATGGGTCGCATTGGCTGGGCATCATGGCCATACCGGTGGACGAGGGACTGAAATCGCACTTGAAAGTCGGCGAGCGGCTGATGGTCCAGCAGACCGTGCCGGACAGCCCCGCGGCCAAGGCGGGAGTCAAGCAATACGATATCCTCCTGAAGTTCGGCGATCAGGAGATTCGCAGCCTGCCCGACTTGCAGAAAGCAGTCGAGGCGAATGTGGACAAGGAATCGCCGTTGACGGTCTTGCGGGAAGGCGCGGAACAGAAGCTGTCCATCAAGCCGGAAGCGCGACCGTCACAAACCACCTCGCTGGAAGCCGTACCGGAAGTGCGGCAACTCGAGGACCGGGTCTTGCGTTGGATGGAGGAGAAAGGCGGCATCTGGCGCCCGGACCAGTCGATGAAGATGCAGTTCTTTGGACCGGGTTTCCTGCACTCGGCCGCGGAGTTCCCCAGCGAGCTATCCGTGTCGATCTCCAAAGAAGGCAACAATCCGGCCAAGATCACGGTCCAGCGCAAGGACGACAAATGGGAGGTCACGGACGAGAGTTTGGACAAGCTTCCCGCCGACGTGCGGCCACACATCGAACGGCTGCTCGGACGCGGTGACATGCTGCTGCATGTGTCTCCCCCGGGGATTAATGTTGTCCCGCCGGTGCCGCCACTGCCGAGTGTACCGGAAAAGGTCCACAAGAACCTGCGGCTCGAGTTGCGTGGGAGCGGGGGAATGGAAGAACTGCGCAAAGAGATGGACCAACTGCGCAAGGAGCTGGACCAGCTCAAGCAGCAGTCGGGAAAGGCGCAGGAGGAGAAGAAGGCCGAGAATTAGCGGATTGGTTCCGCCGCGGGACCCGCGAGACGCCGCGGATCGCAGGATGCGCGCCGTTTTCGGGGTTCCGCGTGCCGCTCGTGCGCGGGTTGCCGATCACAGCAGACTTTCCAGCAGCAACCGCATCTTGCGCAGTTCCACCATGTGATCGACGTCGGGCATCTCCTGAATGTTGACGCTCAAGGCCCGGCCGTAGTTGACCTTCTGCAGCAGGGAGACCAACCGGCCGTATTCGACTTCGCCCTGCCCGACGCGCACCTGCAGGTGGCCTTTCTTCGAATCGCGCAGATGCACGTGGTAGACGTATCTCATCAGCTTTTCGATGTTCTTATTGCTGTGCGGGCCGCAGACATAGTGCGTGGGGTCGAGGGTCAGTCCCAGGCCTTTGACGTTGTCGCACAGAACGACCACCGTATCAGGATCTTCGGACAGACGTCCGATCTGGCTCTTGATACCCACGCGGACGCCCTCGAGTTGTGCAATCTGCACCAGTCGGCGCAGTTTTTCGACTTCCTCATTGAAGGGCGTGCCCAGTTCGCCGGAGGGAATCGTCAGCGTCACCACTTTGGTGGCTTTGGCCAGGCGGCAGATCGCGGTGAACTGCCGATAGAATTCCTCCCCCTCGGCGGAGATCTCCACACTGAAGGCCACGATGTCCATCCGCTGGGTGTCGCGGCAGCGAGCGATTGCCGCTTCGAGATCAGCCGCGATGGCGGAAGGTCTCAGATGTTGGCCCGTTTCGTGGATCGTGACTTCGACATTGGTGTATTCCAGATCACTGATCTTGGACAGCGCTTCCTTGAGAGGAAGCTGAGCATAGCACTCCGTTGATGCTGCCACTAACACCCTGTGACTCCTTCTGCAAGAAGATTTCCGCCGGCCCGATTGCTTTCGTAGCTTACCGATTGTCGGTGTCATCTGGCAACACCATTGCATCTTTGTCGGCACTGCAAACCTGCGTACAATGCGGCAGTCATCGGTTCCAGCCGCCCGTGCCGACTGGCGGACAGGACGTGCCCTGCGGAGGGACGGCCGGTCAGCCACAGCGAGGCGCTCGATTTCCCCTGGAGACTTCTGATGCACCATTCCCCCAGTGAGTCGTCGCCGGCGTCACCGCAGTCTACCGGCAACGCACCGAGTGCGGCGGCTGATCGTCCCGCGATTCCGACGGTGGTCATCCAGTCATCCGGGACAGGCCTCGTGCTGCGGTGGATGGCGGTACTGGGTTGGCTGGGATGCTTGCTCTGCGCGCTGTTGCTGGTCCTGCAGTTTGCCGCATTGGGGCATTACTTCGACACGACCGAAGGTCTCACGGAGAGATACCACTCACTGTCCAAGACGGCGCGCAGCAAAGTGGCGATCATCACCGTGGGTGGCGTGATCATGACTGGCGAGGGATACGTGCAGCGGCAGATTGACCGGGTGCGTCAGGACAAGGACGTGAAGGCCGTGGTCGTGCGTGTCAATTCGCCGGGTGGGACCGTGACAGGATCGGACTACATCCTGCACCATTTGAATCGTCTCCGGGAGGAACGCAAGCTGCCCGTCGTGGTCAGCATGGGGGCCATCGCCGCCAGCGGCGGTTACTACGTGTCCATGTCCGTCGGGGACCAGGCCAAGAGCATTTACGCCGAGCCCACGACGACGACGGGCTCCATCGGCGTGCTGATTCCACATTATGACTTCAGCGGTCTGCTGCAGCGATTCGACGTCAAGGACGACTCGCTGGCCACCCACCCGCGCAAAGAGACGCTCAGCCTGACCAAGCCGATGACCGACGACCAACGGCAGATCCTGACCGTCTACTTGAATGAGGCCTTCCAGCGTTTCAAGGTGGTTGTCAAGAGCGGTCGGCCCGGCTTTCGCCAGGACGAGTCGCTGCTGGACGCTTTGGCCACAGGTGAAGTCTTTACGGGGCCACAGGCCAAGCAGCGGGGCCTGGTGGACGAAATTGGATTTCTGGAGGACGCGATTGGCCGCGCGGTGGAACTCGCGGGACTCACGCCGGAACGTGTGCGGGTCGTCCGTTTCGAGCCGCCGCTCAACCTGTTCAGCCTGGCCAGCATGCAGGCCCGGTACGATGCGGCGGAAGAACGGTTTTCGGAGACTGTGGAACTGAGCACACCGCGGGCGTATTACCTCTGGACGACCATTCCTCCCCTGCTGAGCCGGTACTCAACGCTCCTGGTCCGGCCGTGAGTCCCGCGAGCGTTTGCGCGACGGGTCAAACCCCGGCGACCAGGGCGGGGGTGGGCCCGGACCGCCTGGTCCTCCGCGCGGCGGCCAGCGCGAGCGCATGTGTTCCGTGTAGTACAAGCGGCGCAGTTCCTTGAACATCTCCTCCCGCGGCAGGTCTTCGAGATGGTCGCGTGTAGCCGCATCGCGCGTGGCGAGGAACTTCTTCAGTTCCTCGTCGCTGACTCGATGCCAGCGGCCGCTGAACGCCGCCGCCAGGACCCAGCCCCGGACGAGCGTGAGCTTATCGTTGTTATCCGGGACGTCGGCCAGTGTGCGGCTGGCTTCGGGCGACAACGCACGGTTCAGCTCCGCCACATCGGCTTCGGAGATGTCGAGATAATCCAGTGGTCGCGCGTCCTTCTTCTCACCCGGCATCTCGCGACGGATGCGGGCGATTTCCATCAGCAGATCCATCGGATCGGACCTCCGACTGATCTGCTCGCGCGCTTCGGGTGGCAGTGTCTCGCCCAGGGATTTGACCTTGCGTTGGACCAGTGCGCTGAACCATTTTTTGATGACCTCGTAGTCCCGGGGGTCCAGTTTCCGGAAAACCAATTCCTGGAATCGCTGACGCTCCTGCTGTTCCAGGACGCGTTTGATCTGTTGCAGCCGTTGCGTGGCATCGAGGGCGGCAAGCTCCGAGCGCTGGTCACTGGGCAGCGACTTCAGCCATTCGCTGTAGCGGATCATGACTTCGCGCAGCTTCTCGGCGTCGGGCTGCTGACACAGCTGCCGGTGCAGATCTCGCAGGCGCGCGCGTTCCTCCGGCGGCAGGCGGTCGAACTGTTCCTTCTTGGTCCGCAGTTCCTCTATCTCGCCTGGTGGGAGGGCTGCCAGCCGTGTGGAGCGCTGCTCCAGCGACTCCTCGCCGCGGGTCGGGACGGCTGTCCCGATCAGCAGGGAACCGATCAGCGCCAGTAGAGTTCTACAACCCATCGTCGGGCTCCGCCGTAAAGAGATTCTCGTCGGCCAGGGAACGGAGGAACGCGATATTGTCCGCGTTGCGATACGCGTTGAGGTGTTCGATGATGGGTAAATCGCGAGCGAGTTGCCGATTGGGACGCGCGAGGAGGAACGCGGTCACTGCATAGCCGCCGGCGGCTAAGGCGAGCCAGCACGCCGCCGCTACCCCCCATGTCAGGCGTCGTTGCCGCACCGCGTGGCGTTGGTGTCGTTCGACGTCGTCGGCGGCCGTGACCGCCACCATTTCAATCGTGCTGCGCGTGAACCCTTCGTCCACTTCCGGTTGTGGCACTTCATCGAGCAACTCCCAGGCCCGCTGGTGCTGCAGCAAACGCTTCCGCAGCTCCGGATCGTCAGCCAAACGACGTTCAATGTCGCGGCTCAGTTCCGGATTCAACTCGCCGTCGAGGTAGGCCACGAGATCGTCGTCGGCTACCGGTGGCTGAGAGCCGTTGTCATTTCTTGGTTCAATTGTCATCACTCGGCCCTCCCGCGGGCCTCGAGCCGTCTTCGATATACGGTTCCAGGATCTGACGCAGGTTATCCCGCGCGCGAGACAGCAGGGATTTCGTTGCCTGGACACTCAGTCCCATCGCCTCGGCGATTTCCGCATAGCTCAGACCTTCGAACTTGGACAGTAGCAGCGCCATTCGCTGCCGATCGTTCAACGCGCCGACTGCCTGCCGCACAACCTCCGCCCGTTCCGCCTTGTCCAGCCGCCGCGCGGGCATGGTCCCGCTGGCGGCCAAAGCGAGCTGCTCCAGCGGAGCTGCCGCCGACCCGTCACCTGCGGGGGCCGACACGTGCACTTCGCGCCTGCGGGCGAGCGAACGATTGGCATTGCTGGCAACGTTGTTCGCAATGGTGAACAGCCACGTCGAGAACTTGGCGTCGGGACGATAATGCTTGCGCGCCCGATACACTCGCAGAAAGACCTCCTGGGCGAGATCTTCCGCTTGCCCACCCCTCTGCACGAGATGATGCAGGATGGACACCAGCCGGCTTTGGTAGCGCAGCACCAGTTCCTCAAACGCGCTCGCGTCGTCATCGCGCACCCGCAGCATCAGCCGCACGTCTGGATCGAACAGCTCGTAATTGCGCAATGATGACTCAGATACCGCCACCGGTATGTATCTCGCAGTTTCTCCCAAGTCCGCGGTATCCCGAAGTCTAGACCATCCAGGTTGTTGCTTCCAGCTCAAGGGTCCGACTTCTTGAACACCGCACGGCGGGGGAAGTTCCTCGCCGGATCTACGGCCCCTCGAAGGCTGAAGGAAACCCATCACCGCCCGCGCAGAGCGGCGCCGCAACCGTACCGACTACTGGCCGGGCGGGAAAGATGTTCGCCGCAACTGACCGCAGGCAGCGTTGATGTCCGACCCCTTGCGTTCGCGGAACTGGATGTTGATGCCGGCCTGTTCCAGGATCGAGCGAAAACGGTTCTGCGCGGCAGGACTGGGTGTCAGGTAGGGCAAACCCGGCACCGGGTTGTAGGGAATTACGTTCAACAGCGCGGGGCGATGTCGCAGCAATCCTGCCAGTTGCCGGGCGTGTTCCGGCTGGTCGTTCACATCCGCCAACAGCACGTACTCGAATGTCAATCGCCTCGACGATGCTTCGAAGTACCGATCGGCCGCGGCCAGGATGGCGGCGAGCCCGGTCCGACGGTTGGCAGGCACGAGTCGGTTACGCAACTCATCGTTAGGCGCATGCAACGATACGGCCAGATGGAAACGCGGGTCGCGGTCAGCCAGACGCCGCATGGCCGGCGGCAACCCGACAGTGGAGACCGTCACCCGCCGGACACTGATTCCCAGTCCGTCCGGACTGCATGCTCGATCGAGAGCGGGGACAATTTGCGGCAGGTTGGCCAGAGGTTCGCCCATGCCCATCACCACGATATGGCTCAGTCGCTCACCGGGGGGGAGCAGACGGGCCAATTGCAGCATCTGCTCGACGATCTCTCCCCGCGTCAGGTTGCGGGCCACGCCATCCAGGCCGCTCGCACAGAAAACACACCCCATTGCGCAGCCGACTTGGGTGCTGATGCAGACCGTGCGTCGCTGGCGGTCACGCAACAGGACGCATTCAATGCGTCCGCCGTCGGACAACTCCAACAGGAGCTTTTCCGTGCCATCCGGTGCGGAATCGCGTGCCGCCAGACGCGTCGTCCAGATCGCGAACTCTTCCGCCAATTCCCGCCGCAAATCAACCGGCAGATCGCTCATCCCCGCGAACTCATGAGCACGCTGCTGGTAGAGCCAGCGTTCGATCTGCGGCGCGCGGTAGCGAGGCTGCCCGCGCCCGACGAGCCATTCCTGGAGTTCCGCAGTGGTCCGTCCTAATAAGTGCATCATGCGTTTCGCGCCGCGGTCGACCTGTCCCGCAAGGCAGAGATCCTGCGAGCAAGTTCGCCCGCCTGCAGATCCGCCGTGAAGGCTTCCAGGTCCGAGTACAGAAGATGACTGCAGAACCTCACGGCCCAGTTGTGCGACAGCGGGCTGATCGCGACGACGATCCCGCAGCCATGTTCGTGCGCCTCCCACATTTCGATCGCCGTTCCCATGGATGCCTGGGGCACGAAGGCGATCACAACGTCCACCTCCCGGCAGAGACGGTTGTGCCCGTAGAACACCTCCCGCGCCGTGCGCTCGTCGTAGTCGAGCGAGTCGCGGTGGTCTGCCAGCGGGTCGTACACCTCGGCCCCCGCAAAGTGCTGCTGCAGCAGTGATCGCAACTCGGCGCGATAGCTCTGATCGTGCAGAGTCGCATCATGGCGAGAGCCTTGCATGATTCCTGCCAGGAAGAACCGCATGAAATCTCCTTGTCGCTGCTGAACGGGAACGGCCTGCCCGTGATTTCCTCTCCCGAAGATCGCGCCTCCCCATTTTGCCGACCGCGCCGGGTTTTATCCAGTCGCACTCCCGGCCGTCGGCGGTAACGTGAGCGTTCACGGGTCGGTGGGGGATTGGCGCATTTTTCGGCGTTGACGGTTTGCCGCCAGCACCGGACGTTGGCCGAAAACAGGGGCCGATCCCCGTCTCTTCACCGACCCGTGAACGCATACGCGGTAACCAACCTCTCCAGGATCCTGCCCGGTACCACGCAGACACGCACGACGATAAGCATTAGATTGAACATCCGTTGTCCACTCCGACAAGCGAGGATTTCTGTGGCGCACGCATCTCGTCAATCGCAACACCGGCGCGGTGCCCGGACCTCACCGCCGCCACGTCAGCCTGCTGGAGTCGATCTGGCACTGCAGCTGATGGCAATTCCTGGCCGCAGCGGTCAGGAAACTCAGGTTGCGGCCTTCATCACAGACCAATTGCGGCGGGCCGGGGTGGCGAGCGAGTTGTTACAGTCGGACAATGCGCACCGGCGATCGCCCTTGGGTGGGGAGTGTGGTAATCTCATCCTGAAACTGCCCGGAACGAAACGTGCGCCGCGCCGGTTGTTGTCAGCGCACATGGATACCGTGCCCATTTGCGTGGGATGCCAGCCCGTTCGGCGCGGAAACACCGTGCGGGCGGCAAGTTCTCAGACGGGCCTCGGAGCCGATAATCGAGCCGGATGTGCCGTGCTCCTGCATACGGCGATGGAGATCTACCGGCGCGATTTGCCACACCCACCACTGACATTCTGCTGGACCGTCCAGGAAGAAGTCGGTCTCGTGGGAGCCCGCTATCTCCGCCGTCCGCTTCTGGGTAACCCTCAGCTCGGCTTCAATTTCGACGGAGGCTCCGCCGCCAAATTAACCATCGGTGCGACGGGTGGCTACCGGCTCACAGCCCGCGTGCAGGGCCTGGCCAGCCATGCCGGCGGAGCGCCTGAGCAGGGGATCAGTGCGATCGCGATTGCCGCCTTGGCGATTGCCGATCTCCAACGTTCCGGCTGGCACGGACAGATCTGCCGCGACGGACACCAGGGTACCTGCAATGTTGGCCACATCTGCGGCGGTGAAGCTACGAACGTGGTCGCGGATCAGGCCGTGGTTCGTGCCGAGGCACGCAGCCACGACGCGGCCTTCCGGCAACGCATCGTGGCGGAAATCGAGGAGTGCTTCTCGCGGGCGGCGCGGTCGGTGTCCAACGTGGCCGGTCGCTGCGGCACCGTCGACATCGCGGGAAGCCTGGACTACGAGTCCTATCGGTTGCCCGCCGATGCGCCGTGCGTCGAAATGGCAGCCGACGCCGTCCGCGCAGTGGGACGTCAGCCGGAGGTTGCGATCACTCACGGCGGGCTCGACACCAACTGGCTGGTACATCATGGCATTCCCGCCGTCTCGCTGGGGTGCGGGCAGCGGAACCAGCACACGCGGGCGGAATCGTTGGATCTGCGGGAATTCGCCGACGCTTGCCTGATCGCCCTGCAACTGGCGACGCTATCGGAGCCCTGACGCTGTGGACCTCGACCGGAAAGTCTGCCTCTGTTTTGACGTGACGCTGCGCAAATTGCTCCAGTTCCTGCGCGTCACAAAACCGCACTGTGCTTCCCAGTTGAGCGAGTGCGGCGGAGCGGGCACCGGGTGTGGCTGGTGTCGACCTTTTCTGGAGCAACTCCACCGCTCTCACCGCGCAGCCGACCTGCCGCACGTGTTACCCGACCCCGCACGATATCGCGCTGACCGCACGGAGTTCCTCGAGCGGCGTAACGATTCGAACCGCAGCTGACGCGTGTTTCATCCGTGAGTCCCCTGCTTCGTGGGATGTGCCGAATGGGTGCAGGAACGCACTTTGATTAGATTGCCATCGACGTGTCACGGTCCTGCTTGGTGTTGGGGCGAAATGGGTTGCCTGGGCGAGATCGCATGTGGCGACCTAGTCGGTCATCGTCGCTCAGCTT
>Ga0233425_10007237_pt1 | contig 15737 bp, 10 predicted proteins | sample Watercolumn_Towu_2_FD_181712 | JGI IMG/M metagenome (GOLD analysis project Ga0233425, IMG submission 181712) | Freshwater microbial communities from Lake Towuti, South Sulawesi, Indonesia - Watercolumn_Towuti2014_140_MG | ecosystem: Environmental > Aquatic > Freshwater > Lake | place...
CTTCGTGGAGGTGGATGGCCAGCAGCGGACCGCCGATCCCCACATCCTCGCCATCGGCGACGTGTGTGGTGAGCCGATGCTCGCGCACCGTGCGAGCCATCAAGGCAAGGTGGCGGTGGAGGCGCTCCACGGCGAGCCCGCGCTCTTCGCGCCACGGGCGATTCCCGCGGTCGTGTTCACCGATCCCGAGATCGCCTGGGCGGGCCTCACCGAGAGCGAGGCCACGGCGACGGGCCGCACGGTCGAGATCAGCAAGTATCCCTGGGCCGCCAGCGGCCGCGCCCAAGCGCTCGGCCGCACCGACGGTCTCACGAAGATCCTCGTCGATCCCGAAACCGATTCCGTGCTCGGCGTGGGGATCGTCGGCGCGGGCGCCGGCGAGTTGATCGCCGAGGGCGTGCTCGCGATCGAGATGGGCTGCTCCGCCCGCGACCTCATGGAGGCCATCCATCCGCATCCGACGCTCGGCGAGACGGTGGCGTTCAGTGCCGAGAACTACTTCGGCGTCGCCACCGAGATCTACCGGCCGCGTACCGAGCAGGCGGCCCGCTGACGTCCTGGCTGTCGTCGCCGAAAGCCGCGGTGCACCGGGCGCCGTGGGCCGGCGGAGCGGGTGTGCCGTGACGGTTCCCGGGGCCCGGGGCCGATCGTTCGCTCTTTACGCCCCCCATACCACCGGAATAATCTGAAAAGCTCGCCAAACCCCACCCGGAGTCCCGTATGGCCACGCCCGACATCGATCACACCGGCAGCCAGGTCGCCGACCTCGCCGCCCGCGGCGGGACATCGAACGGCGCGGGCCATCCGGGAGGTGCGCACGCCCCGATGTCGATCGGCCAGGTGAGCGACAGCACGACCGGCCAGCCGGAACTCGTCGACGGCGTCTCGTCGGTCGATGCCGATCCGACCGAGACCCGGGAGTGGCTCGACTCGCTCCGCTACGTCATCAACAGCCGCGGCGGTGATCGCGCCGCCTACCTCCTCCATGCCATCGAGCAGGAGGCGTATCGGCTCGGCGTGCCGATCCCGTTCTCGGCGACCACGCCCTACATCAACACGATCCCGCTCGACAAGCAGCCGCCGTTCCCCGGCAACCGCGAGATCGAGCGACGCATCAAGAGCATCATCCGCTGGAACGCGATGGCGATGGTCGTCCGCGCCAACCGCGAAGACAAGAGCATCGGCGGCCATATCTCCACGTTCGCGTCCTCGGCCACGCTCGTGGACGTGGCGATGAACCACTTCATTCGCGGTCGCGGCGACGACTTCTCGGGCGACCAGGTCTACTTCCAGGGGCACGCGTCGCCGGGCATCTACGCGCGGGCGTTTCTCGAGGGGCGGATCTCCGAGCAGCAGCTCGTGAACTTCCGGCGCGAACTCGCGCCGGGCGGCGGCCTTTCGAGCTATCCGCACCCCTGGCTGATGCCGGGGTTCTGGGAGTTCCCCACGGTGTCGATGGGCCTCGGCCCGCTGATGGCGATCTACCAGGCGCGGTTCAACAAGTACCTGCAGGATCGCGGCATCAAGGACACGAGCAAGCAGCACGTGTGGTGCTTCATCGGCGACGGTGAGACCGACGAGCCGGAGACGCTCGGGGCGATCTCGCTGGCGGCCCGTGAGAAGCTCGACAACCTCGTGTTCGTCATCAACTGCAACCTCCAGCGGCTCGACGGGCCGGTGCGGGGCAACGGCAAGATCATCCAGGAACTCGAGGGCTGCTTCCGCGGCGCCGGCTGGAACGTCATCAAGGTGATCTGGGGCGACGAGTGGGATCCGCTCCTCGCCAAGGACGACAAGGGCCTGCTCGTCAAGCGGATGAACGAGGTCGTGGACGGCCAGTACCAGAAGTACGTGGTCATGCCCGGCAACTACATCCGTGAGCACTTCTTCGGCGCCGACCCGCAGCTCCTCGAGATGGTGGCCCACCTCTCCGACGAGAAGCTCAAGAAGCTCAGGCGGGGCGGACACGACCCCGAGAAGGTCTACGCCGCCTACGCCGCGGCCATGAAGTGCCACGGCAAGCCGACCGTCATCATCGCCAAGACGATCAAGGGCTACGGCCTCGGCGAGGTGGGCGAGGGCCGCAACGTCACCCACCAGCAGAAGAAGCTCAACGAGGACGAACTGCGGGCCTTCCGCTCGCGGTTCGGGATCCCGATTTCCGACGACGAGGTGGCGAAGGCGCCGTTCTATCGTCCGCCGGAGGACTCGGAGGAGATGCGGTACCTCCGCGAGCGTCGCGAGGCGCTCGGCGGCTACGTGCCGTCGCGGCCGCTCGAGGCGCCGAAGCTCAAGACCCCCACGCTCGACGAGTATCGGCCCTTCATCGAAAAGAGCGCGGGCCGCGAGGTCTCCACGACCACGGGCGTGGTCACGCTCATGGCCTCGCTCCTGAAGGACAAGAACGTCGGCAAGTACATCGTGCCGATCGTGCCCGACGAGTCGCGGACGTTCGGCATGGATCCGCTCTTCAAGCAGTGCGGGATCTATGCCCACACCGGGCAGCTCTACGAGCCGGTCGACTCCGACCAGCTCCTCTACTACCGCGAGGCGAAGGACGGCCAGATCCTCGAGGAGGGCATCACCGAGGCGGGGAGCATGTCGAGCTTCGTGGCGGCCGGCACGGCCTACGCATCGCACGGCGTGCCGATGATCCCGATGTTCATCTACTACTCGATGTTCGGGTTCCAGCGCATCGGCGACCTCATCTGGGCCGCCTGTGACTGCCGGGCGAAGGGCTTCCTCCTCGGCGGCACCGCGGGCCGGACCACGCTGGCGGGCGAGGGCCTGCAGCACCAAGACGGCCACAGCCACCTGTTCGCGATGGCCTACCCGACGGTCAAGGCCTACGACCCGGCGTTCGTCTATGAGTCGACCGTGATCATGCTCGACGGCATGGAGCGGATGTACGCCAAGGGCGAGGACTGGATCTACTACATCACCGTCTACAACGAGAACTACGAGATGCCCCCGATGCCCGCGGGCTGCGAGGAAGGCATCCTCAAGGGCGTCTACAAGCTCCGCGACGTGCCGGCGAAGGCCGCTCCGGCGGGGCCGCTGCCGCACGTGCATCTGCTCGGCTCGGGCACGATCCTCCGCGAAGTGCTCCGGGCGGCTGACCTGCTCGCCGAGCACTGGGGCGTGGCGAGCACGGTGTGGAGCGTGACGAGCTGGAAGGAGCTGCGACGCGAGGCGCAGGAGTGCCGGCGCTGGAACATGCTGCACCCAGAGGCACCGCCGAAGCAGAGTTACCTCGAGCAGACGTTCGCTTCGGCCGAAGGCGTGTTCGTGGCCGCGAGCGACCACGTGCGTGCGGTTCCCGAGCAGCTCGACCCGTGGATGCCGGGCGGCCTGTTCGTGCTCGGCACCGACGGCTTCGGTCGCAGCGAGACGCGCGGGCCGCTGCGGCGGCACTTCGAGGTCGATGCCGAGTGCATCGCCATCGGTACGCTCTCGCGGCTCGCCGCGGCCGGCGCCATCGGCGGCCACGTGGTCGCCGAGGCGATCCGGCGGCTGGGGGTCGATCCGGACAAGATCGACGCCGCCTCGGCGTGAGTGGCCCCGCAGGCCGCGTCGCCGGGCGTTCCGGCGACATCGTTTCCACGTGATCCTCTTTCCATTCCACCAGCACCAGCGGGCGACAGCACATGGGCACCGAGTTCAAGCTTCCTGATCTGGGCGAGAACATCGCCTCCGGCGACGTCGTGACGGTCTTCGTGTCCGAGGGCGACGTCGTGAAGCCCGGTCAGGCCCTCCTCGAGGTCGAGACCGACAAGGCGGTGATCGAGGTGCCCTGTCCGCCGGGCGGCCAGGTCGCGAAGGTGCTCGTGAAGAAGGGCGACACCGTCAAGGTGGGGCAGGCACTGGTCGTGCTCGAGGCCGTGGGCTCGGTCGCCCCGAAGCCCGCCGCGCCAGCGCCGGCCGCGCCTGCCGCGGCCCCGCCCGCTGCTCCCGCGCCGAAGCCGGCTCCCGCCCCGGTCGCCGCAGCGGCCCCCGTGGTGGCCGCGGCTCCCGCGCCGGCCGCTCCGGTTGCGGCTCCTGCGGCCGTTGCCGTCGAGGAGCCGTCTGCCGCGGCGAGCGTCGATCCGGCAGGTCCGGCCGTGCGGCGTCTGGCCCGTGAACTCGGCGTCGATCTCGCGCGGGTGAAGGGCACGGGCCCGTCGGGCCGGATCGTCCGCGAGGACGTCATCGCCGCCGTGCGGCACGCAAGCGCCGCGCCGGCCGGTGGCCGGCCGCGGCCCGATTCTGGCTCCACCGAGCGCGACGACTGGGGGCCGATCCGCCGCGAGCAGCTGTCGCGGATGCGGAAGACCATCGCGGCCAACATGGTGCGGAGCGTTCAGACGATCCCGCACCTCACGAACTTCGACGATGCCGACGTCACCGAGCTCGAGGCCCTCCGCAAGGCGAGCGCGCCGGAGTACGCGAAGAGCAACGTCAAGCTCACGGCGCTGTCGTTCGTGATCAAGGCCGTGAGTCTCTCGCTGCGTCAGCACCCCACGGTCAACGCCTCGATCGACATGGAGAAGGGCGAGGTCGTCTACAAGGACTACGTGAACGTGGGGCTCGCGGTGGACACCCCGCGAGGGCTCGTGGTGCCGGTGCTTCGCGACTGTGACCAGATGTCGATCCCGCAGATCGCCCAGGCCATCGCCGACACCGCCGAGAAGGCGAAGAACGCCCAGTACGGCATCGAGGATCTGCGCGGCGGCACGTTCACGATCTCGAATCTCGGTGCGGTCGGCGGCGCCTACTCCACGCCGATCATCAACTGGCCCGAGGTGGCGATCCTGCTCCTCGGCCGGTCGCGGAAGATGCCGGTCGTCCACGAGGACCGGATCGAGCCGCGGCTGATGATGCCCCTCTCGCTTTCCTACGACCATCGAATCATCGACGGCGCCCTGGCGGCCCGGTTCCTCAACGAGGTGATCGGCTACCTGGAGAGCCCGGGCCGGCTGCTGCTGGCCATGTGACCCCCTCACCCATCCGCGGCGGCGCGGCCGGAATCCAATCGTGACCATCATCGACAGCATCGACTCGGCGGGGACCGCGAGTCTCGCGTTCCTCGAGGAACTCTTCGAGCAGTATCAGACCGACCCCGCGAGCGTGCCCGCCGACTGGCGTGGCTATTTCGACGCCCTCCAGGCCGGTGTCCCGGCTCCGGCCCCCGCGCCGACCAACGGCCATGCCGCGGCCGGCAACGGCGCGGCACCGCCGGTGCTCCCGCCGTCGCCGAAGATCGTGGCCCCCGACGGCATCGCCACGGCCCACGCGGTCGCGATCGCCAACGGCGAGGTGAAGCTCCCCGCAGCGCCGGCCGGCGAGGCGATGCCGCTGCCGCTGCCGCCGGTGGCCGTGGGCACGGCGGGCGAGGAGCGCGTGGCGTTTCTCCAGGACCGCGTCGATCAGCTCGTGCGGGCCTACCGCGTGCGTGGGCATCTCATGGCCGAGATCGACCCGCTCGGCCGGCCCCGGCCCGGCATGCCTGAACTCGATCCGTCTTTCTATCACCTCACCGAGGAGGACATGGACCGGTCCTTCTCGACCGACACGATCGAGGGGCCGCAGTCGATGTCGCTGCGGCAGATCATTAAGCGGCTGCGGAATACCTACTGCCGGTCGATCGGCGTGCAGTTCATGCACATGGACGACCTCCGCGTGCGGCAGTGGCTCCAGGTGCGGATGGAGGGCTGCGAGAACCGCATCCAACTCGACCGCCGCCAGCAGCTCCGCATCTACCGCCAGATGACCACGGCGGCGGTGTTCGAGGAGTTCATCCAGAAGCGGTTCCTCGGAGCGAAGAGCTTCTCGCTCGAGGGCTCGGAGAGCCTCATTCCCCTGGTGGAGATGGCGATCGAGCGGGCGGCGTCTCAGGAGATCGGCGACTGCGTGCTGGCGATGGCGCACCGCGGCCGGCTCAACGTCCTCGCGAACATCATGGGCAAGAGTCCCCAGCGGATCTTCCGCGAGTTCGCCGACATGGACCCGGAGCTTCACGTCGGCCGCGGCGACGTGAAGTATCACCTCGGTCACTCGACCGACTACAAGGCGGCCAACGGCCGCAGCGTGCATCTCACGCTGTGCTTCAACCCCAGCCACCTCGAGTTCGTGAACCCCGTGGCCATCGGCCGCATGCGGGCCCGGCAGGATCGCGCGGCCGATCAGGCGCGTCAGAACGGGATGGTGATCCTGATCCACGGCGACGCGGCCTTTGCCGGCGAGGGGATCATTCAGGAGACGCTCAACCTCTCGGAGCTCGACGCCTACCGCGTCGGCGGGACGCTCCACGTCATCGTCAACAACCAGATCGGGTTCACGACGGGGCCGCGGGAATCCCGCAGCTGCATGTACGCCACCGACGTGGCGAAGATGCTTCAGATCCCGATCTTCCACGTGAACGGCGAGGATCCCGAGGCGGTGGCCCAGGTCGTGAACCTGGCGATGGACTTCCGCCGCGAGTTCCAGCGCGACGTCGTCATCGACATGTACTGCTTCCGCCGCCGCGGTCACAACGAGGCCGACGAGCCGGCGTTCACGCAGCCCGCCCTCTACCGCGTGATCGAGAAGCGGCCGAGCGTCCACGAGAGCTACCTCGAGAAGCTCCTCAAGCTCGGGGAGGTGTCGCCGGAGGAGGCCAAGCAGATCGTCGAGCAGCAGCATGCAAAGCTCGCGGCCGACCTCTCGGTGGCCAAGAGCGACGACTACGTGCACAAGGACGATGTCGGTGGGATGTGGGCCTTCTACATCGGCGGCCGTGAGAAGGACGCCGCCGAGGTGGACACGGGCGTGCGCCGCGAGGTGCTCGACAACCTGCTCCTGCGGCTCGTGGCCCTGCCCGACGGCTTTCAGCCGCACGCGAAGATCAAGAAGTTCCTCGAGAACCGGGTGCAGATGGCGGCCGGCGCCGCGCCGATCGACTGGTCGGCGGCCGAGGCACTGGCGCTCGCCACGATCGCCACGCAGGGGCTGCGGATCCGCATCTCCGGCCAGGACAGCCAGCGCGGCACGTTCAGCCACCGGCACGCCGTGATCCACGACGCCGTCACCGATGAGACCTACTGCTCGCTCGAGCATCTCTCGCCCGATCAGGCGCCGGTCGAGATCTACAACAGCCCGCTCTCTGAGGCGGGCGTGCTCGGCTTCGAGTACGGCTACAGTCTCGACTGCCCCGACGGTCTCGTGGTCTGGGAGGCCCAGTTCGGCGACTTCGTCAATGCGGCGCAAGTCGTGATCGACCAGTTCATCGTCAGCGCCGAGGACAAGTGGAACCGGCTCTCGGGGCTCGTGATGCTCCTGCCGCACGGCTTCGAGGGGCAGGGGCCGGAGCACTCGAGCGCCCGGCTCGAGCGGTTTCTCATGCTCTGCGCGAAGGACAACATCCAGGTGGCCCAGCCCACCACCCCGGCCCAGATGTTCCACCTGCTCCGCCGCCAGGTGCTCCGCGTATGGCGCAAGCCGCTCATCGTGATGACGCCCAAGAGCCTGCTGCGGAATCCCGCATGCATCTCTTCGATGGACGATCTCGTGAAGGGGTCGTTCCAGCGGGTCATCCCCGATGCCTCGGGAACGCCGCCGCGCGACATCCACCGGATCCTTCTGTGCAGCGGGAAGGTGGCCTACGAGCTCGAGAAGCGACGGCAGGAACTCGGCCGGCGCGACGTGGCGATCGTGCGCGTCGAGCAGCTCTATCCGCTGCCGCGCAAGGCGCTCGAGACGGCCCTCGGCGGGTACACCCCGGGCACGCCGGCCGTGTGGGTGCAGGAGGAGCCGGAGAACATGGGGTCGTGGCGGTTCGTCCGGATCCACTTCGGCGAGAAGCTCCTCGACCGTTTTCCGTTCTCGGGCGTCTGTCGGCAGAGCGCCGCCAGCCCCGCCACCGGCTCCAAGAAGAGCCACGACCTCGAGCAGAACGAACTGCTCACCGCCGCATTCAACAGTTGACCGAATCCATCCCGAGAGCCGCCGCGGGCGGCATGCATCCATGGCTATCGAACTGAAGGTTCCCGAGGTCGGCGAGTCGATCACCGAGGTGATGATCGGCACCTGGAAGAAGCGAGAGGGAGACGGTGTCGCCGCCGACGAGTCGGTCGTCGAGATCGAGAGCGACAAGGCCACGGTCGAGCTTCCGGCTCCCGCCGGGGGCACGATCTCGAAGATCCTCAAGGCCAGCGGCGAGAAGGCGGTGGTCGGCGAGGTGATCGGCTACCTGGAGCCCGCTGCCGCCGGTGCCGTGCCCGCCGCTGCCGCGCCGGCGCCCACGGTCGACGTGAAGCGGACCGAGGGCCGCACCACGATCGGGTCGGTGCAGCCGCCAGCGTCACCGGCCCAGCCAGCGCGGGTGATGCCCGCCGCCGCACGCGTGCTCGGCGAGGCGGGCGTGCCCGCGAGCGCCGCCACGGGCACGGGCCCCGGCGGACGCGTGACCAAGGCCGACGCCGTCGCCGCGACGACGCGTCCTCCGGCGCCGGCCGCCCCGGCGCCGCGTCCCCCCGTCGCGGCTCCGGTGCCGGTTGCCGCTTCGGGTGGCACGCGCGAGGAGCGCTACCAGCTCATCAGTCCGATTCGGCGGCGGATCGCCGAGCGGCTCGTCGACGCCCAGCATCAGGCGGCGCTGCTCACCACGTTCAACGAGTGCGACATGAGCGCCGTGATGGCGCTGCGGTCGAAGTTCAAGGACGTGTTCGCCGAGCGCTACGGCGTGAAGCTCGGGTTCATGTCGTTCTTCGTGCGGGCCGCGGTCGAGGCGCTGCGGGCCGTGCCGCAGGTGAACGCCGAGTTTCGTGATCCCCACATCGTGTACCGCGACTACTACGACATCGGCATCGCCGTCGGCGGCGGCAAGGGGCTCGTGGTTCCCGTCCTGCGGAACGCCGAGACGATGTCGTTCGCCCAGGTCGAGCAGGCGATCGGTGACTTCGCCCGGCGGGCGGCCGACAACAAGCTCAAACTCGAGGAGCTCCAGGGGGGCACGTTCACGATCTCCAACGGCGGCGTGTACGGCTCGATGCTCTCGACGCCGATCATCAACCCGCCGCAGAGCGGGATTCTCGGCCTGCATGCCATCCAGGAGCGGCCGATGGCCGTCAACGGTCAGGTCGTGATCCGGCCGATGATGTACCTCGCCCTCACCTACGACCATCGGCTCGTGGACGGCCGCGAGGCGGTCACGTTCCTGAAGCGGATCAAGGACACGATCGAGGATCCCAGCCGGCTGATGCTGGAGGTGTGACCATCGCGCGAAAAAGCCCTCCATGGCCTTTTTCGCTTTCTCGGCCGGTGGGAACGCAAAGGGTTCCCACGGCCTCGGGCGTCGCATCCCGCGACGCCTTCCCGTTCCCTGCGGCGTGAGACGAGTCGACCATGAGTCATGACCTGATCGTGATCGGTGGCGGGCCGGGCGGCTATGTGGCCGCGATCCGCGCGGCGCAGCTCGGCCTCAGCGCAGCCGTCGTCGAGAAGGAGCCGCAGCTCGGCGGCACCTGCCTCCGTGTCGGCTGCATTCCCTCGAAGGCGCTGCTCGAGTCGAGCCACAAGCTCGAGGCGGCCCAGCACGACCTTGCCGGCCACGGTGTGAAGGTCAGCGGGGTGACGTTCGATCTGGCCACGATGATGAAGCGGAAGGAGGACGTCGTCTCGACCCTCGCCAAGGGGATTGAGTCACTTCTCGCGAAGAACAAGATCACGCGGTACCGGGGCACGGGCCGGCTTGCGGGTGCGGGGCGGGTCGAAGTCACCGCCGCGGACGGCGGCGTGATCACGCTCGAGAGCCCGCGGATCATCCTCGCCGTGGGGAGCAAGAGCGTCGTGCTTCCCGGGATCGAGGCCGACGGTCGCTATGTGGGCACGAGCACCGAGGCCCTCTCCTTCGACGCGGTGCCGGGGCATCTCGTGGTGGTGGGCGGCGGCTACATCGGCCTGGAACTCGGCACGGTGTGGCGTCGGCTCGGGGCGAAGGTGACGGTGCTCGAATACTTCGACCGGATCCTGACGGGCATCGACGCCGACATCGCGAGCGAGGCACTCACGCTGTTTCGCAAGCAGGGGCTCGACATCCGCCTCGGCGTGAAGGTGAAGCGGGCCCGGGCCGACGGCAACGGCTGTGTGGTCGAATGCGAGGGGCAGGAGCCGATCCGCTGCGACCGCGTGCTGGCCGCCACGGGCCGGCGGCCGGCCACCGAGGCGCTCGGGCTCGAAACGGTCGGCATCGTGCCCGATCAGCGCGGATTCATCGCTGTGGACGGTCAGTTCCGCACGTCGGCCCCGGGCGTGTGGGCGATCGGCGACTGCATCCCCGGTCCGATGCTCGCCCACAAGGCCGAGGAGGACGGCGTGGCCTGCGCCGACGCGATCGCGGGGAAGTGGTGCCACGTCGACTACGACCTCGTGCCCGCGGTGGTGTTCACCCATCCCGAGATCGCGGCCGTCGGCAAGACCGAGGAGCAGTTGACGGCCGCAGGTGTGGCCTTCAAGAAGGGCGTGTTCCCGTTCCGGGCCAACGGCCGGGCCCGGACGATCAACGAGACGACCGGCAAGGTGAAGGTGCTGGCCGACGCAGCGACCGACCGTGTGCTCGGCATCCACATCATCGGCCCTGCCGCCGGCGACCTCATCGGCGAGGCCGCGGCGGCGATGAGCTTTGGCGCCACGGCCGAGGACATCGCCCGCGTCTGCCATGCGCACCCCACGCTCCCCGAGGCCCTCAAGGAAGCGGCGCTCGCCGTGAGCGGCCGCGCGATCCACGGGTGACCCGCGTCGTGCGAAGGCCCTGGGTGGCTTCGCAGGCGTGCAGTCAGTATTTCCAGGCCATGCCGGCGTCGGAGAAGAACGGGGCGGCGTCGGGCGTGAGACCCCAGCCCACCCGCAGGCCCATCTCGAGGTTCCGCGTCAGCATCACGTGGAACCCGGGGCTCGCGAACGGCTGGCTTACGCTGTCATGCAGGCCCGACGTGTACGAGCCGAACCACTCGGCGTGCACCTCGAACCGCTCGGTGACGGGAACTCGCAGGATCGCCGACGGGGTCCAGCGGCTGAACCATTCGGTGAGCCCTTCGGAGTAGGCGTAGCGTATCGACGTGTCGAATCGCCAGCCGCGCGGGAGTTCCCAACCTGCGACCGCCGTCGCCACGGGCACCGTGCCGAACACGTCGCCGTAGGTCGGCGTCGAGGCCTCCATGATGAAGCAGGATTCGGGGATCAGGCCGTCCTGGTCCGTGGTGTCGATCTTGAATCCGTAGAGCACGCTCGACTCGTAGAGCGTGCTGCCGTCGAGCGTGCCCTCGCCCACCTCGACGCTCGTGACGATGTTCCCCTGTGACCCCACGCCGTAGTTGATGCCGAACCGCCATTCGAACCACTCGTTGGCACCGATCCGAATGAGCGACTCCGGGTAGTTGTTGGTGGGCAGGCCGGTCGCGTTGTCGATGAACACATACGAACCCTCCGTGAGCACGACGCCCGGATCCACGCAGTGCGTGCACGGGGTGAACGCGTCCCGGTCGGTGCCGAGATCGAACTCGCCGGCGGCACAGGCGGTGGCGACGACGGCCATCGCGATCGCGGCCGTCGGAGCGATGGATCGGTGGCGGCGGCGTAGGTGTGGTCGGTCCACGGGGCGGGCTCGGCGCGCGGGGATTCCCGTCCAAGGCTTCGGAAGTCGCGGCCCGTCGATCCGGAGTTTCCCGGCCGACCGTCATTCCTTGCCGTGCTTCCCCGGTCTGCCGCTCGGCTGGCGGACCGAGGAGCCTATCGGAAGAACTCGTCGAACCCAGCGTGGCGGCGTCCGAGGCTCGCCATGATCGCGAACAGGATCGCGGCGTTGAGTCCGTTCGTGAGCAGGCCGTTGGTGGCTTCGAGCGGCTCGAGGGGGCGGAACGGCAGCCGGAGTTCGATCCGGCTGGTCCCGAGGGTCGTGAAGGTAGTGGCGGAAAAGTGGAGGGCGTCACGGAGATCGTGGATCGCGTCGAGCCTCTGCAGCACCATGCCCCACGCGCCGATCTGGACGAACGACGAGGCCGCGATGATGCCGGTCGCGAGGAGCGTGGTTGGCACGATCAGTCCCACACCATGAGCGCGGGGGAAGATCCGCAGGAAGGCCGTGTGGGCGCGGAGCACGATGAACATGAAGAAAGCATGAATCGCGAGGCATGCGCCGATGAGGGCGATGCCAAGGCCGATGACGAACGCTTCGCTGAAGGGGGAGGCGGGTGCCATCGCGGGTCCGTGGTCATCGCGCTGGGAGGGGATCAGGATCGAGCCGTGGCGGGCGACGGCACGGTGTGTGGGAACGCTTTCGGCGTTGCTCCCGACGTGGTGCCTCAGGAGCCCGGATGGCAAGTACGCCCGGCTGGACTCGAACCAGCGACCCTGGGATTAGAAATCCCATGCTCTATCCACCTGAGCTACGGGCGCGAAGGGGGTTTTTGCGTCTCCGGACCGCCGCTGTTAGACGAACTGTGAGGCGCCGGCCCTGGAACCCACCCTTTCTACCACGGCGGACGCGCGGCCGCCGACCGGGGCGGCGCGTCAGCGGGTTCGTGTAGCGGGCTCGTCCGTCTGCGCGGTGAGCGGCACGGCGTCGGCCGCGAGATCCTCAGCGAGGCACACGAGGTCGTCGGGCTTCACGGCGAACTGACCGAGGTAGGGTCGCGTGTAGGCCAAGAGGAGCACGAAGCAGCAGGAGATGCCGACCGCCACCATCGAGAGCGCGATCCGCCGCGCCCGGTACGACTCCGCGTGGATCAGCCCGACGCCGAGGAGCGTGAGGATCGCCAGCGTTCCCACGATGCTCCAGCGGGCCGGTGGCGGACGGTTCGCCGCGATCCGCAGTCGCGTGTCCCGTGCCTCGGTTGCCGTACGAAGCAACTCGCGGAGCTCCGTGCGGGTCGATTCCTCGGGGAGCTCATGGATCGCATGCCGCAGCGCCCGCAGCGGCGGCGCCGCCACGCGCGGCGACTCGAGCTGCCGCATCTGCGGCCATTCCTTGCGGGCGATGAACTCGACGCAGTCCCGCATCCGCGGCGCGATCGACGCCATGGCCTCCGGCGTGGCGTCGAGCAGGGCATCGTGCATCTCGCGATACGCGGCAGCCTCCGCCTGGGCCGCCGCCTCCGCCTGGCCGTGCTGCTCCCAGATCGGCATCGCGATGAACGAGATCAGGAGGCCGAAGGCGAGGCCGATCTGCGCGGGCACCTCCGCCTCGAGCCGGCCAAGCTTGTTGCCGTGGCGGCCCGCGATCCAGGGCACGAGCAGCCGGTGGACGACGAGCGCGCAGCCTCCCCACCACACCACGAGGCAGAGAATCAGGAGCGGCACGGGCAGATCGAGCAGGCTCTCGAAAAAGGCGGGCACGCGACTCATGCGAAAGGGTCTCCTGATGGGGCCCGACCGCAGGGCGGGCCGATCGTGGGGAGATAGCGAAACCCGGTCGGCGACGCCAGTGCCATGTGCCCGCCGAATCCCGCTGGAGCGGCCCTCGGGACGGCCGTACGATGCGCTCGGCGGTCTGCACGGATCGCGTGTCGCGAGGACGGTCGCCGCGGGCCGGGGGAATCGTCATGCTTCGTCGTGCGTTCGTGCCGTGCGTCCTCGCCCTCGTCGCGGTCGCCGCGCCGGCCACGGGCGCCCCGCCCGACGAGCGGGCCGCTCCAGCCGACGCTGCTCGGCCGGCACCGCGGGCCGCGCGATCCGTTCACCTCGGCTATCCGTCGCCGCCCGTGGAGGCGTTCCACGTCGAGATGACGATCCTCGAATCGACGCGTGGCAGCTACTTCATGGCGGCCGGCTGGGATACCGGCTACTTCGGACTCCAGGAACTCGCCGACGGCCGGAAGGTCGTGATCTTCTCCGTGTGGGATCCCGTGTCGGGCGACGACCCGGGGGAAGTCGCCGATGCCGACCGCGTGGAATGCCTCCACGCCGCGGCCGGCACACGCATCAAGCGATTTGGTGGCGAGGGTACCGGCGGGCAGTGCATGGCCGATTTCGACTGGATGATCGGCGCGCCGAACCGGTTCCTCGTAACCGCGGCGCCCGATGGCGAGAAGACGGCGTATGTCGGCCACGTGTGGGAGCGCGACCGGGAAAGTTGGAAGCATCTCGTGACGTTCCGCACCCGCACCGGGGGCCGCCGGCTCGGCGGGCTTTACTCGTTCGTCGAGGATTTTCGCCGTGACGGCCGCAGCGCTGGTGAGGTTCGCCGCGCACGGTTCGGCCAGACGTGGGTGCGGGCGGAGGGAGCAGGCTGGGCACCGCTCACGAAGGCAAAGTTCACGGCGTCGAGCGCCGTGTGGGAGGCCGTTGATTCGATCGACGCGGCCGTCGATGGAGGATCGTTCAGCGTGGCGACCGGAGGGAGCATCTCGGCGAGCCGGCCCTTGGGCAGCATCATCGAAGTTCCCGAACCCGCCGCGCCGCCCGAGGGGCTTCCCGCCGCGGCGACGACCGACCGCTGACGCGGCCACCTCGCGGTATGCTCGCGCCGCTCTCCGCGGCCTTCGGACTATCTCGGCATCATGACGCCTCCTGGCACGATCCTCTTTCGCCGTGACTTCCATGGCCTGACGGGCGGCCATTTGAAGGTCTGGGACTATTTCCAGCACGCCCTGGAATCGACGCGATTCCAGCCGCGCGTCTACCTCGTGCCGGGCTCGATCGTCGACGCCACGAATCCGTGGCATCGCGTCTCACCGGCGCCGCTGGCCGTGTGGGACCCCGCTGCCGCGGCGGTCCTCTTTGTGGCGGGGCTCGACTGGACTGCGGTGCCCGATCCGCCACCGGCGCCCGTGGTGAACCTCGTGCAGGGCGTGCGTCACGCCGATCTTGCCGACCCGCGGCACGCGTTTCTGTCCCGGCCCGCGGTGCGGATCTGCGTGAGCGAGGCTGTGGCCGATGCGATCCGGAGCACCGGTTGCGTGGCCGGCCCGATCCACGTGATTCCAAACGGCATCGATCCCGCCACGTTTCCCACGCCCGAGAAACACCGCGACATCCCGCTGTTGATCGCGGGCAGCAAGAACCCGCCGTTCGCCCTCGCCCTCGCCGACCGGCTCTCTGCCGCGGGAGTTCGGCCCGTCTGCCTGACGGCGACCGTCGAGCGGCCCGCGTTCCTCCAACTCCTGGGGCGGGCCGAGGCCGTGGTGACGCTGCCACTCGAGACCGAGGGCTTTTTCCTGCCGGCCCTCGAGGCGATGGCGATGGGAGCCGTGGTCGTGTGCCCCGACTGCGTCGGCAATCGGGGATTCTGCCGCGACGGCGAAACCTGCCTGCGGCCCGCCTACACGCTCGACGCCGTGGCGGCCGCGGCAATCGAGGCGGTGGCGCTCTGCGGAACCGCGGCCGCGGCGCTGCTTCGTGAGGCGGCGGCCGAGGTGCGGCGGCACGACCTCGCTCGCGAGCGGATGGCGTTCCTCCGCATCCTCGACAGTCTGTAGGCTGGCGGCCGGCCGAGCGAGCGAAGGCATCGGCGACCGGCGTGGAGCGGATCGCGTGGACATCATCCTCACCGGCATCGCCCGCTCGGGGACGACGCTTGCCTGCTCGCTCCTCAATCGCCTGCCGCAGACCGTCGCGCTGCACGAGCCCATGAACCCCGCCGAGCTCGTCGGGCTCGATCTTCACACGGCCTTTCTCGACCGCGTGGCGGCGTTCTTCGCAGAGCAGCGGGCGAGCCTGCTGGCGTCGGGCACGGCCGTGAGCCTCGCCCGCGACGGCCGGATCCCCGATAACCCGTTCGCGCCGCG
>Ga0233425_10007238_pt1 | contig 15737 bp, 15 predicted proteins | sample Watercolumn_Towu_2_FD_181712 | JGI IMG/M metagenome (GOLD analysis project Ga0233425, IMG submission 181712) | Freshwater microbial communities from Lake Towuti, South Sulawesi, Indonesia - Watercolumn_Towuti2014_140_MG | ecosystem: Environmental > Aquatic > Freshwater > Lake | place...
GACGACTTCCGGGATGACATCCCCGGCGCGGCGCACGATGACCGTGTCGCCCACGCGCACGTCCTTGCGCCGTACCTCGTCCTCGTTGTGCAGGGTGGCGTTGGTGACGGTGACGCCGCCGACGAACACCGGCGCCAGGCGGGCCACCGGCGTCAGGGTGCCGGTGCGGCCCACCTGCACGTCGATCGCCTCGACGGTGGTGAGCTCCTCCTGGGCCGGATACTTGTGGGCGAGCGCGAAGCGCGGGGCGCGGGCAACGAAGCCCAGGGCCTCCTGGTCCGCCAGGCGGTTCACCTTGTAGACGGCGCCGTCGATGTCGTAGGGCAGTTCCGCGCGCATTGCGCCAAGTTCGGCGAAATAGCGCATCAGGCCGGCGACGCCGCGCACCAGCCCGCGCCGCTCGGACACCGGCAGGCGGCGCGCCGCCAGCCAGTCCATGACACCGGCGTGGGTGTCCGGCAGATCCGCGCCGTCCACCACGCCCACCCCGTAAGCGAAGAAGGACAGGCGGCGGCGGGAGGTGATGCGGGAATCCAGCTGGCGCAGGCTGCCGGCGGCGGCGTTGCGGGGATTGGCGAAGGTCTTCTCGCCCCGGGCGCGGGCCTGCTCGTTGAGCCGGTCGAAGTCCCGCCGCAGCATCAGCACCTCGCCGCGCACCTCCAGCCACGCCGGGGGCCGGGGATCATCGAGGCGCATGGGAATGGCCTTGACGGTACGCAGGTTGGCCGTCACGTCCTCGCCGGTGAAGCCGTCGCCCCGGGTCGCGCCCTGGACGAAGACGCCGTCCCGGTAATGCAGGGCGATGGCCAGGCCGTCGAACTTGGGCTCCACCGCGTATTCGATGTCCTCCCCCTCACGGCCCAGCCCTTCCCGCGCGCGCCGGTCGAAGGCCGCCACCTCGGCTTCGGAAAAGGCGTTGTTGAGCGACAGCATGGGCACGGCATGGGTCACCTCGGCGAAGGCTTTGGCGGTGACGGCGCCCACCCGCTGGGTGGGGGAATCCGGGGTCAGCAGCTCCGGATGAAGCGTTTCAAGGTCCTGGAGTTCCCGCAGCAGCCGGTCGTATTCGGCATCGGGAAGCGTCGGCGCGTCGAGGACGTAGTAACGGTAGTTGGCCTCGTCGATCAGGCGGCGGAGTTCGTGGGCCCGTTGCTCAGCCTCACTCCTCACGCCTGAGGCCTCACACGAAGAGCCTGAGCGCCCGCTCGCCGCCGGCGGGGACGCCACGCGCCTCCATGCGGGCGTAGAACTGGGCCAGGCGGGCGCGATCCCGGTTCAGGCTGTCCTCGTTCACCGGCCGGCTGTTGTCGTCCACCAAGCGGCCTTCCAGGCGCCAGGCCAGATCGAAACCCAGCCGCGTCATGCGGTCGAACACGGCCAAGCCGTCGGCCACCCGCGGCACGTCGAACAGCAGAGTCACCCCGTGGGTGGTGAGGCCGCGGCCGTCGCGGGGGAAAGGGGCGTCCTCCTGGTTGGCCAGGGTGAACAGGGTATGGCCGAAATCGTCGCGGGCATGGAAAGTGCCGTCGGCCTCCAGGCTCAGGCGGGCCTCCTGGGCCAGACTGTGCATGGCCTCGCTGGTGAATGGGCGGCTGTCGGCGGACACCACGTTGAGGCCGATCAGGATGTCCACATCCATGCAGAACAGGTCAAGGTCCCGGGCGAGCCGCAGGGTCTCCTCCCGATCGGGGCAGGTCACGGCGCCACCCTCCTCGGCGGCGAATTCATAGAGCGCCCGCCGGAAGGCATCCAGCTGATCCTGGGATACGGCGCCGCCGCGATCGGCGATCTGCAAAGCGAATTCCACCTGGCCGTAGACGTTGCGGGGATGCCCGCTGAGAGGCTCCCAGGCGCCGTCCGACCTTTCGCCGTAGGCACGCACCGGCTTGCCGATACGGCGCAGGCTGGCCAGCAGGGGGCCCAGATTGGCCGCTTGCGGCGTGGCGAACTTCAGGCGGGCGATGTATTCCGTGACGCTGTCCAGGGGACTGGCGGCGCGGGGCGCGGCGGCTTCCGCCGCGTCCTCCCAGACGTGTGGCGGCGCCGGCGGCATCTCCGGCGCCATGGTCACTACGGCGGGCCTGGACACTTCCGGGAGCGGCGGCGGGCTCTGCTCCGGCGGCTCCGCCTCGACCTTCGGCGCGGGCCTGACGAGCTGGATGGCCGGCTCCGGCAGCAGCTCCAGCGAGTCCAGGAAGGAACCGGGGGGGCACTCGGCGCCCACGCTGATCAAGGGCGCTTCCGCCTCATCCACGGCACGGCGGGCCTCGGGCGCGGTGGCGGCATCGTCGGTCAGCTGGATGCGGCTGTCGCCGCGGCGCCGGCTGGCTTCGGTCAGCACCGATTCGCCCAGCATGATGTCCTCCCGCTTGTGGGAGAACATGCGGTCCGCCTCCTTGCGGAACTTGCGTTCCTGCAGGACGTTGTAGAGGACGATGATGGCGATCAGGCTGACGCCGACGATGGCCAGAACGATCTGCAGCGTGGTCATCATGGACGTTTTACCTCCGTGGGGGACCGAATACCGGGCTCCATGACATGGAAGAAGACTTCATTGCCGCGCACCATGCCCAGTTCGAAGCGAGCTCGCTCATCCAGGGCATCGTAGCCGGAATGCAGGTCGCGCGCCTCGGCCGCAAGCTGGATGTTGCGGGTTTCCAGGGCCTGGTTGGCGGTCTTCTGGGCGGCGATTTCCCGCTCCAGTTCCCAAACCCTCAGCCAGCTGCCCTTACCCAGCCAGAGAGGGTATTGCAGCAGCAGGATCAACACAGCCAGGGTCCAGGCGAGGCCTCGCATCTCATCTCAGTTGGTAGAAGGCTTCCCGGCCGGGATAGCGGGCGCGCTCGGCGAGTTCCTCCTCGATGCGCAACAGCTGATTGTATTTCGCCATGCGGTCGGCGCGAGACAGGGAGCCGGTCTTGATCTGCAAGGCATTGCTGCCCACCGCCAGGTCGGCGATGAAGGCGTCCTCGGTCTCGCCGGAGCGGTGGGAGATGACGGCGGTATAGCCGGCCCGCTTCGCGGTCTCGATGGCGTCGAAGGTCTCCGAGAGGGAGCCGATCTGGTTCACCTTGATGAGGATGGAGTTGGCGACGTGCTTGGCGATGCCTTCCCGCAGGATCCTGGCGTTGGTGACGAACAGGTCGTCGCCCACCAGCTGGATCTTCCTGCCCAGCTTGGCGGTGAGGCCGGCCCAGCCATCCCAGTCATTCTCCGCCATGCCGTCCTCGATGCTGACGATGGGGTACCTGTCCACCCAGGCCGCCAGGTAGTCGGCGAACTCGGCGGAAGTGAGCTTCAGGCCCTCGGCCTCCAGCACGTAGCGGCCGTCCTTGTAGAACTCGCTGGAGGCGCAGTCCAGGCCGATGAGCACGTCCTGGCCGGGGGTGTAGCCGGCGGCGGCGATAGCCTCCATGATGTACTTCAGGGCTTCCTCGTTGGACTTGAAGTTGGGGGCGAAGCCGCCCTCGTCGCCGACGGTGGTGGAGTGGCCGGCCTTGTCCAGGAGCTTCTTCAGGCTGTGGAACACCTCGGCGCCGCAGCGCAGGGCCTCGCGGAAGCTGGGCAGGCCGGCGGGAATGACCATGAACTCCTGCATGTCCACGCTGTTGTTGGCATGCGCCCCGCCGTTGACGATGTTCATCATGGGCACCGGCAGGTGCATGGGCGCGGCACCGCCCAGATAGCGGTACAGGGGCAGGCCCACGTCCTCGGCGGCGGCGCGGGCGCAGGCCAAGGAGACGGCCAGGATGGCGTTGGCGCCCAGGCGGGATTTGTTCTCGGTGCCGTCCAGATCGATCAGGGTCTGGTCGATCAGGTGCTGCTCTTCCACGTCCAGGCCCAGGATGGCCTCGGCGATCTCGGTGTTCACGTTCTCCACGGCGGTGAGCACACCCTTGCCCAGGTAGCGGCCCTTGTCGCCGTCCCGCAGTTCGATGGCCTCGCGGCTGCCGGTAGAGGCGCCGGACGGGACGGCGGCGCGGCCCAGCACGCCGGATTCCAGAAGCACGTCGGCTTCCACGGTGGGGTTGCCGCGGGAATCCAGGATTTCGCGGGCGACGACATCAACGATGGCACTCATTTCTTTCCTTTTCTCACTTTCGGGGCGGCTGCCGGCGGCTGATGGCCACCGTCGCCGCCGTTCACAGGCGGGCTTCGATAAAGCCCTTTTGCTTCACCAAGGCATCGATGTCCTTGAGGGTAAAGAGCAATTCTTTCATCAGATGCAGCGGCCAGGCATTGGGACCGTCGGACAGGGCCTTGGCCGGGTCCGGGTGGGTCTCGGCGAACAGGCCGGCGATGCCCACCGCCACGGCGGCGCGCGCCAGCACCGGCACGAACTCCCGCTGTCCGCCGGAACTGGTGCCCTGGCCGCCGGGCTGCTGCACCGAGTGGGTGGCGTCGAACACCACCGGGCAGCCGGTCTCGCGCATGATGGCCAGGCCGCGCATGTCGGACACCAGGGTGTTGTAGCCGAAGGACACGCCCCGGTCGCACACCATGATGGTATCGGCGCCGCCGTTGGCGGTCTTGGCCTTGTCGACCACGTTCTTCATGTCGCCGGGGGCCAGGAACTGGCCCTTCTTGATGTTCACGGGCTTGCCGCAGGTGGCCACCGCCTCGATGAAATCGGTCTGCCGGCAGAGGAAGGCGGGGGTTTGCAGCACGTCCACCACCGCCGCCACCGGGGCGATCTCGTCCTCGGTGTGCACGTCGGTGAGCACCGGCACGCCGATCTGCTTTTTCACCTCGGCCAGGATGCGCAGGCCCTTGTCCAGTCCCAATCCCCGGAAGGACTTGCCGGAGGAACGGTTGGCCTTGTCGAAGGAGGATTTGTAGACGAAGGGCATGCCCACCTGGGTGGTGATTTCCTTCAGGACCCCGGCGGTGTCCAGGGCCATCTGCTCGGACTCGATGACGCAGGGGCCGGCGATGAGGAACAGGGGCTTATCAAGTCCAACTTCGAATCCGCAAAGCTTCATGCCAGCTTCCTCTCCTGGTTGGCCAGGGCGGCTTCCACGAAGGCCTTGAACAACGGGTGGCCGTCGCGGGGGTTGGAGGTGAATTCCGGATGGAACTGGCAACCCACGAACCAGGGGTGGACTTCCCGGGGCAGCTCCACCATCTCGCACAGGTCGGTGCCGGGGGCCCGACCGGCCACCACCAGACCGGCGGCTTCCAGCTTGGCGAGCAGGCCGTTGTTCACCTCGTAGCGGTGGCGGTGGCGCTCGACGATCTCGGCCTTGCCGTAGACGCTGCGTGCCAGGGTGCCCTCGCCCAGTTTGCAGACCTGGCCGCCCAGACGCATGGTGCCGCCCAAGTCGGAATGCTCGTTGCGATGCTCGATGTGGCCGTCCTTGTCCTGCCATTCGGTAATGAGGCCGATGACCGGGAATGGGGTGTCCTGCTCGAATTCCGTGGAATGGGCGCCTGCCATGCCGGCCACGTCGCGGGCGAACTCCACCACGGCCAGTTGCATGCCCAGGCAGATGCCCAGGTAGGGCACCTTGTTCTCGCGGGCGAAGCGGATCGCGCAGATCTTGCCTTCCGTGCCTCGCTTGCCGAAACCGCCCGGCACCAGGATGGCGTCCATGCTGGCCAAGGAACCGCAACCGTCATGCTCGATGGTCTCGGAGTCGATGTAATGGATGTTGACCTTGCTGCGGGTATGGATGCCGGCGTGGGTCAGGGACTCGGACAGAGACTTGTAGGACTCGGTCAGGTCCACGTACTTGCCGACGAAGGCGATGTCCACCTGATGTTGCGGGTGCTCCAGGGCGTCGATGAGGCGCTTCCACACCGACAGGTCGGCGGCCCGGGCCAGCAGGTCCAGCTTGTGGCAGACGATTTCGTCCAGCATCTGGTCGTGCAGCATGCCCGGGATCTTGTAGATGGAATCCGCGTCCAGGGCCTCGATCACCGCTTCCGGCATGACGTTGCAGAACAGCGCAATCTTGCGCCGTTCCTCGGGCGGAATGTGGCGGTCGGCCCGGCAAAGCAGCACGTCGGGCTGGATGCCGATCTCCCGTAGTTCCTTCACCGAGTGCTGGGTGGGCTTGGTCTTCAGCTCGCCGGCGGTGGGGATGTAGGGCAGCAGGGTCAGGTGCATGAAGCAGCAACCCGTCTTGCCCTCCTCGATGCCCATCTGGCGGATGGCCTCCAGGAAGGGCAGGGATTCGATGTCGCCCACCGTGCCGCCCACCTCGACGATGGCCACGTCGGCGCCCTCGGCGCCACGCTTGATGAACAGCTTGATCTCGTCGGTGATGTGGGGGATGACCTGGACCGTCTTGCCCAGGTATTCGCCGCGCCGCTCCTTCTTGATCACCGACTCGTAGATCTGTCCGGTGGTGAAGTTGTTGCGCTTGGACATCTTGGCCCGGGTGAAGCGCTCGTAATGGCCCAGGTCCAGGTCGGTCTCGGCGCCGTCCTCGGTGACGAACACCTCGCCGTGCTGGAACGGACTCATGGTGCCGGGGTCGACGTTGATGTAGGGGTCCAGCTTGAGGTGGGTGACCTTGAGGCCGCGCGATTCGAGGATCGCCCCCAGGGACGCGGCGGCGATGCCCTTGCCGAGCGAGGAAACAACGCCACCGGTGACGAAGATGTAACGGGTCATAAAAATGGCAGGTGCAGGGATGCGGAATGATACCGGAATGCCCCCGACCCTCAAAGGAAGCCCGCGCGGCGGCGGCCGGCGGGGCCTATGCGGGCGTGATTCCCACCGTGACGGGGTAATGCACGTAGCGCAGGGCGAGTCCGGCCTCGCCGATCCGGGCGATCAGGGCTTCGACGCGCTCCGCCTCGGCGAAGAATTCCACAGCCTCCGGCAGCTCCCCGGCCAGCTCGAAGAAGCTGTCCTCGTGCACGCCATGCCGGCCATAGCCGGCGGCGGCGCGGAACACCGTGCCGCCGGGGATGCCCAGGGCCCTGGCCTCGTCGAACAGCCATTCGTGGATGGGCCGGTGCGCGTGCCGCATGCCCTCCTGAACGAAGAAACGAATGCAGACGCTTGGCATGCTCATCCCCTGATCAACTTGAAGGTCCAAACCCCCAGCGCGGTCAGGGCCAGGGAGCCGAACAGATGGGCCGAGGCCGCCGCCAGCGCCCAGGCAGGTTGGCCGCGGCTGATCAGCGTGAACACCTCGGCGGAAAAGGTGGAAAAGGTGGTGAGGCCGCCCAGGAAGCCGGTGATGGCGAACAGGCGCCATTCCGGCGGCAACCCGGGGTGCTGGGCGAAGAAGGCGACCGCGATCCCTATCAGGTAGCCGCCGATCAGGTTGGCCGCCAGGGTACCGTAGGGCAGGGTCGGGAACACCGGATTCAGCCACAGTCCCAGCCCCCAGCGCAGCCAGGCACCGATGGCGGCGCCCAAACCGATGGCCAGAAAGGCAGTCATCAGCGGCCAGTCGGCAGTAGGCAGTCACTGCCTGCTGCCCGCTGAATACTGCCGACTTGCTTCATAGCCAGACCATCAAACCCGTCTCGAAGGGGTGGGTGAGCAGGTCGTGGTAGGGATAAACCCGCACCCGGTAAAGCAGCTTGCCGCACATCTCCGGGGTGAGTTCGAGGGAGAACAGGGATTCCTTGCCGTCCCAGCCGTCCGGAGCCATGCGCACGGCGCGCAGGTCGCGGTCCTGGCCCTGCTTGGAGGCACGGCCCAGGAGAACTTCCACGCGCACATCCTCCGGGGCGAGCCCGTTGAGGTTCACCGCCACCTTGAGATTCAGGCTGTCGCCGAAGGCGATGCGCTTCCGGGCTTCGTCCAGCCGGCGCAGGTTGACGCCGCTCCAGGCCTGGCGCACCTTGGCCTTCCAGGCGGCCACGCCCTGGGCGGCGGCGAAGCTCCCCTCCGAGTAGCGGCGCCACTGGCGCGAGGCGGGGCCATAGAAATTGTTGACGTACTCCATGACCATGCGCGTGGAGTTGAAGCGCGGCAGCAGGGTGGCTATGGAACGCTTGGCCATACGCACCCACTCCGCCGAGAAACCGAGCTCGTGGCGGCGGTAATACATCGGGATGACCTGGTCCTGCAGCAACTCGTAGAGGGTCTGGCTATCCTCCCGGTTGCGGCGGGCGTCGTCGAAGTATTCCGGCGCCGGCTTGATGGCCCAGCCGTTGCCGCTGTCGTAGCCTTCATCCCACCAGCCGTCGGTGACCGAGAGGTTGATGACCCCGTTCATGGCCGCCTTCATGCCGGAGGTGCCGGAGGCTTCCAGGGGGTAGATGGGGTTGTTGAGCCAGACGTCGCAGCCGGACACCAGGCGGCGGGCGAAGCCCAGGTCGTAGCCTTCCACCATGAGCAGCTTGCCCTCGAACTCCGGCCAGCGCGAGATCTCGTGGATGCGGCGGATCAGTTCCTGGCCCGGCATGTCCGCCGGGTGGGCCTTACCGGCGAAGATGAACAGCACGGGACGGTCGGCGTCCTTGATGATGGCCCGCATCCAGTCCATGTTCTCGAACATCAGGGTGGCGCGCTTGTAGGTGGCGAAGCGGCGCGCGAAGCCGATGGTCAGCACGTTGGGGTCCAGGGGGTTGGCGTACTTGAGCATGCGCTCCAGGTGCGCCTCGGAACCGTGGTTGCGCAGATGCTGCTGGGTGATGCGGTGGTGCACCGAATGCAGCATCTGGGTCTTGAGGGCCTGGTGCACGGACCAGAAATGGTGGTCCGGGATGGTTTCCACCTTGTCCCAGAAGGCCACGTCGGTGAGCCGCCGGCGCCATTCGTAGCCCAGCTTGTTGTCGAACAGGTCCTGCCACTCCTGGGCCAGGAAGGTGGAGACGTGCACGCCGTTGGTGATGTAGCCCATGGGTGACTCGTCCGGGCGCACCTGGGGCCACATATCGGACAGGATATGGGAGGAGACGCCGCCGTGGATGCGGGACACGCCGTTGTGGTGGCGCGAACCGTTGAGCGCCAGCTTGGTCATGTTGAAGTCCTGGCCGTGGCCGGCGCCACCCAGTTTCATGAACTCCTCGCGCTGCACGCCCAGGTCGTTGCAGCACTGGCTGAAGTAGTCCCAGATCATGTCCTCGGCGAAATGGTCGTGGCCGGCCGGGACGGGGGTGTGGGTGGTGAACACGGTGTTGGCCGCCACCGCCTCCAGGGCGGCGTGGAAGGACAGGCCGCTCTTCACCTTGCGGCGAATGCGCTCCAGCACCAGAAAGGCGGCGTGCCCCTCGTTGATGTGGTAAGCCGTGGGTTTGACACCCAGTTCCTCCAGGGCGCGCATGCCGCCGACGCCGAGCACGATCTCCTGCTGGATGCGGGTGTGCTTGTCGCCGCCGTAGAGCTGGTGGGTGATGTAGCGGTCCTCGGCGCGGTTGCCGGGCAGATCGGTGTCCAGCAGGCACAGGCGCACGTGGCCGATGCGCGCCTCCCAGACCTTCACCTCCAAGCGGCGGCCCGGCAGTTCGATCTGGACGTGGATTTCCTTGCCCTCCTCGTTCAGGGCGGGGTGCACGGGCAGATCGTCGAATTCCGAATCGGTGTAGGTGGCGATCTGGTTGCCGTCATTGTCGATGCGCTGGGAGAAGTAACCCTGGCGGTACAGCAGGCCCACCGCCACGAAGGGCAGGCGCAGGTCGGAGGCGGACTTGCAGTGGTCTCCTGCCAGGATGCCCAGGCCACCCGAATACACCGGGAAACTCTCGTGGAAGCCGAACTCGGCGCAGAAATAGGCGATCAGGTCGCCGGGCTTCAGCTCCAGCGGCATGTCCCGGCGCAGGGGCTCGCTCATGTAGGTGTCGAAGGCCGACAGCACCCGGTTGTAGCTGCCCAGGAAGATGTGGTCCTCCGCCGCCTCGGTCAGGCGTTCCTCGTCCACCCGCTTGAGGAAGGCCTTGGGGTTGTGGTTGACCGCATCCCACAGGCCCGGGTGCAGGCGGGCGAACAGGGTGCGGGTAGGCCGGTCCCAGCCGTACCAGAGGTTGTCCGCCAACTCGGAAAGGCGTGACAGGCGGCGCGGAATGCGCGGGTTGACTTCGACGACGAAGGGGGTGCCGGGCTTCATGTTCTTCTTCCTTATCTACGGGTCCGGGTGGCAAGCACGCATCAGGCCATACGAATGAAATGCTCGCGGTAGTATCGGAGCTCCTCGATGGATTCTTGAATGTCGGCCAGGGCGGTGTGGCTGTTGGCCTTCTTGAAGCCATCCTTGAGTTCCGGACGCCAGCGCGCCGCCAGCTCCTTCAGGGTGGACACGTCCAGGTTGCGGTAGTGGAAATACGCCTCGAGTTTGGGCATGTGGCGCGCCAAAAAACGGCGGTCCTGGCAGATGGAGTTGCCGCACATCGGGGAGACGCGCTCGCCCACGTGCTTCTTCATGAACTCGATCATGCGCGCCTCCACGTCGGCCTCGGACAGGGTGGAGGCCTTGACCTTGTCGATCAGGCCGGACTTGCCGTGGGTGCCCTTGTTCCAGCTGTCCATGGCGTCCAGTACCGCGTCGGGCTGATGCACCACCAGCACGGGGCCTTCCTCCACCAGCTTGAGGTCCTTGTCGGTGACCACCAGGGCCACTTCCAGGACGCGGTCGGCGTCGGGGTCGAGACCGGACATCTCCATGTCGATCCAGACCAGATGGGTCTCGTTTTGCGCCATTGCTGCCTCGGGGATGGGGCGGGAGGGAGAGGGCGGGCATTGTGGCATAATCCCCCGGCCCCCGCAGCCAATCCTTCCTAATGCCTTCATTCCAAAGCGTTTTTCTCGCCGCCGTGGTGCTCGCCACGGGTCTCAAGCTGTGGCTGCTGCTGCGCCAGATGCGCCATGTCTGGCAGCACCGCGACGCGCCCCCCAACGCCTTCCTGGGCATCATCCCCCTGGAGGAACACCGCAAGGCCGCCGACTACACCCTGGCGAAGGCGCGCCTGGGCCTGCTGCACCTGGCCGTGGAAACCGGCCTGCTGCTGGCCTTCACCCTGGGCGGCGGCCTGCAGTGGCTGCACGACGCCCTCGCCGCGCGGCTCGAATCCCCCCTGCTGGTGGGCACCGCCCTGCTCCTGGGCCTGGGCCTCATCAGCGCCGTCGCCGAGTTGCCCCTCTCCGCCCTGGGCCAGTTCCGGGTGGAGGCCCGCTTCGGCTTCAACCGCCAGACGCCGGCCGGCTTCGTCGCCGACCTGGTGAAGCAGGCCCTGCTCGGCCTGATCCTGGGCGGCCCCCTCCTCCTCCTGGTGCTCTGGCTCATGGGGGTGATGGGCGAAATCTGGTGGCTGTGGGTATGGGGCGTGTGGATGGCATTCAACCTCCTGATCCTGGCCGTCTACCCCACCTTCATCGCGCCCCTGTTCAACAAGTTCACGCCACTGGAAGACCAGGGGCTGCGCGAGCGCATCGAGCAACTGCTGCAACGGGCGGGCTTCCATGCCGACGGCATCTTCGTCATGGACGGCTCGCGCCGCTCCAGCCACGGCAACGCCTATTTCACCGGCCTGGGGAAGAACAAGCGCATCGTCTTCTTCGACACCCTGCTCAAGCAGCTCACCCCCGACCAGATCGAGGCGGTGCTGGCCCATGAGCTCGGCCACTTCAAACACCGCCACATCGTCAAGCGCATCGTCCTCATGTTCGCGCTCTCCCTGGCGCTGCTGGCAGGCCTGGCCTGGTTGAAGGACGCCGGCTGGTTCTACGCCGGCCTGGGAGTGGCGAGCATCAACGACGCCACCGCCCTGGCCCTGTTCTTCCTGGCCCTGCCGGTGTTCCTGTTCCCGGCCACGCCGTTCATGAGCCTGTATTCCCGCAAGCACGAATTCGAAGCGGACGCCTTCGCCGCGAAGCAGACCGAGGCGGGCCACCTCATCTCCGCCCTGGTGCGGCTGTACCGGGACAATGCCGCCACCCTGACGCCGGACCCGCTCTATTCCCTGTTCTACGACAGCCATCCCAAGGCCGTGGAACGTATTGAAAAACTCGATGCCTATAACAACATTCAAACCCGGCCCATCCGGGCCTGAGAGAGAGGAGCCGTCCATGAACAAGATCGCCGCGCTGGCCCTGGCGCAAGCCCTGGCCATTTCCGCCCCCCTCGCCCTGGCGGCGCCCTTCGACAAGGGCGATGCCAGGCAAGGCAAGGCCACCCACGAAAAGCAGTGTGTCGGCTGCCACATCGCCAAGTTCGGCGGCGACGGCAGCAAGATCTACACCCGCGCCGACCACCGGGTGAAGACCGCCTCCGCCCTGGGCCAGCAGATCACCACCTGCAATGCCATGCTCGGCAGCAACCTGTTCCCGGAGGACGAACTGCATCTCGCGGCCTATCTGAACGGCCAGTATTACAAGTTCAAGTGACGGAGATCGGCATGGGCGAAACCTTCTGCGACCTCTCCAAAGGCAAGTGCAAACCCTGCGAGGGCGGCATCCCGCCCCTCAGCGGCGAGGAAATCGCCGCCCTGCTGCCCAGGGTGGACAAGGACTGGCAAGTGGCCGACGGCAAGCTGCGGCGGGACTTCAAGTTCCCCGACCACTACGTCACCATGACCTTCGTCAACGCCGTGGCCTGGGTCTCGCACCGGCAGGGCCACCACCCCGACCTCGCCGTGGGCTACAACACCTGCCGGGTGGAATACATCACCCACGCCATCAACGGCCTGTCGGAATCCGACTTCATCTGCGCCGCCAAGATCGACGCCTTGTTCGCGCTTTGATCTCCGCCGAAACACCCTCGTTGGCTCCCTCCCCCTTTGGAAAAGGGGGAGGGAGGGGGATTCAGGGGTTGGCGAGTCAGAGCCGGTTCAAATCCCCCCTGCCCCCCCTTTACAAAAGGGGGGAACGACTGTCCGGGATCGGCCGCTGATGCCCGCCGGCCGCGTCGTCGCCGCCCACGGCCGCCATTTCCACGTGGAGTCCCCGGAAGGGGTCGTGGAATGCGTCATGCGCGGCAAGAAGGGCGGCATCGCCTGCGGCGACCGGGTGGAGTACCAGTTCACCCAGGGCGGCGGCGTCATCGAGCGGGTGGCAGCGCGGGACAACCTGCTCCACCGCTCCGACGAAATGCGCAGCAAGCTCATCGCCGCCAACGTCGATATCGCGGTGGTGGTCACCGCGGCGGTGCCCTGTTTCCGCGAGGAACTGCTGATCCGATGCCTGGTGGCCTGCGAGACGGCGGACATCCCGGCCCTCATCCTGCTCAACAAGACCGACCTGCCGGAAACCGCCGCCCTGGCCGAGTACCTGGCCGCCTACGCGGCCCTGGGCTACGACCTCCTGGCGGTCTCGGCCCGGGGCGACCTCGCGGCCCTGGAGGCGCGCCTGCGCGGCAGGACAAGCGTCCTGGTGGGTGGCTCGGGCATGGGCAAGAGCACCCTGCTCAACCGCCTGGTGCCCGACGCCCATGCCGCCACCGGGGAAATTTCCGAATCCCTGGACGCCGGCCGGCACACCACCACCCATGCGCGGATGTATCGGCTGCCGGGTGGCGGCCATCTGATCGACTCCCCCGGCATGCAGGAATTCGGCCTCCAGCATCTGGACGCCGCAACCCTCATGGCCGCATTCCCGGAAATCCGCGAACGGGTTGGCCAATGCCGCTTCTACAACTGCCGGCACCTGAAGGAGCCCGGTTGTGCCGTGCGTGAAGCCGCAGAGACCGGAACCATGCTCCCGGCCCGCTACAAGGTCTATCAGTCGCTGCTGGGGCAGTTGTCTTCCGCGCCTTGAAGCGGCCAGCCCGGGTATGCAACGCCGGCCCTACTCCGGCCAGTGCTTGATGTAGCGCTTGAGCAGGGCGTTCTCGAAGTTGGCTTCCTTGAGGCAGGCACGCGCCACGTCGTGGAAGGAGATGACCCCCGCCAGCTTGTGCCCGTCAAGCACCACCAGGTGGCTGGTATGGCTCTTGGTCATGGCGTCGCGGGCGTAGTCCACGGAATCCTCCGGCGTCACCACCAGGGGTTCCTTTTCCATGATGTCGCTGACTTGGTAGCCGGTCAGGCAGACGCTGTCCCGATGCATGCCGCGCACGATGTCGCGCTCGGTGATGAAGCCCACCAGAGTGTCGCCCTTCAGCACCACCAGGGAGCCGATGCCGTGCTCCACCATGCGCGCCACCGCCTCTTCCACCTTGGCGTCCGGGCCGACGCTGAAGATTTCGCCGCCCGCCTTCACGTCCAGCACTTCGCGTATCTGCATGCTTTGCTCCTTCTCCTCGGTGATCCGATTGTTATGGCCGGCCTCAGCGCACCAGGCCGGCTTCCACCTGATCGCGTTTTTCCCGCCCCGCCAGCACTTCGATGAGGGTCAGGGCGAAGTCCATGGCCGTGCCCGGGCCGCGCGAGGTGACCACCTTGCCGTCCACCACCACCGCTTCCTTGCGCTGGTCGGTGTCGGGCAGGTTCAGGCTGTCGAGCACGCCCGGATAGGCGGTGGCCCGCTTGCCGCGCAGCAGGCCCGCCGCCGCCAGGGCCATGGGCGCGGCGCAGATGGCGGCGGTATGCTTGCCCGCCGCCGCCATGTCGCGCAGCAGCTTCTGGATGCGCGGGTCGTCGCGCAGGTGGTCGGCGCCGGGCAGGCCGCCGGGCAGGGCCACCAGGTCGTAATTCATGGCCAGGGCCTCGTCCAGGGTGGCATCCGGCTGCACCCGGGTGCCGCGGCTGCCCAGCACCAGGCCGGGTTGCAGTCCGGCGGTCACCACGGCGATGCCGGCGCGGCGCAGCAGGTCGACGATGGTCACGGCCTCCAGGTCCTCGAATCCGTTGGCCAGGGGTACCAGTACGCTGGGCATGTCAGGCTCCTTGGGCGAGCAGCCGGTCCGTTTCCGTCACCGCGCGTTCCGCGCAGTCGCCGATGGACAGGCCGTTGAGGTAGTTGCCCACCAGGGCCAGGGGTTCCCCGGCCAGGCGCGCGTCGATTTCCGCCACCCGGCGGGGATGTTCCACCCCGGGCGCGGGCAGGCGGTTGAGGCATTCCCGGACATGCAGGAAGGCGTCCGGGGCGACGCCCAGCACCTGCGCGGCGCGGGCGAGTTTTTGTTCCGAATCCAGCCGGCCGGGCCGGAAGTGGAAGGTGAAGCCGCGCAGCTTGGCGTGCGGCACCGGATCGCGGCTGACCACCGAGAAGAAATCGTCATCGGCGCCGATGAGCCCGGCCACGGCGGGCAGACGGGTCTTGTCCGCCGGCAACACCACGCCCAGGGCTTCGCTGCCCGACATGGGGAAGGCGGCCAGGGGCCGGGCGATGTCCGGATAGCTGTCTTCCAGCAAGGAGGCGGCCGCATCCACCGGCACGGCCAGCAGCAATTGCCGGCAGGCCAGGGCAGCGTCCCGGGTTTCGACGCGGAAACCGCCTTCCGTGCGGGCGATGCCGCCGACCGGCGCATCGGTGCGCACTGCGAAGGGCGCATCCACCGCCAGGGCCTCCAGCAGGCCCTGCAGGCCGCCGGGGAAGGTGTACTTGCGCGGCGCTTCCTTCATGCGCGGCTTGCGACGGAACAGCCATTCGGCGGGAAAAGCGTCGGCAGGCTGGGACAGCACGGCGGCGAAGGCGGGGGACAGCAGGCGCCGGTAGTTGCCCCGGCCCAGCAGGCCGCCGAACCACTCGGCGACGCTGCGCCCCGGCTTGGCCTTGCCGAGGCCGAAGGGGATCGAGAACGCCGCCTCCAGGAAACTCAGGCGCTTCATGGGCGAGGCGGTGGAGCCGTCCTGCTCGAAGAAGCGGTAGCCCAGCTTCTCCCGGGTCAGCAGATCGCCCAGCCGGCCCCGCCCGGCCAGGGCCTCCAGCAGTGGCGCGTACGAGTTGTAGGCGGTGT
>Ga0233425_10007239_pt1 | contig 15735 bp, 15 predicted proteins | sample Watercolumn_Towu_2_FD_181712 | JGI IMG/M metagenome (GOLD analysis project Ga0233425, IMG submission 181712) | Freshwater microbial communities from Lake Towuti, South Sulawesi, Indonesia - Watercolumn_Towuti2014_140_MG | ecosystem: Environmental > Aquatic > Freshwater > Lake | place...
AAACCCGGCGGCAAGCTCACTTTTGACGACAAGAAAACCATGGAGCTGCCCATGATCCTGGAGGTTCTGGACGGCTCGGAAACTTCTCCCAATGCCCCTTACGGATATTGGGAGTGCTTGAACGAATCCTAAAAAGACGGGGTGGTTAGCATGACAAAACCGAAGCTTCAGAAAAATGAAATTGAGGTCCTGCTGTCCGAGGAAAAGATCGGGCCTTATACCCTCAAGCCCTGGTCCTTCGGGCGCTTCCAGCAAGTGTTTCCGGTGCTCACCGGCCGGTTGATCCCGGCTCTCGTGGATGCGGGGATCGATTTAGAGAGGCTGGACCAGATTACCAAAGAGGGGCCGGATAAAGGCCTGGCTTTCCTTCCGGAGATTGCTACGGCCTTAATGCCTGCCCTGCCTCCCCTGGTTGCAGCCACTCTGGATTTGGAAGAATCCGAGGTGCACGCCATGGATTTTGACCAGGTGCTTCTCATCGGGCTTACCATCGTCACGCAAAATCTGGCCCGCATAAAAAACTCCTTACCCCTGGCGGTGGCGAAGATCAGGGCCATAGCCGGGGGGACTTAGTCTTTACCTGCGGCCTGGAATTCCTGGTCCATCGGGGCCACGATCTTGGGGACCTGTTGCATGAATACCCCATAGATTTGGTTTTGAATCTGTACCAGGCGGGTCTTAAAAATCAGAAGGCGGAATTGAAAAGCCTGGCGGTGGGCCAATCCATCGCCGTAATCAACGCCCTGGCCGTGGCCTTCGGGGATAAAGAGGGAAAGATTTTGGCCAAGTGGCTGCAGGCCCTGGATGGGGAACCCGAAGATGGCCGGGAAGAAAGCAAGCCCTGGAAAGTCCCCCGGTTATCAAAAGCAACGGCCGCCTATTTCGGCGGGGCGCCGGTAAAAGGGTAAATCATGGCCGATCAAGAAGCCCTCGGAACCCTGGTAGCCAAGCTTGCGGTCGATCTAGCGGATTTAAAAAAGGGACTGCAAGACGGTAGAGGTGAGCTGCAATCTTTTAAGAGCTTTTCTGCCGACTTATCTGCCCAGGTCAAGAAAGCCCTGACTTTCACCATAGGTATCCTGGGGATCGGCGCCCTGCTGGGCGAATTAAAGAGCTTGCTGCAAGGGGTGACGGAAGTCGGGGCCAAGCTTGAGACCACCAGGCTTGCGGCTTATGCCGTGGGGCAGAATTTCGGTTACACCTCTGCCAGTATCGATAAGCTGGTTACCGACCTGAAGCAGCTCAAAATATCGAGTGTTGAGGGCTATGAGGCTGTTTCCAATTTCATCAGCCATGGGCTTGACCCCCGGCAACTGACTGTAATCGCCCAGGCCGCCCGGGACCTGGCAGTCGCCGCGGGCAAGTCCCCTCAGGAGATGTTCAGCCTCCTGATCGATTCCATTGTCACCGGCACCCCCCGGGCCCTGCGCCAGGCCAAGATTCCCCTCAAGGAATTTCAAGATACGGTCCTGGCGGAAGGGAAGAATCTGGATGAGAACCTGAAGCTCTCCGCCCAGGAGCGCTCCCAGGTGATGATCGATTTGATCCTCAAATATGCCCAAACCGTAGAAGGGGTATCGCAGTCCACTTCGGGAGCCTATTCCCGGCAGCTGGGCCAGATCAAATACGCGGCCGCCCAGGCCAGGGAGCTGCTCTGGGATTTTATGCAGCCCTTTTTAAGTGTGGTCACCGGGGAAAAGATCAAGGTCTGGAGCGATCTTTTAGGTTGGCTCACCCGGAACCGGGTGGAAATGCAGCAATGGGGTAAGAGTATCGGCGAGGTGATCCGGTTCGTCTGGCAGGTGATCAATGGCATTGTCGGCTGGATCGCGGCCAACGGCGAACTGGTGAAAACGCTTTTGGCCTTAGGCGTGACTTACAAGCTGGCGGGCTATGTCCTGGCCCTGGGGGCCGCGGTGCAAGGCGCGGCCGCGGCTATTCCCGGGTTGATCACCTCGGTCAAGGCTGCGGAGGTGGCCTTCGGGGGCTGGCTGGTGGTCCTGACCCAGGTGCTCATCGGGCTGGCGGCCCTGGGGGCCTACCAGTTCCTGAAGAATCCGGTGAACACCTTGCCCGGGGGAGAGCGCCATATCGAATGGGGCGGGCATGGGATTACGGAGTTGCCCTCCATCAGCAAAGGGGAGCCCACCCCCGGCTCGGAAGGCGAAGGCCATGAGACAATCGCCCCCTCACCTCAAGAGCAGGCCGCCAAGCTGGAGCAGACGATCCAGGCGGCCATGCAGAAATATAAAGACCTGATGGGGGAGAAACAGGGGGCCGGGAAGGGCGGTAAGGGCGGAAAAGAGGAAGACCCCTTCGGGGAATATTTGAAGCTCCTGGACCAACAGCGCCAGGCGGAGATCCAGGCGGCCCAGGACTCCTTGAAGCTGCTTAAAGCCACCAATGAGGCCAAGAAGGCCGAACTGGAGAAGGCCCTGGCCGAAGGCCTCATTGACGGCCAGACCTATTACCAAAGGCTTCAGGAACTCCAGCAGGAGGAAACGGCCGCGGCCCTGGCCCTGATCGAACAAAAGAAACAAGCCCAGGAGCAAGCCTATCAAGACGCCATTGCCGGCATCGAGCGCCAGGAACTCTCGCCGGAAGTGGCCGAGACCCGGAAGCAGGTGGAGGCCGCCAAGAACCGCATGGTCCTCTCGCAGCTGGAGGCGGACGCGGCCCGGACCCGCCTGGAAGGGGAGAAGAAGGTCACCGAGGAACTGAAGCGCCAGGTGGAGGTCCGGAAGCAGTACCAGCAAAAGACCGAAGATTTGAATCTGGAGACGGATCAAATCCTGGGCCTCATTTCCGAGCAGGAAGGCAAACTCCAAAAGCTTTACCTCGAATGGCAGCGGGCCAAGGAAGAGGCCATCAAGGCCGGGGGCTACACCCCGGAATACGCCGCGGCCCTGGACCGGAACTATCGGGCCAAGGCCCTGGAAACCTCCTCTCTCTGGCAAAAACTACAGGCCGCCGGGCAAATCTTCGTCTCTGCCTTCGGGGACCTGGCCAATACCCTCTGGCAGGGCGGGGTAAAGATCGGCCAAGCGTTGGATGCTTTCGGCAAAAAACTTCTCCAAGACGCCTTCAAGATGTTTTTCGAAGATTTGGGAAAGGCCATTATCCAGGGCATCAAGTCCCTGGCTGCGGAGATTGCCACCTCTTTGCAGGGGACCTCCTTCGGCGGTATTGGGAGTTGGCTGGGTAAAATTTTCGGCAGTTTCTCCGGCGGCAATTGGTCCAGCGGCACTACCCCTCCGGGGAGCCAGGGAGAATGGACCCCTTCCGCCCACGGCAACGTCTTTTCCCAGGGCCTCCGCCTGGCGGCCTTCGGCTCGGGGGGAGTATTTACCCGGCCCACGATTTTCCCCATGGCGGATGGCGGCCTGGGGATGGCCGGAGAAGAGGGGGAAGAGGCTATTTTGCCCCTGGGAAGGATCAGGGGGGACCTGGAAGTAAAGGCCGTCATTTCCGGCGCTCCCAAGGTAACGGTGATCAACAATACCGGCGTGGAGGCTTCCCCTACCGTTTCTCAAGGTGATGATGGCGATTTAATAATCACTCTGGATAAGGCCCTGGCCGCAAATACGGCCAAGGGCGGCAAGCTGAAGCAGGTGATCCAGGCGATTGCCAGAAACCAAATCTAATCTAAGTGGGGGTTGCTATGCCTGTTTGGCCTGCTGCTTTGCCCCAGGAACCCAATGGGGATGCCAAATGGAAGGAAACCTACCCGGACAATCTGCTCCGGGAGAAGAACGATTTCGGCCCCGACACGGTAAGGCGGCGGGGCATTGCCGGGGTTACCCGGCTGTCTTTGCCCTACCGCTTCCAGCCTACCGGCGCCGGGCACCAGGTAGCGATCTTCGAGGCTTGGTACAAAAACGAACTGAAGGACGGAGCCTTGGCCTTTGACTTCCCTTGGCCCCCCGCCCCCCGGGAGACCCAGACGGTATCGGCCCGGATTACCTTCCCGCCTTCTCTGACGCACCAGGGGGCCGGGGTCTATGACTGCACCCTGGAGATGGAAATCCTGCCATGAGGGGCAGCGTCTCTTTAGCCTATAAGCAGGCTACCAAGGCCCAGGAATCCGAGGAAGCCATCGGGGCCTTGGTCACCTTCGAGCATGACGACTTGCTGGCCCCGATCCGGCTTACCGATCTGGGGGGCAATATTGTCAGCCGGGGAAACACTTATCTGGCCTGTTTTATCCAGGCCACGATCTTGGATGATGATCCGGACCGGCCCCCGGAGGCCCGCTTGATAGTGAGCAATATCAACCGGACCATAATCGCGGCCTTGCGCAGTACCATGGTCCCGGCCACGGTGACTTTGGAAATCATCCGGGCCAGCGACCCGGATTACATCGAGGCGGTTATGCCCAACCTGGAAATGCGGCATATCGGTTATGACGCCGTGACCATCCAGGGGGCTTTAACCCCCAAAAAGATCAAGGATCGCCCGGCAATCGATTACTGTTTCACCCCGGGCTATTTTCCGGGGTTGTTTTGAGGGGAGGCGTAATTTTCAGCATGCTAGACCAAAGTCGGGAAGAAGCCATAAAAAGATTTACTGCCAGAGCCCTGGGCACGCCCTTCCGGGACCAGGGCCGGGAGTTCACCGGCTGGGATTGCTGGGGACTGATCCTCTTGGCTTTCAGGCAGTGCTTCTGCTTGGAGCTGCCGGACCTGGCCACGGTTTCGGCCCTTGACTCTTCCCAGGTGGGCCGGCTATTTAGCGCGCACAGCCGCCATTGGCAGGAGGTGGTCCAGGGCCGGGAGCGGCCCGGAGACGTAGCCCTCTTGCGCCGGGGGCGCTGGCCTTGCCATGTGGGGCTGGTGGTGCATCCGGGGTTGATGCTGCATGTGGACCCTTCGATGGGCACGTGCATCGAATTCTTTTGCCAGGGGGCGCTCGCCCCCCGCCTGGTGGGGATTTATCGCCATGAGCAGCTTGCCGGTTCCCTTTGAGCCGATCCGGGTAGTGGCCTGCCCCAACCCATTTAAGCAGGCCCACGAGGAATATCGGCTGGCGCCGGCCCCATCCCTGCTTTCTATCCTGAAGGAAGTGCAACCGGATATTTCCAGATATCAGGCCCACGTCTGGGTAAATGACGCCTATATCCCGCCGGCAGCCTGGGCCGCCACCTACCCGGCCCCCGGCTCTGAAATCGCGATCCGGGTGATCCCCCAGGGGGATATAGGCCGGGTCCTCTTAAGCGTTTTTGTGGTCATTGCTGCCATTGCGGCCGCCGTCCTTGTTCCTTGGTTGATGGGGCCAGCATTCCCGATTTTGGGACCGATGCTCGGCGCCCTTGCGGGCATGACCATAAGCTTTGTGGGCAACCTGGCCATTAACGCCCTCTTTCCGCCCACCGCCAACCCTTCCCGCCAATCGGCCCTCTCCGGGGGCCAGGATTCCCCTACCTATTCCTTGACCGGAGGAAGCAATACGATCAATAAATTCGGGCCGGTCCCCATGATCCTGGGCCGGCACAAGGTTTTCCCCGGTTACGGGGCCGAGCCTTATACCGAGATCGTGGGGGACGACCAATATCTGCGCCTCTATTTCGTATGGGGCTTTGCCGGTATGGAAATCGAGGACTTGAAGATCGGGGATACGCCCCTGGGGCAATTTGAGGGAGTGGAGATTGAGCACCGGAACCTGACCTATCTTGACCCGCAAGGCAACCGCACGGTTTACGGCGACGATCCCCTGACCCTTTACACCCGGGATATCCACGAAGCAGGGCCGGATCAACAATTCCCCATCCTCCTGGAGCAGGACAAGCCCCAGGTCCGTACCACCCAGACCGGGGTAACGGAAATTTCCTTAGATATTACCTTCCCCCAGGGGCTTTATGGCCTGGATGGGCAGGGTAACCGGGGGAATAAGGGCTGGGATGGCAAAATCGAATACCGGCGCACCGGCACCGAAGATTGGATCTTGCAGGAATCCATCGCCCTGCTATTGTGTTCCGCCTCCGCGGTCCGCAAGGGCTACCGCTGGCCAGTGAATCCGGAAGGCGATCCCCAGTCCCAATATGACGTAAGGGTTACCCGCTTTGAGCCCCCCGACGGCCCCATGTCGGTAACCACTTCTTATTGGACTACCTTAAGGTCCATTAAGCCTTCTGATCCGGTAAATATCCCGGTGCTCCTGGCCAAGACGGTATTCAGGATCAAGGCCAGCAATTCCTTAAGCGGCACGGTGCAGACCTTTTCCGGGATTGCCTCCCGGATCGTTAAGGATTGGGATAGCGCCTCGCAAGCCTGGGTCTCCCGCACCACCCAGAACCCGGCCAGTTTATGGCGGGAGGCGGCTCAGGGCCTCCACAAGCAGGACCCCTTTACCGACCAGGAAATCGACCTGGCCAAGCTTCAGTATTGGCATGAATACTGTGAAGCCCAGGGCTGGAAGTATAACAAGGTCGTCGATTACAAGGTAAGCTTCTGGGAACTGATTGCCGAGATTGCGGCGGCAGGCCGGGCGGCCCGGACCTGGATCGACGGCAAGCTCTCCGTGATCATTGACGAACCCCAGGACTTCCAGATCGGCCCGACGTTGACCCCCAGGAATACCAGCAACTTCAAATCGGAGATCAATTATCCTGACCTGCCCCACGCCTGGCGTTGCGCCTTCAAGAATGAACTGGAGGAGTATAAGGATGATGAAAGGATCATCCTTGATGATGGCTACCAAATTGAAGGGCTGGACGCCTGGGGCAATGCGGCCCCGGCTCTCCCCCCGGCCACCGTCTTCCAGGAATTGCCGCTCTTGGGGATCACCCACCCGGATTTGATCTTTAGGCACGCCCGTTATCATATTGCCGCCGCCCGCCTGCGGGAATTTGAATCCCATGAATTAATCGCCCATGCCGAGGTATTGGTGGCCACCCGGGGGGACCGGGTGAAGTTTTCCCATGACGTGCTCCTGGCGGGCCTGGCCTGGGGCCGGGTCAAGGCCCTGGACCTGGAAATCGCCGGGTATGAATATCATTCGGTTTACCCCCCGGCCCACAACGATACCTATGTAAAAGCAACGACCCAATATGGTGGGAGTTTCAGGCCATATTTTGCCACCGATCCGAGCAAATCTTTGGTCGGAACCTGGGGAGGCAATTCGTGGCTTTCTCAAAATGGCCTAGCCACTAATCAGCGCTTTCATCTGGATTTAGGTACAGCCAAGATAATAGGAAAAATTTACTATGAAAATGCCCATAACAGCGGAGTTTCCTCCAATAGAGGCGTAAGAAATTTCACTTTTTGGGGTTCGAATGATCCGGCTGCCTTCGCCCAATTGGATTATGGGATTGATACCGGCTGGGAACAGATAGCTTCAGTTGCCACCGAATTTAGTAAGCACATCGCGGCTGACCAAGCCGACCCCCAATATATTGAAGTTATTAATAATACCCCTTACCGCTATTACGCCTTTAAATTTGCCAATAATTGGGGCGGCACTGCTTATATGGGGTTGCGCCGCCTGGAGTTGCAGGAAAGGGGCGCTCCCGTTTATTCCGGGAACCTGGCTGGGGTCTTCCTGGACGATATCTGCCCCATGGAAGCAGGGAAAGATTACTGCATCCGCTTATCCTTAGAAGACAATAGCTCGCTCCTGGCCCTGGTGGATACCGTCCCCGGGCCGGAAAATACATATCTGACCTTCCGGGACGCCATCACTCCCGCCAACCCCTGGCCCCAGGTAGGGAATATCTTTCAGTTCGGGGAAAGTGGCAAGGAAGCCATCGACCTGATCATCAAAGCCATCCGGCCCAATGCTAACCTGGGGGGCCAGCTGACGCTCGTGCCCTATAATGAGGCGATCTACACCGCGGATCAAGGGTTGATCCCGGCCCATAAGCCCAATTGCAGCACCCCGCCGGAATGGTGGGTCCCGGTAATCGATTCCCTGCGCTCTGACGGCTCGGTCCTGTTTCGGGCCGGGGACGGTTCCTGGCAATCCCGCATCCTGATTACCTTCAGGCGGCTTCTGGGGATCGACCCGAACATCTCCGAAGTGGAGGCCCAATACTGGCGTACCGATAGCGGCTCAGGCGCCGCGGCTTCCGCCGTGGTGCCCCTGGAAAGCGGGGAAATATCCCTGCTGGCCGTGGAAGATGGGGTTTCCTATGATCTCAGGCTGCGCTATCTCAAGAAGGACGGTGGCAAAGGCCCCTGGACGGCTACTCAATCTCATACCGTGGAAGGGAAGACCTCCCCGCCGGCGGACGTGGCCGGACTTCAGGTTTACCAGACCCGGGAAATGGTGACCCTGTCCTGGACCAAGAACCCCGACCTGGATCTCCGGGGCTATGAATTGCGCTACGGGCCGGTGGGCTGCACCTGGGTCAGCGCTTCCCTGATTACGGAAGTCATGCTGGCCACCGCCTTTTCCACCCCCTTAATCCCGCCGGGGGCCTGGGATTTTTTGGTCAAGGCCGTGGATACCAGCGGCAACCTGTCGAACTTGGAAGCCAGAAAATCCTTTACGGTCATGCAATTTTATACCGTCCTGGCCTCCCCCCTTAGCTTTCCCCTGTGGGCCGGGACCAAGACCAATATGATCCGGGACCCCTTGACCGGCTACCTGGTGCCGACAGACCAGGCGCTGGCTTCCGGGAACAACTTCGATGTGTTCGATAATTTCGTGGTCAACCCTTATGCCACTTACGGCTATGAAGCCCCGGAGATTGATCTGGGGGCCGATATTTCGGGTCGGGCCTGGGCCAGGATTTATGCCAACTTGGGGCCAGGGGAAACCGGCGACCCTGCATCCGACCTGCAGGTGGATTACCGGACCCAAGCGGGGGCCTATGACGGCTTCGCCTCCGGGGCCATCACCGTCTTCATGGGCCGGTATATCAAATTCAAGCTGGTCCACACCTCGGCCCTGGGGGATATCGTCTTGACCGAATTTCAGCCGGTGGTGGACAAGGTTTACTGATGCATATCTACGAAATGTTTCTGAAACTGGAAAGGCGCCTGGCTAAGGTCGAGGCCCTTTTGAACATGGAAGTCGATAAGCAGGATTTCATCGACCGGCGGCTCAATGCCGCAACGAGGAATCCGCAACCGCCAGATCCAAAACCTGAGCCGGGGCCGGAACCGAAGAAACCCCCGGAAGGACCGCCCCCGGCTCCGCCGGCAGACCCGAATGAGGAGGGAAGCTAAATGTCTGTGGGCACCTTTACCCAGCCGTCCTTTACTACCATGGGCGGAACCGCCTATAAGACGGCCATCGACAATTCCATCTCGGCCCTGGCCCGCCTGGCCGCGGCCTTTGCCCCGCACGAATCTTCGACCCCCAACATGAGGGTACGGGTCGATGCCGGGGCCTTGTTCAGCGGCAATACCCTGACGGAAGTAGTTGCCCAGAATACGGCAACCATCACCGCACCCACCACCAACCCCCGGATCGACCGGGTAGTGTTGGACCCGGCTACCGGGGCCGTGTCGGTGGTGGCCGGTACTGAAGCTGTCAGCCCTTCGCCCCCGGCGATCCCGGCTGGGAAGCTGCCCATTTGCAAAGTGTCGCTCACCGTAGGCCAGGTGGCCATTACCAACGCCAATATCACCGATGAACGGGTCGGGATCACGGCTGCAGGCGGCGGGGGGATCAACCGGGTCGCCAAATCCGGGGCCTATACGGTGGTCTCGGGCAATAAAGGCCAGGAAATAGCTTGCACGGCCAGCCTTACCCTAACCTTTTCCGCCTGCGCCAGTCTCTTGGCCGACTTCTACTGCTGGGTCAAGGTAGTCGGCACCGGCAAGATCACCTTGACGGCCAACGGCTCGGAGAAGTTCTATATCCCCGGCGGCGATCCGGCAGGGGTGAATTCCTTCACCATTTCTCCCTTCGATCCTTCCGCCACCCTTTACCCCTGCGACTGCCTGTTGGTCCAGACCAACGGCACCGATCTTCATGTCCTGGGACTTTCCCTGGCCCCGGCCCGCACCCGGCCTGCTCCGGCCCCCCAAATCGTCCGGCACAGTTCTTCCGTGGGAATTGTCAAGGTCATCGCTTCGGCTGATGTCCCGGTGGGCGTGGCCATGGTGGGCTTCCCCAACCTGCAATCTCCGGGACAGTTCATTGACGGCGGCCTCACGGACGGCCGGTATCGGCAGGTCACGGCGGACGTGCAATGCGATATGACCCAGGCCGCCTCCCGTTGGGGCAATTATAAAGACAACCAGTGGTATGCCCTTTATGCCCTGGCAGTGGCTGCGGCCACTACCTTTACGCTAAAGGCCATGCCCCTGATGCGCTTCGCCAGCCAAGCGGGCCAGGTCATTACTCTGCGAAAAAACGATGGAACCGGGAATATCGGCTACGGCTTTGCCTCCAACGAACTGGCCGGGGGAAAGATCTATATTTTGACCGGCTCCGATGCGGGCCAGGTAAGAAGCATCACCGCCAACAATACCGATAATGGCTCTGCGGGCACGATTACCTATTCCGGGACGGCCCTGGCCAACATCTCGGGAAACGACTGGTTTGTCGTCTTGCCGCCGGGCACCAACTTCCGGTGGCTCAGGAACTTCTTTCACCAAACCACCGGGGGCAACCCGGACATCCCGAATTTTCTCCAGCTGGGCGATTGGGTCAAGTGGGCGGTTTCCCAAGTTTGGGATTACCGCTATATCGACCCCATGAGCGCCTTGCAGGTAACAAATTCGGCGCTTTTTCTAAATCAGTTTTTGCCTCCCTATGAAGGGGCAGAGATATTGGGTTACGCCTATGCGCCGGGATTGAGGTAAGGGCCATGCAGCAAGGATTCAGAGCAGCTTGTGTGGCCCTTTTAACCTTAGCAGGGCATGGCCAGCAATTCTGGCCGACCGAAAGGGGCTTTTTGATTGGCTGGAGGCCATGCTGCAGGAGCGCTAAACCATAAAGGGAGAACCCGATGGAAACTTTATTATCCTCTCCAGCCTTTCAAGTAACTTTGGCCGCCGTGGTGGGCATTGGGATTGTGGCTCTGGGCCTTGCCGTGGTGGTTTATAAATTTTTTATCCCCCGTCTGGGCAAGGCGCTGCTTTCCCCTGCTTTGCCCGCGGCCCCGGAAGGGGAGGCTAAGGTAGTTGTTCCGACTTTGATTAATCCGGCTTTCTGTACCGCCTGCGAAGCGGAACATCAGAGGTCATTGAGAAATGAAGCAAACATTGAAAAGCTCGATGGCAAAGTTGATTCGCTAAGGGATTGCTTTGATGATGGTTTCCGCCAGATTTCTAAAGAAATCGGGGACATGAAAACCGACATTATTAAGACCCTGGTGGCTAATAATTAAGGAGGGACGCTATGCCCGAGAAAAATTACCGGGTGACTGCCAAAGGAGGCCTCAACATTCGCTTGGGGCCGGGTATTGATCAAAGGGATGTGGGTAACCTGGCTTTTGGGGAACTTGTTATGTCTCCAGAATTGGAGGGGTGCGTCCCGGATGGGTGGCTACCCATCCTCCTTTATGTCTCCCGGGAGCATCTGGAGGGAGTTGGTGAAAAGCCGAAAGAAAGTCCAGAGCAATCGGTTTCCCAGGCCCCCTCCCCCATACCCCACAAAATGCGGACCTCGCGTCGGGGCCTGGAGTTTATTAAAAATGAAGAAGGCTGCGTCTTGCATGTTTACCGAGACCCGGCAGGGTATCCCACCATCGGCGTGGGGCACCTGATTAAACCGGGAGAGGAGTTCGATCAAATCACCGAAGAAGAGGCCATGAAGCTCCTGGCCCGGGACCTGGCGGTCGCCGAAAATGCGGTCAATAGAATGGTGCGGGTTCCTCTTACCCAAAATCAATTCGATACTCTGGTGTCCTTTGTTTTCAATGTGGGCAGCGGCAATTTTGAAAAGAGCACTCTCTTGAAATTGTTGAACCAGGGCCGATATGACGCGGTTCCCGGAGAGCTGGCCAAATGGAGAAAAGCTGGTGGGAAGGTTCTCCCTGGGTTGGTTGAGCGGCGCCGGCGTGAAGGGGAATTGTGGGGGGAGGGCCAGGAGGCACCTCTAGCGCCCCCGGCTGAAGAGATGGTGGAGCATACCCGGGCGGGGAAATGGAAGGGGATTGTGGGTCTCGCCTTTACTGCTGAATCCTTCCGGGAATATGTCCAGGGCCTTGCCTGGGATGAATGGGACCCGGAGTTCATCGTGCTCCATAACACCGAAGACCCGAGTTTGGCCATGCGTCCCAACGGCTTCACCCTCCAGCATATCCTTGATTTCCAGGCTTACTACCGAGATGACTGCGGATGGTCTGCTGGCCCCCACCTCTTTGTGGATGATAAACAGATTTGGGTCTTCACTCCCCTGACCACCCCTGGGGTCCACGCCAATTCCTGGAACTCCCGCACCTTGGGGGTGGAAATGCTGGGGGATTATAGGCGTGAGCCTTTTGACGAGGGCCGGGGATCCAGGGTCAAGGCAAATGCGGTGGCCGTGGTGGCCATCCTGAGTGAAGCCTTGAGTCTGGACCCGGAAACCATCATGCTGCACCGGGAAAACGGGGAAACGGAGCACTACTGTCCGGGGGATAACGTGGACAAGCAGGAATTTATCCGCCTGGTCAAGGAGTATGGGGCATGAATTGGCGCAGGAAGTTGATTTCGGCCGATAATTCGGAGGTGGACATCAAGGCGGTGATTTCTGTCCTGGCGCTGTTCATCGCCGTGGTCGTTTACACGGCCTATGCCATCAAAGGCCTGATCGTCAAATGGAACATGCCCTCCTCCATCCGGGACATAACCGCGGCCCTCATCATTGGCGGGGTTCTCGGCGCGGGAAGCACCTTGTTCAATCAACGGTTAGGGGTGCGGCCGACTCCCGATTACAAGCAGGGCGAAACCGAGACTTCACCGTTAGAAGGGCCGGTGGGATAAGGAGCGATCTATGGTAGCTATCGTCGGTTGGCTTTTAAAAACCGCCCTGGGCCGGATCATCGGCGGAGCCGTAGCCGCAGGTCTGCTTTCAGGACTCCTTTATGCCGGCTGCCAGGTCCGAAGCTGTGTGCGGATGAAAGAAGAACTCCGAGAATACCACCGGGCCGATAAAATCAGAAAGGAGGATCCAAAAGTTGATCAACGCACGGAAGACCATAAAAAGCAAGTGGGGGAGTTTTCTACTCCTGACGATTTTAAGCGGGGCTTTGACGAGCTGCGGCACTACCGGGCCGACGACTAAGATCGAGAAACCGCTTCGTCCCCGCATCTCCCAGACCTATGAAAACCTGCTGCTGGCCGCGCCTTCGGCCCTCCAAAAGGAAGCCCAGAAACACGAATGGGACTGGCACGGCTACGCAGACAAGATGGAGATGCGGGCGGGGTATGAATAGCCTGGAAATATCAAATAATCTTAAGTGTGGCGTAGGCCTGGGTGTTGTTAGCAACGCGACGCGGTACCCGCCGTCCGGTTGGCTGAATGGTTAGCGGTCCCTCTTTTTCTTGCGTTTTTTTCTCCGCCTTCGTGCTGAGGAAGCTACGAGTTCGAGTTTTTCGCCATATCGGGCGATAACTTTTCTACGCAGGTCTTCACGCAGTGAGGGATCAAGCCCAAATGCTGATGCAGCATAATCCCAATCACGTTTACGGATAAGGTCACGATCCAATTTGTCGGCACATTCGTCGCAAAGGCGTAAGTCATTGACCGGTAGATACCGGTCGCAGCCATAGCACTGAGTATCGGCAAAGTCCCCAAAATCATAACCAAAATCATCCTCAAAGCCCAATATAGCTGCGGCAAGCTGATCTTGTCCGACTTCAGTTAGCCGTACATCGTCGATCGAGATTTCGCCACAGGTGGGGCATAGAAGCCTTTTTTCGAAATGGGGCCTGTCCAAACCTTCAGGTAAGCTGACCGAACCGACATCGCAATTAAAGACATGACGACATTTCTTACATGCAAGGTTAATCAACATCTCCGCTTCCGTCCTGATAGCATTCAGTTTTACCTTGGCCAAGTCTACCGAATTCCTCGAATAACCTCCAGGCAAGACAAACATTGACGTCATTAAAGTTAGCTTTAACGTCATGGCCAGTTATTAAAGATTTGGGGCTAAAAGTTTAATGGATGGTTCTGGCATTGATCAGCCCAGGCAGAAAACCAAACCGGGAGGCCGATTCCGTTGAATATGAAGATTTTCTGGATTGGAATTATGCCATAACCTTTTGGTTTTGGATAAAATATATTTAAAAACCAGGAGGTCTTCAAGGAGGTTTAAGGAGAAAGGGCCCTATTTTTAAACCAAATTAACTGTCCGCCACTCTGACCCCACCCCCACTGCCTTTTTTAGATTCTTTTTGCCCTTTTTGACCTTTTGCAAGGTTCCGGGTTAGCCTTCCTTTGAATCCGTGCAATGGCTACAAGTGTGCGAAATAACTTGATAAATAGCGCTTTTCGTAGTATAAAGATATGCATGGTGGGTGCGGTAAGAACCAAGGAAAAGTGTCCCAAATGCGGCGACCCGTTTGAAGGTGAGCAGTTGCGTTGTTCCTCGTGCTTTACTACCCCAAAGCGCTATTTCGTCGATTTTTCCTGGCCCGGCCAGGGACGGATCAAGCTTTACTCCGATCAGCAGGGCTATCCTCTTGATTCGTGGGAGCGGGCCAGCCGTCTGCTCAGCACCATCAGGTATGAGATAGACCAGGGGAAATTCGATCCAAAGGAATACATCCGGCGGGAGTTTAAAGCCCTTAAGTTCGACAATTACCTGCTTGAGTGGCTAAAGCGGCAGGAGTCCCGCAACGGGCGCCAGGAAATTTCTCTGGGATACCTTAAGTTCGCTCAGATGATAGTGCGAAAATATCTGACCCCGTTCTTGGGAGACAAAGACATCCGGGAAATCAGGGAAGGGCAGATCGAGGATTTTCGAGACGCCCTTCCGAATTCTCTCAAGCCCAAGACGGTGGCGAACATCATGGGGCTTCTGAGTAAAATCCTGCGGGATGCTTACCGCAGGCGGGACATCGCTTATCTGCCGGAGATGCCGCGGATTGAGGTGGGGGAACCGGTAACCGAATGGATTTCTTTGGAAGAACAGGAAGCGGTTCTGGCCCATGTCCCCGACCCGGTTTTCAAGGCGTTTTTCCTCTTCCTGATGAAGCAAGGGGTCAGGCCGAGCGAGGCCCGGGCTTTGCGTTGGGAAGACCTGAATTTAAAGAAGGGTGGCGTGGTGATCCAGGCGGCCATGGACGGGGAAAAGTACCGTCCCAGCACCAAGGAGAAGGACGTCCGGTACCTGCCCATGCACCCCAAGGTTCTGGAGGTTCTGAAGGGACTTCCCAGGTCCATCGGTGGCTTCGTATTTGTCTATAATGGTAAACCGCTGAGCAAAAAACTGGTAATCGATGCCTGGAACCGGGCGGCCAAAGGGGCAAGGCTGAGGATCACCTGCTATCAAGGAACCAGGCATTCTTTGGCTTCCCAAGCCATCAATAGGGGAGTGAGCGAGCGGGTCATCGGGAAGATGCTGGGGCATAAATCTGTTGCATCGACCCGGCGATATGCTAAATTATCAACCGAAACATTAAAGGCTGTGTGGGCAGAGGAGGATTTGTCCCCGGTTCGTCCCCAGAAAGATATTGACAAAAGATAACTTCCTGATATAGTGGAACTTACCTCAGTCATGTACCAGGTTCGAATCCTAGTCCCCCAGCCATTCTGCCAAACGACCAGACCGGCCTCCGGAGCAGCGCCTTCCGGAGGCTTTTTTCATGCCCTGCCCTCCAGGAAGTCCTGTCCCTGGTAGGGGGGAAGCTG
>Ga0233425_10007240_pt1 | contig 15735 bp, 11 predicted proteins | sample Watercolumn_Towu_2_FD_181712 | JGI IMG/M metagenome (GOLD analysis project Ga0233425, IMG submission 181712) | Freshwater microbial communities from Lake Towuti, South Sulawesi, Indonesia - Watercolumn_Towuti2014_140_MG | ecosystem: Environmental > Aquatic > Freshwater > Lake | place...
CCGCCTCCATCCGGCCCCCGTTTCCGGCGGAACGGGTCTATACTTCTTCGTTGGGGCACCAGCCTCGCAACCCGCCCGGCTCCGCCCTCGTAGATTCAAATGGTCCCAACCAACCCATAAAGGAGGCATATGTCCGGGATTCTGTCATTCCTCATCACTGCAACGGGGGTCCTGTTCGTGATCCTCGTCCTGGTCCTGCTTTCGGGGATCCGTTTCATCCCGAACAACCGCATCGGCCTGGTGGAGAAGCGCTTCAGCGGCCGCGGCTCGGTCAAGACCGGCCTGATCGCCCTGCACGGCGAGGCCGGCTACCAGCCCAACGTGCTGCGCGGCGGCCTGCACTACCTGATGCCGATCCAGTACGTGGTCCACAGCATGCCGCTGGTGACCATCGCCCAGGGCAAGATCGGCTACCTCTTCGCCCGCGACGGCAAGCAGCTCGAGCCGGCGCAGGTGCTGGCGTCCAATGTGGCCGCCAACGACTACCAGGATGTGAAGGCCTTCATGGAGAACAACGGCCAGCGCGGTCCGCAGCGCCGCATCCTGCGCGAGGGCACGTACGCCATCAACCTGGTGCAGTTCATCGTCATCACCGAGGAACGCGTCTATGGCCTCTCGCTCAGCCGCGAGGAGACCGAGACGATCCGCAGCATGGCGGAGGTGATCGGCCAGCGCCAGGGCTTCCGCCCGATCGTGATCAAGGACACCGACGACGTGGTCGGCATCGTCACCATCCATGACGGCCCGTCCCTGACCCAGGGCGAGATCATCGCCCCGATCGTCGGCCAGGAGGTGGACAAGGTCGACAGCTACCACAACAACTTCCAGGACGCCGACAAGTTCCTGGCCGCGGGCGGCATGCGCGGCCGCCAGCTGCAGGTGCTGGTGGAAGGCACCTACTACATCAACCGCCTGTTCGGCACGGTCGAGATGATCCCCAAGACGGTCATCGAGGTCGGCAACGTCGGCGTGGTCGTTTCGTACACGGGCGCGATGGGCGCCGACCTCTCCGGTACGGAATACCGCCACGGCGAACTGGTCGAGAAGGGCAAGCGCGGCGTGTGGAGCGAAGCGCTCCTGCCGGGCAAGTACGCCTTCAACACCTTCGCCGGCAAGGTGGTCAGCGTCCCGACGACCAACTTCATCCTGAAGTGGATCCGCAGCGAAACCGGTTCGCACCACTATGATGAGAACCTGACCGAGGTCTCGCTGATCACCAAGGACGCCTTCGAGCCGTCCCTGCCGCTCTCGGTGGTGGTGCACATCGACTACCAGAAGGCTCCGCTGGTCATCCAGCGCTTCGGCGACATCAAGAAGCTGGTCGAGCAGACCCTCGACCCGATGGTCTCGGCCTATTTCAAGAACGTGGCCCAGACGCGCACCCTGATCCAGCTGCTGCAGGAACGTTCCGCCATCCAGCAGCAGGCCAGCATGGAAATGAAGGACAAGTTCCAGCACTACAACCTGGAGCTGGAGGAGGTGCTGATCGGCACGCCCTCCTCGCCGGAGAACGACACCCAGATCGAGACCATCCTGACCCAGCTGCGCTCCCGCCAGGTGGCCACCGAGCAGGTCGAGACCTACGGCCGGCAGGAACAGGCCGCGGTCAAGGAACGCGAGCTGCGCGAGGCCGAGGCGCGTGCCCAGATGCAGACCAAGCTGACCGAGGCCGAGCTGAACATCTCGATCCAGACCGACCAGGGCAAGGCCGAGTACCAGCGTTCGATCCAGCAGGCGGCCCAGATCCGCGCCCTGGCCGAAGCCGAGGCCGAGAAGGTCGCCCGCATCGGTATCGCCCAGGCCCTGGCGACCGAGGAACAGGTGCGCGCCTACGGCGGGCCGCAGTTCCAGGTCACCCAGCAGGTGCTCAACCGCTTCTCGGAAGCCATCCAGCAGTCCGGCGTGGACGTGGTGCCGCGTGTGGTGGTGACCGGCGGCAAGGGCGAGGAAGGCAGCGCCTCCAATTCGAACGTCATGGAAGGCCTGCTGACCCTGCTGCTCTCGGACCGTTTCGGCGCCCTGTCGAACGAGGCCGCCCAGGCGCCGCGCTCGCCGGAAGCCGAGGCGATGCGGGCGAAGATCCGCGCCGATCTCGACCGCAAGAGCGGCGAGACGAAGAAAGGCAAGTAGGGGAACGGAACGGGAAATCATCCCCGGCGTCGAAAAGATGCCGGGGATCCTTTTTTTGTGCCTCCCGTCCGGGAATCGGGTGACATTCCGCGCTGAGCGGGGAACACAAAGCGCCGTACACTACATTCACCATGACGAATATATCCCCGCTGGACGCTCTTGCCCGCCTGCTCCTGGTCCGCACGAAGGGCCGGGACTGGTACCACGGCAAATTCATCCCGAAGAGCAGCCCGATCACGCTGGCGGCGCTGCTCTTCACCATCGTGGTCATGTTCCTGGTCAGCTTTTTCATGGGCAGGGCGGCCGCTTCGAGCGCAGCTTCCTGCCCGGGGCCGAACAGGTCGCCGAGTTGGAGACCTACCTGGCGGAGCTGAAAAAAAGAACCAAAAACCGGCTGCGGAATTCCGCAGCCGGTTTCATTTCACGGCCAGTTTGTTGCGGCCGGAGTTCTTGGCCACGTACATGGCCTTGTCCGCCCGGTTGATCAGCTCCTGCAGGCTGTCCTCCTTGCCCGTCATGGCCGAGACGCCGATGCTGAACTTGACGCTCAACGGCCCGGCATCCGTGGGGACGGGCACCTCGGCAACGTGTTTGTGCAACCGTTTGGCGGCCAGCACGGCGGCAGCCATGTTCGTGGACGGCAGCAGCACGGAGAATTCCTCCCCGCCGTAGCGGCCGAGGATGTCGACCTCGCGCAGGTTGTCCCGCAGCATCTGCGATACCGCCCGCAGCACCTGGTCCCCGACCAGATGACCGTACTGGTCGTTGAACTGCTTGAAATGGTCGATGTCGATGATCATGGCCGCCAGCTCCTTTTCGTAGCGCTGGGAGCGGTTGAATTCCTGGTTGGCCAGTTCGAAGAAGTGCCGCCGGTTGTACAGGCGGGTCAGTTCGTCGGTGATCGCCAGTTGCTGGACCACGTCGAGCAGCTTGGCGGTATGGATGGCGGCCGCCACCTGGCTGCCGAAGACCTCCATGGTCGGCAGGTCGGTCTCATGCAGCCCCTCCCCCCAGACCCACAGGATGCCGATGGTCCTGCCTTCCACGAGCATCGGGATGTGGCAGATGCTCACCCCGCTGGTCGCTCCGATCGCATCCAGCAGGGGTTCAAATCTTGTGTTGTTCGGAAGCGGCAGGATGTTTTTCGCCAGCGGAGCGATGTTTTCGATCAGGCTGGCCCGAGTCTTGGGCTGGTCGAGCGGATTCAATTGCTCGAGGCTGATGGGAAAACCGCCCATCTGCATGCCCAGCAATGCCTCCACCCGCAGGACGACCGGCGTGGGCAGCGAAGTGTAGCGCAGGCGGAAACCGGTCCCGTCTTCCTCCGCCAGGGCGATCAGGCAGGACTGGCCCAGCTTGCCCAGCTCGTTGCCCAGATTCTGGACGATGCCATCCAGGTCCGAGGCCGCCGCGGCACGCGCCCCGATCTCTGCCAGACCCTTGATCATGCGGTTGGAACGGGTCAGCAAAACCTGCTGGCGCTCCTCGTTTTCCTGCATGCGCAGGCGCTGGATGGCGCTGGCCAGCTGGCTGGCGATGATCGTCAGCAGCTCCTCGTCCTCGTCGTTGAAGGCATTGGGACGGGTGCTCTCAAGATTGACCACGCCCAGCAGGCTCTTCTCGACCCGCAGCGGAACGCACAACCCGGAGCGGGTCTGGGGATGCAGGCTGATGTTGTTATGCCCGGCGGTCGCATCGTTGAACCGGCGCGGCCTGCCGCTGCGTGCCACCAGGCCGGCGTTGGCCTTATCGGGCGGTACCTGGATGGGCATTTCATGCCCGCCAAGCTGGTAGGAGGCATGCAGGGTAAGCTGGCCGGTCTTTTCGTCCGCCAGCAGTACGCCGAAATTGTCGCTGGAAAGTTTATCCCCGATCAGCCGGGTGATCTTCTCGATCAGGTGGTTCTCGTCGCGTTCCGCGGCGGCTGCATCCGCGACCGCCTGAATGATGGCCAGTTCATCGGCGCTTTTCCGTTCCGAGTTCAACAGGAGTGTGTTCTGGATGACGATCGTCACCTGGCGGATGAAAACCCCGATCTGGCGGGCATCGCGTTCGCCAAACCCGCCAGGGCGATTGGCCAGGAGCAGGGAGCCGAGCGGTTCCTGGCCTGCCTCTGTCAGCGAGGCGACGAGGATGTTCTCGATCCCGCACAGGCTGGCAGCCGCGGCGAAATCGGCCGGGAAATCCTGCACCTGGTTCAGGTAGTGGACACCCTGTGCGCCGGGAGCCTGCGGGTCATCCGGGATCAGCAGGCAGCCCAGCGTTTGTGCCTGTTCGTTGTCCAGCCCGAAGGCCGGCAGCTGGACGCGGTAGCTTGCGCCGGCCGGCTCTCTCAGGCACAGCAGGCAAACCGGGACCTGCATCAGGCGCGCCATGGTCCCGGTCAACTGGCTGAAAGCCAGCTGGTCGTTCCCGTGCATCGAAAAGATCTGGGACAGGTCGTGCAGGCCGCTGAGTTCGTGCAGGCGCTGCCGGCTTTCGTTCAAGAGCAGGGCCTTCGTGACTGCCAGGGAAATGCCCCGGGCGGCCAGTTCACCGCGCTCGATCTCGCTGGTGGAAAAGGAGCGCGGCTTGTCGTATCCCAGGATCAGGGCGCCCAGCTTCCATTCCCCGGCGATGAGCGGCAGGCCCAGGGCGGAGCGGTTGGGGAATTCCTCGGCCACGTTGCGGGTGAGCAGCGGACTGTTCTTCACGTCCTCGATGGGGACGGCGCGCCCGGTGTCCATCACCACCGCGGTCAGGGTGCGTTCCTCGGGCATGAAGCGGTGCACACGGGTATAGACCTCATGCAGGGGGCCGTAGGCGGACATTGGAATGGTCTTGCGGGTCTTTTCATCCCAAAAGGTGATGTAGCAGGCGTCTGCGGAGAACAGCTTCCCGGTCCAGTCGACCAGTTCCGAGAGCATGGCCGCCAGATCTTCCTTCTCGAGGGCGGCGCAGAGGATGTCGTTGAGCAGTGCCAGGAAATTGGCGGCCGTGTTCCGGTCTTCCAGCTCGACCCGGTTGCGGTCGATCTCGGCCTGGCGCCGGCTGGAGATCTCCCCCAGACGGCCGACGATCAGGGTGCTGGTGATGCTGATCGTCAGGCCCAGCAGGCTGGTGGCCTGCAGGGCGAAAGCCGGGCTGCTCCAGCCCAGGGCGACGGTGATCAGGTTGTCCACCAGGTAGACGCCGATGGCCAGCAGGGCGCCCGCCCACATGCCGAAGTACCAGGCCGCGACGATGATCGGGATGATGCCGAAGACGCCGATCACCGGGCCCAGGCTGGGATGCAGGAGAAAGAAGGCGAGGTAGAAAAGCCCAAAATGGAAAATGACCACTGCCAGACGAACGCGTGGTCGCTTGAGAGCCTGCTTTAGCTTCCGAGCCAGAGACTGAATGTCCATCCTTTAGCGGAATAAACAAGGGAGGAGACTTGTTGAAAGGCGCCGTTCCTCTGCCTCCCCGTCTCCTCGCTACCGATGCCCTGATTCTATCCTGCCAGTCGACCCGGACCGTTTACAATTGCTTTACAGGTTCACCTGTTCCGGAAAAAGAACGTACTGCCACCAGTTGTTGGCGATCCCGTCCGTTCGCCCGGCGACATGCGGCAGGTGCTTCAGCCACCACTTGTGGTGCAGACGGATATCCCCGCTGCCCCATTCCCGGGCATCGACCGGGCGGATGTCGTTCTTGAATGTGGGGAAGTTGTACCAGTCGTAGCAGTCACTCGGCACCGAACGGGGATTGTTCCAGTCGTAATCCCGTTCACTGTTGGGGGCGAAATGGATGTTGCCGACCGCCGCCTGCCCGGGATGGGATTTCTCATAGCGTGAGAAGCGGGCGTACAGGTTCTCCTCGCCCTGCTTCTTTTCATAGAGCCTGGTCAGGATCGATTCGCTGCGGTGGCCGAAGGCCTCGAGCATCTCGCCCACGCCGCGTTCGAAGTTGAAACCCATGATCGTGAAGCGCCGGCTGCAGGCGGGCGTCCAGGTCAGCGGCGGGGCATTGCACCAGAACGCCCCCGGCCCGGTCATGATCGACTCGTAAAAGCCCGCATGCGGGAAGGCGAAGATCCAGACCTCGTCGATCCCACGGCGGTTGATCGCCGGGAGCAGGTTGAGGCTGTTCAGGATCGAGACGTAATCGGCCCCCTTGGGCTTGTGCGTCTCCTGCTCGCCGCTCAGGGCGGCCAGGTAGCCGGCCGCGTCGTAGCGGAAACCGTCCAGCTTGGGGGGGAACTCGTTCCGCTCGACGCGCTGGACGATCTGATAGCGGGCCATGCCCCCGCTGACCTCGGCGATGTCCTGGATGAAGGCGTTTACCAGCAGGTCCGGCTGGCCCCACTTCATGAATTGGGAGAGCTTTTTTCCGCCCTTCGGGTCGACGACGGGATCGTAGATCAGCAGCAGGACGCGCGCCGTGGCGACGCGTGCCGGTTCGGGAATGTTGCCGGCCGCGTTCAGGGGTCCGGCGGGGACGGGGGCGGGGGTGGCAGGAGAAGGCGGGGCAACCGCGGCAGGCCCTCCCAGGAACTCCCGCAGCAGGTCCAGCAGCGATTTCGGCCTTCCGGGATCGTTGCTCATCCGTTTCCTTACGGGACGTCCGTGGCGTAGAAAACCTGGTTTGCCATGCTCAGGAACAGGTAGCGGTTGGGGCTGATTGCCATGGCGGTTGCCGAGCCGCTGAAATCCGTGTTGTTCTGGTCGGGCGTGGCCCGGAACTGGCCGCGCAATTCCACCGAGTCGGAGCGCGGGCTGAAGCGGAAGACCGCCCGGGTGAGCGGTTCGAGCATGTAGAGTGAGGGATCGGGTGCGGAGGCGAAACTGACCTGGGTGAAAACGCCGTCGTTCAGTTTGGGGCCGGACACCTGACCCGGGCGGGTGTCGACAAAGGTGATCGGGTCGCTGCAGCGCAGCGGGACGACGTCATAGCGGCTCAGCGGGCAGGCGGCAATGTGCCCGTCGCTGAACAGCAGGTACAGGTCGGCGCTGTTGGCGGCCAGGTCGATCGTGCTGCCCATGTTCTGCGGCACCTGTTCGCCGAAGAAGATCGTCGGCTGGCCGGTGAATTCGCCGTAGTTCCCGGTGTAGACCCAGACGGCATTCCCGGCCGGGTCGAGCACGTACAGGTTCTTTTCATCCGTGTCGAGGGCGAAACCCGAGATGCCGCGCCAGCCGAGCACCGGCGCAGCCAGGGTGACCGCCACGGGCTGCATGTTGAAGCCGCAGTAGAGCAGGTTGCCGCTGCCGTCCATCGCCACCAGGCGGGCGTTGTAGATGTTGCTCACCTGCAGGGCCTCGACGTCGATCAGGGTGCCGACCAGAGTGTTGCCGTACTGCCCCGGCCCGCAGCGGAAGTTGTCGTCCACCTCGTAGCCCTGGGAGCCCAGGGAGGCGCGAATCACGCTGCCGCGCGCCGCGTCCAGCAGGTAGAGATCGGTGTTGGTGGCTGCCATGCGGCTGACCTGCACGCTGCGACCCAACCCGCCGACGATGGCGGGCCGGAAACCCAGCCGCAGGATGCCGTCCAGGTTGTCCAGGGCGGTCTGGGCCTCCTGGCGCAGGCTGCTCGATTCTTGGGTGACCTGGTAGGACTCCGCCCGGTCGAGATAGTACAGCGTGCTGTCCCAGGTGCGGCGGATCTCGAGCGGGTCGCTCTGGCCACGCGCCTGGACGGCCTGTTCCAGCGCCAGGCTGTAGTTCTCCTGGTACTGGGTGGAGCGGCCGTAGCGCACGTAGACGATGGATGCGATCGTGACGATGATCAACGGGATGGCGATCGCCAGGAATCCCAATCCGGGGCCGGTCATCTCGCCTTCCCCCTCCTGCAGGTTGGGCAGCAGGCGCGGCAGGAAGGCTTTGATGCCCTGGCTGGCATTGCGCGTCGCCTGGCGGGCGCCCCGGATCAGACGCGCCAGCCCGCGGTAGACCTCACCGCCGCTGCGGCTACCCGGCCGGGAGATCTCGGGCAGCTCGCCGGCGGCGCGCGTGGAGGCGAAGCGGCCGCGCGAAGCCGCCGTCCGGGGCGCGGGCGCGGCGGCCGCAACCGAGGCGGAAGCCCGCCGGGCGGGATTGCTTACGGGCGCCCTGCGCGCGGCAGGCGGTTCTGCTTGTGCAGCGGGCGTGTCCTCACCGGCCGGGGGCTCGCCCGCTGGGGAGGGTTCGCGTTGTTCGCCGGCCAGGAGGCGGGCGAACCGGCTGGCCGGCTGGCCGCTCTCGACCTGCGAGACCGGCCGTGCGGGGGAGGGTTCCGGGGTGGCGGCAGGTCCGGAAGCCGGTTGTCCGCCGGGGAGGTCCGCCGCCAGGCTGGAGGCGGCCGGGGCGGGGTCTTCCAACCCGCCGCGCGTTCCCTTGGTGATGCTGAAATTCCCCTGTCCGGGATGGGCCGTGACCAGCAGGGCGTTCAGGTCCTCCCCGCCGATGGTCAGCAGCTTGCGCCGCAGCGCCTCCGGCGAGGGATTGTTCTCCAGGATGGCCGTGTCCCAGTTGGCCGGCAGGTGCGAACAGCATACCAGGGTATCCCCGGCCTGCAGGTCGGTCTGGGAAAAGTACAGCGGGGTGGTCTGGCTGAATCCCAGGCCGCGACCCGAGATCTGCGCATCGTGGATCTGGCGCGTCTCGCCGCCGGTGATGTGGAAGACGTGCGTCGGCCCGCTCTGGGCGATGAAAACCTGTGCACCGCGCAGGACGCCCAGGATCAGGCGCCCGATCAGGTACTGCCCCTGGCCGGTGGTGCGCAGGTTGCGTTCCAGCAGGGCCTGGTTGATGCTCTGGACGGCGGTGCGGATGGCCGAGGTCAGCGATCCCGCGGTCTGGTAGAAATGGCCGCTGACCTCACTGGTCAACCGGGCGTATTCGGCGGAGGTGAGCGGGATGTTGCCGGAAAGGGTCAGGTAAACGAGCAGGTGATCGTCTTCTCGCCCCCGGGCGGTCCGTTTGGGTGGATTGATCGCCAGCAGGCCGGGAAATTGCGGCCAATCCTGACCCTTGACACGGTAGAACGAAAGGATGTTGAGATCGAACTGGGCAGTCACCTCATAATTATACTGGTAAAATCGCCGCATGGACTTTCGCCTGGTTGATAGTATCGAAGAAGTGCAGCCGCTGGCCCGCGAGTGGAACGAATTGCTTGCCGTGAGCAGCGCCCACCTGCCCTTCCTGCGCCACGAGTACCTGTCCGCCTGGTGGCAGACGCGCGGCGGGGGCGAGTGGCCGGCCGCGCAACTGGCGCTGGTCCTGGCCTACCGGGGGGAGGAACTGGCGGGCATTGCCCCGCTGTTCTACGACCGCAACCGTGACGGCGACCCGGCCCTGCTCCTGCTCGGCAGCATCGAGATCTCGGACTACCTGGACCTGATCTGCCGCCCCGGCGACCTGCCGGATTTCCTGGCCGGGCTGCTGGATCTCCTGACCGCCTCCCCCGATCTGCCGGACTGGCGGGTGCTCGACTGGCACAACCTGTTCGAGGCCTCCCCCACGCTCCCGGTCCTGCAGGCGGAGGCGGAGAAGCGCGGCTGGAGCTACGCGCAGGAACGCAGCTATCATGCCCCGTCCATCCCGCTGACCGGCGATTTCGAGACCTACCTGGCCGGGATCGACAAGAAGCAGCGCCACGAGATCCGCCGCAAGATGCGCCGCGCCGAGGAAAGCAGGCGCGGGGTGCGCTGGACGATCACCCGCGAGGCGGCTGCGCTGGATGCGGACGTCGAGGCCTTCCTGTCCCTGATGGCCCAGGATGCGGAGAAGGAAAAATTCCTGACCCCTGCCATGCGCGAGCAAATGAAACTGGCCTGCCGGGCGGCTTTCGCCAACGGCTGGCTGCAGCTGGCCTTCCTCGAAGCGGACGGGCAGAAGGCCGCCGCCTACCTCAACTTCGATTACCTGGACCGCATCTGGGTCTACAATTCCGGCCTCGACCGGCGCTTCATGGACCTGTCCGCCGGCTGGGTGCTGCTCGGTTACCTGCTGCAATGGGCCAACGAGAACGGGCGCGCCGAGTTCGATTTCCTGCGCGGCGACGAGGACTACAAATACCGCTTTGGGGCGCTGGACAGGCGCCTGGTGCGCGCCTCTCTCCGGCGCTGAGCCGGGAGGAACTTGCCGATTCGATCGGTCTGCACCGTTGTGGAATCGCCCCAGCGGGCGTAGAATCACTACGCTGGACAGCATTCGTCCGGCAAGGATGAAAGGGAAATGCCCACGGAAGAGAACGACCACTCTGATCATGCGGATACACAGCCACCCCCCGCGGGTGGACGGCACGCGCTAAATTCAATCCTGGGATAAACCCCCACCGGGTGGACCTTCCGGCCTCCTGCGGGTGTTTGTCCTGCCGCAGGAGGCCGTTATGTTGAATGTTTACAAGACCACGAACGATCAGGAACTGGTGGAACTGGACAAGTTCGTCAACGGGGCCTGGATCAAGACCATCGATCCGACCCCGCAGGAAGTCGCCCAGCTGGTGGAATGGGGCATCCACCCGGACCTGATCAACTATTCCCTGGACGTCGATGAAATGGCGCGCATGGAACGGGATGAGGATGAAGATTACGTCTTCATCCTGCTGCGCGTTCCCCATTTTCAGGGGGAGGGCAGCGACGTGCCCTATATCACCGTCCCGGTCGGGATCGTGATCAAGTCGAACCTGGTGGCGACCATCGGCCGCCACGACAGCGACATCTTCAAGACCCTCTACAACGGCAAATACCGCCTGCTGCGGACGGCCAAGCGCTACCGCTTCGCCCTGTACTTCTTCCTCGAAACCGCGGTCCACTACCTGGCCAATTTGCGCGAGATCAACAAGATCACCGAATCGGTCGAGGACCAGCTGCAGAAATCGACCCGCAACCGCGAAGTGATGGAGCTGCTCAAGTACCAGAAGAGCCTGACCTACTTCGCCACCGCCCTGCGTTCCAACGAGGTGATGTTCGAGCGCCTGCAGAAGACGCGCATGTTCAACCAGTACGAGGAGGACCAGGACCTGCTCGAGGACGTCCTGACCGAGAACCAGCAGGCGATCCAGATGGTCAACATCGCCACCGACATCCTCTCCGGCATGATGGATGCCTTCGCCTCGATCATCTCGAACAACCTGAACGGGGTGATGAAGGCCCTGGCCGCGCTGACGATCATCATCAACATCCCGACCATCGTCTCCTCGTTCTTCGGGATGAACGTCGAGATCCCGGGCAACGAGGGGCATCCGCTGGCCTTTCTCGGCGTCGTATCCCTGGCGCTGGGGATCACGGTCATCGCTGCCATCATCTTCGCCAAACGCGACTGGTTCTAGAATGAAGGCGGAACTGCTCCTGGATGCCCGGGCGGACCTCGGCGAGGGACCCTTCTGGGACGCGCGCAGCGGCCGGCTGCACTGGGTGGACATCCGCAGCGGCGACCTGCACAGCTTCGACCCGCACAGCGGCGAAGACCATTCCCTTTCCATGGGCGAAACGATCGGCTGCGCCGCCCCGCGGCAGGCCGGGGGAATGATCCTTGCCCTGCGCAGCGGTTTCGCCTTTCTGGACCTGCAGACCGGTGTGCGCACCCCGCTCCAGTCCCCGGAGGCCGCCCGGCCCGGCAACCGCTTCAACGACGGGAAATGCGACCCGGCCGGGCGCTTCCTGGCCGGCAGCATGGACGACGCCGAGCAGGAGACCGGCGGTTCGCTGTATTCCCTGGATGCCGGCGGCCGCCTGCAGGTGCTGCTGCATCCGGTGGGCATTTCCAACGGGCTGGCCTGGAGCCCGGACCGGGGCACGTTCTACTACATCGATACACCCACCCGCCTGGTGATGGCCTATGACTACGACCTGGAGACCGGCGCGATCGCCAATCCGCGCCCGGCGGTGCGCGTCCCGGCGGAGCTGGGCTGGCCGGACGGCATGACCGCCGATGCGCAGGGCATGCTCTGGGTGGCGCTGTGGGGCGGCGCCAGCCTGACGCGCTGGGACCCCTCGAACGGGCGCTTGCTCGAGCGGATCCCGTTCCCGGCCCTGAACGTCACCTCCTGCGCCTTCGGCGGGCCGGACGGGCGCGACCTGTACGTCACCTCGGCCCGCAAAGGGATGCGCGCGGCGCAGCTGGCAGAATATCCCTTCTCCGGCGGCTTGTTCCGGGTCCGCACCGGCGTGGAAGGCCAGCCCGCCTTCGCCTACGGCGGTTGATCCGGCCGCGGCGGGGTTGCTTGTTGCATCGCTTATCGCCCCATGTTAGAATAACGTTACCTTATTGGAGCCCCTATGCCCGACATGTTGGAAGTGGTCATCGACAGCGTGCGCGTCAGCCTGATGTCCTCCCAGCGCGTGGTCATCCTGCGCCAGAAGGACCTGGACCGCTACCTGCCGGTCTGGGTCGGTTCGCACGAGGCCGAGGCGATCACTGTCGCCCTGCAGGAAGTGGAGGTCGCCCGCCCGCTGACCCACGACCTGCTCAAGAACGTCTTCAGCCTGTTCAACGGCCGGATCAGCCGCGTCGAGATCGTCGCCCTGAAAGAGGACATCTTCTACGGCAATTTGGTGGTCGAAGCGGACGGGAAAACCTTCAACATCGATTCCCGCCCCTCGGACGCGATCGCCCTGGCGATCCGTTCGCACGCCCCGATCTTCGTCCACCGGCTGGTGATGGATACGGCCGGCATCGTCCCCGAGCGCGACATGCAGCAGGAGCAGCTCCCGGCCAGCCCGGAAGTGAAGGTGGATGCCGAGCCCGCCCCGGATGCCGGTGTCGAACAGCGCCTGGATGTCTTCGAGGACTTCCTCAAAAAACTCGGCGACCAGGGCGAGGAAAAACCGAATTCCTGAGCGAAGGGGGCAGTCCGCCTGCCCCGAGAGAGACCTTTCATGACCGATCTGCCGCCGCCCGAAGAGACCAGCCAGCCCTCCGCCCCTGTCATCCCCCACAATCGTGAAGCCGAGGAAGCCGTTGTGGGGGCTGTGCTCATTAATCCGGAAGTCTATTACGACCTGGCCCAGTTCCTGCAGCCGGATGACTTCTACATCGTCCGCCACCGCTGGATCTGGGAGGCCTTCAACCGCCTGCACGAGCGGCGCATCCCGGTCGACTTCCTGACCGTCACCGAGGAGCTGGAAAGCGCCGGCCAGCTGGGCGAGATCGGCGGCCCGGCCTACCTGACCGCCCTGATCAACCAGGTGCCGACCTCGCTGCACGCCGAGGCCTACGGCCGCATGGTCGAGGCGACCGCCATCCGCCGCCGCCTGTTGACCTCCGCCAACACCATCGCCACCCTGGCCTACAACGAGGCCGAGGTGATCGAGACGGTCATGGAGGAGTCCGAGAAGGCCATCTTCAACGTCAGCGAGCGGCGCCTGAAGAAGGACCTCAAGCCGATCTCGGCCGTGCTGTCCGACTACTACGACCGCATCGACGACCTGGCCAAGCGCCCGGACGACACCGTCGGCGTCCCGACCGGTTTCGTCGACCTGGACCGCCAGTTGAGCGGCCTGCAGCCCTCCGACCTGCTGATCATTGCCGGACGCCCGGGCCAGGGCAAGTCCGGTTTCCTGCTTTCGGTGGCCAAGAATGCCGCCCTGCTGCACAAGAAGCATGTCGCCATCTTCTCCCTGGAAATGTCCAACGAACAGGTCGTCCAGCGCCTGCTCTCCCAGGAGACCGGCATCGACTCGCAGCGCCTGCGCACCGGCAAGCTGGCCGAGAACGAGTGGCCGCTGCTGACGCATGCCATCGAGGTGCTGGGCGACACGCACATCTACCTGGACGACACCCCGGCCATTACTCCATTGGCGCTGAGAACCAAGTGCCGCCGCCTGCACATGGAGTTCGGCCTCGACCTGGTGGTGCTGGATTACCTGCAGTTGATGGGCGGCGACACGCGCACCGACAACCGCGTCCAGGAGGTCTCGTACATCTCGCGCAACCTGAAGGTCCTGGCCCGCGAACTGAACGTCCCGGTCCTGGCCGCGGCCCAGCTCAGCCGCGCCGTCGAGCAGCGCACCGACAAGCGCCCGGTGCTCTCCGACCTGCGCGAATCCGGCTCGCTCGAGCAGGACGCCGACATTGTCATGTTCATCTACCGCCCGGACCAGTACGAGAAGGACACCGAGAAGCAGAACGTGGCCGAGATCATCGTCGCCAAGCACCGCAACGGCCCGACCGGCTCGGTCGAACTGGTCTTCCTCAACCACCTGGCCAAGTTCGTCGACGCGGCCACGCGGCACATCGACCTCTCGCAGGCCTGACCGGCCTGCCCTGGAAACCGATGGGTGCATTCAAGGGTTTTTCCGATTCCGAGACATTTTCTTCGATCCCCGAGGCCTTCTTTCGACAGCTGCTCGGGGAGATCGAGGATCTGGTCGAACTGAAGGTCAGCCTGCATGCCCTGTGGCTGCTCGGGCGGTCCGCGGGGAATGTCCGCTTCCTGTGCGAGAAGGATTTCCTGCCCGTGGCGGCGGAACCCGGCCCGGGATTGGCCCTGGCGGTCCGGCGCGGGACCCTGCTCGAGGCCCGTCCGCAGGGGGCGAAGAAAGGCGCCGTGCTTTATTTTTTGAATTCCCCGCGCGGGCGGGCGGCGGCGCAGGCCTACGCACAGGGGACCTGGCAGCCGGGCGCGGAGGGCGCTGCCCCGCCCCCCGAGCGGCCGAACCTGTTCAGGTTGTATGAGGAAAATGTCGGCCCGCTGACCCCGCTGATCGCGGATGCCCTGAAGGATGCCGAGCAGACCTATCCGCCGGAGTGGGTGGCGGAGGCGCTCGAGATCGCCGTCACGAGCAATAAGCGCAACTGGAAATACGTCGAAGCGATATTACGCCGCTGGAAGGAAGAAGGCCATGCCAAAGAGCAAGATCGACGCGACGCTCAGGAACCTCGCGGGCGCGACGTCACCCGAAAAGTCGAAGACTTCCTCAAGCGTTGACGCCTCCCGCCCCAGCCTGGGCGACCCGAACTGTCCGCACTGCGCCGGACTGGGCTACCTGCGCCGGGAGGCCGAGCCCGGTTCGCCGGATTTCGGGCGGCTGGAGATCTGCACCTGCCGCCGCACCGACGTCAGCCGGCGGGTGCGCGAGCGCCTCTTCTCGCTCAGCCGCCTGGACGAACTCAAGGACCTGACCTTCGCCAGCTTCAAGCCGCAGGGACGCAAGGGCATGGGCGAGCTGCAGACGAAATCCCTCGAATGGGCTTACAACCGCACCCGCCAGTACGCCGGTTCCCTGAACGGCTGGCTGCTGCTCCTGGGCGGTTACGGCTGCGGCAAGACCCACCTGGCGGCGGCGATCGCCAACACCGCCGTCGAAGCCGGGGTGCCGACCCTGTTCCTGACCGTCCCCGACATGCTCGACAGCCTGCGTTCCTCGTACGATTCCGAAGATACCCGTTTCGAAGAGCGCTTCGATGAGATCCGCAACGCCCCGCTGCTGGTGCTGGACGATTTCGGCACCCAGAACGCCACCGCCTGGGCGCAGGAGAAGCTCTTCCAGATCGTCAACTACCGTTACATCAACAAGCTGCCGCTGGTGGTGACCACCAACCTGGACCTGGAGGAGATCGAGGCCCGCATCCGCTCGCGCCTGATGGACCCCGAGCTGGTCTCCGCGGTGCGCATCGCCGCCCCCGATTACCGCCGTCCCACGGATGACAAGGGCCACCCCGA
>Ga0233425_10007241_pt1 | contig 15734 bp, 18 predicted proteins | sample Watercolumn_Towu_2_FD_181712 | JGI IMG/M metagenome (GOLD analysis project Ga0233425, IMG submission 181712) | Freshwater microbial communities from Lake Towuti, South Sulawesi, Indonesia - Watercolumn_Towuti2014_140_MG | ecosystem: Environmental > Aquatic > Freshwater > Lake | place...
AGCTCGCTGGGCTATCAATCCCCTGTGGACTTTGAAACGCAACTGAACTAAACAACCCTATGTTCTCGCTCCTCCTGTCCACGGAATCGAGACAACCTCAGTCGCCCCGACATGTCGCGCCGCCCATCGGTTATCGGAAGGGAATGCGTGTCTGTCTAATCGTGATGCTGATCAATTTCGCTATCAGCACGGCGCTCGCCATCATTTTCGGAATCTTCTTCGCCTGTTTGTATTATTTCAGCCACCATCACTAAGCACAAGCGGCACGCGGCGAGAGGCGAATGAAGAGTTCAAAGTTAAGAGTTCAAAATGATGGTCGCGCCTTCGGCGCGTTTGCCGTTGGCCATCAGTTCGCAGAAGTATCGCGAGTAGGTGAACCAGAGACCGACAGCGACGCGCTCGGCACTGCTCATGCGGGAGAAATCGGGCGAGCCGCGTTGAAACGCGGCAACCGATGGCCGAAAGCGACCAGTCTTCGCGGTGGATGCGTCTGACGCGGCTGATGTTTCTTGCTGTCGAGGATGCGCTACAGCGTCTTTGCGCTTGATTGGGGCGAAGGTTTCCGCGACAACGATTCCCCAATGAGCACTGCGTTGCTTTTACGTTCGCCCGGCAAGATCAACTTCGGCCTCGACATCATTCGCAGGCGGCCCGATGGCTTCCATGAGTTGGAGAGCATCATGACGCCGCTGGACGTGTGCGATGAGATGGAGTTCGAGCTGCGCAACGCCGCCCACGGCCTCACGATGGAGTGCGACGCGCCCGGCCTGCCCACGGACTCCAGCAATCTCGTCATCCGCGCCGCCGAGCTGTTGCAACGACACTCCCAAGCCGCCGCCGGCGCGCACATCCGCCTGCGCAAGCGCCTGCCCATCGCCGCCGGGATGGGCGGCGGCAGCGGCAACGGCGCCGTGGCTCTCGCCGGGCTGAACCAGCTCTGGCAACTCGGCCTCTCCCGTGAGCAACTCCATCCCCTCGCCGCCTCGCTCGGCTCGGATTGCGCGCTCTTCCTCGACCCGAAACCATCGTTCTGCCACGGCCGCGGGGAGCTGGTGGAGCCGCTCTCCGACGCGGAGATCCGGACGATGCGGGCCGCGCACTTTGTGCTCATCAATCCCGGCTTCGGCATCTCGACGAAATGGGCTTACGCGGAGGTGAGGCCCTTCTTGACGGGCCGCAGCGGGGCCATTAAGGTCGTCCGCGCTGCACTGGCCGGAGGCGACCTGCCGGCCGCCGCGCGCGCGATGGTCAACACGCTGGAAGGCCCCGCGCTGCGGAAGTTCCCGATGCTGGAGCTGCTGAAGGAATCGCTCGCGAGGAACGGTTGCGTGGCCTCGATGATGAGCGGCAGCGGTGCGACGGTGTTCGGGGTCGCCACGGAGCGCGCCAGCGCCGAGCGCGCGCTGGCCGCCGCGCGGGCGGAGTTCGGCGAGAAGATGTGGATGACAGTGGCGGCGGCGTTCTGAGTTGCCCGGTGGTGTAATGGTAACACAGCGGCCTTTGGAGCCGTTTTTCATGGTTCGAATCCATGCCGGGCAGCCATCTTCGGCTGCGCAATCCCCCGCTAGTGTTTCTGGATCTTCGGCCCGATGAACATGGTCCTGAAGTCGTTGGAGAGCTTCTTTCCCTTCGCGATCTGGTCGGTGGCCATCTTCTTCTCCAGCTTGGCGATGACGGTCTTGCTCAAACCGTGCCTGCCCTGCTCCCTGGCCAGGTCTTCCCACTTGTATGCTTCCTCCCAATTTTGCTCCACGCCCGTGCCCGTGTAGTAGCAGTAGCCCAGATGAGCCTGGGCGTCGGGCTGGTTCTGCTCGGCGGCCTTGCGATACCACTTCACCGCCTCCGCCTTGTCCACCGGCACTCCCCGGCCGTCCGCGTAGCGCCAGCCCAGGTTGTATTGGGCCGTGGCGTCGCCCTGCTCGGCCGCCATGCGATACCACTTCACGGACTCCGCCTCGTCTTTCCGCAAGCCAAAGAGGCCCAGGAAGAACGCCCGGCCCAACTCGACCTGCGCGTGGATGTCGCCCTCCTCCGCCTTGGCGCGAAGATCGGCCACCAGTTCGCGGTCATGCTCATCTTGTTTGGGACCAAACAACCAGTCGCTCAAGCTCATGGCGCTATTCTCGCAACGATATGGCACAAGTCAAGCGGCCGGGAGGCTCCACCTGCACCGGGAAAGCAAAACGGCCGCGCTCTTGCGAGCGCGGCCGTTTCACGATGGGGCTGACGCCGGGACTACTTCGCGGCCTTCTTGAGGGCGGCGGCCTTGTCGGTGCGCTCCCAGGTGAGGGCGTCGAGGTCGTCGATCTTGCCGAAATGACCGTAGTTGGTCGTCTTGCGGTAGATCGGGCGCAGGAGGTTGAGTTGCTTGACGATGTTGGCGGGCTTGAAGCTGAAGACTTCCTGAACCGCCTTCTCGATCTTCTCGTCGCTGACCTTGCCCGTGCCGAAGGTGTTGACCATGACGCTGACCGGCTCGGGATGGCCGATGGCGTAGGCGAACTGGATCTCGCAATGGTCGGCCAGGCCCGCCGCGACGATGTTCTTGGCGACGTAGCGGCCCATGTAGGCGGCGCTGCGGTCCACTTTGCTCGGGTCCTTGCCGGAGAACGCACCGCCACCGTGACGGCCCATGCCGCCGTAGGTGTCCACGATGATCTTCCGGCCCGTGAGGCCGCTATCACCCTCGGGACCGCCGACGACGAAACGGCCGGTGGGGTTGATGAGGAACTTGGTCTTCTTGTCGAGCAGCTTGGCGGGCAGGGTCTTCTTGATGACCTGCTCGATGAGCGTCTTCTCGATCTCGGCGTGCTTGACACTGTCGGCGTGCTGGTTGGAGATGACGACGGTGTCCACGCGGACAGGCTTCAGGCCCTCGTATTCGACGCTGACCTGGGTCTTGCCGTCGGGGCGGAGCCACTTGATCGCGCCGCTGCGGCGCGCCTCGCGAAGGGCCTTGCCGAGGTTATGGGCGAACATGATCGGGGCCGGCATCAGTTCCGGCGTCTCGGTGCAGGCGTAACCGAACATGAGGCCCTGGTCGCCCGCGCCCTGCTCGGCGGTGGCTTTGCCCTCGGCGGCGCGGTCGTCCACACCTTGGGCGATGTCGGGGCTTTGTTTGATGATGGCGCAGGTGACGAAGCAATCCTCGTCATTGAAGACGGTGCTGACGTCCTTGGTGTAGCCGATCTCGCGGACGGCCTCGCGGACGATCTTGACGTAGTCGAGGTTCGCCTTCGTGGTGATCTCGCCGGCGACGACGACGAGGTTGGACTTGGCGAGCGTCTCGCAGGCGACGCGGCTCTTCGGGTCCTGCGCCAGGCAGGCGTCGAGGACGTAATCACTGATCGTGTCGCACACCTTGTCGGGATGACCTTCGGTGACCGACTCAGAACTGAAAATATAACGACGATTCAAGTGCATATCTGTTTTCTATCCTTCTCTCGGTTACTTTCCGGCGAATTCGCGGTTGGCCTGCTCCAGGGTTTCCTTGGAGCCGATATCCAGCCAGCGACCGCGGATCTGATACGTGAAGACTGGCGTCTGCTTATAGAGCCAGCCAATGTATCGGCCCGGCTGGTCGGGGTTGTTCCCTTCCGCCAGGTAACGAGCAATCAGTTTAACGGTATTTTGCGGGAAATAGTAAAGACAAATTGCCGTGACGGTGCTGGTGGCGTTCGGGTCTTTCTCGCTGAAAAAGACAACACGCCCGTCGGGCGCGAGTTGGAGGTTGTTGTATTTCTTGCGCACCTCTTCAAGATTACCGACGTCATAGGTGACAATGGTCGGGCGGCCCTGCGCGGCGTTGCGGCCCGCCGCCGCCAGGAAACCGGCGGCGTCTTCCTCGAAGAGGTTGTCGCCCGCCACAACGATGAGGTCGTCGTCGAGTTGGGTTTCCTTGATGACAAGGTTGATGTCGCCAATGGCGCCGAGCTTGTCGGCGTCGGAGGTGGTGCGGTCGTTGATGGCCGCAATCCGCGCGCCGGGATGGCGGCTGGCGTAGTCTTTGCCCCACGCGGCGAAAGCGGCGGCAAACTTGTTGTTCGTGACGACGTAAATCTGGTCAAGGCCGGGCTTCCCGACAAACTTGTCGAGGAGGTGCTCGATCATCGGCTTGCCTGCCACGTCGAGCAGCGGCTTGGCTTTGTTCAGCGTCAACGGGTAGAGCCGTGTGGCATAGCCGGCGGCAAGGATGAGGAGTTTCATGATTGGGCTTTGTTCGGTCTGATCAGCTCCATGAGGTCCGGCGCGACGGTGCGCGCAAAATTCTCCAACTGGATTGTCGTCTCGGCCGCGCCGCCGTTGCGCAACGCTTGCTCCGCGAGCGAACGCGCTTCGCTCATCGCCATGCTGCGGATGATGTATTTCACCGCCGGCAAAGCCACGGCACTCACGCTCAGTTCGTCCACGCCCAAGCCCAGCAGCAGCGGCGCTGTCACGGGGTCGCCGGCCATCTCGCCGCAGACGCCGACCCAGATGTTCCGCCCGCGGGCGGCGACGACGACGTTGCGGATGAGCCTCAGGATGGCGGGATGCGTCGGAGCATAGAGGTGGGCCACGCGCTCGTTGCCGCGGTCCACAGCGATGCTGTATTGGATGAGATCATTGGTGCCGATGGAGAAAAAAGCGGCATGTTCCGCCAGCACGTCCGCGATCATCGCCGCGCCCGGCACCTCGATCATCAAACCGACCTCCATCTGCTCGTTGAAGGGCTTGCCCTCGCTGCGAAGCTCCTCGCGACAGACGTTGAGGAGTTCGTTGGCGCGCTTGACCTCCTGCACGTCACTAATCATCGGATACATCATCTTCACGTTGCCCTCAACGCTGGCGCGCAAGATGGCACGAAGCTGCGTCTTGAACATCGCGGGCTGGTCGAGGCAAAAGCGCACGCCGCGCCAGCCAAGGAACGGGTTGGCTTCGCGCGAATGCTCGCCCGCTGCGAGGATCTTGTCGCCGCCCACATCAAGCGTGCGGATGATGACCTCGTGCGGCTTCATGGCGCGCGCGACGTTGGCATATGCCGTGAGTTGCTCGTCCTCGCCGGGCATTTCGCGACGGTTGACGAAGAGATACTCCGTGCGGTAAAGCCCCACGCCCTGCGCGCCGTGTTCCGTCGCGGTCTTGACCTCCTCTTCAAGCTCGATGTTTGCGCCCAGGCGCACGGCACAGCCATCGCGCGTGCATGCCGGCTCGTTGCGGAGCAGTCGCAGCCGGTCTTCGATATCGTGCCAGCGAACTTCAATCTGGCCGTATTCGTAAAGCGTCTCCTCGGTCGGATTGATGATGAGCAGACCGGTGTAGCCGTCCAGCAAAGCCTCCTGTCCACTAGCCATCTCCCGGCCAATCTCGTGCAAGCCGACCACCGCGGGAATGCCCTGCGAGCGGGCAAGGATGGCCGTATGCGACGTGCGGCTGCCCATTTCGGTGGCAAACCCCATTACCTTCGTGCGGTCCATCAACGCCGTGTCGGAGGGCGACAAATCCTGCGCCACCACAATGCGCGGTCCCGGCAAACGCTGAAGCTCGTCATGCTCCGCGCCGGCAAGGTTGCGGAGAATGCGGCGGCTGACATCCCGCACGTCGGCGGCGCGCTCGCGCAGGTAGGTGTCCTTCAGTTTGGCCAGGGCTTGGGCGTATTGCTCGGCCACCTCATGGACGATGAACTCGACGTTCAACTTCTCGGTCTTGAGGCGCTTGAACACCTGCTCCATCAGCATTGGGTCGTCGAGGACCAACAGATGCGCGTCGAAGATGCCGGGCTTGTCGTTGCCCATTTCCTTGCCAAGGGACTGGGGGATCTCGATGAGTTGCTGACGAGTCTTGATGACGGCTTGCTCCAGCCGCGCGAACTCCCCGGCGGCGTCCTCCTCCTTGACCGATCGCTTCTCGATCGCCAACTCTTGCGGCCGGTAGACATAGAGCGCCCCCCGCACAACGCCCGGTGATACGGCGATGCCGCGGTAAACCGCTTCTTTATTGGGCGATTTGGGATCGCTCATGCTGTTCTGTCGTTACAACCGTCGTGGCCGTCCTGTTCCCTAGTCTTCGTTGAACTTCTCCGCAAACAGCTTCGCCAACTCCGCCAGCGCCTTCTCGGCATCGCGGCCCTGCGCCGTCAGGGTGAGCTTGGTGCCCTGCCCCGCCGCGAGCATCAAGAGTCCGATGATGGACTTGCCATTGACGACTTCGCCTTCCTTTTCAATGCCGACTTCTGATTCAAACTTCGCCGCCGTCTTCACAAACAGGGCCGCCGGCCGGGCGTGAATCCCCTGCTTGTTCACAACTTCCACTTCACGTGTCAACGGGCGGCGCTGCTCCTCGCCGCCGCTCGGCGGTGGTTTCATCGTTTCGCCTCAGCGCGCATCCGCGCAATCAACCGGTCGTTGAACTCCTTCGCGGTGTTGTGTCCCATCGTCTTCAACTTCTGATCCAGCGCCGCGACCTCGACCAAGCGCGCCAGATCGCGGCCCGAACTGACCGGGATCCGCACATGGGGCACCGCAATACCCAGTATCTCCTGAAACTCCTGCTCCATGCCGACGCGCTCGATGTCCTCCATCGTCTTCGCGTCCTGCAGCGTCACTACGAGATCAACCCGCTTTTCGGTCCGGATGGCTCCAATACCAAAGACGCGGCTGACGTCTATCAAGCCGAGGCCGCGCACCTCCATAAGATACCGGGTCTCTTCCGGGCTGCTCGCCATCAGGTCACGTCCGTCTAGCACGTAGACGCGCGTTACATCGTCGCTGACCAGACTATAACCACGCTCCAGCAGCGCCAAGGCACATTCGCTCTTGCCGACGCCGCTTTCGCCCTTGATTAGCACGCCAATTCCGAGGATGTCAACCATCGTGCCATGCTCGGTCGCCTTGGGCGCAAAGTCCAAATCCAACATCAGTGTCACCGAGTTGATCAATCTCCCGGTCAGCATCGGCGAGCGGAACAGCGGCACTCGAAGCGCATCCGCCTCCTCTAGGAACTCGGGCGACGGAAGAATGTTCCGTGAGAACACCGCGCATGGCACCCGGCGCTCAAAAAACTCGCGAATCCTGACGCGCCGCTCGGCGGACGTCAACGATGTCATGTAGGCTTTTTCCGCGCTTCCGAGCACTTGCACGCGCGCCCACGCGAAATACCGGAAAAAACCCATCAACGCCATGCCCGGCCGGTTGACCGTGGCTTCACGTATCTTCCGGCGCAGTCCGGCAGCCCCGGCCTCCAACTTCAGGCCCAGTTGCCGGCCATGAGCGGTGTAAAATTCCTCCGCTGTGATGGCTTTGATGGTCGTGGGTTTTGTTTCCATCGCCGCTTAAGCCACGTGGGGGTCAATCAACCCAAAGTCGCCGTTCTTGCGACGGTAGAGGACGTTAACGCGTTGGTTCTCTGCGTTCTGGAACACCAGGAATACCTTGGGCGACAACTCCAGTTGCAGCACCGCCTCGTCCACGAACATCGGCTTGACTGTGAACTGTTCGGTGCGCACCACATGGTGCGTAATCTCCGCAGCCTCATCCTCGGCGCCCATTGTTTCGATGACGTGCATCGGAACCGCCCGCGCCTCGCCACGGCGAGGTTGGTGTCGCTGAATCTTCGTTTTCGCTTTCCGCAACTGACGTGTCAGCTTGTCTATCACTTGGTCAATCGAGGCATACATGTCTTCGCTGACTTCTTGAGCCTCAATTGTGATGTGGTTGTTACAGTGCAGGATCACCTCAGCTTTGTGCCGGTATTTCTCCACGTCCAGGATCACCTGCGCGCTCAGGATGCGCGGAAAATCCGTGCCGATGTGGCCGAGTTTCTTGCGCGCGTATTCCTTGATCGCTTCCGTTACGCTCACGTGCCGCCCCGTAACCGAGATTTCAGGCTCCGCATGCGTATGGCTGTGGCTGTGTGACATGATGTGCTCTCCTTTTGTTGGTTCGAACGGTGGCTTTTGTTACATGTTGAACTCTGGACCCAGATAGAGCTTACGACTCGTCGGGTCGTTTATCAAAAACTCGCTTGTGCCTTCGCTGACGACCTTCCCCTGATAGATCAGATACGCCCGGTCCACGATGGAAAGGGTCTCGCGGACGTTGTGATCGGTGATCAGCAATGCCAGACCCTTGTCGCGCAAGCGACGGATGATCTGCTGCACTTCATAAACCGCGATTGGATCCACGCCGCTGAACGGCTCGTCGAGCAACAGCAGTTTCGGCGACGTGACGAGGGCGCGGGTGATCTCCAAGCGCCTGCGCTCGCCGCCGGAGAGCGTGTAGGCCTTGTGCTTGGCCAGCGCCGCAATGTCCAACTCCTCCAGCAAGTATTGGAGGCGCATTTTCCTTTCACGCCGCGACATCGGCAGCGTCTCCAGGATGGCCATGATGTTCTCCTCAACCGTCAACTTGCGGAAAATAGACGGCTCTTGCGAAAGGTAGCCGACGCCAACGCGAGCGCGCCGATACATCGGCAGCCGGGTGATGTCCTTGCCCTCGAAGAAAACATGTCCCGCCGTCGGCCGAAGCAAGCCGACGATCATGTAGAAGCTCGTGGTCTTACCAGCGCCGTTCGGCCCCAAAAGGCCGACCACTTCGCCGCGGCTGACGGCAATATCCACACCGTTGACGACGCGTTTGCCGCGGTAGGCCTTGACCAACCCTTTTGTTTGCAGAACCTGTTCCATCCGGCCGTTCGCTATGGGTTCGGTGCGGCTTGTGGTCTTGGTTGTGACTGTGGTTTGGGCGCGGCTGGGAACAAACCCGTCTTGTTCGATGTTTCCTTGCCGGGCAGCACCAAGCGCGGCCGGCCCTTGACATGCGCCGTGCCTTTGGCCATGTCGTAAATCACCGTCTCGCCAGTTACGATGCCCTGCTCGGTTTGCACCTGTGCCGCGCCGCTCAGGATCACGGTCTGATCCGCTGCGTTATAGATTGCTTCATCGCCGATGGCCTTGCTGCCTTCCTGCGCGATCACAACGCCGCCAGTCGCCTCAATGCGCCGGACGCCGCTTCCGCTGTCGTCCTGTTGTGTCAGGTAAACAATCATCTTATCGGCGGTCATCGTTCCCTTCGGATCCACCACCTTCACGTGGCCTGTAAACGTTGCCACTTTCTTCTCCATGTCCATGACCAAGTCGTCCGAGGTCACAACCGTGGACTGCGCCAATGGAATCGCCCGCCGCGCTGCCGACGTGTCCGGTGCCCGCAAACGCACCGCTCCGGGCGGCGGCAGTGACTCGGAAGCTTGCGGCAGCATCGGCGCGGGTGCGGGCGTCAATGCCGCCGTCCCGGTCTGTCCACTGACAAGAGGAGCCCATGCTCCACCCGCCAAGGCCGCCATCCAAAACACTCGCCACGTTCTCAATCTCATTTCACGCCTACTTTCGGAAAGGGCATCGCCTTCCTGTTGAAGATCGTCATGGTCGCATCGCTGCGGATTCGCATCCGGCTGTCGTTCGAGTTCCAGTCAAATCCTTTTCCTGTCACCATCATGTTCGTCGCAACGATCTCCACCGCCTCATCCGAAACGGCCGTTTTCGAGGCGCGGTCAAACAGGCAGATCGGCGAACGCATTGTGGCGTCCAACGATCCCCTCTGATAGAAATCCAACCTCATCCCGCGGATCTCGACCTTGCCGCCGACCAGTTCCAGTCGCGCCGTGTCGCCGGATATCTGCCAGACCAATTGGCCGTTGGCGTCGTATTCCGGCACGGTGAACCCCTGCAGGTTTCCAGCGCCTGGTTGAGGTGCCGGGCTGGTGACCTGCAGGACAGGCGCGTTGGTCTGGGCATAAGCCACCAATGCCACCATCGTCGCAAGCATTGCCATCTGCCGCATCATCATTCCTCAATCCCGTATTTGCTCACCAACTTCTGCCATAGACCCTGGCTTTTCAAAATCAATTCGATCACCTCGCGCACCGCGCCGGTCCCGCCGGGCTTCTCAGTCACATAAACCGCCAAGCGGCGCACTTCCGGAACCGCGTCAGCCACCGCCACCGGTAACGCAACTTCTTTCATCACCGGCGCGTCCACCAAATCGTCGCCAACGAAACAAACCTGCTCCAGCCCAACGCCTAGCTTGGCCGCCATTTGCCGCGCCACGTCCAGCTTCTCCGGCGGCGGCTTCTGTTCTGGCGCAGGCTGCGCCAGCAGGCTGATGCCCAACTCCTTCGCCCGGCGAGTCGTCACTGCCGAGAAACGGCTGGAAATCCAAGCAACTTCCAACCCGCCACGGGCCGCCATTTTCATACCATGCCCGTCTTGGATGTGAAAAGCCTTTAGTTCCACGCGCGACGAACTCCCGTCCGCTCCCGTCGCGTCGCCGATGTAAAGCCTCCCGTCCGTCAGCACGCCGTCCACGTCCAGCAAAAGCAAACGGATGCGGCTTGCGACCAACCGCAAGCTCCTATCCGTCAACGTTCTTGTTTTGCCGCTCTTAGCCAAGCGCTTTTCGGATGGCACAAAGGCTCTCCAATACGCCACGCATGTTGCGCAGCGAAATCATGTTTGGCCTGTCGCTCAACGCCACCGACGGATTCGGATGCGTCTCGATAAACACACCGTCACAACCCGCCGCCACCGCCGCACGCGCCAGCACCGGCGCGAACCGCGCGTCACCGCCGCTACGGTCCCCTGCCCCGCCGGGCGCCTGCACGCTATGCGTGGCGTCGAAAATCACCGGATAGCCGAACGACCGCATGATCGGCAGCGAACGCATGTCGGCGACGAGGTTGTTGTAGCCGAACGTCGTGCCGCGCTCCGTCAACAACAGCCGCGAGCAACCTGCACCCTCGATCTTCGCCACCACGTTCTTCATGTCGCCTGGCGCGAGAAACTGGCCTTTCTTCACGTTCGCGACACGACCGCTCTTGGCGACCGCCAGCAACAAATCCGTCTGCCGGCAAAGAAACGCCGGCACTTGAAGCACGTCACAAACTTCCGCCGCCGCCGCGACTTCTTCGACCGAATGCACGTCCGTCAGCACCGGCACACCCACGTTCGCCTTCACCTTCGCCAGAATCGCCAGCCCTTCCCTGGCTCCCAAACCGCGAAACGACTTGCTGGAAGAGCGGTTCGCCTTGTCGTAGCTGGCCTTGAAGATGAACGGCATCTTCAGCCGTCCCGCCACCTCGCGAAGCGTCTCGGCAACGCGCAAGCAAAGTCGCTCACTCTCGATCACGCATGGCCCGGCGATCAAAATCAGTGCTGGCCCGCCGATGCGGACCGCACCAACATTCACCACGCGCACTTTCCGTTTTGATTCTGCCATCACGCTTGTTTCCGTTTCAGCGCCGCCGCGATGAAGCCGCGGAAGAGCGGATGCGCCCGATGCGGCTTGCTCTTGAACTCCGGGTGGAACTGGCTCGCCGCGAAGAACGGATGGTCCTTCAACTCGACCACCTCCACCAGTTCGCCATCCAGCGTCTTTCCCGCTAACACCAATCCCGCCGCCGCAAACTGCTCACGGTAATCGTTATTGAACTCGTAGCGGTGCCGGTGCCGCTCGCTGATCACTTCCTCGCCGTAGAGCTTCCGCGACAACGTGCCCACAGCCAGCCGGCACCATTGTGCGCCGAGCCGCATCGTCGCTCCCATCTTCTTCACGTGCTTCTGCTCTTCCAACAAGCAGATCACCGGATGCGGCGACTTGGAATTAAACTCCGTCGAGTGCGCGTCCTTCAGGCCGCAGACGTTGCGCGCAAATTCAATCGTGGCGATTTGCATGCCGAGGCAGAGGCCAAGATACGGCACCTTGTTCTCGCGCGCATATCGCACCGCCTCGATCTTTCCCTCGATGCCACGATTGCCAAATCCACCAGGGACCAGAACGCCCGCCATGCCGCGCAGGTGTTTTGCCGCGCCGTCCCTCTCGATGTCTTCCGCATCCACCTTCACGATCTCAACGCCGGCGTCGTTGGCGATGCCGCCGTGACAAATCGCTTCATAGACGCTTTTGTAGGCGTCCTGCAGACCGACGTATTTACCGACGACGCCGATGCGCACCTTATGCTTCGGTTGTTCGAGCCGGCGAACGATCTGCTTCCACTCAGTCATCTTCGCCGGCGGCGGCTTGATGTGCAGCCACCGGCAAACCAATTCGTCCATCTTCTCCCGCTGCAACATCAGCGGCACTTCGTAAATCGAAGTCTTTACGTCACGCTCTTCGATCACCGCCTCCTCGGCGACGTTGCAGAACAGCGCGATCTTGGCCCGCACGCTCTTCTCGACGGGCTTCTCGCTGCGGCAAACGAGGATTTGCGGCGTGACGCCGATTTCGCGCAGCTTGGCGACGCTCTGCTGGGTCGGCTTCGTCTTAATCTCGCCCGCGACGCGGATATACGGCACCAGCGTCACGTGGATGAACAGCGTTCCGCCCGGCCCCAACTCATGCCCCATCTGCCGGATCGCCTCCAAGACAGCCAGCCCCTCAATGTCGCCCGTCGTCCCGCCGATTTCGCAGATCACTACATCCGTATGCTGGCGCTTGGCGACCTCCTTGATGCGCCGCTTGATCTCGTTGGTGACGTGCGGGATGACTTGCACCGTCTGGCCGAGGTAATCGCCTTTCCGCTCGTTCTCCAAAACTGCCTGGTAAATCTGCCCGCTCGTCACCGAGTTGGCGCGCGCGAGTTTGCTGTCGGTGAACCGCTCGTAATGGCCGAGGTCGAGGTCGGTCTCCGCGCCGTCGTCCAGCACATAGACCTCACCGTGTTGGAAAGGGTTCATCGTGCCGGGATCCACGTTCAGGTAGGGGTCGAACTTCATCAGCGACACCGTCAGTCCGCGGTTCTCCAGCAACGTCCCCAGCGATGCCGCCGTCAGGCCCTTGCCGAGCGAACTGACGACGCCGCCGGTCACAAAAATATATTTCGGTTGGCTCATTGTTTCCTCAAAAGCGCCTCAACTCGTGCCACATCCTCCGGCGTGTCCACGCCGATGGACGTGTGCGTCGTCTCCACGACCTTGATCGTGTAGCCGTTCTCAATCACGCGCAATTGCTCCAACCGTTCCGCCAACTCCAGCGGCGACGGCGGCAGGCGCACCAACTTCAACAAAAAATCCCGGCGATACGCATACATGCCGGGGTGCTTCAAAAACCGGAATCGCTTCAGGCGCTCGGTCATATTTTCTTTCGCCGCGTCCCTCACATAGGGTATCGCGTGCCGACTGAAGTATATCGCGCGGCCCTGCCGGTTGACAATCATCTTTACGACGTTCGGGTTGTCCAAATCCTCCGCCGACGCCGCCTGCGCCAGCGTCGCCATCGAGGCCGATCGGTCGCGCGCCAGCGCCCGCGCTAGTTGGTCAATCACCGCCGGCGACACCAACGGCTCGTCGCCCTGAATGTTAACCACGATGTCGCAACGGATCTTCCGCGCCACCTCCGCCACACGGTCGGTGCCGCTCGGATGATCCGGCCGCGTCATTACCGCACGTCCGCCGACGGCCGCGACGCACTCCGCGATGCGCAGGTCGTCGGTCGCTACGATCACCTCGTCGAACAATTTTGATTTCTGCGCGCGCTCGACAACGTGTTGGATGAGCGGCTTGCCCGCAATCAGCGCAATCATCTTGGCCGGAAACCGCGTGGAAGCCCAACGCGCTGGAATAACGCCGATGAATCTCATTTCTGTTTCAACACCCATTTCGCCGCCGCCGCCAAATCTTCGGCGATGTGGTCCGCTGGCAGCTTGTCGCCAAACTCCTTGATCTCGTTCTCGCCGTAACCCGTCCGCACCAGCACGCTCCGCGCGCCCGCGCGTCGGCCGGATTCGAGGTCGCTCAAACGGTCGCCCACCATAAACGAGTCCGCCAGCCGGATACCGAACTGTATCGCCGCATCGAACAGAAACTTCGGGGACGGTTTGCGACAGTTGCAGCGGTCCTCCGGATGATGCGGACAAAAGTAGATGCCATCCACCAGCGCGCCATCCTTACTGAGCACGCCCAGTAAGAACCGATGCACGCGCTGCATGTCGCCCTCGGTGTAGTAGCCGCGGCCGATGCCGGCCTGGTTCGTCACGATGAAGATCATAAACCCCGCCCGCCGCAGCTTCTTCAAAGCCGCCGCCGCTCCCTTCACCAGCGTCACGTCCTGCTCGCGGTGCAGGTAGTGCTTCTCTTCGATGAGGGTTCCGTCACGGTCCAGAAAGACGGCGCGCTTGTGAGTCGTCTTCCTCATGCCTTGAAACTCGCGAGCAACTCCTCCGGTTTGCATGTCGCTGTGCCAAGTTTGCCAACGACGACGCCGGCCGCGTGATTGGAAATCATGGCCGCTTCCTCCGGCGTTGCGCCGCTGGCCAGCGCCAGCGTGAACGCCGCGATCACCGTGTCGCCTGCGCCGCTCACGTCGAATACCTCTCGCGCCACCGTTGGGATATGCACCGGTTTCTCGCCGCGGCGGAACAAACACATCCCTTGCTCGCCGAGCGTGCTCAGGAGCATCTTCGGCTGCCATTTCTTTAGCAGCACCTCGCCCGCCGCGCGCCACTCCGCGTCGCCGCTCGACCGGCCGGCCAGTTGCAGCGTCTCCTGCCGGTTCGGCGTCAGCGCAGTCAATCCGTTGAGGCGCAGCGTCCGCGTCGGCTTCGGATCAAGCGTGACGATGGGCGCAAGGCGCTTGATCGAATCCAGAAACGGTTGCGTCACAAAACCTTTCCCGTAATCACACAGGATGATCGCGTCGAGTTTCGGTTGCGCCTTCACAAACGCCACGATCCGCGCCACGTCCGCCATCGTCAGTGCCGCGCAACGCTCGCGGTCCACCCGGCAAATCTGCTGGTGTTGCGCGATGATCCGCGTTTTTCGCGTGGTCGGCAGATCGTCCGACTTCAGCAAGCCTCGCGCGTCCACGTTCTCTTCTTTCAACAGCCGGCCCAGTTGTTCCGCCGCCTGATCCGTGCCAACGCGGCCTACCAACAGCGCGACGCCGCCGAGCGAACTGACATTGCGCGCGGTGTTCGCCGCGCCGCCGGGATGCCACTCCTCGCGCGTCACCTCCACCACCGGCACCGGCGCCTCCGGCGAGATGCGCGCGACCGTCCCGTAAAGAAACTGGTCCAGCATCACATCGCCGACGACCAGCACCCGCCGCTGGCGGAACTCCGCCAGCAGTTTCTCCACTCTGCGACTCAAAAGTCTGCTCATAACTGTTCGATCACACTCGCCGCCAGCAACGGCAGCATTAACTCATGGTGCCCGACGATATAATAACCCGCGCCGCCCTTGTGAACAGGCCGCCGCACGATGTTCTCCGTCGGGCGGTATTGGCGGATCATGTCCAGCGTCGCGGTCGTGAAGTTCTGCACCGGGTGGCCGAGGTTGCGCGCCACCGAGAGCGCCTTCAGGAAAACCTCCGGCATGATCACCGCCGAGCCGATGTTCAGCACCACACCGCCGTCGCCCAGCGCCGCCACCACCGCCGCAAACCGCTGGAAGTCCAAATAGCTCGCCTCGCCGAGCGCCGCGCCATCGCAAGTCGGGTGCTGGTGAATGATGTCGGTGCCGATGGCGATGTGAACCGTCACCGGCACATTCGCCGTCACGCCGGCGTTAAGGATGCTCAACTCACGATTCGGAAAATTCTCCTTCATCACCGCCTCGCCGAGCGCGCGCCCGCAGCCAATGCCCTGCTGGAGGCCATCCTTGATTGCGGCGTTCATCAACCGGCCCGTCTCCTCCACCATGCCGAAGCTGCCGTCGTCCAACCCGCGTTGCACGTCCTCGCTCGTCTGGCCAATCAGCGCCAGTTCGA
>Ga0233425_10007242_pt1 | contig 15731 bp, 12 predicted proteins | sample Watercolumn_Towu_2_FD_181712 | JGI IMG/M metagenome (GOLD analysis project Ga0233425, IMG submission 181712) | Freshwater microbial communities from Lake Towuti, South Sulawesi, Indonesia - Watercolumn_Towuti2014_140_MG | ecosystem: Environmental > Aquatic > Freshwater > Lake | place...
GAGATTAGCGATGAGTGGCTGACCGGCAGAACGTATATCAGTTTTCAAGGTTCAAAGTAGTTGGTTTTTTCTTCAAAGGAAGCACTTGATCTTGCTCTTGAATTTACAGAAAAATACTTGCACAATCTCTCAAAGCACCGATAGTTTATAACTTGTCAGACAATTTCGCTAGTGATAGTTATCACAACTTAGCCGAGAACAAGTGCGCAATTCGGATGACATTTATCGGGAATGGGCTGTGACCCGTAGCTGGTTTACTTCGGCTGCTCATTTTCTGGAACATCGTGCGCTTCCACCTCGATAAGCTCGGACTTTTCTGGGGATTCGGCCTCGTGCCAGGTGGCGGGAATCACATTCTGCAAGGCTTTTATGTGTTCCTGGACAACCTCATCGGGACACAGCGATGTAAACAGCGTGAATCCGAGCCAAAGCACGGCGGCGTCGTCCAGCGCGCCGATGACCGGGAACGCCAAGCCAGGCGCCAAGTCCACGGGCGAGATTAAGTAGATTAGCGCGGCGACCGGCATCAGCTTGAGCAGGAAATTGACGCGGCGATCGGCCATCAGGCGCAGGATAAGCTTGAGTCGCACCACCAGGTCTTGAAAGAAGCCGCTGTTCTGCGTCGAAAGGAAGTCACGGGTTTTCTTTGCCATTTTCACTCCTAAATACCAATACTTGATATACGTTCAGGGGGCAGTGAGGTCTCGCCAAGTCTAATTATACGGCAATCACACATCGAACTGGGGTACAATTCACTCGCCAACCGTAAATCTAAAATCGTAAATCGGAAATCCCCATGCCTCTCGATCTGCCCCGCATCCGCGCCTTGTGCTTCGACGTGGACGGCACACTCAGCGACACCGACGACCTGTTCGTCGGGAAACTGGCGCGCCTCCTCCAACCATTCCACTTCATCTTCCCCAAGCGAGACGTCCGCCGTGTTGCCCGGCGCTTTGTCATGGCGATCGAGGCGCCTGCCAACTTCCTCATCGGCGTGCCGGACATTATCGGCCTGGACAACTTGCTGGCCGCATCGATTGACCTCGTTCACCGCACGCTTGGTCACAAGTCGAAAAAAAACTTCCTGCTCGTGCCGGGTGTGCGCGAGATGCTGGTCGAGGTCGGCAAACGTTATCCGCTGGCGGTGGTCAGCGCGCGCGATGGGCGGTCAACGAACGCCTTCCTTGAACAATACGATCTACACCCGCTCTTTGCCTGCGTGGCCACTGCCCAAACCTGCAAGCACACCAAACCCTACCCGGACCCCATCCTGTGGGTTGCGCAACGGATCGGCGTGCCCCCCGAAACATGCCTGATGATTGGCGATACAACCGTGGACATCCGCGCCGGTCGCGCCGCCGGCGCACAGACGGTTGGTGTGTTATGCGGCTTCGGAGAGGAAGAGGAGCTTCGCCGCCGCGGCGCGGACCTGGTCCTGCCATCCACAGCGGAGCTAGCTGTGGCTTTGGTTTCATAGAAGTAGGCGGCTTTCTTAGCCGTTAGCATCGTCGGGTTAGGAAACCCGACCTACTACTAGGGAACTGTTCTAGGCGTTGGTATTGTAGAAGTAGGGCGGCTTTCTTAGCCGGCAACAGTCTCGGGTAGGTAACCCTCCATACCGGGAAAATGGCTCCCTAAAATGCAACTATCCCATTCGCTTGGCGTATACCTTGTAGCATCATCTCGATATGAGAGAGGGGTGTGGGCAACTTCATCCTAATAAGATGCCTCGCGTTCGCCCACGCACCTCACTGTTCCCCTTTTTCAGGAGGTTCTCTATGTTCCGCAAGCTCTTTCCCATCGTACTGATCCTGGCGCTGTTGCTTCTTGCCTGCCGCCTGAATGTCGGTCTGCCGGTCCTCCCGACGCCCGGGCCGACCGTCACCGACGAAATCAACGTTCCGTTGCCCGATTCGGCCCAACCTGTTAGCCTGTCGTTGGCCTTAGGTGCGGGCACACTAAACCTCTCGCCGGGCGCGAACGCTTTGGTCTCTGGCACGGCAAAGTATAACGTCCCGGATTTCAAGCCGATCGTCACGGTGGACGGTAGCCGCGTTAAGGTTGCGCAGGGCAACTATAAGGTGACCAACATCCCCAACTTTTCCAACATCAAGAACGAGTGGGATCTCCAGCTCGGCACGGCACCGATGGAGCTGACCATCGAAGCCGGAGCGTATACCGCCGAGTACGAGTTGGGCGGGTTGGCGCTGACCAACCTGACGGTCAAGGACGGCGCGGCGTACGTCCAGTTGGCATTCTCCAATCCGAACACTGCTGAGATGAAGATGCTGCGCTACGAGACCGGCGCATCCAACGTGACCCTTTCCAACCTAGCCAACGCCAATTTCGCGATGATGAAGTTCAATAGCGGCGCGGGCAACTACACGTTGGATTTCTCCGGCCAGTTCAAGCGGGATGCCAGTGTCACCATCGAGACCGGCGTTAGCAACATATCGCTGGTTATCCCGCAAGGTGTCCAGGCGCAAGTGACAGTGGAGGGCAGCCTGGCGAATGTCAACGTGCCGCAGGGTTGGAGCAAGAACGGGAACGTCTACACCCAGAGCGGCTCCGGCCCCATGCTGACGATCTTGGTCCAGATCGGGGCGGGGAATCTGGGCATCAGCCGTTGATAAACAGGAACCCGTTTTCTCAAAGAAAACGGGTTCCTTTACTTCTGCCTTATTCCGGCAATATCCTGAAAAACACCTGCGGGGGCTTGCGATCCACCACCCGCTCGGCGGCCAACGCCAGCCGCAGCAGGGTCGCTTCCTGCCAGGCGTGGCCGATGGCTTGCATCCCCAATGGCAGACCATCCTCGTTATAGCCCACCGGGAAGGAGATGGCGGGCAGGCCGGTGAGATTGGCGGGCGTGGCGAAGCGCATGATCTCGACCAGCGTGGTGAGGTCGGATTCGCCTTCGGGCAGGGCTTTCTTGGGGATGAGCGGCGCGGGCAGCGCGGTGGAGGGGGTCAGGATCACGTCCACCCCTTCCAGGGCGCGGGCGAAGTTGGCGATGGTGCGGGTGCGCACGCGCTGCGCCTGGACATAATCCATGGTAGTGAAGGCGCGTGCCAGCGCCAGGTTGATGCGCACTTCCGCGCTGTGCTGCTGGCGATGTTCGGCATAATAACGATCCAGCGCCTGGGACATCTCACCGGCAATGGTCACGGTATGGGCAATACGCCCGGCTTCCAGGTCGGGGAGGCTGACCTCGCGCAGCTCCGCGCCCATGCTCTCGAACTTGTGCAACATGGCTTCGCAGGCGGCGACCATATCGGCAGTGGCGTGGCGGAACCAGGGCCAGTAGACGCCCATCTTCAGGCCTTGCAAGTCGAGCTTATCCCAGCCGGCCAGGGTCGGCGCGGTTTGGCGCATGGAATTGGGGTCTTGGGGATCAGGTCCAGCTAAAACAGCGTAAGCCAGGGCAGCGTCGGTGGCGGTGGCTGCCAGCGGGCCGAGATGAGCCACGCTCCAGCAGAGCGGCGCGGCGCCATGTTCGCTGACGCGGCCAAAGGTCGGCTTGAGGCCGACGACGCCACAGAAGGAGGACGGGATGCGGATCGAGCCGCCGCCATCCGCGCCGATGGCCGCCGGGCAAAGACCCGCGGCCACGGCCGCGCCCGGACCGCTGGAAGAGCCTCCGGTGAAGTGATCCGGCGCGTAGGGGTTGCGCGGCGTGCCGAGGTTGGGATTCAACCCGGTCACGCCGATGCCGATCTCGTGCATATTGGCCTTGCCGATGAGCAACGCGCCGGCTGCCCTCATGCGGGCAACCACTGTGGAATCCTCCTTGGCAGGCGAGGTACCCAAGAAGGATGTACCGACGGTGGTGGGGTATGGCACCATATCCACCTCATCCTTGACCGCCACGGGGACGCCATCGAAGATACTGAGCGGGCGCCCCTCTTTGAACCGCTGGGTGGACTCGTGCGCCTGCTTCAACACATCCTCGCGCTGCACGGCGATAATGGCGCGCAAGGGCGGCTCGGCCGCGTTGCTGGTGACGATGGCCTCCAGCACGCTGTACGCCACGCCTTCCGGCGTGATCGTTCCTGCGCGGTAGGCCTGGGCGTAATCCTGCACGGTGCTGAAGTGGAAACCCAGGCCGGGTATGGCGGAGGCGTTCGGCCATTCTTCCTGTGGCACAGCCTGCGCGGCGACGGCTGCCGCGCCGCTGTAGACTGCCGGCTGGAAGGTGGGAGGCTCGTCGAATTGCTGCTTCCGAAGCCAGGTGATGCCGCTGCTCTTGAACAGGCTGGGGATGAGCATGTTGCGCAACGAGCCTTCGACCAGCTTGACGAACAGGCGCAGCATCCCGCCGGCCAGGTAGGGTAATTTGACCGATTTGAGGTCGTAGGTGGGATCTTTAGGGGTTTTGGGTTTCATTGGATGGTTCCTTCCTGATGTGCGTTTTTCGTCAAAGGGCTTTCAGCCATTCCGCGATTGCGGGGGGCAAATCTTTCTGTACTTTTCCGCTGACGTACATGCCGATATGCCCGACTGGGTAGGATAGCACGGAATAATCTTGCGTGCCGACGTAGTCTTTCAGTGCAATGGACGAGGCGGGCGGGACGAGGTGATCCTCCTCTGCAAAGATATTCAACACGGGCATGGTGACGTTCTTCAAGTCGACGCGTTTTCCGCCGAGAGTGAACTCACCTTTGACCAGACTGTTGGCCTGGTAAAAATCCTTGATGAACTGGCGGAAGGTTTCGCCTGCCTGGTCGGGACTATCGAAGATCCACTTTTCCATGCGCAGGAAGTTGATGAGTTTGGCTTCATCGTCCAAGATGTCGGTCAAGCCGAGATATTTCTCCACGTTCAACTGAAAGGGCTTGAGCAGCAGGAAACCGAAATTCATGAAATCGCCGGGGATGTTGCCTTGCGCATCCACCATCGCGTCCACATTCATGCTTGCAGGACCATAGGTGCAGCCCGACCAGGTATTCAGCAACCCGCTGGGAACGTGGAAGTCCACGGGCGTGACCATCGTCACCAGGTTACGGACGGTTTCAGGGTGCAGCGCGGTGTAGCACAGGCTGAGCGTCCCGCCCTGGCAGATGCCGAGCACGTTGATCTTGTCCAAGCCGTAGCGCTTGCGTAGGACATCCACGCTATTGGCAATGTAGCTGTTGACGTGGTCGTCGATGGTGATCCAGCGGTCGTTGCGCTTGGGGTAGCCCCAGTCGATCAGGTAGACATCCATGCCCAACTCGAGCAGGCTGCGCACCAGGGATCGATTCTCTTGCAAATCCACCATATAGGGGCGGTTGACCAAGGCATAAACGATCAACAGCGGGATTTTGTAGAGTTTCTTCTTTACAGGAGTATAGCGGTACAGGCGTACATTGTCTTCGCGATAAACTTCCTCTTTGGGGGCGGTGCCGTATTCCACCTGGCTCTCGCGCAGTTGGCTCAAGTTTTGGGTTGCCTTGGCCGTCATCTCGACGACTTCCCGTACGGCGTCAGTATAGCGGATCTGGATTGGGAACATGGCTACTCCGCCTTCTTCTTCCTGGGAGCCCGGATCGGCTTGACACTTGCACCTTGTAGCTCCGCCATTTGCTTCTTCAACGCCTTGACTTCCTTCTTCAATTCGTAAATGCGGCGGTGGGCTTCGTCCACCTCCGTACGGGTGGGCATGTCGAAGGCTTCGAGGTATTTTTCCATAATGCGGCGCTGGCTGATGCGATATCCCATGTTGGCGTTGAGCAGTTTGCCCTGCGCCAGCGTGTAGCGTTCGGTGCGAAACGCTTCCAGGAAGACGTTTTCGGCGTGTCGCGTCCAGAATGTGACCAGGTCGCGCACGTTCTCGATCTTCTCGCCCTTTTCCACCAAACCGGCAAGGTCTTCGCCGAACTGCTTGAACGCCGATTCCCAAATTTCGGCAACCACGGCCATGTATTCCGCGTTGGCGAGGTTCAAGGCGGTGAAGGCGTCGAAGCCTTCCATGAGGCGGGCGTTGAATTCGCGCGTCATGCCCAGGTTCGGGCTGGTGGCGAGACGTCCCAAGGTCTGTTTGTAAGCCGCGTGATAGACATCGGTCAATTCGAACAGGGCGGAGGAATCGCCTGTCAGCGCTCGTCCCCACAAGCCGGGGGCACGCATCCACACATTTTCCCAGGGCTGGCCGAAGGCGCGCCATTGATCCATGTATAACTTCCACATGGATTCGATATCCTGATTCATCGCTGCCATTTCGGCCGGCATATTCACCCAGCGCTTGCGGAAGTCGTCCAGCGTCTCGTTGAGCGCCTTCTGCCAGTCTTCGCCCGATTTCATCTTCGGCGCGGCGGTTTCAAAGGCGCGCGCCGCGAGATTCAAGAAGCGCAGCGCGTTCCCCTGTGCAGAGATGAATTGTTCGGCGGTGCTGCGGATGATCGGGTCTACGGCTGAACCCCAGGCCTGCACGGATTGCATGGTCAGTTTCTGCCATTCGTCCGCCACGTTGGAAAACGTCGAATCATTTTGGGACGTTTTGGAGGCCAAATCCATCCACGCCTGCCACATGGCGCGCTGGGCGTCCATCCAGGATTGGACCATCCCGGCGGCCGGATCGCCGGGATCCTTATCCGCCATCGCTCTTCCTCGCTTGTTCCGTCCAGGAATTCATCCATTTGACCTGCGCGTCCATGATATTTTGGGTGGTCTCCTGCCAGGTCTTGAACATGGCCTGCGGCATTTCCGTCCAGTCAGTGGTAGGAGTAGCCGGGATGAATTTCTTCAACATGCTGAACCAGTTCGCGAGCAACTCCGCCTGGGTCTTGTTCCAGCGGGCGGCCATCTCCTGGAATTGCCGCGCGGATTCGACGGTTTGGGGCGGGACATTTTCCATCTTGGCGAGGCCATCCACCCAGGCGGTCAATCCTTCCATCTGGGTTTTGAGCATGTTCTTGAGCATGTCTTCGCCCATGGACAGGGTGGACTCCCACATGCGCGCCGACTGGGATTTGTTCAAGCCCTGAACGGAGTCAAAATATCCGTCCCAAACTTTCTTTTGGGTATCGGTCCAGGTCTTCAGCATGTCTTCGTATTGCGTGTTCCAGTTCATAATATGCTCTCCTTTGGGAATTGCTTATGCTTTGGGCGGCGGCGCGAGGACCACCGCCTCTCCATCCAATACCAATTTGCCGTCCTGATTGAAGACTTCGGTTTTCAGGGTAGTGATGCGTTTGTCTGCGCGGTAGGCAGTGACCTCGAGCCGCGCGGTGATCTCTTCGCCGATATAAACGGGCGCTTTGAAGCTCAGAGTTTGGGAAAGGTAAATGGTGCCCGGGCCTGGCATGACCATGCCGAGGACTGCTGAGATGAGCGCGGCGCTCAATGCCCCGTGTGCGATGCGTTGCTTGAAAAAGGTCTGCGCGGCGAATTCATCATCCAAATGGACAGGGTTGCGGTCGCCGCTGATCTGCGCAAAGGTGCGCACATCCTCATCGCTGATCCGCTTGGTCATGGAGGCACTATCGCCAACCTGGATGGCGCGCGCTGGATCGTAGGTGGTTTGCATGGGAGCCTCGACAGATGATTGGGGCGCAGTGATGTGATTTATGAAGGATAACGCCGATTGGGTATGTACGGATTATAACATCTTAGGAAAGGATGAAGGAAGAAGGAAGAAGGAAGAAAAAAGAAGGGAGAAGGAATAGGTAATGAGTAAGAAGGAAGAAGAAAGAAGGATGAAGGATGAAACACGAACCTTAAGAAATCCTTGAAGAAAACGAATGATGGAGGAAGAAAAATACAGGAGAGGATTGGGTATTCGATCCTCAGTATCGAAGGAGGAACGAATATTCCTCTGGTGAGATTTTAAGAGGAAATATTCGTTTGGGTGAGAAAAGGGTGAACTGATGGGAGGAAGGTTTGGGTGAAACATCGCCTGGAGGCCTGTGATGAAGTAAAAAAACGCGCGGAAAGGATGGTCCTTCCCGCGATAGGGGTATAATAGCACTGTTGTTCTAATTTGGGAAGGGTTAAAAACGCTCGCTCAGCCGGACACCTGCACACACCGCAGGTGCGGTGTTGCCAAATCCGGCGACGGGGATTTGGCAATCCCCTTCGAGCCGATTGCGTGATTATTTTCTTAATTTCATAAACGGACTGGGAACAGACTTTTAGCCGCTTTCATGTGCAAGTGCTATAATCATTGCATGGACGCCAAACTCGATATCAAGTTCGATCGCGAGCGCTGGCAGGCAGTCGAATCTAAGCGGGTTTACACACAGCGGTGATGACGGCGAGGGGGATGTCTTCCGAAATTGGGTAAAATTGAAGGGGTAAGATGGGGCTGCATAAAAAGATCGAGCCTTTTCGAGTAGCAATTGAAGCCATCTTCAAAACGCAAAAGGAGAGAATGCCATGTTCCAAGAACATCATTACAGATTTAAGTTGATGGGTCTGGTAATTGTCTTCTTTGTCCTGGTCATTGCCCTGGTTGTAAAGCCGGTCCAGGCAGGAACTGAAGAGAATGCCCCCTTACAACAGGAGGTAGTCACCTATCAAGGCACGGGACGGTTGTATTCTGAAGGAGCCGACCCACATGTCATCTGCGGTTCAGCCGGGTGTGAGCAAGCAGGTAATGAAATGGTGCCCTGGTCATGCGAGGGAACATTCCCAGTAAGCCTGTCCCTCTATCCAGATGGCACGATGACTATTACGATCTCAAAGTTACTCGAAGAAAAATCCTTTCCTGCGACTTGCGCCCAACATTATATTTTTTGGGAATTCCAGGTGATCTTCGGAACCTATACATTCAATCCAAATCAACTCTCCATTTCCGGGTGGGAAAGGACTATGTCGCAAGAATTAGCAGATTATATGGGGGTAGAAGAGCAGGCACGCACCGAGAATCTTGGCGCGAAAGGTACTCTTGAAGGAGAGGGCACCTTCACGGATGAAGAGGCTGATGGTTACGCATCTGTCAAGGCGAATAATGTGGAGGTTTTCGACGGATTTCCTACCAGTTGGTACCTCCTACGCCTGGAGTTCAAATTACCGTATAGTGCCTCCAGTAAACAGAGTTGTGTCCCAAAAGTACGAGGAATCGACCCCCAAAAGCCCGGGGACATGATCTCGCCGGGGGCGGATTATTATGATGCGGCGGGCAATTCAGTGGGGATCATCCAGGAGCGCTGGTACATCAACGGGGTGGAGACCACCTCAGAGGTCTGGGATGGCAATCAGACAGCGGTTGTCCATCAGTATACCTGCCTGGATAACATAGGCTTCGAGAACACGTATGAGATCCCAGCTTATGCGCCACCTGCTGCTACCGAACCTCCCGTGATGCAGCCTCCCGACCAACCGCCAGAACAGCCGTCCCCGGGCGAACCGGGAGGGCAGCCTCCATCGTTGCCAGGCGGTCTCACACCAGAGGATTTGGCCACGGGAGTGGGAGCGATCCTGATCGGCCTGGGAGGACTGTTGGGCATAGGAGGGGTGATCGGAGGCGGAGCAGCGGTGGTGAGCACGATCCTGCCGGGTGCAACCGGAGGGGGAGCGGGAACCCCTGCACCGCCGCCAGCCTCTCCACCAGGCGCTTCCCCCGCAGCGCCGGCCCCGACAAGCTTCGTGGACAATCCAATCTGGGATGTGATGAAGGTCAACACCTCAGCAGCCACCACCATCACAGGTGCGCTGGATGAGTTTACGAAGAAGATGCCGCTGGATCCGAATATACGCCAGGGAGTGCTCGACTCCCTGCACGGCTGGCAGAACAACCCGACCCCGGAGAATCTAAAGAAATACAAAGATGCCCTCGAGGATAGTTTCAAGGGAAAGTTCGACTCGGTTGCTGGGGGGTTGGACAAGTTTGCCAAGGGAGTGGATGTCATCGATGCGATTGGCTCGGGGTTGAAGAAAGCGAGCGAGAAGGGCTTTTCCGGAAGCGACCAGACCATGATAACCATCGGAACGGTGGGTACTGAGTTGATCAAGAAAGGGGTGACCTGGACGATCACGAAGAACCCCGTCATCGGCATTGCGGATGGCGTGGTGGGCGGGGTGAGCCAGGCGGTATGGGGCAAGGATGGCCGGATTGACATCGGCGCGGGGATCGACAAGGTCGGCGATGGGATCATCAGCGTGACCGAGAAGACCGCCAGTGGCCTTGGCAAGATCATGGAAAGTGATTGGACCAACAAGGCCAAGAGCAACACCAACATTGCCTTGGAGAACATGCGCAAGCACATCAACGACCAGATCGCCAGGGGGAAGATCTCGGAGGCCTCCGGGCATGCCCGGATCAGCATCCTGGAAAAAATCATCACAGGAGAGAAATGATGAGCGCCTATCAACTGACACGCAAAGAAACCCTGACCCTGTGCGAGTTACTGCACCTGCCGGTGCAGAGGGGATCTGTGCTGAGCAATTTCCTAGGGGAAAAGAAACTGGCAGAGGCTCCCAGCCAGCAGGATTTAGATACGCTGGCGGGCAAGGGGTACTACCTGCCAAGGACACCTGCCGCTCCATTCCCGGTGGAACTGGTGACCTCCCTGACATTGGCTGCGTTCAACGCCGCGGAATTGACCGTGACGCTCGGGACTGGCGAGCAGGCGGCGTTGACGCGCTTTGGTCAGGTGGGAGAGGGGCTGGTGGAATATGGCATCGATGGGGAGAATCTCTACCTGCACCCGGCTACGCGAGCAAGGGAAGTGGCCGCGAGGTTCCTGCCGGAAAAGATTGAGGTCCAAAAAGATGAGCAGGTGAAAGAGGAACTTCCTTTGGGTGCTTTCCTGCTCTTCCGGCGGGCTTGCCTGGCTTCGGATATCGCTTTTGTAGAATCCAAATTCAAGTCGAAGCGTTTCAGCAGGGATGCGTTGGAAGAGTTGTTCCGGGAGGGGGAGGATTGGGTGGATATCTTCAACGCCGAGGGGCTCGCGGGGGTGATGTCCATGGAGCAGATGCCGGTAGAGGCTTACCTGAACCATTTAATCGCCATGGGGAATTTGCAGGGAGATGGCAATGGGATGTACGAGATTTGTGAGGCGGGCCAGGCGCTGAAAGAGGCGCTCACCGACCCCGACCTTCGGCAACGGACCTTCTCCCTGAACATTCAGGAGGGGGGGTATCCTACAACGGGCAGCTACATATATGGGGGTGGACGATTGTTCTTGCTGCAAATCCAGCCGGGGATGATCGGCGTCCGCCAGCTTGCGGGTCGTGAGGCGGCACAGATATGGATCGAGGAATTGCTCGAGAAGGGCAGCCATGCCAGGCACAAGGCCCTTGTGATCCCACCGGTCGCTAAAAAAGAGACCGCCCAACCTGCAAAGGTGGTCATGCCAGCGAAGAAGCGAAAGATCTCCATCCCGCTGGTGGTTGCATCGGTTGCTGCCTTGCTGGTTGCGTGTTGCTTGCTGGTGGTTGGAGGTGTGACCCTGCTGTATGCGTTCGGTTTTTTTTTGAAATGAGATGATGCTGCCCTATACGGGTAACGTATAGGTAATGAAATGGGCGGCGCAGACCTGCCGCCCATCTGCATCCTTGTTTATCCCCGTTCATCTCTGGTTACAGCTTCGGGAACCTGCTCACCACCACGGCCTCGGTGGGCAGCAGACCCCTATCGCCGATCTTCATCCCGGCAGGGGCAAGGCCGGCCTTCTCCGGGGCGGACTGGTAAACATAGATCGGCGTGCCCTCCACGGCGTATTTCAGTTCCACGTAAGCCTGGCCGGTGAGCGTGCCTTCCATGTCGGCGGCGCAGCTCGTCACCCAGCCGATAACGCGGCCGCGCTTATCCAGCACCGGATCGCCGTTGTGCGCCATGCGCACGCCTCTTTCGCTGAAGGTGAAGCGGACGACGACGCCCTTGCGGGACTGCTCACGCCTCACATACGCCTCGCGTCCGATGAACCACGGTTTGTAGATTTTGACGTACGAACCGAAGCCGCCTTCGGCCACGCCCAGATCGGGCTGGCCCTGTTTGCCGGAACCCAGACCCATTTCGTGGCCGTAGAGCGGCAATCCTGCCTCGGTGCGCAGGGAATCGCGCGCCCCCAGGCCGACTGGCTTGAGGCCGAAGCGCTCGCCAGCCTTGAGCAGCGCGTTCCAGAACTCCACCGCCCGCTCCGGGTGGACGAACAGCTCGAAGGCCATCTTCTCGCCGGTATAGCCGGTGCGCGAGATGATCAGGTCGAAGCCTCCAGCCGTGCCATCGCACAACTCTGTCCGCTTCAAACCCATTACTTGTTTCCGTGTATCCCGGTCCACTCCCAGGGCAAGCAGGATATCGCGGCTCTTTGGACCTTGCAGGGAAATGTCCACACGCATATCATTGCCCGCTTGCGGATCGCGCAGGTTGCGGATGACGGCGTTATAACCATACGTGCGCGCCCAAGGGCGGGCAGAGTCGATGCACACCTTGCCATCGCGCACCGCTTCCAGCCAGGCGCGGTCCTTGTCATCATTGGAGGCGTTGACCACCACAAGGTACTTGTCCACGCCGCGGCGGTAGACCAGGGTGTCATCCACCACTTCGGCCTCGGGGGTCAGGAAGTGGGTATAGAGCGATTCGCCAGCGCGCAGCCCACCGCAATCGTTGCCGCAGACGGCGTCGAGAAAGGAGGCCGCGTCCGCGCCTGCCACCTCGTAGACGCCCATGTGCGCCACGTCGAACAGGCCGGCTGCCTGGCGCGTCGCCAGGTGCTCCTCCATCACGCCCGAATACCAGACCGGCATCTCCCAACCGGCGAACGGAATGACTTTTGCGCCGAGCGCTTTGTGAATTTCGTAGAGCGGTGTGCGGCGCGACGCCCCTTCTTTTTCCTCCCAATGGAAGAGGGGCTTTGCCTCGCCGCGGCCCTCAGCCTGCTGGCCGATAAACCAGGGTTTTTCTTGGCTGACCGGTTCCCCGATGACCGCTTCCGGCTTCTCTTTGGATGCCATCACCACCAGCGGGCCGGGCATGCGCTTGGGCGTGCCGTCCGGCTTGCCGTCCAGGTTGAACGAGGTATAGCCGTCGGAGAGGTCGCGCAGCCAGGCCGCGGCGATGGAGGCATGTTCGGCGGGAAGCGAGAGGCGGTAGGATGTATGGTCAACGCAGGTCAGCCCGCCGTTGATAACGCCTTTGGGCGTGACGAGCTGGGTGGACTGCGTCTGGCCGGGTTCCAGCGCCGAAAGATCGGATGAAACGGTATAATCGAGCATCTGGCGCACGCGCTCGCCCTTTAGATCATACGTCACGAGGCGCAAATTTCCGATTTGCGGATCATCGATGTAATAAAAATGGGGATAACCGTGATGGGTTGGCGTATCGCCGCAATCGGAGCAGCATTCGATCAGGTCGCGCACGCGCAGCCTGGCCTCTTCCAGTACGCTGAAGTCCACCTTGGCGCGGCGGATGCGGCCATGATGCGGTGTGTCCACGTTATGCGGTACGGCAGCTTGCAGCACGTCGGCGATGATGTCCGCCAAGCGGGTGATCGCAGCTTCTTTCAGCCCGTGCTGGGTCGGCCAGGAAGGTCCCATGCGGATGCCGGAGGGATCGGCGGAGTTCTTGTCGCCGGGAATGGTGTTGCGATTGACAACCACGCCGATCAGGTCGAGAAGGCGCGCGGCCTGGTCGCCGCTCAGGCTGGCGCCGTCTGGACCCTTGACGGTGGTGCAATCCAGGTTGAGCAAGTGGCTGTCCGTCCCACCATAGGGAATGCGGAAGCCGCGTTCCTTCAACCGTTCGGACATGGCGATGGCGTTCTTGACGGTTTGCTGTTGGAGCCGCTTGAATTCCCTGGTTTGCGCCAATTTAAAGGTCAGCGCCAGCGCGGCAAAGATATGGACGTGCGGCCCGCCTTGCTCGCCAGGGAAGACAGCCTTGTCAATCTTTTTAGCCAGCGCCGCATCTGTCGTCAGGATGACCGCGCCGCGTGGCCCGGTGAGGGTCTTGTGGGTGGTGGAGGTGATGACGTGAGCGTAGCCGATGGGCGAGGGGACAACGCCCGCCGCCACCAGCCCGCCGATGTGGGAAATATCGGCTAAAAGGTACGCATCGGCCGCGTCTGCAATCTGGCGAAATTTCCTCCAGTTGGGTATCCACGGATAGGATGAATAGCCGGCGATGATCATCTTGGGCTTATGCTCTTTGGCGAGCGCCATCACAGCATCGTAGTCGATCTGCTCGGTTTCGGGGTCGACTGTGTAGTGGATGATCTTGTAGAATTTTCCCGAACGGTTGACCGAGGAGCCGTGCGTCAGGTGGCCGCCATGTAGCAGGTTCATGCCCATCACCGTGTCCCCTGGGCTGACCAGCGCATCGTAGACGGCGTTATTGGCCGGCGCGCCGGAAAGCGCCTGCACGTTGACGTAGATCTGGTCGGCGCGCACACCGTTGGCCGCGAAGGCTTCGGCGCAGCGGCGGCGCGCCAGGGCTTCGACTGCATCGGCGTATTCGACGCCTTTGTAGTAGCGCGGGTCGGAGTAGCGGCGGTAGTGCGCAAGTCTCGTTGGGTAATCAAGGATTTCCGCCTCGGTCATCGGGCGCGTCGCCTCGTCGGGGTAGCCCTCGGCGTAGACGTTCTGGAAGGCGGAACCCATCGCTTCGCGCACTGCAAATGGGGCGCGGCTTTCGCTGGGGATGAGGATGATCTTGCGGCACTGCCGTTCGGCTTCGAGCTGGGTCAATTCGTAAACATCCGGGTCAAGGTCAGCGAGGCTGCCGCGGAAGAGGAAGTCGGACATTTTAGTCTCCTGGTTGGGTAGTTGGGGTGTTGGGTGGTCGGGTAGTTGGGAAGTTGAGTAGTTGGGTGGTTGGGTAGTTGGGTGGTTGGGTGGTTGGGTGGTTGGGTGGTTGGGTAGTTAAGTAGTTGAGTAGTTGGATGGTTGAGTAGTTGGATAGTTGAGTAGTTGAGTAGTTGAGTAGTTGGATAGTCGGGTGGTTGAGTGGTTGAGTAGTTGAGTAGTTGAGTGGTTGGGTGGTTGGGTGGTTGGGTGATTGGGTAGTTGCGGGGTTTGGAAAGCGGTTGGACTGTCAGATAGTATGAATTGTAGGACGGGTTGGGAGGTGGGTCAAGTGGCAAATGGCATCGTTCTTTCATCCCTCAGCAGTAGTAATAGAGCAGTAGGAAAGCTCTTCTCAAACAGTACACCAACAAAACAATTAACTATAACTGTCACAACCTGCCATATTAATTCTTGCATATGGACTTAAATTCCCAAATCGAGGAAGTGTAAAGATGAAATCATCACTGCTCTAGAGTATGTTATAGTTAAACCACGTAGCACCAAATAAGGATTCAGAATGTATCTTGCTGAATTGCATGGAAAATTAAGGCATGATCAGGAGAACCAAGAAGACATCTTGACATCCAACGTGTTTTCTTTTTTCAAGTATGCAGATAGAAAGATTTTTCTTTTTTCTTTCCTTCGTATGCTTGATTTGTCCATTACACAAGAACAAGCTCAAAACGCAGAATTCAGATTTTAGCCCAGTTTTGAAGATAAAACCGAACCCGATTTAGTCATATTAGTCGGCCCGTATTATCTGCTTATTGAGGCAAAGTATCATTCAGATTTCGGGGGAAAAACATCTGAGAGAGAGCATCAGATCGTTCGGGAAATAAATGGGGGAGTGGAGGAAGCTAAGGCATTGGGGAGAGTGTATAGGATAGTCGCTCTAACGTAACGGTTGTGCAATCAGATGCGATTTGATCAAAAACGGCATCAAGAACCAAAATTTTGGTCTGCCATGCGGTGGATAACCACCGTCTGGTAGTCGGAGCACCTGGCCTGCAAAGGCGCTG
>Ga0233425_10007243_pt1 | contig 15731 bp, 10 predicted proteins | sample Watercolumn_Towu_2_FD_181712 | JGI IMG/M metagenome (GOLD analysis project Ga0233425, IMG submission 181712) | Freshwater microbial communities from Lake Towuti, South Sulawesi, Indonesia - Watercolumn_Towuti2014_140_MG | ecosystem: Environmental > Aquatic > Freshwater > Lake | place...
ACTACCGTTTAAAATCGCCCCAACCGCCGTCAATTGATCGGCCGGCGCCGAAGTATTTGATCCACCGGTAGTAGAGGTAGTATAGGCTCCCCCATCAATCGCCACCGCGAAAATATTAGTAATGGGATTGGCTTCAGTAAATGAACCACCAATTAAAACATTACTATCGCCGGCATTAGGCTGGGATTGAAGATTGGTGGTGGTAGCCACTACCGGCGCCAAAGTATCTAAATTAAAACTATTGGATAAGACACTGGCACTGCTATTGTTATAAACATCAACTCCGCGCACCCGAATCTTCATATTAGTATTTTGCTGATTATTAAAATCAGTCGCTCCGTTCCAAGTAATTACCTTGCCAAATCCAGGGACTACATTGGCGCCCACCGCCCCGCTCAGGCTTGAAGTTGCTACATTCCAGGTACTACCGCCATTAGAAGAAATCTCCAAATAAATTTGTGAATTGCTACTATCAATCAAATCGTAAGAGAAATTAAAATTATCACTACCTAATACTTGTTGTGCCGACACATTAGAGATCAATGGTCCATTGGTATCAAGAGAAAATATATTGGAAGACACCAGATTGCCAACATTATTATAAATATCTGTCGGCAACAGTCGCACCTGCATATTGGCTATTTGCTGATTAGGGAAATCTACGCCGGCATTCCAAGTGATAGATTTGCCACTACCTGATAGCACTCCACTGCCAATATCCCCACTCACGGTGGTAGCTGGTACATTCCAGGTACTGCCACCATCAGAAGAAACTGCCAAGGTAATACTAGAACTGCTAATATCACTCAAATCATAAGAGATTGTCACAAAATTATTGCCCAAATTTTGACTGGCGGACAAATTACTAATGGCTGGCACTTTGGTATCAACGAGGAAATTGGTTGAGGTTGCAAAACTACTCTGATTACCAAAAACATCGGTCGCTCTTAGCCGCACCTTCATATTAGACACCTCTTGATTTGGAAAATCGGCTAGGGCATTCCAAGTGATAGATTTATTAGTACCAGGGGTAACATTGGCCCCAATATTACCACTCACCGTGGTCGTCGGCACAATCCAGGTAGACCCGCCATCAGAAGAGATGTTTAATTCAATAGTGGAATTACTCAGATCAGAAAGGTTATAACCAATTGAGACATTATGCAATCCCACTACCTCAAAAGCAGTCAAAGAAGCAATCGTTGGGTTTTTGGTATCAATAATTATGGCGGATGAGCTACCGATATTACCACTACTCGTGCCATCATTAGCCTGCAACCGCACATAGACCACATTGTCTTCGGTGTTAGGCAAATCTGTGCCCACATCCCACATAAATTGATGAGCCGTACCGCTATTGCTAAAAGTCAAACCACTCACCCCTTGACTGCCGACTCCGCTTTTTTCTGTCATTGTATACCAGGTAGAATTATCAGTAGAATATTCATATTTCACCAAATTGCTAGTTTCACTCTCCAAATCCGAGCCGGTATAATTGACAGTTACATAGCGACTGCCATCACCAGATTGACTGGCGGAATTAATGGTCACTGCCGGCGCTTGATTTTGCGAAGACGCGCCGGTAGAAAGTGCGCTTTCGCTACTTACTGCATGCAAGCTATCACTGCCATTGCGTGATTTCGCTTTAAAAGTATATAGATAAGAATGGGTGGTCAGACCATTTACTCGCACTTTGCCAGACACTGCTAAAAATTCACCCCATTGTCCAATTAGGGTACCAAGCGGTTGCCAAACAGGATTGCTACCAAGAGCGCCATTGGCTTGCACATATTTATTTTGAGAAGTCTCATAAATAGCATACTCCAAACCAGACACCTCGTTGACATTAGGATTGATTAGCACATCCACCGTGCCCACTGTCGGATTATTGACCGTCGGAGCCGCAGGCGTATAAGGTTTGACGTATTTCAAACTAGTACTCGGAGATAAATTTTCGTTACTAGTTGCCTGATTATACTTATCGGTTTCAATAATAGCTACTTTGGAGATATAATCATTACCTCTTAGGGTAGTACCCACAGCAGTAGACTGATCAGCAGGTGAAGCTGTGTTGGGAGTACCGGTAGTATTGGCTCCATAATCACCGCCACTTACAGCTACTTTAAAAATATTGCTACTGGGATTGGTTTCGGTAAAAGAACCGCCAATTAATACCGCACTCTCTCCGGCTAGTGGCTGAGCTTTGAGATCCGCTGTGATCAACACCGCTGGATTTAGAGTATCTAAAACAAAATTAACTGAATTAGTATAAGTGCCCTGATTATTAAATACATCTCTACCTCTGACTTTTACCTTGGCATTACTTAGACTCTGATTGGGGAAATCTACTTTGGCATTCCAACTAATAGTCTTACTTCCCACTAAAATATTTGACCCAACATCACCGCTGGCGCTAGAAGTGGCTACATTCCAAGTATTACCTCCATCAGAAGAGATAGCCAAATCCACATAAGAATTATTTTGGTCGGCCAAATCATAGGTAATCACCACCGTGGTACCACCTAGCGGTTGACTAGCAGACACATTGGTCACTCGCGAAGATAGAGTATCTAAACTAAAATTACTAGATGATAAATTACTGCTATTACTGTACTGATCAGTGGCTGACAGTCTGATCTGCATGTTGGTTTTTTCTTGATTATTGTAATCGGTTAAGCCGTTCCAAGTAATTGTTCTATTAGTTTGAGGCGCTACTGACCCAATATCACCGCTAGCGCTAGAAGTGGCTACATTCCAAGTATTACCTCCGTCAGAAGAGATGGCCAAAATAACAGAAACATTGCCAGCATCTTCGGCAACATCATAATAAAAAGTAAAGGTGCCGGCACTCACATCCTGGGAAGCGCTAATATTGGATAATACCGGGGCATGAGTATCCACGGTAAACGCCAGAGAATTGGTAGCCGATCCCTGATTGCCAAAACTATCGCGCGCCCGGACACGCACTTTCATATTAGTATTATACTGGCCATTGAAATCTATTCCGGCATTCCAAGTAATTGTCTTGGCGCCAGGAGTAATGCCACTGCCAATATGACCACTAGCACTGCTAGTCGACACCGTCCAAGTACTGCCACCATCGCTTGATATATCCATATCTACAAATGATGAATTAGCGTCAGTCAAAGTATAACTAACGGTCACCACTTTCGTCCCAGTTCCTTGACTGGTAGTCACTGCCGACACCACAGGCGCTTTACTATCAATTTCAAAGGCATTGGAAGTAGAGAAAGCGCCATCAATCAAAGAATCATTCGGTTTTAAACGCACACGCACGTTGGTACTTTCGGTATTAGGCAGATCTGCTCCTGAATTCCAAGCAAACAAATAATTACTACCCGTGGGCAAGAAAACTAAACTGGTAGTGCCATTACCTACTCCGATCTTTGGTGTCATGGTAAACCAATTGATATTATCGGTAGAATATTGATAAGTAGGCACACTGCTAATATCTCCTTGGCCATCGGTGCCGGTATAGTTGATATTGGCATAGTTAGTACCATCAGTTGTCTGACTATATGAATTCAAACTAATGCTAGGGGCAGTATTAGGTATTTGAGCAGTAGCCGAAAAATTTGATTCTGATGATAGAGCGTGATTACCATCCGAAGGGTTGCGTGATTTAACTTCAAATACATAAAGAGAAACTGGTGAATTTAATCCAACTACTCGCACTTGACCACTAATTCCCAAGCCACTACCCCACTGGTTTACACCCGTACCTAATGTCTGCCAAACTGCTAACGTCCCCAATGTACCATCACTCTGCACATATTTATTGGTAGTGGTTTCATAGACGGTATACTCCAAACCAGAGGCTTCATTTATATTGGGGTTGATCAAAAGATCAAGGCGATTAGTGAGTGGGTTGCTCAGTGTAGACGCAGAAGGTGTATATGGTTTAACATATTTCAAACTAGTACTAGGTGAAGAATTTTCATTGATGCCTATTTGACCATAATCATCAATGTGGACGATTTTCACCTGGGAGATATAATCATTACCTTTTAAGGTAGTACTCACGGTGGTCAATTGATCAGAAGGTGCGGCAGTATCAGCGGTGCCATTGGTGCCTGCACCATAAGCGCCGCCATTGATAGCTACATAAAAAGTATTAGTACTGGGATTTACTTCGGTAAAAGAACCGCCAATCAGTGCTACCGTATCGCCGGCATTGGGCTGAGCTTTGAGATCGGTGGTAATTAGTGAAGTCGGCGACAAAGTATCAAGAGCAAAATTGGTAGAGGTGGTGTAGTCACCTTGATTTTGCCATTTATCTTTGGCACGCACTCGCACCTGCATATTGCTCTGCTGATGGCCACTATAATCTGTGCCCGCATTCCAGATGATTACTTTGCCCACACCGGTAGATGCTCCGCTACCTACTGCACCACTAACAGTAGCGGCCGGTACAGTCCAAGTGCTACCACCATCATTAGAAACTTGAAAATCAACAGACAAACTGCTAGAAGTATTATCGTTTAAATCATAACTAATCACTACGGTAGTGGCATTTAAATTTTCTACTGCTGAAATATTGCTCACAATGGGGTTAATATAATCCACTGTAAAGGCAGTGGAGGTAGTATAACCACCATTAGCAATTCCATCATTGGGGCGCATCCTCACATAGACAGTGGAATATACTGCCCCTAACTGTGATTTTGCATCCCAAACAAAAGTGTGAGCTAAACCGGTGGGCGAAGTGGTGAGATTGTTTACTCCACTATGGGCGGGATCGGTAGAGGAAGCAGTCATGGTGACCTGTTCACCGGCAAAAGCACCGGTCAAAGAATATTCATAATTTACCAAACTAGATGGATCGCTATTGGGATCCTGCAAATTATAATTAACATTCACATAGCCATAAGTCTGATCTTGCGCTGGCACCAGACTGGCCACCGTCGGTGGCAAATTTTCTGTATAATCAATAGCTACATTGTCCAAAATTACTTGCTGTGAGCCACTACTGGACAAAAAAGCTTACCACAATATTTGATTGGAGCTAGTGCTAAAAGTAGCAATATTAGTATTGATCACCGTAGCCGTATTGTAATTGGTAGGTGTTGAAGTAACCCAGGCACTGCCATTCCAATATTTCCAGGTAGTGCCATTGTCACTAGATAACTGATAATAGATCTCCCCGCCATTTTTCGTAGCCGTCTCGGTAAAGACATTCCAACTCACAGTTTTATTCATGGTCAAAGAAGAATTGGGTTTAACAGTGGGTTGGCTAGTATCATAGGAGTGGGTAGTCTTTGACCAATTCACTATTACATTATCAAAACCAGCGACGGTATTATATGTACCACTCGTACCCGGTGTCACTGAACGAGCGGCAATTTTCAAATAGTACGTACCGGCAGTAGCCACTTTACTAGTAATATCAATTGTAGCCACACTCGCCCAACTAGTAGTGTTAGTAATTTCTGGACTACTCCAAACCTCGGTTCCCAGCGTAGGGTTGCCACTAACCGTATCAATAAATGCGTAGAGCTTATAACTTGTTGGACTCGCTGGAACTGAATAAGTAATAGAGCTCCAATCTAAATTAAGAGTAGCCGTATCAGGATTATTTACCGTAGTTGTAAAGGATTGTCTCCATAAACCAGCAGTTGTTTTGTTGGCCCCTGGATTGAGAGTGACTCTAACATATCCGCCAGGATTACCACCGCTTGATTGATAAGTGCCAGCTGCACCACCGCCGTTTAGCCAATCCGCATAGGTCCAACCAGTAGAACCAGTATCAAAACCGGAATTAGTAGTGCTACCAGTTGTCGTGTTGCCCAAATCTTTCAATCGCGCTACTCCGCCAGTCACCTCTATCTTGGCGCTATCATAGGTGTAATCACTGGACGTATCAAAAGTCCAATTTTGAGTAGCCGCCAAAAGCGTCTGCACCCCAAATAAATATAACGAGACAGCGGCAAGCAAAATCACTTTAAATAAGAAAAGTCCGCCAGCGCTTAAAATAGTTGCCAGACTAATTTTGCGACGCATGGCATAGGTTTGCAATTCTATTTTAACTTTATTTTTGCTCGGGAAAACTGTGCCATCCTCTTGGACCTTATAGGGCGCGACCAACAAATACATTGGCAAGGAAATAATGGCAAAACCAATTTCTACTAATACCAGCCAAATAGATAAAAATACTGTCTTTATCAGACTCTCATTATTAAAAATCCTCTGTTTAAGATCAAAGACATAACCAGAGAAATGAAAGAAAAAATTTAACCAGCGATAGGTCATATTAGAGAGTCAAAATGGTCAAAAATACCCCCACAAAAATAATAATAACCACCGACCAATTGGCTAAAACGTCAACATTATTTATCAGATTGTCTACCCAAGAGACAGAAACTTTAAAAAACTGTTCTAACCCAGATTCACTGCGCACACCTAAATTTTTATCATAGCCAAACACTACTACCGAATGATTACCGGGCGATAATTTAAACTTGGATTGGGAGTAATCTATTTGCCAATCGCCCCGCTTATCCACATCGCTAGTATAAATAGCGGTTTGTTTATCCGACAAAAATAAAACAATCTGAGTGTTTGGTTGTCCTTTACCATAAAAAATATAATTACCACCAGAAACTTTTTTGACCATCGTCAACTCCGGTTTCTGTATAGTCTTGACGACCCGGGCAGTCTGTATAGCGGTATCGACAATGGCTAAATCCTGCTCTAATAAATCTAATTGTCTAAAATCCTTGATAGTATAAAGTGGCATCGGACCATAAACTGGAGGTAGCACCAAAATTAACGAGAGTTTTACTGCCCAAATTATGGCAATCATCCCGACCCCGGTCAAAGTCAAAATGCGACGCAAACTATAATCAAAATCTATTTTGGCGTAAGCCCCTTTTTCAACAAAAAAAGCCGTCACAGAGGCGGTCTTTAAACTAAGATAAAGAGGCAATGATAATAAACCTAAAAATATCTCATAAATAATCAGTGTGAGAATGGTGGAGACCGCCCCCAGTCCAGTTTGTCCAACAATCAACTGTTTCTTCTGGTAAATCTTATTCGTCAAAAGCAGTACTAGATTTAACCACTTGGTTTTCATTAGTTTAGATTAACTATTTAATCATTTTGTTGACTTTTTCAGCTAAAATTGATAGATCCGTATCGGATTTAATAAAATAATCACTAGCTCCCAGCGTTTTGGCTTTATCAATATTTTCTTTATCACCCAAATTAGAAAGTACTAATACCGGAATATTTTGAAGAGCGGGATCGGCTTTTAAAAATTTTAAATAATCAAAACCATTCATCTTTGGCAATAATAAATCCAGCAACACTACATCTGGTTTCAAACGTTGAGTCATGGTAAGGGCTGTCTCACCATCAGTTGCCGAAGCGACGGTAAATTCACTAGTATGAAATAACAGGTAAAGAGCACGTAATAACACTTCGTCATCCTCAACCAAAAGGACTGTTTTCTTGGGGGTCTTGGCCATATTAAACTTTAAGTTTATCTTTAACGTAATCAATAATTTTTTCTACTTCGGTATTAGCTTTAATAAAATATTGATCAGCTCCCAAAGCTTTGGTTGATTTGACATCTCCTGGTGTACCAAGATTTGACATAATTACAACGGGGATATTTTTGGTCTTATCATCCTCTTTAAGTTCTTTCAAAACGGCAAAACCATCAATGCCCGGGATAATCAAATCCAATAAAATCAGATCAGGAGAAAATTTTCTCGCAGCTGACATTACTTCTAGACCATTACCAACGGTAGCAACTTCAAATTTTTCTTGAGAAAAAGTTTCCGATACTACTTTGGCCAACAAGGAGTCGTCTTCTACAATTAATACTTTTTTATTAGTGGCTTTCTTTCTTCCAAACATAATACAAAAATACTCGTCTTAAAGGCAAATTTATTATATCACAAATCCAAACAAATAAAAACCACAGGCATTTCAGCCTGTGATTAACTTTTTTTCGCTAAATTACTACACTAACTAATTTTCCTTTAATATAAATTACCTTTTTTGGTTCTTTGCCTTCCAGCCATTTTTGAATCTTTTCACTTTTTAAGGCTAAATCTTTGGCGTCTGCTTCACCTATTTCTGCTGAGACTACCAAAGTATCACGCAATTTACCATTCACCTGCACCACCAAAGTAATCTCTTCATCTTTAGCAAGGTCAGAGTCATACTGCGGCCAAGCGGACTCAAAAATACTTCCCGGGTTGCCTAATTGAGACCATAGTTCTTCGGCTAAATGTGGGGCAAAGGGTGAAAGTAATTTTAATAAAATTGAAAAAGTTTGCTTGGAAATTTCCCCTTGACCAACTTCATTAACCAAAGTCATTAATTTGGCGATGGCCGTATTAAAACGCATCGCCTCAATATCTTCTGAGACTTTTTTAATGGTTTGATGTAATAATGCAACAAATCTATCATTTTCTTGTGTCTCATTATTTACTCTATCAGACAAAGCCCATACCCTCTCCAAAAATCTCCTGACACCCACCACTCCTTTGGTACTCCAAGCGCACGGTTGATCAAACGGACCCATAAACATTTCGTAGAGACGCATCGCATCCGCTCCATATTCCTCGACCACTTCGTTGGGATTGATAACATTATTCCAGCGTTTACTCATCTTGCGACCATCTTCAGCCAAAATCAAACCGACATTTTGCAAACGTGTAAAAGGTTCACTACTCCCCACCGCGCCGATATCAAACAAAAACTTATGCCAAAAACGCGCATAGATAAGATGACGGGTGGCATGCTCAGCGCCGCCAACATATAGATCTATTGGATTCCAATAATTTATTTTTTCTTTGTTCCAAAAATAATTTCCATCACTGTCTTTTTCCATGGTGTAGGCCAAATAATACCAGCAACTCCCGGCCCATTGTGGCATAGTATTGGTCTCGCGCTTGGCCGCCCCACCACACTTGTGACAAGTGGTATTTACCCAATCAGTGATGGTGGCGAGCGGCGATTCACCCGTACCGCTCGGTTCGTAATTTTTTACTTTTGGTAATTCCAGTGGCAATTGATCTTCCGGTACGGCCACCCAGCCGTCTTTTTCACATTTAATAAGCGGGATCGGCTCACCCCAATAACGCTGACGAGAAAACACCCAATCGCGCAGTTTGTATTGAATTTTTTTCTCACCAATATTTTTTTCTTCCAAATAAGAAATCATTTTTGTTTTAGCCTCAGCTGTCTTTAATCCGTTTAAAAATTTGGAATTGATCACCATGCCGTCTTCACAAAACGCTTTTTCATTGACATTGCCACCGGATACTACTTCAACAATCGGCAAATTATATTTTTTGGCAAATTCAAAATCACGCTCATCATGCGCCGGCACGGACATAATAGCGCCAGTGCCATAACTATAAAGCACATAATCGGCCGCGAAAATTGGCAACTCATCGCCCGACACCGGATTGATGGCTTTAACACCTTTTAATTCCACCCCGGTTTTTTCTTTTTGCAATTCAGTACGCTCCAAATCCGATTTACTCTTGGTTTGTTCTAAATATTTTTCTACTTCTTTTTGATTGCTAATTTTATCCCAATTATTTTTTACAAATGGATGCTCGGGGGCAATTACCATATAAGTAGCGCCAAACAAAGTATCGGGGCGAGTGGTAAAAATTTGTAATTTTTCTTCACTATTTTTAATAGCAAAATCTACCAAAGCGCCCTCGCTTTTGCCAATCCAATCGCTCTGCATTTTTTTGATGTGCTCCGGCCATTCCTTCAATTCACCAAGGCCAGACAAAAGTTTCTCGGCATAATCGGTAATTTTCAAAACCCACTGGCGCATTGGCTTGCGCTCTATTTCACTACCACAACGTTCACACTTTCCGCCGTCGAGATCTTCATTGGCCAAGCCAGTCTGACAACTCGGGCACCAATTTATCGGCGCAAATGATTCAAAGGCCAAACCTTTTTTAAACATCTGTAAAAAAATCCACTGTGTCCATTTATAATATTTCGGATTAGTTGTATTCACTTCCCTATCCCAATCATAAGTAAAACCAAGCAAGCCGAGTTGTTTTTTGAAAGTCGCGACATTTTCAGCCGTAGCGACACTGGGATGCACTTTATTTTTTATGGCGTAATTCTCGGCTGGCAAACCAAACGCATCCCAACCCATAGGGTGGAGCACGTTGTATCCCTGCATCATTTTCATGCGGCCGACGATATCGGTAGCAATATAGCCTTTGGGGTGACCGACATGAAGCCCCGCCCCCGACGGATATGGAAACATATCCAAAACATAATATTTTGGCTTATCAACGGTCTCTCTAGTTTTATATAATCCGGATTTTTCCCAATTTTTCTTCCACTTTTTCTCTATCTCTTTGTGGTTATATTGCTTCATAAATTCAAAATAAATACCCCATTATCTTAACGAAAATGGGGTAAAAATGCAAGGATAAATAAAAAACCAACTCTAACAATAGAGCTGGTTTTTATGTTAAAAAAAACTATTCCAACACTTTAAGGATCTCTTTGCCACAGAATTGTTTGCCGTCAGCTTCTAACTTCTTATCAAAATCTATCCCCGCCACCATACAAACTTGTCCTTTTATCCCATCTTCGGCCGAGAAATTCTTTTGCGGAGGAGTAGTAAATTCATAATCTTTAGCCGCATCTAAGAGGTCTTCTTTAGTTTCAAACACGGCAAAATCCACTACCTGACCGGGATTGACCACAAACTTAACATTCTGTTGGCCCTTTTCAATTTTCTTGTATTGGAACAAATCTCCCAACCACATGTTGTCTACCACTTTGGCATTAAACATACCGACGTACACATCAGAAACTAATTTAGCATTATCTTCTGCACTATCTTTTACCTCAACCGTCACGGTAACATTGGCCCCGGCGTAAACATAGGAATTTTTAACCCCGCAGAAATTTTTACCATCGACTTCTAATTTTTTAGAAGCATCTTCACCGGCAATTATACACAATTGTGCTTTACCATCGGTCTTAAAGAAATTCTTTTGAGGCGGAGTAAAGAATTGATGCTTTTTATTGTTTAACACATCTTGCTTGGTTTCAAACACGGCAAAATCCACTATCTGTCCCGGTTTCACTATAAATTTGACACTTTTTTGTCCTTTATTTATTTTCTTGTACTGCATCAATTCTCCGATCCATCCATCAACATTGATTTTGTACATTGCCACATATACATTGGATACCGTTTTAGCGTCATCTTGAGCGCTATCTTTTACCCCTACGGTCACCGTGGCATCACCCTTGGCCGCAAAAACACTCCCTGGGGCCAACAAAACCAACGCCATTATGGCCACCAAAGTAAATACTGATTTGGAAATCTTCATAAGATTATAAAAAATTAATAAACTTATTATAGCATTAGTCACATAAAATATCAAACCAGCCCTATTTCTGACATTTCGCGCAATAATGCGTCCCGCGGCCGGCGTGTTTTTTCTTCAATATCATACTTTTACAGCGTTTACATTTTTCGCCGTCACGACCATAGACATTTAAAAAATTGATATGGCTACCGGTGTTACCATCACTGTCGACATAATTATTAAAAGTGGTGCCACGATGTTTGATGGATAATTTTAAAGCATGTTCAATCGCGTGATACAAATTTCTTATCTCGTCTGGTTTTAGACTGTTTACTTTTCGAAACGGTAAAATATGAGCGTCAAAACAAGCTTCGTCGGCATAAATATTGCCAATGCCGGCAATTAATTTCTGATTGAGTAACAGCGCTTTGACATTGGTCTGGCGCTTTCTAAACAATTTCTCAAAAGCTTCCAAAGTATAATCCGACGTCAGCGGCTCAATGCCAAAATTATTTTTCACAATTTTTTCTTTTTCTTCATAACTGACCAATTTGAGATATCCAAACCGGCGCAGATCATTAAAAAATAATTGCCCACCGTCACTAAAAGTAAAGATTACACGAGTAAATTTGTTTGGCACATTGGTATCCATCGCGGTCTGACTGTGTCCACCAGCCAAGAGTCGTATTTTATTTCTATATATCAGCTGGCCGGTCATTTTGAGATGTACAAGCAGATAAGCATACTTCCCCACTTTACCTAGCGCAAACATGAGTAACTTGCCACGGCGCTCAATGTGTTTAAAATTATTAGTCATCAAAATCTTTTTAAACTCATTACTTTTATTATGAACACTCTTTGTGGCCAAGATCTCAATTATTTTTATTTTATGTCCGGCGATCTTTTTTTCCAGATCGCGGCGGATAGTTTCTACCTCGGGTAGCTCTGGCATATTAAAATAATCCTAATAATTTTTTATGCAATTTTGGATTGGCCACCACTATACCCATTTCATCATACTGCCACTTTTCTCCTTTGGAATCGGTAAACTTGGCGCCGGCTTCGGTGCAAATAATATATCCAGGCAAATTATCATGAAATACACCGGCATTTAACACTACCGCATCCAGCCGACCGCAAGCCAAACGGCAAAGAGACATCCTAGAGCCAGTAGACAAAATCCAATGACCATCATCACCCATTAAATTTTTATAAAAATTTAAATACCGAGAATAATTTTCTGGTGTGGAACTATACGGGGAACCAAAACGCATTATGCCGGCCTGAAAAACCAAATTAAATGTCTTTAAATTCTCCTCATCGCCGACTTGAATCGGCTGACCGTTTAAAAACGCGCCCTTACCAACTTCGGCAAAAAATAATTCATCATTCATCGCGTCATAAATTGCCCCAAGATATGGCAACCGATCTTTCATTACTCCGATCATTACACACCAATCGGAAATATGATTAGCAAAATTACGGGTACCATCTATTGGATCTATTACCCAAGTATATTCCGCTTCTGGGTTTAATTCATCTTTCTCCTCCTCAGAAATAATACCATGATCCGGAAAACGATGGCGAATTTTATCAATGATAAAATTACTAACTTCTTTATCCGCTATGGTGACAATATCGGTTGGATCAGATTTAAAACTTTTTTCTACTCCTTCATGATAATAACCTTTGGCAATAAACCCGGCCTCTTTAATGATTTCTTTGATAAAATCTTGCATATTATATTTTAATCTTATTGGCCACACGCTCAATCGCTTTCACAAACGCGGCGGTGCGAAGTGGCACATTATATTTTTCTTTTGTTTCCCACACTTCATTAAAAGAGTTCACCATGATTGGTTTAAGTTTGGAGTGTACCTCGGCTTCACTCCATTTAACATTTTTGACATTTTGTTCCCATTCAAAGTAACTCACTGTCACCCCGCCGGCATTAGCCAAGACATCTGGCACCACTACTACACCGCGCTGACTCAAAACTTCATCGGCTTCAGGAGTAGTTGGACCATTAGCCATTTCTACAATTATTTTGGCTTTGATACTGGAAGCATTAGCGGCAATAATCTGATTTTCCATCGCGGACGGTACCAAAATATCTACTGGCAATTCTAATAATTGCGCGTTGGATACATTTTTTACTCCATCTATTCCAGCCAGACTCCCAGTTTTTTCTTTGTGAACAAAAATAGTATTCAAATCCAAACCAGCCGGATTATAGACACCGCCTTTGCTGTCACTAATGGCCACCACCTTGAAACCATCTTTAGCCAAAAGTTTGGCCATAAAACCACCAACATTGCCCATACCCTGGATAGCTATGGTAGTTTCGCTAGGCTTCTTTCCTATTTTTTTCATCAATTCGCGAGTCACATATACGCCACCCTGAGCAGTCGCTTGTTCGCGTCCTTCACTACCACCATCTTTGATAGCTTTACCAGTAATTACCCCTGGGTCGCTGTGACCAACCAATTTTTCATATTCAGCACGCATCCAGCCCATGATTTTCGGAGTAGTGTACATATCTGGAGCTGGGACATCTTTGTCCGATCCAATCTCGCGCCAAATTTTACGCACATATTCGCGCGACATCCTTTCTAGCTCTCTTTCAGATAATTTTTTGGAGTCTACTATAATACCACCTTTACCACCGCCCATTGGAATATTTACCGTCGCACACTTGATCATCATCCAAAAAGACAGAGCCTTAACTTCATCCAAAGACACGCTTTCATGGTAGCGAATACCTCCCTTATAGGGACCAAGCGCATTATTATATTGACTGCGAAAACCGGTAAAGACTTGCACCCCGCCATTGTCCATACGCACCGGTACTGATACAGTAAGCACACGATCTGGCTGTTTTAAAACTTCATGAATATTTTTATCCAAATTCATTATTTTGGCGGCCTTTTCAAGCTGTTTGAGGGCGTTTTCAAAAGGATTTTGCATAATTAGCAAATAAATAATATTATCTAATAATAACCGAAATTTTATCAGTAGTCAAAAAGAGACCGCCACGGCGATCCCTTTTTCAAAAATCAATTATTTACGAAAGCTTTTGGCTTTTTTCTTCATCTTTTTAGCTGTCTCTTCCACTGCCTTGGCCACCGCCTCTTTGGCGCTTTCATTAAATTTTTCGGCGCTGTCACCTAGCCAGGAAGAAGCCTTTTTTATAACAAATTTTTTGGCCAAGCCTGTTGCCCCATCGGTGAGCAAAGTAATTAGCCCTGACATATGCTCTACTTTGCCGCGGATATAATTGACCGCTTCGAGCAGAGTTTGCAACCGTACCCGAAACTCTTCTACAATCTCATTGACATTGCGTATCAGGCGCATGAAGTGATAAAAAGTCCAACACAAGAAAAATGTCACCCACAAGACACAAAATGAAATTACCAAAAATAAAATATCTTTTGAATTGTTAAACATAATTCCCTCTTTTAAAAGTTATAAATCTATTATAGCATAAAAATAGAAAGCCCTCAATTGGTAATTGAGGGCATCTGTCTATCTGATCTCTGCCGATAACTCTTTCTTCAAAATATCATGCGCTTTTTTAATAGCATTATCAATCTCTTCGGCAGTCAAGGTGCGATCACTATGGACATAAGTCAGTCGATAAGCCATACTCTTGTAGCCATCGCCGATATTTTTTCCTTCATACACATCAAACAGCTCTACTGTCTTCAATATATTAGAAGATTTTTTTAATAATTTCGTAATCTGTTCATGAGTGGCCTCTTTCTTTACCAAGAGAGCCAAATCACGCGTCATAGACGGATATACCGATGCCAATTCATAACTGATTTTTTCTTTTTGTTTTGAAATGATTTCATCAAGCAATGATAAATTTAATTGTAGCGTACTTACACGTTGTTCAATACCGAGATTGCCAGACACTTGTGGATTTATCTCACACAATACACCCACCGCCTGTCCACCACTGCCAATTAAAGCTAGACGACTGGGATGTTCCCAGGGCTGTACAATATCATGATTTAAAATTTGGAAATCAACTTTTAGCGCCACAAAAATATTTTCCAGCGCGCGTCGTGCCGACCAAAATGGAGTTTCTTCTTTTTTGGCCGCATATACCGCCGCTAACCAAATATCCTGAGCCGGCAAAAGACTGTCTCCGTTACTATCAGCACGCAGGCCGCTCTGTTTGGTGGAAAAAACTTTGCCGATTTCAAAAATTTTTACTTCTGGATAATTTTCAATATTATTTTTCACATTCTCAAGCAAATTTGGCAAAAGATTGCGACGTAAAAATGGACGCTCTTTGGAGAGTGGGTTATCAAGTTCCAAATATCTAGAAAGATCATCCCCCATCTTGGCTACCTGTATATCGCTAACAAACGAATAATTATAGACTTC
>Ga0233425_10007244_pt1 | contig 15724 bp, 10 predicted proteins | sample Watercolumn_Towu_2_FD_181712 | JGI IMG/M metagenome (GOLD analysis project Ga0233425, IMG submission 181712) | Freshwater microbial communities from Lake Towuti, South Sulawesi, Indonesia - Watercolumn_Towuti2014_140_MG | ecosystem: Environmental > Aquatic > Freshwater > Lake | place...
TTGATCGACACCCGGTTGCCACCGGCAAAGTCCTGATACTCCTGATAGCTCGTGCCGGTCAGGTTACGTCCTTCCGCCTTGATCTCGACCGTCTGGCCCAGGAACTGCGTCGTCTGGCGCGCGACCAGATCAACACGGATGCCCGGCTTTTCGATGATGTCCGGCTGGAACCCGGTGCCGCTCAGCAGCGACGGGCCACGGTTGGTGACGCGCGGGCTGGCATAGTTGAACAGCGCGGTGACCTGCGAACCGTTGTCCTGATCCTCGAAGCCGAGTTGCAGGTTGACGAGGTGATCCGACTGCCCGGTCAACGGCGCGCCGTCACGGAACAGACGATTGGCGGGGGCGAAGTTCGTCGGGCAATTGCCCAGCGTCGTCCCTTCCAGCACACCCGGAACGCAGGTGTTGTCCGCGGTGATCTTCGACTGCGTATAGGTATAGTTGGCGATCACCACCGCGCGGGTGCCCGCCAGCGCGCTGCCCAGTCCGTCGAGCCGGATATATTTCTGGAACTCCACCTCGCCGCCGTACAGCACCGCCTTGGGCAGATAGGTGAAGCCGGTCTGCAAACGCGCGTCCGGCGTCGGATAGAAGCCGACCTGCTCGATCGGCCGATCGATCCGCTTGTAGAAGCCCGCCGCCGTGATGCGCTGATCGCGTGCGAAGAAATATTCGTAGCGTGCTTCCAGGTTGTACAGTTCGCTGTCGCGCAGACGCGGGTTACCGTAGAACAGGCGATCGGATTCGAAATCGCGATAGGCCTGCGGCGCCAGCTCGCGGAACTGCGGGCGGGCGATCGTCTTCGAGGCGGCCACACGCAGCTGCATGTTATCCGCGAAATTCCACGTCAGCGTCGCGGCCGGCAGGAAATAGTCGTTGTTCAGGTTCGTGCCGGTCTGCCCGATCGGCGTTACCGTCTGCTTCGCCGTTTCGTAGCGGACGCCGATGATCGCACGCACGCCATCGAGCGCCTCGGCCTCCGCCTGGACGTAACCGGCGTGGATACGCAGCAACGCATCATATTGATACGAGCCGTTCTGCCCCGGCGAGAAGCGCAGCTGCAGCGCATTCGACGCCGCGGTACCGGTCAGCGCGGCCGGGCAGCCGTTCAGGACGTCCGGCGACAGCAGATAGTCGGGCCGATACAGATTGCACGGGAACGGCACCGCGCCGCCGCCGACGGTCTGATAGGTGAACGGCAGGCGCGTCGAGGTGCGCTGGCTGTCCGAGTAATAATAGCCACCCGACAGCGAGAACGGCCGGTCGGTGTCCAGCTTGTAGATGACATCCGCCTGACCCGAATACAGGTCTTCGTTAAGCTCGCTGAACGCGACCGTGCCGAAAGCGCCGAACGAGTTGGTCGCCTGATACAGGCCCGGGCATTGCACCGCCGTACCGCCCACCGGCTGGGTGACGGTGGCGTTCAGGCCGCCGTTGCAATTGTAGAGGAATTCGCGCTCATACGGCGAATTGCGCTTCGAATTGGCATAGGCACCGCGCAGGTCGACCGACAATTGGTCAGTCGGCTTGAACTCGCCCACCAATTGCGTTTCGATCAGCTGACGCTCGAACCAGCTGGTGTTCTGCTGGATGATCGGCAGGCCACTGGAGTTGGTGTAGAGGGTCGCCGCCGAAGCACGGCCCTGCTTCAGCGTGTCGTGGATATAGACGTTGGTCCAGCGGACACGATTCTCGCCGAACTCGGCACCGAAGCCCAGCAGGCCGTTCACCACCGCACGATTGTCGGTGATGACGGTGCTGAAATCGTTACGCAGGCCGCCGTCACTGGCGATCGTATCCTGCTGCCGCGTCGCGCGCGTGCGCCACGTGTTGCCGACGCTGCCGGTGGCGATCATGCCGACACGAACCGCGCCGATATCCCCGGTCAGGCCCAGGTTCAGATCGCCCGAGACATTCGCCGGAATGTCGCCGTTGCGCTGCAAAAGCGTGGTGCGCGCGTTCGACATCTGCGCGATCTGCGCCGCCGAGATGACCCCGCTGCCGGTCGGCGCGTTCTTGATGAACGACGGCACGTTGCGCTCGCCGCCATCGTAACCCAGCCAGTCGGTGGTCGACCCGTAATATGTGTAACCCAGCTTGCCGGTCGACTCGGTATCCACCGCGACCGACGCGCCGCCGGAGATGAAATTCTTTTCCGGGATCGCCTTGGTCGTCAGGTTGATGACGCCGCCGCCGAACTCGCCCGGATAATTCGCCGAATAGGTCTTCTGCACCAGCGCCGACCCGACGATCGAGGTGGGGAAGATATCCAGCGGTACCGTCCGGCGCAGCGGCTCGGGGCTGGGCAACGGCGAACCGTTGAGCAGCGCGGACGAATAACGATCGCCAAGGCCGCGCACGAAGACATAGCCGTTGCCGACCACCGACAGGCCGGTGACGCGGGTGAGCGCGCCGGCGATGTCACCTTCGCCCGTGCGGGCGATGTCGGCCGAAGACAGAACGCTGACCACCTGCGCGGTCGAGCGCACGACGTTGGGAATGTTCCGCCCGACGACGACGATATCCTCACCCGCGGAGGTGTCGACGCCCGGCGCGGACACTTCCGCCGGATCGGTCGGCGCCTGTTGCTCGGCAGGCGTTCCGGCCTGCGGCGCGGCGGGGTCGGCGGGATCGGCGGTGGTGGCCGACGGGGTCGAGGGGGTGGATGGGGCCGATACGCCGCCGGCCGTACCCGTCGAGGGAGCGACCTGCGCCAGCGCGGCGGGCGCGACCAGCGTGGTGGTCAGCAGAAGAAGCGAGGCGTAAGCGATGCGCTGTCGCATGATGGTGCCTTCCGATTCAGGATCAAAAACAGCGTGGCCGGGGCGGCGCTGATGGCGCGCCCCGGCCTCCGCCTACTCAGAAGAGGCCGGTGCGCGCCTTATCGACCCTGGCACTGGAAGTAGATCGAGTTGAACGTCGGCGGCCCGACATCCTGCAGCGCCGAGTTCGCAGCGCGGATCGTGGTGCGGTTCGCGCCGGTCCCCTCGCTGGCGATGATGTTGACGCAGCCTTCGCCCGACGGCGTCTTCACGATCCCGTTGACGAATGCGAAGTCCGCACCGCCACGCAGGCGGATCGCCGCCACCGGCACGCTGGTGCCCGTGCTCTGCACGAAGGTGAAGTTCGCGTAACGACCGTAGGTGCGCGGGATCAGATCCTCCGAGCCGTTCGAGTCGATTTCGGTCGCGAACGAGTCGGCGGTAGCGCCCGAGATCTTCTGCGCAGCGATGATGAACTGCATGAAGCCGCGCCAGCCGTTATCGACGTCGAAGCCATCGTCATCGGCGCCGGTGACGACGAAATACTTCAGGTTCGTCGTGCCGCCGAAGATTTCGATGCCGTCGTCCGACGAGTTATGGCTTTGCACGTGGTCGATCGTCGTGCCGCTGCCGGTGGCGCCCAGCGTCAGGCCCTGCAGCTCGTTACCCGGCGACACTTCGAAGCCGGTGTAGCGGATCTGCACATATTGCATCGTGCCCGAATTGTCGGCGTCGTTGGAACCGCCGTAGTTACGGCCGGTAACACCCTCGATCTGCGCCTGGCAGGGCGTGCCGGTGGTGCCGCCGGTGCCCGTGGCGCACACGCCGGTCGTGGCGCGGCCGAGCAGGATGATCCCGCCCCACTGGCCCTGGGTCACGTCCGACACGCCGTTGCTGGCCAGATTCTGCTGCGAGGTGAAGATGATCGGCGCATCGGCGGTGCCGACCGCATTGATCCGGCTGCCGCGATTGACCAGCAGCAGGTCGACCGCCGAGTCCGAACCGTCCGCAGCCAGCGTCACGCCCGGCTGGATCGTCAGTGTCACGCCCGAATCAGCGCCGGTCGCGCCGACGTCGTTGCCGACTTCGGTCTGGCCGCTGAAGCGATAGAAGACGCCCGAGATCTTCGGCAGCGTCAGGCTGCTGGTGATGACGGTCGGCAGGCGGCAGGCGCGGAACGTCTGCACCAGGCCGGCGTCGGTGGTGCCGGTCGGGCAGGTCGCCGTCGAACCGCCGCTGCCGATGTTCGGCACCGCGAGGCACGACGACGAGTTGAGGAAGGTCGCCGCGGTCGAGTTGCAGGTCCAGCCCGAGAAGGAATTGTCGTTCGGGCCGCTCAGCGCGCCGACATAGCTGGTATTCTGGATGAAGCTGGTATTCCCCAGCACCGTCTGCGGGTTGCTGGCAGTGGTCAGCGACGTGCCGCTGACCGGATAGACGCCGCTCAGCGTATTGCCGAAGCCGTTGACGTTGTTGTTCGAACCGCCGGTGACCAGCGCGAGCTGCTCGTCAACGGTGATAACCGAAGCGGTCGCGCCGTTGGCGGTCGTGGCGGCGGCGAACTGCGCCGCGGTCAGCGGGGTCGGCGTCGCGGTGCCCGTCGGCGTCGGGGTCGGAGCAGGCTGGTTGATCACCACGTCGACCGAGCCGGCACCCGGCGAGGCCACATCGTCAGCACCGCACGATACGAGGAACAGACACGCGGTGGTCGCCAGCAGGCTGCTGGTACGACGGCTGAAGCTGAGCATGGAACACTCCCTTTTCTAGATCGGGCCCGTCCCCCGGAACCCTGACACGAGTCGGACCGACATGGTCTCCCGTTCGTCTGGGACGTCGCTAGGCGCGCCAGATGACACGCAAATGCATTTTCCATGACTCAGATGTGACGGTTAAATGATGATATGATGACAAAGGGCACACATTCGAACGGAGCGCGCCGCGGCGTCGGGAAACCCGCCACGCCTGGCGAAGTGATCGGCCGGTCTGCCGGACGGTTCGCCATCGGCCCAACGAAAAACCCCGCCGGCCGGGGGCCTGCGGGGTCTGTCGGATATGGTGGGCGCGACAGGGATTGAACCTGTGACCCCACCCGTGTGAAGGGTGTGCTCTACCGCTGAGCTACGCGCCCGATCGCAATCGGAGCGGCGCGTCTAGGCGAGCACCGCGCGCCTGTCCAGCCCCAAAACCCGCTCGTCAATCGCCGCTTAGTTGAGCGAATCCTTCAGCACCTTGCCCGCCTTGAACTTGGGCTGGGTCGACGCCTTGATCGTCATCGGTTCGAGTGTGCGCGGGTTGCGGCCGACCGAGGCCTTGCGCTTGCTGACCGCGAAGGTGCCGAAACCGACCAGTCGAACCTCTTCACCCTTTTTCAGGCTGGCGGAAATGGTTTCGAACACCGCCTCGACCGCGCGGCTCGCCTCGCTTTTGCCGAGCCCGGCCACGGTCGCGACCTGCGCGATCAATTCCTGCTTGTTCATGCCGAAAGACCCCGTTTGCTGATTTTGTTACGTCATCGTGATGGATTCGCGGCGAAAGCCACATCATCCCAGTAAGGCGCCGGCTGACGTCCGAGTCAAACGAATCCGCCGCGCGGGGGGGCATGCCCCACCCCCGGCGGCGTAGTAAATAGAAGAAAATGAGCGTCTTAAACTGGCGCTCGATCCGGCGGAGAGCAGCGTTGCAGCCCTTTGGCGCGGCGAAAAAGCCCCCACCTCCCATGAAGGGGAGGCGGGGGCGGCCGATCAATGATGCAATTCGCCGCCCGCAGGAGCGATCGGCGCGGGCGGCAGCGCGGCGAGTTCATCAGCCTCGGTCCAGTCGATCGCCTCCAGCGGATGGGTCAGCGCCAGCCGGAGGACCTCGTCGACATGCGTCACCGGGACGATCTTCAGGCCGTCGCGGATGTTCTGCGGAATCTCCGTCAGGTCCTTTTCGTTCTCCTTCGGGATCAACACCGTCTCGATCCCGCCCCGCAACGCCGCGAGCAGCTTTTCCTTCAGTCCGCCGATAGGCAGGACGCGCCCCCGCAGCGTCACCTCGCCCGTCATCGCGACTTCCTTACGCACCGGAATGCCGGTCAGCGTGGAGACGATCGACGTCACCAGCCCGATGCCCGCCGACGGCCCATCCTTCGGTACCGCACCTTCGGGAAGGTGGATGTGGATGTCCTTGCGGTGAAACAGGCTCGGCTTGATGCCAAACGACGGCGAACGCGCCTGGACGAAGGAATAGGCGGCCTGCACCGATTCCTTCATCACATCGCCCAGCTTGCCGGTCACCTTCGCCTGCCCCTTGCCAGGCACGGTGACGCTTTCGATGGTCAGCAATTCCCCACCCACCTCGGTCCAGGCGAGCCCGGTGACCGCGCCGATCTGATCCTCGGTTTCGGACAGGCCGTGGCGGAATTTCTGTACGCCCGCGAAATCGGCCAGATTGTCCGGCGTGATCGTGACGCCGTCGACCTTGCCCTCGAGGATCTGACGCAACACCTTGCGCGCCAGCTTCGCGATCTCGCGCTCCAGCGTCCGCACGCCCGCCTCACGGGTGTAACGCTGGATCAGCGCGCGCAGGCCTTCCTGCGTCAGCGTGAACTCGCCCGGCTTCAGGCCATGCGCCTCGATCTGCTTGGCGATCAGGTGCCGCTCGGCGATCTCGACCTTCTCGTCCTCGGTATAGCCCTCCAGCCGGATGATCTCCATCCGGTCCAGCAACGGCTGCGGCAGGTTCAGCGTGTTCGCGGTGCACACGAACATCACATCCGACAGATCGATATCGATCTCCAGATAGTGATCGTTGAACTTGGCATTCTGCTCCGGGTCGAGCACCTCCAGCAGCGCGCTGGCGGGATCACCGCGGAAATCCTGTCCCAGCTTGTCGATCTCGTCGAGCAGGAACAGCGGATTGGAGGCACCCGCCTTCTTTAGATTGGTGACGATCTTGCCCGGCAAGGAGCCGATATAGGTGCGCCGGTGGCCGCGGATCTCCGCCTCGTCGCGTACCCCGCCCAGCGACTGGCGGATGAACTCGCGCCCGGTCGCCTTGGCGATCGATTTGCCCAGGCTGGTCTTGCCCACGCCCGGCGGGCCGACAAGGCACAGGATCGGCCCCTTCAGCTTGTTGGTGCGCGCCTGTACCGCGAGATATTCGACGATCCGGTCCTTCACCTTGTCGAGCGCGTAGTGATCCTCGTTCAGGATCCCCTCGGCCGCGGCAATGTCCTTCTTGATCTTGCTACGCTTGCCCCACGGCAGCCCCAGCAGCACGTCGAGATAGTTGCGCACGACGGTCGCCTCGGCACTCATCGGCGCCATCGTCTTGAGCTTCTTCAGCTCGGCGGTCGCCTTCGCGCGCGCTTCCTTCGACAATTTCAGCGTCGCGATCTTCTGCGTCAGCTCGGCGATCTCGTCGCCCTCGCCTTCCTCGCCCTCGTTCCCCAGCTCGCGCTGGATCGCCTTCAACTGCTCGTTGAGATAATATTCGCGCTGCGTCTTCTCCATCTGGCGCTTGACGCGGCTCTTGATCTTCTTCTCGACCTGCAGGACGCCCAGCTCGCCTTCCATCAGCGCATAGGCCATCTCCAGCCGGCGCATCGGATCGCTTTCCATCAGCAGCGCCTGTTTCTCGGCGACCTTCACCTGGATGTTGCCGGCGATCGAGTCGGACAGCTGCGACGGCTCCGCGATCTCCGCCAGCTGTGCCGCCAGTTCGGACGGCAATTTGCGATTGAGCTTCGCGTAATTCTCGAACTGGTCGACGACCGAGCGCATCATCGCGGCGACCTCCGGTCCCTCGATCTCGCGATCGGCGACCTCCGCCACCTCGGCGACCAGATGGTCTTCCATCTCGGTCAGATTCTCGAGCGTGGCACGCGCCTTGCCCTCCACCAGCACGCGCACCGTGCCGTCGGGCAGCTTGAGGAGCTGCAACACCGTCGCGGTGACGCCCATCGTGTAGAGATCGTCGCGATCGGGGTCGTCCTTGGCCGGATCGAGCTGCGCGACGAGGAATATCTCCTTGTCGGCGGCCATCGCCGCCTCAAGCGCAGCGACCGACTTGTCGCGACCGACGAACAGCGGCACGATCATGTGCGGGAAGACGACGATATCGCGCAGCGGCAGTACGGGGAAAGTAGACGTCATGAACACTCCGGCGCCGCCCATCCGGGACGGCCTGAACGCTGTATATGGTGCCTTGCATCGCCGCATCAATCTCACGCTTGCGATCCTGCTTACCGGAATTGGGCCAGCCATGGCGACACCGCTGCCGCAGCGGGGCGAACCGGCGATCAGCGCGCAGACGCAGCGCTCCGGCGGGGTGCGGCCGGCGGTGCAGGAGAAGATCGCGCTCGACGCCGTCGACCTCACCTTCGCGCCCGACCCCGCGACCCGGCGCCTGTCCGCACGCGCCGTGCTGACGGTCAGGGCGCATGAGGCGGTGCCGGTGCTGATGCTCGATCTCGATTCGAACTATCGCGTGCGCGCGGTCAGCATCGACGGGCGCAGAATGGCGAGCGACCGGATCCAGCGCCCCGACGGGCAATTGATCCTCTCCACCCCGCTGGCGCGTGGCGGCACCGCCACCGTGGCGATCGACTATGACGGGACGCCGCATGTCGCGGTCAACGCCCCCTGGGACGACGGCCTGGTCTGGTCGCAGGCGCCGACCGGCCAGCCGTGGATCGCGTCCACCGACGAGGGCTATGGTTGCGACATCCTGTGGCCGTGCCTCGATTTCCCCGCCGGCGAACCGGGCGTGGCGACGCTGCACATCGTCGCGCCCGCGGGGCTGAAGGCGCCGGCCAACGGTCGCCTACTGGGGATCGACACGCTGCCCGACGGGCGCACGCGGTGGAACTGGCGTGCGCGCCAGCCCAACACCTATGCGATCGCGATCAATATCGGCCCGTATGAACTGATCGAGGACCGCTACCGCAGCCGCTACCGGAATATCATCCCGCTCGCCTATTGGTACGTCCCCGGCGTGGCGGGGGGCGAGACCGAGGCGCGCGCGCTGCTCGCCGAATTCGCCCCGACGCTCGACTTTTTCGAACGCACCATCGGCCCCTATCCCTTCGGAGACGAGAAGGTCGGCGTGGTGCAGACCCCGCACAAGGGCATGGAGCATCAGACGATCAATGCTTATGGCAACGATTACGCCAAGGCGCCGGAAGGCTTCGACTGGCTGTTCCATCATGAATTCGCGCATGAATGGTTCGCCAATCAACTGACCGCCGCCAATTGGGACGATTATTGGCTGCATGAGGGGTTCGCCAGCTACATGCAGCCGCTTTACGGACGCTGGCGCGAGGGCGAGGCGCGCTATGCCGCGATGCTCGACGTACAGCGCAATAACATCACCAATGTCGCGCCGATCGTGCGCGATCGCGTGCTGACCGAGGAGGAGGTGTATGAGCCGGCCAAGGGCGGCGCGGGCACCGACATCTATTACAAGGGATCGTGGACGCTTCACACATTACGCTGGCTGATCGGCGATCGGGCGTTCTTCGCCGCGACCCGGCGGCTGGTGTATGGTACCGCCGATCCCGTGCCGGGTCGGTTCGCGCCGCGTTACGCCTCGACGCGCGCGTTCCAGGCGCTGGTACGCGAGGAGGCGGGACACGATCTCGACTGGTTCTTCGATGTCTATCTGCGCAGCGCGGCGCTGCCCGAACTGGTCGAACGGCGCAGCGGCGATACGCTCCAGCTATCGTGGCGCACCGAGGGCGATCGGCCGTTCCCGATGCCGGTCGAGCTACGGATCGACGACGCTGCCCCGCGCCGGGTGGAGATACCGGCGGGTGGCGTCACCCTGCGCATTCCGGCGGACGCGCACATCGTCATCGATCCCTTTTCGCGCGTCCTGCGTCACTCCGCCGCGGTCGCCGCGTTTCAGGCCTGGACCGCTGCGAAAAGGAACGCGAGATGACCACGACATGGACGAAGCGTTGTGCCGAGATGGCGGCGATCTTCATGATCGGCGACGGCCTGCTGGGATTGACCCAACCGCGCCGGCATACCGACCTGTGGCGCGAACGCGCGCTCGGCGCCGAGATGTTGGTGCGCCCGTTCCTAAGTCGGCCCGCGCGGCGGCAGGCCTATGCGTTGGTGCAGATCGCCGGTGGGTTATGGCTCGCCGAGCGGCTGCGGCGGTGATCGTCCCGACGGGGCAGCGGTGAACGGATAGACCTCACCCACGTCGCATCGACCAGAATCGCGGCCCGCCACCAGGCACCGTCCACTCGCCGACCAGATCGAACCCGATCGCGCGATACAGGCCGACATTGCTCTCCGTCGCGGTTTCCAGATACGCCGGCATCCCCTCGGCGTCGCAGCGTGCCAGTCCGGCGCGAATCAGCGCGCCACCCAGCCCGCGCCCCTGTCGAGACGGATCGACACCAGCGATGTGCAAATACCAGAAGCGCCCCAGCGGAAAATGCGCCTCGATCGCATGGCTCAGTCGCAGCGCCCGCGGCAACGCCGGCCCCAGCGCCGCCAGCAACGGGATCGCATGACGGACGATGCCCCACCAGGGCGTCACCGCCGCACCCGGCGCGCGCCACAGCGTCGCGGCGGTGCGCTCCGCATCGATCAGCCGCATGCCCCCGGCATCCTCGTCGAACAACAGTGCGAACAGCTTCGGCAGCCGTGTCGCTCGATCGGCGGAGTCGGGGAAGATATAGGCCATGGCCGGATCCTCCGCGAAGGCGCGGGCCAGCATCGCGGCGACCCGCGCGCGATCGTCTTGCCGGGCGTCACGAACATCGATCACCGCCGCGCTCTCCCTTCTTCGCCGCACGCCCCCAAATGACAACGGGCGCCCCCGCGTCACGCAGGGGCGCCCGTCCTCATCTCACCCGAACGGGCGCGGTCGGTCAGGCGACCTCGCCCGCCTTCTTCTTCTCGGCATAGACTCGCACCGGCTCCTTGCGGCCATCGACGACGTCCTTGTCGATCATCACCTCGTCGACGCCCTCCATGCCCGGCAGATCGAACATGGTGTCGAGCAATATTGCCTCCAGGATCGAACGGAGGCCGCGGGCGCCGGTCTTGCGCTCGATCGCCTTCTTCGCGACCGTGGTGAGCGCGTCGTCGGTAAAGCCGAGCTTCACGTCCTCCATCTCGAACAGCTTCTGATATTGCTTCACCAGCGCGTTCTTCGGCTCGGCGAGGATTTTCACCAGCGCCGGCACGTCGAGATCCTCCAGCGTGGCGATCACCGGCAGACGACCGACAAACTCCGGGATCAACCCGAACTTCAGCAGATCCTCCGGCTCGGTCTGGCGCAGCACTTCGCCGGTGCGCTTCTCCTCCGGGGTGGCGACATAGGCGCCGAAGCCGATCGACTTGCCCTGCAGACGATCGCCGATGATCTTCTCCAGACCCGAAAAGGCGCCGCCGCAGATGAACAGGATGTTGGTCGTGTCGACCTGCAGGAATTCCTGCTGCGGATGCTTGCGCCCGCCCTGCGGCGGCACCGACGCGGTGGTGCCCTCCATCAGCTTCAGCAACGCCTGCTGCACGCCTTCGCCCGACACATCGCGCGTGATCGACGGATTCTCCGCCTTGCGGCTGATCTTGTCGATCTCGTCGATATAGACGATCCCGCGCTGCGCGCGTTCGACGTTATAGTCCGACGCCTGCAGCAGCTTCAGGATGATGTTCTCGACATCCTCGCCGACATAGCCGGCTTCGGTCAGCGTCGTCGCATCCGCCATCGTGAACGGCACGTCGAGAATACGGGCGAGCGTCTGCGCAAGCAGCGTCTTGCCGCATCCGGTCGGCCCGACGAGCAGGATATTGCTCTTCGCCAGTTCGACGTCCGCGCCCTTCGCGCCGTGGTTCAGCCGCTTGTAGTGATTGTGCACCGCCACCGACAGCACGCGCTTGGCCTGCTTCTGTCCGATGACATAGTCATCCAGCACGTCGCAGATTTCCTGCGGAGTCGGCACGCCGCCGTCCTTCTTCGCCACCAGCGCGGATTTGGTTTCCTCGCGGATGATGTCGTTGCACAATTCGACACACTCATCGCAGATGAAGACCGTCGGACCGGCGATCAGCTTGCGCACCTCGTGCTGCGATTTGCCGCAGAACGAGCAGTAAAGGGTGCTCTTGGAGTCGCCGCCGGAGAGCTTCGTCATTCAAACCGTTCCTTCCGCGATGCCGCGGTATGCCTGCCCGTTATGGGGGGACCGGCCATGCTAACCCGGCCCCGATGCTCCCGGCAATGCCGGAAAGCGATTAACATTATGCCGCCGCTGCACTTTCGTCGGCCGGCTGCGGCCGCTTGTCGAACACCTCGTCGATCAGGCCAAATTCCCTCGCCTCATCGGCGCTCATGAATTTGTCGCGATCCATCGCGCGCTCGATCTCCTCCAGCGGCTTGCCGGTATATTTGGCATATAGCGTGTTGAGGAAATGCCGCATGCGCAGGATCTCGCGCGCCTGGATCTCGATATCCGCCGCCATGCCCTGCGCCCCGCCCGACGGCTGGTGGATCATGATGCGGCTGTTGGTCGTCGCCACGCGCATGCCGGGTTCGCCGCTGGCGAGCAGGAAACTGCCCATCGACGCGGCCTGACCGATGCACAAGGTGCCGACGCGCGGCCGGATATACTGCATCGTGTCGTGGATCGCCATCCCCGCCGTGACGACCCCACCCGGCGAGTTGATGTACATGAAGATGTCCTTCTTCGGATTTTCCGACTCGAGGAACAGCAGCTGCGCACAGATCAGCGAGGCCATGCCGTCCTCGACCCCGCCGGTCACGAACACGATCCGCTCGCGCAGCAGGCGCGAGAAGATGTCGAAGCTGCGCTCGCCACGATTCGACTGCTCGATCACGATGGGAACGAGGCCGGCCTGCGTCTGCTGCATGCCGACACCGGCACGCGCCAATGCCCCTGCGAAGTCGCCGGTCTCGAACGGATTATGCATGGAAAAACTCTCTTATGCCCTGGAGACCGCCAACATCGGCGCTTGCGCGAGCCAGTTCAAGCCCCGCGCGACGGGGGACGCCCCGGTGCCGGCTGGGCCAGGTAAGCCAGCCGCCGCATCTCGCGCCGGCCGCGCACCACCGTATCGAGGATCAGGCCCGCAAACCCGCTGAGCGCGGCGAGGATCATCAGCCCCGTCACCAGCACCGCTGTGGGCAGGCGCGGCACCAGTCCCGTGTGCATATAGGTCATCGCCAGCGGCACCGCGAGCGCTACCGCCAGCGTGGCGAGCAGCGCGCCGATCGCGCCGAAAAACCACAACGGCCGCTCGATCCGGTACAGGGTGCCGATCGTCCGCACGATCCGCCAGCCGTCGCGATAGGTGCTCAGTTTCGACTCGGAGCCATCGGGGCGCGCGAAATAGGGCGTTTCGACCTCGCCCAGCGGCATCTTCAGTTCCAGCGCGTGGACGCTGATCTCGGTTTCGATCTCAAAACCGACCGACAGCACCGGGAAGCTCTTCACAAACCGCCGCGAGAACACACGATAACCACTTAGGATATCGGTAAAACTGCGCCCAAATAGCCGCGTCAACATGCCCGTCAGCACGGCATTGCCGAAACGATGCCCGCGACGATACGCCGTCGCGGCATCCTCGACCCGCGCGGCGACGACCATATCGAGCTGATCGTCGATCAGGCGGTCGACCAGCCGGGGGGCGCTGGCGGCATCATAAGTGGCGTCGCCATCCGCCATCACATAGACGTCGGCATCGACATCGGCGAACATCCGCCGCACCACCGCGCCCTTGCCCTGGATCCGCTCGGTGCGCACCACCGCGCCGGCGGCGCGCGCCACCTCGACGGTCCCATCGCTGCTGTTGTTGTCATAGACGTAGATCGTCGCGCCCGGCAGCGCGGCGCGGAACCCCGCCACCGTCTGCGCGATCGCCGCCTCCTCGTTATAGCAGGGCAGCAGGACGGCGATGATCGGTTCGGTCATGGAAGCCTCGGCGACGGACACGGCGCGCGCGATAGTGGAGCGGGGGTGGCGGCACCGACCACCCCTGCCCCAGGGCGCTTACGCCTCCGCCTTCGGCTTCCTCGCGCGGGGCTTCTTCGCGGGGGCGTCGGCCGCGGTGGTGCCCTCCGCCGCTTCCGCCGCGTCGGGCGCGCTTTCCAGCACCGCGGTTTCCGCCTCGACCGGGGCCGCTGCCTTCTTGGCACGCGGCTTCTTGACCGGGGCGTCATCGGCCGAAGACGGCTCTACCGCCGCATCCTCGCCCTTCGCGGCGGGCTTCTTCGCCGCTGTCTTCTTTGCGGGCTTCGCCTCGGTTTCCGCGCCCTCGTTCTCGCCCTCGCCGGCCGATTTCTTGGCCTTACCCTGCTTGGGCTTGTGGTTGTCATGATCGTGGTGGTGGGTGCCGGTCGCGAAACCGTCCTCGCTCTCGATCGCGGCTTCCAGTTCCTCGCGCGTCGTTTCGCGGTCGGTGATCTCGGCCTTGTCGAACAGGAAGTCGACGACCTTGTCCTCATACAGCGGCGCGCGCAGCTGCGCCGCCGCCATCGGATCCTGCTGGACATACTGGATGAAACGCTGGCGATCGTCCGGGCCATATTGCTGCGCCGCCTGCATCAGCAGACGCTGCATTTCCTGCTGGGTGACCTCGACGCCATTCGCCTGGCCGATCTCGGACAACAGCAGCCCCAGGCGGACGCGGCGCTCGGCGATCTTGCGATAATCCTCGCGCTCGGCTTCCATCTCCTTCAACGCCGCCTCGGGATCGGCCTCGTGCGTCGCTTCGTGCTGCAACTGCTGCCAGATCTGGCTGAACTCCGCCTCCACCATCGACGGCGGCACTTCGAAATCATGCCCCTCGGCCAGCTGGTCGAGCAGCTTGCGCTTCATGTGCGTCCGGGTAAGGCCGTTATGCTCCTGCTCGATCTGCCCCTTGAGCAGCCCCTTGAGCTGGTCGAGGCTTTCAAGGCCGAGCGAAGTCGCCAGTTCGTCGTCGATCACGCTCTCGCCCGCGGTCTTCACCGACTTGATGGTCAGGTCGAAGGTGGCATCCTGGCCGGCCAGTTCCTTGGCGCCGTAATCGGCCGGGAAGCTGACCTTGATCTGCCGCTCCTCACCTGCCTTCGCGCCGACCACCTGTTCCTCGAATCCGGGGATCAGCCGGCCGGTGCCCAGTTCCACCGCCATGTCGGTGCCGGTGCCGCCGTCGAACGCGACGCCATCCATCGTCTTGCCGACGAAATCCATGGTGACGAGGTCGCCGTTCTCCGCCGCCTTGTCGCCGGCATCCTCCCAGCGCTTCTGCTGATCGGCGAACTTCTTCAGCTGCTCGTCGATCGCGTCATCCGCGACCGGCACGGTCAGCCGCTCCAGCTTCAGCCCGTCGATCGCGGGCGCCGGCACCTGCGGCAGCACCTCCAGCTCGACCTTCAGCTCCGCATCCTTGCCGGCTTCATAGCCTTCCGTCAGCTCGACCGACGGCTGTACCGCGGGGCGCAGCTGCTGCTCCGCGATCAACGACTGGATGCCTTCCTGGATCGAATTGTTGAGCGCGTCCTGCAACAGCGCCTCGCCGTGCATCTTGCGCACCAGGTTCGCGGGCACCTTGCCGGGGCGGAAACCGGGCATCCGGATCTGCGGCGCGACGCGCTTGATCTCGGCTTCCACGCGCGCGTCGATCGCGCTGGCGGGGATGGTCAGGGTATAGGCGCGCTTCAGGCCCTCGTTCAACGTCTCGACAGTCTGCATCTAGGCCGCTTTCGTCAGAAGAATTTCGTGAGTGGTGGCCAACCCCGCATGCGCGGGGACTGGTGCGGGCGAAGGGACTCGAACCCCCACATCTTGCGATACTGGAACCTAAATCCAGCGCGTCTACCAGTTCCGCCACGCCCGCAAATCGGACACCGCCGGTCGGCGGCCTCTATACTGCGTCGCGCCCGGGAGCAAGCGGGCAACCCCGGCTCCACCGGCGCGTTGACCGTCGACAAGGAGAAACAGCCATGGCGACCCAACC
>Ga0233425_10007245_pt1 | contig 15723 bp, 11 predicted proteins | sample Watercolumn_Towu_2_FD_181712 | JGI IMG/M metagenome (GOLD analysis project Ga0233425, IMG submission 181712) | Freshwater microbial communities from Lake Towuti, South Sulawesi, Indonesia - Watercolumn_Towuti2014_140_MG | ecosystem: Environmental > Aquatic > Freshwater > Lake | place...
CCCGTCGCCGCCAGCACCTTCGTGATCGCCGCCGTCAGCGACGTCTTCCCGTGGTCCACGTGCCCGATCGTCCCCACGTTGCAGTGCGGCTTCGTCCGCTCGAATCTCGCTTTGGACATTGGCTTCTGTTCCCGTCTTCTGGTCCTGGTTGTCGCGTTCCGGTTAGGCGAGCTTGGCGCGCACTTCGTCGGCCACCGCCTGCGGCACCTGTGCGTAGTGGTCGAAGTGCATCGAATAGGTGGCGCGGCCCTGGCTCATCGAGCGCAGGTTGTTGACGTAGCCGAACATGTTGGCGAGCGGCACCTGGGCCGTCACCACGCGCGCGTTGCCGCGGCTGTCCATGCCGGTGACCTGCCCGCGCCGGCTGTTCAGGTCGCCGATCACGTCGCCCATGTATTCCTCGGGTGTGACGACCTCGACCCGCATCATCGGCTCGAGCAGCTTGGGCCCGGCCTTGGAGATGCCTTCCTTGAAGGCGGCGCGCGCGGCGATCTCGAACGCGAGGGCCGAGGAGTCCACGTCATGGTAGGCGCCGTCGATCAGCGCGACCTTGAAGTCGATCACCGGGAAGCCGAGAATCACGCCGCTTTCGCGCGCGGCGTCGAGGCCCTTGACCACGCCCGGCACGTACTCCTTGGGCACCGAGCCGCCGACCACCTCGTTCTCGAACTCGTAGCCCGAGCCCGGCTGGCCCGGCTCGAAGCGCAGCTTGATGCGCGCGTACTGGCCCGAACCGCCGGTCTGCTTCTTGTGGGTGTAGTCGTGCTCGACCGTGCGGCTGATGGTTTCGCGGTAGGCCACCTGCGGCGCGCCGACATTGGCCTCGACCTTGTAGGTGCGCTTGAGGATGTCGACCTTGATCTCGAGGTGCAGCTCGCCCATGCCCTTGAGGATGGTCTGGCCGGATTCCGGATCGGTCGAGACGCGGAACGAGGGATCCTCCTGCGCCAGGCGCATCAGCGCCGCGCCCATCTTCTCCTGGTCGCCCTTGGTTTTGGGCTCGATCGCCACCTCGATCACCGGATCGGGGAAGTCCATCTTCTCGAGGATCACCGGCTTGTCCGGGTCGCACAGCGTGTCGCCCGTGGTGCTGTATTTCAGGCCCGCGAGCGCGATGATGTCGCCGGCGTGCGCTTCCTTGATGTCCTCGCGCGTGTTCGCGTGCATCAGCAGCATGCGGCCGATGCGCTCTTTCTGGTTCTTGGTGGAGTTGAGCACGCCCGTGCCGCTCGACAAGGTGCCGGAATAGATGCGCGCGAAGGTGAGCGAGCCCACGAACGGGTCGGTCATGATCTTGAACGCCAGGGCCGAGAACGGCTCGGCGTCGTCGCACTTGCGCTCGATCTCCAGGCCCTTGCCGTCGACGTCGGTGCCCTTGACCGAGGCCACGTCGGCCGGCGAAGGCAGGAAGTCGACCACGGCGTCCAGCAGCAGCTGCACGCCCTTGTTCTTGAACGCCGCGCCGCACAGCACGGGATAGAACTTGCTGGTCACCGTGCCCTTGCGGATGCAGGCGAGCAGGGTGTTCTCGTCCGGCTCCTCGCCGCCGAGGTATTTCTCGAGCGCCGCGTCGTCCATCTCGACCGCGGTTTCGACCAGCTTGGCGCGGAACTCCGCCGCCTTGTCCTTGAGCGCCGCGGGAATCTCGCCGACCACGTATTCCGCGCCCAGCGTCTCGTCCTTCCAGGTGACCGCGCGCATGCGGATCAGGTCGACCACGCCGGCGAAGGCGCTTTCCGCGCCGATCGGCAATTGCAGCACCAGCGGCACCGCGCCCAGCCGGTCCTTGATGGTGTCGACCGACATGAAGAAGTCGGCGCCGATGCGGTCCATCTTGTTGATGAAGCAGATGCGCGGCACCTCGTACTTGTCGGCTTGGCGCCACACGGTTTCGGACTGCGGCTCCACGCCGTTCACGCCGTCGAACACCGCGACCGCGCCGTCGAGCGCGCGCAGGGACCGCTCCACCTCGATGGTGAAGTCTACGTGGCCGGGCGTGTCGATGATGTTGATGCGGTGCTCGCGCCAGAAGCAGGTGGTGGCGGCCGAGGTGATGGTGATGCCGCGCTCCTGCTCCTGCTCCATCCAGTCCATCGTGGCGGTGCCTTCGTGCACCTCGCCGATCTTGTAGGACTTGCCCGTGTAATAGAGGATGCGCTCGGTCGTGGTGGTCTTGCCGGCATCGATGTGGGCCATGATGCCGATGTTGCGGTAACGGTCGAGCGGGGTGGTGCGGGCCATGGGGGGCGGGCGTCCTTCGTGCCTTGGCGTTACCAGCGGTAGTGCGAGAAGGCCTTGTTGGCCTCGGCCATGCGGTGCGTGTCCTCCCGCTTCTTCACCGCCCCCCCGCGGTTGTTGGCGGCGTCCAGGATCTCGCCCGACAGGCGGTCCACCATCGTGTGCTCGGAGCGCGCGCGCGCCATGCCGATGATCCAACGGATCGCCAGCGCCTGGGCGCGCTCGGGCCGCACCTCGACCGGCACCTGGTAGGTGGCGCCGCCGACGCGGCGCGAGCGCACCTCGAGGTGCGGGCGCACGTTGTCGAGCGCGTCGTGGAACACCTTCAGCGGGTCCACCTTGGTCTTCTCGTGCAGGCGGTCGAATGCGCCGTAGACGATCTGCTCGGCGACCGACTTCTTGCCCTGGAGCATCAGCGTGTTCATGAACTTGGTGACGACGATGTCCCCGAACTTGGCGTCGGGGAGGATCTCGCGCTTTTCGGCCTGGTGACGCCGCGACATCGCTTCGCTCCGCCTACTTCGGCCGCTTGGCGCCGTACTTCGAGCGGCGCTGGCGGCGGTCCTTGACGCCTTGGGTGTCGAGCGTGCCGCGGATGATGTGGTAGCGCACGCCGGGCAGGTCCTTCACGCGGCCGCCGCGGATCATCACCACCGAGTGTTCCTGGAGATTGTGGCCTTCGCCGGGGATGTAGGTCACCACCTCGTAGCCGTTGGTCAGGCGCACCTTGGCCACCTTGCGCAGCGCCGAGTTCGGCTTCTTGGGCGTGGTGGTGTAGACGCGGGTGCAGACGCCGCGCTTCTGCGGGCAGCCCTGCATCGCGGGCACCTTGTTGCGGCTGGCGCGCGGCTGGCGCGCGTTGCGCACGAGTTGGTTGATGGTCGGCATCCGGCTCCTGCTTTCTCGTCCCTCAAACGTCAGCGCCGGCGACGAACCTCCGTCGCCAGCGCGCTGCTGGTCGCTCCAACGCCCCGTGGCGGGGGCCCGTCCCTATCCGGCAACCGGCCGGCGGGCGGTGATGTCAAACGCGGCTTGAAAAGCCAGGGCTGCGTCTAGGCGGCGGCGCCTACCACCAGCCCCCCAAAAGGCCGCGGGATACTAGTGGCCCGACCCCGTAGCGTCAACCGCAAAACCCGCGATTTTTCCCGGATTTCAGCCCGTTTGCGGCGGGTCCGGGGCACCCCCGGCGGGCGCATGGCAGACCCCCCTCGAATGGGGTGTCCGGGCTGGCTTATCCACAGACCCTGGGGCCGGATTCCCGAGCCGCCGGCGCCCGGCCGGTACCGCGCGGGCGTTAACGCGAACCGGGGCGCCATATGGGCGCCCCGGGGCACTTCCGCAAGGCCCGCGACGCGTCAGTCCGCCGCAGCCTCGGACGCGGGCTGTTCGCCCTCGGCCGGCTTGCCGGCCTCGAGCTGGCCCGCCATCGCACGGTCGCGCTCGGCCGCGAGCGACTTGAGCCTGGCCATGACGCTGCCGGTGCCGGCAGGGATCAGCCGGCCGACGATCACGTTCTCCTTGAGGCCGATCAGGTCGTCGACGCGGCCCGAGACCGCGGCCTCGGTCAGCACCCGCGTGGTCTCCTGGAACGAGGCGGCCGAGATGAACGACTTGGTCTGCAACGAGGCCTTGGTGATGCCCTGGAGCACGGGCTTGGCCTTGGCCGGGCGGCCGTTGTCCTTGGCCGCCTGGTCGTTGACCGCGTCGTACTCGCTGCGGTCCGACTGCTCGCCCACCAGGAAGGTGGTGTCGCCCGGATCGACGATCTCGACCTTCTGCAGCATCTGGCGGACGATCACCTCGATGTGCTTGTCGTTGATCTTCACGCCCTGGAGTCGGTAGACCTCCTGGATCTCGTTGATCAGGTAGTTGGCCAGCTCCTCGACGCCCAGCACGCTCAGGATGTCGTGCGGCACCGGGTTGCCGTCCATCAGCAGGTCGCCCTTCTCGACGTGGTCGCCCTCCTGCACCGAGATGTGCTTGCCCTTGGGCAACAGGTATTCGACCGGCTGCTGGCCCTGGCTGGTGTCGCTGGGCGCAACGATGATGCGGCGCTTGGTCTTGTAATCCTTTCCGAACTCGACGCGCCCGTCGATCTCGCTGATGATGGCGAAGTCCTTGGGCTTGCGCGCCTCGAACAGTTCGGCCACGCGCGGCAGGCCGCCGGTGATGTCGCGGGTCTTCGACGACTCGCGCGGGATGCGCGCCAGCACGTCGCCCGCGCGCACGCCGGCGCCGTTCTCGACGTTCAGGATCGCGTCCACCGACAGGAAGTAGCGCGCCTCGGAGCCGGTGGCGAGCGTGACCGCCTCGCCGTCCTTGTCGCGCAGCGCGATGCGCGGACGCAAATCCGTGCCGCGCGGCTGCTGCTTCCAGTCCGTCACCACCTTGCGGGTGATGCCGGTGGCCTCGTCGGCCGCCTCGCGCATCGAGATGCCCTCGATCAGGTCGACGTAGTGCGCCACGCCGTCCTTTTCGGTGATGATCGGGATCGTGTAGGGGTCCCAGGTCGCGAGCTTCTGGCCCTTCTTCACCTCCGCGCCCGTGTCGGCGTGCAGCAGCGCGCCGTAGGGCACGCGGTGGCGCGCGCGCTCGCGGCCGGTCTCGTCCATCAGCACCACTTCGGTGTTGCGGCCCATGACCACGGGCGTGCCCTGGCTGTTGACCACCACGTTGCGGTTCTTGACGTCGACCGTGCCGTCGAGCGACGCCTCGATCGCCGACTGCTCGGCCGCGCCCTGCACCGCGCCGCCGATGTGGAAGGTGCGCATGGTGAGCTGCGTGCCTGGCTCGCCGATCGACTGCGCGGCGATCACGCCGATCGCCTCGCCGATGTTGACCGGCGTGCCGCGGGCGAGATCGCGCCCGTAGCAGCGCGCGCACACGCCCGTCTTGGTCTCGCAGGTTAGCACCGAGCGGATCTTCACCTGGTCGATGCCGGCGCGCTCGATCGCCTCGACCTCGTCCTCCGCGATCATCTCGCCGGCCGCGGCCAGCACCGCGCCCGATAGCGGATCGACGATGTCGACCGCCGCGCAGCGGCCGAGGATGCGGTCGCTGAGCGGCTCGATCACCTGGCCGCCGTCGACCACGGCCTTGAGCGTGAGGCCGCGCTGCGTGCCGCAGTCGTCCTCGGTGATGATGGCGTCCTGCGCCACGTCCACCAGCCGGCGCGTGAGGTAGCCCGAGTTCGCGGTCTTGAGCGCCGTGTCGGCCAGGCCCTTGCGCGCGCCGTGCGTCGAGTTGAAGTACTCGAGCACCGTCAGGCCTTCCTTGAAGTTCGAGACGATCGGCGTCTCGATGATCTCGCCCGAGGGCTTGGCCATCAGGCCGCGCATGCCCGCGAGCTGCTTGATCTGCGCCGCTGAGCCGCGCGCGCCGGAATGCGCCATCATCCATACCGCGTTGATGTCGCGGCCGGTGCCGGCGCCGGCGATGGCCTTCATCATCTCCTCGGCCACCTTGTCGGTGCAGTGCGACCAGACGTCCACCACCTTGTTGTACTTCTCGCCCTTGGTGATCAGGCCGTCGAGGTACTGCTGCTCGTACTCCTTCACCCGCGCCTGGGCCTCGCTCACCAGCTTGCCCTTGGCCGGCGGGATCATCAGGTCGTCCTTGCCGAACGAGATTCCGGCCTTGCAGGCGTAGGAGAATCCCAGGCCCATCAGCCGGTCGGCGAAGATCACCGTCTCCTTCTGGCCGCAGTGGCGGTACACCGCGTCGATGATGTTCGAGATGTCCTTCTTCAAGAGCAGGCGGTTGATCAGCGCGAACGGCAGGTTCGCGTGCCGCGGCAGGATCTCCGACAGCAGCATGCGGCCCGGCGTGGTGGTCACGCGCTGGACCGTCTCCTTGCCGTCGGCACCCACGGTCCTGAGCCGCGCGGTGATGCGCGCGTGGAGGCTGAGCGCGCCGGCGTCCAGCGCCTGCTGGATCTCGCCCATGTTGCCGAAGGCCATGCCCTCGCCCCTCTCCTTCTCGCGCTCGAGCGTGAGGTAGTAGAGGCCGAGCACGATGTCCTGCGACGGCACGATGATCGGCTTGCCGTTGGCGGGGCTGAGGATGTTGTTCGTGGACATCATCAGCACGCGCGCCTCGAGCTGCGCCTCGAGCGACAGCGGCACGTGCACCGCCATCTGGTCGCCGTCGAAGTCGGCGTTGAACGCGGTGCACACCAGCGGGTGGAGCTGGATCGCCTTGCCCTCGATCAGCACCGGCTCGAACGCCTGGATGCCGAGGCGGTGCAGCGTCGGCGCGCGGTTCAGCAGCACCGGGTGCTCGCGGATCACCTCCTCGAGGATGTCCCAGACCTCGGGCCGCTCCTTCTCGACCATGCGCTTGGCGGCCTTGATCGTGGTGGCCTGGCCGTAGGTCTCGAGCTTGGCGTAGATGAACGGCTTGAACAGCTCGAGCGCCATCTTCTTGGGCAGGCCGCACTGGTGCAGCTTGAGCTCGGGCCCCACCACGATCACCGAGCGGCCGGAATAGTCCACGCGCTTGCCGAGCAGGTTCTGGCGGAACCGGCCCTGCTTGCCCTTCAGCATGTCGCTCAAGGACTTCAGCGGCCGCTTGTTGGCGCCGGTGATCACCCGGCCGCGCCGGCCGTTGTCGAACAGCGCGTCCACCGCCTCCTGCAGCATGCGCTTCTCGTTGCGTACGATGATGTCGGGCGCGCGCAGCTCGATCAGCCGCTTCAGCCGGTTGTTGCGGTTGATGACGCGCCGGTACAGGTCGTTGAGGTCGGAGGTGGCGAACCGGCCGCCGTCGAGCGGCACCAGGGGCCGGAGCTCGGGCGGGATCACGGGGATCACCTCCATGATCATCCACTCGGGCCGGCTTTCTGACTCGATGAACGCCTCGACCAGCTTCAGGCGCTTGACCAGCTTCTTGCGCCGCGCCTCGCTCGCGGTCTCGCGCAGCTCTTCGCGCATCGACTTGCGCTCGTTCTCGAGGTCGATCGTCTTCAGCATGTCGCGCAGCGCCTCGGCGCCGATCTTGGCGGTGAACGCCTCGTCGCCGAACTCCTCCTGCGCCTTGACGTACTCGTCCTCGCTCAAGAGCTGGCGCAGCTTCAGCGGCGTCAGGCCCGGCTCGACCACCACGAAGCTCTCGAAATAGAGGATGCGCTCGAGGTCCTTGAGCGTCATGTCGAGCAACAGGCCGATGCGCGAGGGGAGCGACTTCAGGAACCAGATATGCGCCACCGGCGAGGCGAGCTGGATGTGCCCCATGCGCTCGCGCCGCACCTTCGACAGCGTCACCTCCACGCCGCACTTCTCGCAGGTGATGCCGCGGTACTTCATGCGCTTGTACTTGCCGCACAGGCACTCGTAGTCCTTGATCGGCCCGAAGATGCGCGCGCAGAACAGGCCGTCGCGCTCGGGCTTGAAGGTGCGGTAGTTGATGGTCTCGGGCTTCTTGATCTCGCCGAACGACCACGCCTCGATGCGCTCGGGGCTGGCGATCGAGATGCGGATCTGGTCGAAGCTCTGCGGGCCAGGGGCCTGGCCGAACACATTGAGCAGGTCGGTGTTCATCGTCTCTCCGTTGCGCCGCCCTCAGGCGGGATTGTGTCGGCCGCCCAGGGCGGCCGGGAACTCGCGGTCGATTCTCGTCAATAGCTGCGCTGGCGCAGGTCCACGTTGAGGCCGAGCGAGCGCAGCTCCTTCACCAGCACGTTGAACGATTCGGGGATGCCGGCTTCGAAGTTGTCGTCGCCGCGCACGATCGATTCGTACACCTTGGTGCGGCCCGACACGTCGTCGGACTTCACCGTCAGCATCTCTTGCAGCGTGTAGGAGGCGCCGTAGGCCTCGAGCGCCCACACCTCCATTTCGCCGAAGCGCTGGCCGCCGAACTGCGCCTTGCCGCCCAGCGGCTGCTGCGTGACCAGGCTGTAGGGCCCGATCGAGCGCGCGTGGATCTTGTCGTCCACGAGGTGGTGCAGCTTCAGCATGTAGATGTAGCCCACGGTGACCCTGCGGTCGAAGCGCTCGCCGGTGCGGCCGTCGGTCAGCCACACCTGGCCCGAGCGGTCGAGGCCGGCCTGCTCGAGCATCGCCACGATGTCCTCCTCGCGCGCGCCGTCGAACACGGGGCTGGCGAGTGGCACGCCGGTCGCCACGTTCGCGGCCAGCTCCATCAGCTCGCTGTCGTTGAGTTCGGCGACCTCCTCCTTGAAGGTCTCCTTGCCGTAGACCCGCTCGACCGCCTTGCGCAGCTCGGCGTGCTTGCCGCCGCGGCGCACCTTGTCGAGCACGTCGCCGATCTGGCGGCCCATGCCCGCCGCGGCCCAGCCCAGATGCGTCTCGAGGATCTGGCCCACGTTCATGCGGCTCGGCACGCCCAGCGGGTTCAGCACGATGTCCACCGGCGTGCCGTCGTCGAGATACGGCATGTCCTCCTGCGGCACGATGCGCGAGATCACGCCCTTGTTGCCGTGGCGGCCGGCCATCTTGTCGCCGGGCTGGAGCTTGCGCTTCACCGCGACGAACACCTTGACCATCTTCATGACGCCGGGCGGCAGCTCGTCGCCGCGCTGCAGCTTCTCCACCTTGTTCTCGAAGCGGCCCTGCAGGCGCGCGATCGAGTCGTCGAAGGTCTTCTTCAGCGCCTCGATGTCGGCCATTACGTCGTCGTTCTTGACGCCGATCTGGCGCCACTGGCCGGGCGTGTAGTCCGACAGCAGCGCCTCGGTGATCTTGGCCGGGGTCTTCATGCCCTTGGGGCCGGAATCGGCGGTCTCGCCGACCAGGAGCTCCTTCAGGCGGCTGAAGAAGCTGCGCTCGATGATCGCGCGCTCGTCGTCGCGGTCCTTGGCCAGGCGCTCGATCTCGGCGCGCTCGTTGGCGAGCGCGCGCTCGTCCTTCTCCACGCCGCGGCGCGAGAACACGCGCACCTCGACTACCGTGCCCGAGACGCCCGGCGGCACGCGCAACGACGTGTCGCGCACGTCCGAGGCCTTCTCGCCGAAGATCGCGCGCAGAAGCTTCTCTTCCGGCGTCATCGGCGATTCGCCCTTCGGCGTCACCTTGCCGACCAGGATGTCGCCCGGCTTGGTCTCGGCGCCGATATAGACGATGCCGGCCTCGTCCATGTTCTTCAGCGCCTCTTCGCCCACGTTCGGGATGTCGCGCGTGATCTCCTCCTGGCCGAGCTTGGTGTCGCGGGCCATCACCTCGAACTCCTCGATGTGGATCGAGGTGAACACGTCGTCCTTGACGATGCGCTCGGAGATCAGGATCGAATCCTCGAAGTTGTAGCCGTGCCAGGGCATGAACGCGCACAGCACGTTGCGGCCCAGCGCCAGCTCGCCCAGCTGCGTGGACGGTCCGTCGGCGATGATGTCGCCCTTGCCGACCGCGTTGCCCACCTTCACCAGCGGGCGCTGCGTGATGCAGGTGTTCTGGTTCGAGCGCTGGAACTTGAGCAGGTTGTAGATGTCCACGCCCGGCGCCGCGGCCGAGGTCTTCTCGGTCGCGCGCACCACGATGCGCGTGGCGTCCACCTGGTCGACCACGCCCGAGCGCTTGGCGACGATGGTGACGCCCGAATCGCGCGCCACCGTCTCCTCCATGCCGGTGCCGACGATCGGCGCCTCGGCGCGGATCAGCGGCACGGCCTGGCGCTGCATGTTCGAGCCCATCAGCGCGCGGTTGGCGTCGTCGTTCTCGAGGAACGGGATCAGCGCCGCGGCGACCGAGACCAGCTGCTTGGGCGACACGTCGATCAGCGTGATGTCCTCGGGCCGCGCCACGACGAATTCGCCGCCGCGCCGGCACGAGATCAGGTCGCCCACGAACCGGCCGCGCGAATCCACCTCGGCGTTGGCCTGGGCGATCGTGTACTTGCCCTCTTCCATCGCCGACAGGTAGACCACGTCGTCCGTCACCTTGCTGTTCGCCACCTTGCGGTACGGCGTCTCGATGAAGCCGTACTGGTTGACCCGCGCGTAGGTGGCGAGCGAGTTGATGAGCCCGATGTTCGGGCCTTCCGGCGTTTCGATCGGGCAGATGCGGCCGTAATGGGTGGGGTGCACGTCGCGCACCTCGAAGCCCGCGCGCTCGCGCGTGAGGCCCCCCGGCCCCAGGGCCGAGAGCCGCCGCTTGTGCGTGATCTCGCTCAGCGGATTGGTCTGGTCCATGAACTGCGAGAGCTGGGACGAGCCGAAGAACTCGCGCACCGCCGCCGCCGCCGGCTTCGCGTTGATCAGGTCGTGCGGCATGATGGTGTCGATCTCGACCGAGCTCATGCGCTCGCGGATCGCGCGCTCCATGCGCAGCAGGCCGATGCGGTACTGGTTCTCCATCAGCTCGCCGACCGAGCGCACGCGCCGGTTGCCGAGGTGGTCGATGTCGTCGATCTCGCCGCGGCCGTCCTTGAGGTCCACCAGCACCTTGAGGATGCCGAGCACGTCGGCCTTGCGCAGCACGCGCATGGTGTCGGGCGCGTCGAGGCCGAGGCGCGAGTTCATCTTGACCCGGCCGACGGCCGAGAGGTCGTAGCGCTCGGCGTCGAAGAACAGGCCGTGGAACAGGGCCATGGCCGTCTCGAACGTCGGCGGCTCGCCCGGGCGCATCACGCGGTAGATGTCGATCAGCGCTTCCTCGCGCGTGTTGTTCTTGTCGACCGCCAGCGTGTTGCGGATGTACGGCCCCACGTTGACGTTGTCGATCGCCAGCGTCGGGATCTCCTTCACGTTGTTCTCGACCAGCGTCTTCAGGCGCGCCTCGGTCAGCTCGTCGCCGGCCTCGACGTACACCTCGCCGGTGCCCTCGTTGATCACGTCGGCGGCGAGGTGCCGGCCCACCAGCTCCTGGTCGGTGATCAGCTGCTCCTTCAGGCCCTCTTCCGCGAGCTTCTTGGCGAGCCGCGGGTTGAGCTTGGTGCCGGCCTCGGCCATCACCTTGCCGGTCTTGGCGTTGACCAAGTCGTGCGACAGCTTCACGCCGCGCATGCGCTCGGCGTTGAACGGGGTCTTCCAGCCCTTGTCGGTGCGCGCGAACTTCACCGTGGTGTAGAAGTGGGCGAGGATCTCCTCCTTCGCCATCCCGCCGGTGCGCTCCTCGTCGTCGGCGAGCTTGCCGCCCTTCTTGGCGCGCTCGGCGCGCAGCGCCTCGGTTTGGGCGCCGTCGAGCGCCAGCAAGAGCGTGGTGGCCGGCAGCTTGCGGCGCCGGTCGATGCGCACGTAGACTAGGTCCTTGGCGTCGAACTCGAAGTCGAGCCACGAGCCGCGGTAGGGGATGACGCGCGCGGCGAACAGGTACTTGCCCGAGCTGTGGGTCTTGCCCTTGTCGTGGTCGAAGAACACGCCGGGCGAGCGGTGCATCTGCGAGACGATCACGCGCTCGGTGCCGTTGATCACGAACGTGCCGTTTTTGGTCATCAAGGGCATGTCGCCCATGTAGACGTCCTGTTCCTTGATGTCGCGGATCGAGCGTGCGCCGGTGTCCTCGTCCACGTCCCACACCACCAGGCGCAGCGTGGCCTTCAAGGGGGCGGCGAAGGTCATGCCGCGCTGCTGGCATTCCTCGACGTCGTATTTCGGCTCCTCGAATTCGTACTTCACGAACTCGAGCTGCGCGCGCTCCGAGAAGTCCCGGATCGGGAACACCGAGCGGAACACCTCTTGCAGGCCCACCTGCTGGCGCTTGTCCGGCGGCGTGTCCATCTGCAGGAACGCGTCGTACGAGCTTTTCTGCACCTCGATGAGGTTCGGCATCGGGGCGACCTCGGGAATCCGCCCGAAGCTCTTGCGCACGCGCTTGCGTCCGGTGAACGACTTCGCCATTTCTTGTTCCTCGTTCCGGGCCCTCTGTTGCGGCCGCCCGTTCCGGGCGGCGGGCCCTGCCAATAAAAACCACGTCCTGCGAACCACGGCCGGAGCGAACCGGAGCCTCGCCCGCCGTCCGGCGGCGCCCCGTGCCGTGAACGGGGCGCCGCGCTGGGACGATCGGGTGTTCGCGGCCGCTACTTGATCTGCACGGTCGCGCCGGCCGATTCGAGCTGCTTCTTGAACTTCTCGGCGTCGGCCTTGTTCACGCCTTCCTTCACGGTCTTGGGCGCGCCTTCGACCAGGTCCTTGGCCTCCTTGAGGCCGAGGCCCGTGATCGCGCGCACCTCTTTGATCACGTTGATCTTCTTCTCGCCGGCGCTGGCCAGCACCACCTCGAAGCTGTCCTTCTCGGCGGCGGGCGCGGCGGCGCCCGCGGCGGCCCCGCCGGCCGCGACCGCGACCGCGACCGGGGCGGCCGCGGACACGCCCCACTTCTCCTCCAGCTTCTTCGACAGCTCCGCCGCCTCGATGACGGTGAGCTGCGACAGTTCCTCGACCAGCTTGTTCAGATCGGCCATTGCAACGTTCTCCTTGAGGTTTGAGCTTCCGGTTGACCGGAGTGTCGGTCCGTAGGCGACGTCGAAACCCGGCGTTAAGCCGCCGCGCCCTCCTGCTTCTTCTCGGCCTTGGCCTTGAGCACCCGGGCGAGCTGCCCCGCCGGTGCCTGCAGGACCGTCGCCACGCGCGTGGCGGGGGTCTTGAGCAGGCCGGCGAGCTTGGCCCGGAGTTCGTTCAGCGACGGCAGCCGGGCCAGCGCCTTGACGGCGTCGGCGTCCAGCCGCTTGTCGCCCAGCGCGCCGCCCACGATCGCCAGCTTCTCGTTCTGGTTCGCGTAGTCGACCGCCGCCTTGGCCGCCGCCACGGGATCGACGGAGACGGCGATCGCCGTCGGCCCCTTGAACAGGTCGGACAAGAACTCGAACTTGGTGCCCTTGAGGGCGAGACGCGCGAGCCGATTCTTCGTCACCTTGAAGCTGGCCTGCGCCGCCCGCATCCTGCGCCTGAGGTCCGCCGTCTCTCCCGCCGTCAGCCCCTTCTGGTGCGTGACGACGACGATCGACTGCGCCCGAAGCGTGCGATTGAGCGACTCGACCACCTTGTGTTTCTGCGATCGGTCCACGGATCGTCTCCGAAAGGTACCGCTGTCCCTCCGCCTTCCGCCGCGGATGGGATACGGGACCGGTTGCACGTGGACCCGGCCGGGCGCGAAGGCCCATCCGGATCCGGTTCCCCTGTCCCGGAAGCTCAAGCCCCCCGGCCGCCTGGGCCGGGAAACCCGTCTTCCACTGTCTCATGCGGGCCGATGCGATCGTTTAAGCGCCGGACGGAACCGGCTTGATGCACCCGCAGTCTCGGACAGGTCGGGCGGCTGTGTTACGGCCGCCCTGCCCGCTTCGCCGTCGCCCCCTCGCGGGGAACTCGGGCCTAAGCGGGACTTCTCGCCCGGCGCCTAGGCGGTGCCTCCGCCCACCAGCGCGCCGATCTCCAGCTTCACGCCCGGCCCCATGGTGGAGCTGAGCGAAACCTTCTTGATGAACGAGCCCTTGGCGCCCTGCGGCTTCGCGCGCGCGATCGCGCCGACGAACGCCTTCACGTTCTCGGCGATCGCCTGCTCGCTGAAGCTCGTCTTGCCGACGCCGGCGTGGATCAGCCCCGCCTTCTCGGCGCGGAACTCCACCTGCCCGCCCTTCACGTTCTTCACCGCCTCGGCCACGTTGGGCGTGACGGTGCCGAGCTTCGGGTTCGGCATCAGGCCGCGCGGGCCCAGCACCTTGCCGAGCTTGCCGACCACGCCCATCAGGTCGGGCGTGGCGATGCAGCGGTCGAACTCGATCTTGCCGGCCTCGACCTGCGCCGCCAGGTCCTCGGCGCCCACGATGTCGGCGCCGGCCTTCTTGGCGGCCTCGGCCTTGTCGCCGCGCGCGAACACCGCGACCTTGACCGACTTGCCGGTGCCGTGCGGCAGCGTCACCACGCCGCGCACCTGCTGGTCGGAGTGGCGCGGGTCGATGCCGAGGTTGAGCGCCAGCTCGACCGTCTCGTCGAACTTGGTCTTGGCCGCGGCCTTGATGATCTTCACCGCCTCCTCGACCGGGTAGAACTTGGCGCGGTCGATGTTCTTGTAGGCGTCGTTCAGGCGCTTGCCCTTGTTCGGCTTCTCGGCCATCGCTGCTACTCCACCACCTCGATGCCCATCGACCGGGCCGAGCCCGCGATCATGCGCGCGGCGGCCTCGACGTCGTGGGCGTTGAGGTCCTTCATCTTCTTCTCGGCGATCTCGCGCACCTGCGCCTTGGTCACCTTGCCCTTGAAGTCGCGGCCCGGCGTGCCGGAGCCGGACTCGAGCCCCGCCGCCTTCTTGAGGTAATAGCTCGCAGGCGGCGTCTTGGTGACGAAGGTGAAGCTGCGGTCGGCGTAGGCCGTGATCACGACGGGCGTGGGCGTGCCCGGCTCCATCTTCTGCGTGGCGGCGTTGAACGCCTTGCAGAACTCCATGATGTTCAGGCCCCGCTGGCCCAGCGCCGGCCCCACGGGCGGCGACGGGTTGGCCTGGCCCGACGGGATCTCCAGTTTGATGTAGCCGACGACTTTCTTTGCCATGACCCTAAGCTCTGCTCCCTGTCAGGCCTTCTCGACCTGCGAATATTCCAAGTCCACCGGCGTGGCGCGGCCGAAGATCGACACCGCGACCTTGAGCCGCGCCTTCTCCTCGTCCACCTCCTCCACCAGGCCGGTGAACGAGGTGAACGGGCCGTCGGTGACGCGCACCTGCTCGCCCACCTCGAAGGTGACCGAGGGCTTCGGCCGCTCGATGCCCTCCTGCACCTGGTTCAGGATGCGCTGCGCCTCGGCCTCGGTGATCGGCATGGGCTTCGATTTGCCGCCCAGGAATCCGGTGACCTTCGGCGTGTTCTTGACCAGGTGCCAGGCGTCGTCGGTCATCTCCATCTTGCACAGCACGTAGCCGGGGAAGAACTTGCGCTCGGAGCTGACCTTGCTGCCGCGGCGCATCTCGACGACCTCCTCGGTCGGCACCAGCACCTCGGGGAAGAACTCGGCCATGCCCTTCTGCTGCGCCTGCTCCTTGATCGACTGCGCCACCTTCTTCTCGAACCCGGAATAGACGTGGATCACGTACCAGTGCGCCGCCATCACGATCACCCTCCCTGGCCGAGGACGTAGCGCACGGCCAGCGACAGAAGCTGATCGGCCAGGAAGAAGAACGCGGCCGCGAGCAGCACCATCACCAGCACCATGCCCGTGGTCACGACGGTCTCCTTGCGCGTGGGCCAGGTGACCTTGGCGGCCTCCTGCCGCACCTCGCGGGAGAACTGCAGCGGCGAAATCTTTTCCATCGTCTGTTTCGACGTCCAAGCGTCCCTAACGGTCGTTGTTTCTCGTTCCGCCGGCGGGCCGGTGGGCTGCCGGCTTGGCAGGGGCAGAGGGACTCGAACCCCCAACCCCCGGTTTTGGAGACCGGTGCTCTACCAGTTGAGCTATACCCCTTAAGCCCGCCTCGCCTGCCCGCTACTCGATGATCTTGGAGACGACGCCGGCGCCGACGGTCTTGCCGCCCTCGCGGATGGCGAAGCGCAGGCCCTCGTCCATCGCGATCGGCGTGATCAGCGAGACCTCCAGCGCCACGTTGT
>Ga0233425_10007246_pt1 | contig 15722 bp, 14 predicted proteins | sample Watercolumn_Towu_2_FD_181712 | JGI IMG/M metagenome (GOLD analysis project Ga0233425, IMG submission 181712) | Freshwater microbial communities from Lake Towuti, South Sulawesi, Indonesia - Watercolumn_Towuti2014_140_MG | ecosystem: Environmental > Aquatic > Freshwater > Lake | place...
CAGCAACTGCTCCAGTTGCGCACCCTCTTGTTCGCCAACGAGGAGAAGCTGAAAATTTTCGCCGACTTCGCGGCCCAGAGCATGATCCCCGCGATGAACCGCTGCGGCGTCAAGCCGGTCGGCGCGTTCCGCGTCTTCAAGGCCGATAATCCGAAGCTCGGGGCCGATGAACTCATCATCCGCGTCCTGCTCCAGTTCCCGGACGCCGCGAGCCTGTTGACGCTCTCGAAGCGGATGGCCGCCGATGCCACCTTTGCCGCCGCCCAGAAGGCGGTGCTCGGCACGCCGCTGAAGGATCCGGTTTATCAGCGCATCGAGACGCAGCTCATGCTCGCGTTCACGCAGTGCCCCGCCATCGAGGTGCCGACCACCGCCGCCGACCGCGTGCTCCAGTTGCGCATCTACGAAAGCCACAACTGCGAACGCGCCGCGCGCAAGGTCGAGATGTTCAACGAGGGCGGCGAGATCGCGCTCTTCCGCCGGCTCGGCATGAACCCGGTTTGCTTCGGCTCCTCCATCGCCGGCACCAAGATGCCGAACCTCCACTACATGCTCGGCTTCGAGAGCCCCGCCGCCATGGACGCCGCCTGGAAGAAATTCCGCACCGATCCCGAGTGGGCCAAGCTCAAGGACGACCCGCGCTTCAAGGACACCGTCTCGAACATCACCAACCTCGTCATGCGCCCGCTGCCCGGCTCGCAGATCTGACGAACATCGAACACCCAACACTCAACATCGAAGGATTCCGTCACTGATGATGACTTGGCGAAAACAACGCCGCACTTCGATGTTCGGTGTTCGATGTTGGATGTTCGATGTTCAAACCTCGCTGTTTTCCAAGGCTTGGAAAAAACGGCGCGTAATTTTCCAAGCCTTGGAAACTTCCGCGCTTACCTTTTCCAATGCCTGGAAAAACCGCCGGCTCGCCTTTCCAATGTTTGGGAAACCCGTCCCACGTGCCGGGGGAAAAAGTCTTTTGTGGGCGGGGCTTTCCAGCCCCGCGAAATTTGCCACAACCACAATTAAACAAAAAAATATTTTCCCGGGCGTTTCGTCCGGCGCGGCACGGCGGGGTTGGCGGTTGGGTACGCGGGGCTGGAAAGCCCCGCCCACAAAGGCGGATGCCAGCGCTGGTTTGGCGGTGTTGTTGGCCGGCGCTTGTTTTTTCGCGCGCGCGGAGACGCCGGATTTTGCGGTGCTGATGCGCGGGATGCGCGCCGAGACGCGCGCGCTCCGGCAGGCCAGTCCGGCCCCGGGGTTGCGCAACATGGTCAAGTCGTATTGCCCCGACCAACTCGCGACGTTCGAGGCGTGCGCCGGAATTTCGTGGCTCGATTGGGCAGTGGCGACGAATAGCGCGGCCGAGGCGCGGGCCGTCCAGCATCTGGCGCAGAAGTTTTTGCCGACCGCGATGGTGCAACAGCAGGAGCCGTTGCCGCAGTTCGCCGCGCTCTATGAGCAGGCGCGCGCTACGCAGGTGGGCAAGCTGCCGCGGCTCGCGTTCGTGCGCCGCCGCTCGCACGGCTTGCGCGGCACGAATGCGACGATGCACTCGCACCGCACCGACCGCGGTTCGGCGCTGATGGTGTTCGATCCGGCGCAACCCGACCAACCGCCCAAGGTGGTTTTCGAGACGCAGGATGGTTTCATCTGGGACCTGTGCCCTTCGTGGGACGGCACGAAGCTGCTGATGAGTTACAAGGAGACGAACGACCAGCCGTTCCACGTCTGGGAAATCAATGCCGACGGTACCGGGCTGCGCCAAATCACCAAGGGGCCGTTCCACGATTTCAACCCGGTCTATTATCCCGATGGCCGCATCGTCTTCAGTTCGTCGCGCGTCGAAAGCTATTCGCTGTGCCAGGACTTTCTCGCGGCGGCGCTGCACATCTGCGACGCCGATGGCGGCAACCTGCGGCGGATTGATTTCACCACGCTCTGCTCGGTGACGCCCGCCGTGCTGCCGGATGGGACGATTCTTTGCTCGCGGTGGGAATATAACGACAAGAACATCTTCTCGTGGCAGGGCCTGTGGACGATCCATCCCGACGGCCGGAACCTGAAGCTCTACTACGGCAACACGCTGACGATCCCGAACTCGCGTTACGGCGGGCGACCGGTGCCGGGCACCGACCAGGTGCTGATCACGATGGCGGGCCACCATCTGCCGCCGATCAGCGACATCGCACTCGTGGACCGCAGCAGCGGCTTGGAAAACCTCGCCGGCATCCGCAAGGTGACGTTCGAGACGCCGCTGCAGCCCACCAAGGGTCAGACATGGCGGGATAGGAACTGGGGGCCGGGCGATGTTTTCTATAACAACGCCGTCGCCGATCCGTGGCCGCTGGGCGATGATCTTTTCCTCGCCACCATCGGCAACGACGCGCGGCCGGGAGCGGGCTTCCGTATCTGCGTGTGCCGCTATGATGGGTCGCGGTTTCCCGTCTGGGCGCGCGAGGGCGAAAGTTTCTTCGCACCAGTCGCGCTCGCGCCGCGCGCGCTGCCACGCGTCGTCATCCAAGGCCAGTGTCCGACCGAAGCGGGTTCGGGTACGTTCTATGTGCAGGATGTCAATCAGGGCTTGCGCGAGCAGGGCGTGCCGCCCGGCGCGGTGAAGGCGTTGCGCGTACTGCGGCAGACGCCCAAGAAGTGGAATACCGAGGGGCCGCGCTTCCACGATCATTATCCGCTCATCGGGTATGGCAGCTACTATGTGAAGGAGATCCTCGGCGAGGTCCCGGTGGACGAAAATGGCTCCGCGTATTTCACGGCGCCGGCGAATTGCGAACTTTACTTCATCGCACTCGATGAGCATGGCAAGGAAATCCAGCGCATGGGTTCGGTGACGCAGATCACGACCGGCGAAAAGGTCTCGTGCGTCGGCTGCCACGAGGACCGGCTCAAGGCACCGCCGGTGACCACAAAGAGCGCGGCGCGGCTCGCGCGCGCTCCGGACGTCATCGCGCCGCCGCCGTGGGGCGCAGGTCCGGTGGACTACGTGAAGCAGGTGCAGCCGGTCTGGGACCGCCATTGCGTGTCCTGTCACTCCGGCCGCACGCCGAAGGCCGACCTCGATCTCTCCGGCGACAAGACGCGCTTCTTCAACATGTCCTATGACCACCTGATGGCTCGCAGCATGGTGGACTATTACTTCATCAATCCCGGCCCGACGGGCGTATTTCCCGCGATGGGTAGCGGTTCGTGGACCAGCCGGCTGACGACGCTGATCGAAACGAATCACCACGCGGTGAAACTCGACGGCGCCGAACGCCGCCGTGTATTCGCGTGGATTGATGCCAACGCGCCCTATTACGCCACGTGGGACATGAGCCGCCCGCATACGCAGGGCGGGCGCGATCCGTGGCACTTCGTCCCCGGCAACCAGCGCGTGCCACCGCAGCCGGAACCGTGGTTCGCGGACTTCACGGCCACCTTCAAAGCGCAATGCTCATCGTGTCACGGCGCTTTTCTGGAGGGCACGCGTCGTGCGCGTCACGGACTTTATCCACACAACCGCTGGCTGAACCTGACGCGGCCGGAGTTCAGCCGTGTCCTGAACGCGCATCTCGCGCGCGAGGCCGGCGGTCTCGGCCTCGCCACGCCCGACGAAGGCCGCCAGCCGCCGCTGTTCCGCGACACCAACGACCCAGTCTATCAAGCCCTGCTCCGCGCGCTCGAAAAAGGCAAAGCCGCCCTCGACGCGCGCCCGCGCATGGATATGCCCGGCGGCGTCGCGATTCCGCAGGAGCGGGACTTTGGGAAAGTGTTTTGAGCCTCTGCTATGCGGCGAATCTGGTGACGCTCCGTTGTAAACCCGAGACTTGCGGCGCACCACGTCGCGCGATAGATTCCCCGCGGAAAGGCGCGCTATGTCTGATCAAGAAATCCAGAATTTGGAGAGCCAGTTTCCCGCAGCCTCGGGCGCAGCTTTTGCCGCCGCGCGAGCACAGGCGCTGGCCGCAGGACAGAGTGTCCTGCAAACCCAAGATGGTGTCATTCTGGAAGTCTTTCCCGATGGCCGGCGTGTGTCCATCAAGGCCATTGAACAACCCACTCCGGTAACGGCCGGCAGTATCATCACCATCCGGTGAGCGCGCCTACCCCACGCATGCGCATGTTTGCCGGACCGAATGGCTCGGGGAAGAGCACGCTCAAAGCCGTCCTGCCCGTCGAGTTGCTCGGCGTCTTTCTCAACCCGGACGAACTGGAACAGGACATCCGTCGGCACGGCGGTCTTGATCTGACGGCATTTGGCGTCAGCGCGACAGCAGATGAGGTGCGGTCTTTTTTCGCCGCCTCGGAGTTGCTGCGCGACGCGGGCCTGACAGAGGCGTCCCGGCAGCTGGGCTGTACAGTCCGGTGGCTGGATTTTGGCCGCGTCACCATCAATGCCTATTTTGCCTCTGTCGCCGTGGATTTTCTCCGCCAAAAATTACAGGCGCAAAAAGTCTCCTTCACCCTGGAGACGGTGATGTCGCATCCGAGCAAGGTGGCCATGCTGGCACAGGCGCAGGCGGCGGGCTACCGGACGTATTTATACTTTGTGGCCACGGACGATCCTGCCATCAACATTTCGCGTGTCCGCAACCGGGTCCGGTTGGGCGGCCACGCCGTGCCCGAAGACCGGATTGAAAAACGCTATCACCGGTCACTGGCTTTGTTGCTGGACGCGATCCGGCACACGAACCGCGCCTATATTTTCGACAATTCCGGTGACAACGCCGACTGCCAGCACACGTGGCTGGCGGAAATCACCGATGGGAAAACCTTGGAATTGAAAACGGACCGCATCCCAGCGTGGTTCAAACGCGCGGTGCTGGACCAGGCGGCCTATGGATAGAAACACGTGCGTGGCCTGTGGCACCGCGCGACTTCGGACGAGTTTTCTAAACACACAAGGGGCGAAACAATGTACATGAAATTGTGGGCAGGGATGTTGGTTGTGTCCGTTGCACTGGCGCTGACGGCGCAGGCGGAAGCATCGCGCGCCTTGGTGGCGGGCACGGGCACCTCGACGTTGGCCGATGCGAAGGCGGCGGGCGTGGAAGCGGCCAAGCTGGCGCAGGCCGCGCTGGACGGCGAGCCCGCGAAGCTGGTCGTGGTCTTCGCGGCACGCAAGCAGTTGACGCCGGAACTCGTCAGCGGCGTGGCGGTAGTTTTCGAGAAAACGCTGATCTCCGGCTGCGAAGGTTATGCGCCGCTCACGGCGGCCGGCAACTTCGCGGACCAAGGCCACGAGATCAAAAGCGGCGTCAGCGTGCTGGCGCTCGGCGGCCAGGCGGAGGTGAAGCTGGTCGCCGATGTTGTCCGCAAGGAGGACGGCAAAGATGGTTTCACGATGTGCGGTCAGCGTATCGGCGAGCAACTGAAGGCGGCGGTGGCCGCGGCGTCCGGCAGCAAACTGATCTTCACCTTCGGCAACCAGCACGTGGGCTCCAACCAGCCGTTCGTGGATGGCCTGCTCAAGGCGCTGGGCAGCAACGTGCCCGTGGTCGGCGCGGCGGCGGGTGGCGGCGGCGCCAGGGAAATCGTCAGGGGCGAGTTGGTGACCGGCGCGAACGTGGCGGTGCTGATCAGCGGCAACTTCAAACTGGGCCTCGGCCTGTGCGGCGGCAATGGCGATCTCGTGGCGAAGGCCGAAGAGTCGTTGGCGAAGTCTGTCAAGGCGCAACCCGGCAAGCCGGCGCTGGTGCTCGTTTTTGATTGCGGCGGGCGGCGCGGCGAAATGTTCAAGCAGAAGAAGCTCGCCGACGAGTGCGCCAAGATCGTGTCCATCACGCAGTCAGCCCCGCTGTTCGGCTTTTATGGCGGCGGCGAGATCGGCACAGCCTCCGTGAGCGAGCCGGCCAAAGGCGTCGGCTTTTCCGTGGCGAGCGCGGCGTTGTTTGCGGAGTAATTTCAATAGGGAGATCACCATGCAGAACTTCAGCTACAAAAATCCGACGGAGATTCTCTTCGGCAAGGGGATGATCGCGGAACTGGCGACGCGCGTGCCGGCCAGGACGCCGGTGCTGCTGCTCTACGGCGGCGGCTCGATCAAGCGCAACGGCGTCTATGACCAGGTCAAGACCGCCCTCAAGCAACACCGCCTCATCGAGTTCGGCGGCATCGAGGCGAACCCGCTGTTCGAGACCTGCCTCAAGGCGGTCGCGCTGGTGAAGAAAGAAAAGATCAAGTTCATCCTCGCGGTCGGGGGCGGCTCGGTGCTCGATGCAGCGAAGTTCATCGCCGCGGCAGCGGTGTTCAAGGGCCGCGACTCGTGGGAAATTCTGCGCACACACGGCGGCTGCGTCACTGCCGCGCTGCCGGTGGGCACGGTGCTGACGCTGCCGGCGACCGGCTCGGAGGCCAACGGCAACTCCGTCATCTCGCGCGCCGCGACGCAGGAGAAGCTGCACTTCACCTCGGCGCTCGCGTTCCCGGTGTTCTCGGTACTCGACCCGGTAACGACCTTCTCGCTGCCAAAAAAGTTCGTCCGCAACGGCATCGTGGATGCCTTCGTCCACACGATGGAGCAATACATGACCTTCCCGGCCGCCGCGCCGCTGCAGGACCGGCTCTCGGAGTCGGTGTTGCAGACGCTGATCGAGGTTGCGCCGGTGACGCTCGCCAAGCCGCGCGACTACGAATCGCGCGCGAGTTTCATGTGGAGCGCGACGCTCGCGCTGAATACGCTGATCGGTTGCGGCGTCCCGCAGGATTGGGCCACGCACATGATCGGCCACGAACTGACGGCATTCTACGGCCTCGATCACGCCGAGACGCTCGCGGTCGTGATGCCCGGCGTCTGGCGGTACAAGCTGGAGGCCAAGCGCGCGAAGCTGGAGCAGTATGGCCGGCGCGTCTGGAAGGTGAAGAGTGCGCAGGCGGCCATCGCGAAGACGGAGAAATTCTTCCACGACATCGGCATGCCAACGCGTCTAGCCGATTACGGTATCGCCGCCAAGGAAGCGGCGGCGAAAGTTGCCGCGCGCTTCGCCGAACGTGGCGACGCCTTCGGCGAGCACGGCGACGTCAACGCCGCGGCGGCCGCCGCCATCCTGCGCAGCCGCGCGTGATTTCAGCCTTCGGCATCGGGGCCTGTATTTGGAAATGACTATGTGCATATGTGTGCATATCGGCATCTTGCTTCGCCCGCTGAAAATCAGGGAGCGGGGCGGCACCGGATTTCGCGCACGGCGGTGCACGGGCAGTTCGGGTTGTCGCCCCAATTTTGCGCTTCGTTTTGGCGGCGCGGTGCATAGAATCGCCGCACACGCGAAGGGAACGCATGAAGATTCTCGTCATTGGCAGCGGGGGACGCGAGCACGCGCTGGCGTGGAAGCTCAAGCAGGATAGTCGCAATCCGGAGATCTTTGTTGCGCCGGGCAACGGGGGCACTTCCCTGTTCTGCAATAACCTTGCGATCACGGCGGAGGATCTTGCCAGCCTGCTGGCTTGGGCCAAAGAAAACAAACCGGACCTGACGGTGGTCGGGCCAGAAGCCCCGCTCTGCGCGGGTATTACCGACCTGTTTCAGGCTGCGGGCTTGCGCGTCTTCGGCCCGTGCCAGGCGGGCGCGCGGCTCGAAGGCAGCAAGCAATTCTCCAAGGAAGTGATGGAGGCCGCCGGCGTGCCGACCGCGAAGGCGGCGACGTTCACCGAGGCCGCCGCGGCCAAAGAGTATGTGCGTAAACAGGGCGCACCGATCGTCGTCAAGGCCGATGGCCTGGCGGCGGGCAAGGGTGTGACGGTGGCCATGACCATCGCCGACGCCGAGGCCGCGATTGACGAGGCGCTCGTGTCGCGTGCGTTCGGCGACGCCGGCAACACGGTGCTGGTCGAGGAATTTCTCGACGGCGAGGAGGCCTCGATCCTCGCGTTGCTCGATGGCGAACACGTCGTGCTGCTGGCCTCTTCGCAGGACCACAAGCGCGTTGGCGATGGCGATACCGGCCCGAATACCGGCGGCATGGGCGCCTATTCGCCTGCGCCCGTCGTCACAGACGATCTGCTGCCGTTCATCCGCGAGGAAGTTTTCGGGCGGATGCTGCGCGAACTGAAGCGGCGCGGCATCACCTACAAGGGCCTGCTCTACGCCGGCTTGATGATGACGAAGGCCGGGCCGAAAGTTTTGGAATTCAACTGCCGCTTCGGCGACCCCGAGACACAGGCCGTGCTGATGCGCTGGGAAGGCGACATGATTCCCGCGCTCGAGGCGTGCATTGATGGCACGCTGACCGAAACCCTCGTGCGCTGGCGCCCGGAGCCGAGCGTCTGCGTCGTCATCGCGGCCGGCGGCTATCCCGGCGACTATGTGAAGAACGAGCCGATGTTCGGCATCGGCGTCGCCAACGAGGTGCCGGGGGTGGTGGTTTTTCATGCCGGCACCAAGCAGCATCTGGGCGGATTTTTCACCACCGGCGGGCGGGTCCTGGGCGTCACCGCCATCGGGGCCGACCTCGCCACCGCGGTCAAGCAAGCCTATATTGCCGCCCGTAAAATCGAGTTCAGAGGCTTGCAATATCGGACGGACATCGCCTGGCGCGCGCTACAGCGCGGGCGGAAGTGACGCGGGAAACGGGGTGAGGTGTGAATGATAAGTGTGATCCGATGTTAATGTTGCTTCAGGAATTTAGTGCGGTGGTGCGCGTCATGCGCCAGCAGCGCATTCGCTATGCTGTCGTTGGCGGTCTGGCCGTCGCCGTGTACGGCTTGGTGCGCGCCACAAAAGATTTGGATTTTCTGGTATTCCCAAAAGATTTTGACCGTCTGGCTCCGGCGCTGAAGCAGCATGGGTATCACGAAGCGCGACATGATTTGTTTTTCGCCGACACCGGTTTGCGCCTGAAAAGATTTTGGAAAGTGCTGCCCGGTGCGGAGGACGTAACGCTTGTGGATGTGTTGTTGGCCGAGACGACCATGCATCAGCGCATGTTGAAAAATGCCCTGCTGAAAAAATGGGGGCGCGGATATTTACGCGTCGCCCGCCCCGCGGATCTGATCAAGATGAAGCAGGCGCGCGGCTCGCTGACCGATCAATCGGACATCAAGGCGCTCAAACATGTCATCCGAAAATAGAATATCTTCGCCTGAATCGGCCATCAACCAGGTCGGCAACATCAATGCGTTGGTTTGGGAACTGAATCGGATGGGCTATCGCGCCGGACTGCATCGCACGCATCCGGCGGCGGACTGGCTGGCGGAGTGCGGGGTGCAGCTTTCCGAGGTTTGGAAAACCAAGCCGGCGGTTTTTCCAAGGCTTGGGAAAAAGCGCCCCTCTGTTTCCAAGGCTTGGAAAAGTTCAAAATCAACAGGAGGAATGCATGACTAGAACAGTAGTCTCGCGGCGGGAGTTCCTGCAACGAATGGCGGTGGCGGGCGCGGGCGTGGCGCTGTTGCGCGGTGCGCCGGCGGCCGATGACTTCAAGCCGCTGATCGGCGTCTGCAAAGGCAACAAGGATGCGGCGACGATGAAGGCCGCCGGCTATGAGTTCATCGAGGGCAACGTCGGCGGCTTGTTCGTGCCGGATAAATCGGAGGCCGACTTCGAGAAGAACCTCGCCGAGCTCAAGGGTCTCGCGATTCCCGTATTGGCAGTCAACGGTTTCCTCCCCGGCAGCATGAAGATCGTCGGACCGGACGCCAAGCAAGACGAGGCCGCGAAGTACGCCGAGAACGCGTTGCGCCGCGCCGGCATCGCGAACATCAAGACGATTGTCTTCGGCAGCGGGGGCGCGCGCCGGATTCCCGAGGGCTTCGACGCCGCGAAGGCGCGCGAACAGTTTATCGCCTTCGCCAAGCGCATCGCCCCGGCGGCGGAAAAAGCGGGCGTCACACTCGCACTCGAACCGCTGAACCGCAAGGAGACCAACTTCATCAACTCCGTCACCGAGGGCGCGACGATTGTGGACGCCGTGGCGCATCCGGCATTCAAGCTGCATGCCGACGTCTACCACATGCTGCAGGAAGACGAGCAGCCCGACGCGATCACCAAGGCCGGCGCGCGCATCGTCCACGTCCACGTGGCCCAGAAGGGCACGCGCATCGCGCCGATGCCCGGCGGCACGGATTTCCGTCCCTATTTCAAAGCGCTCAAGGGCATCGGCTATCGCGGCAAGCTCTCGCTCGAATGCGGCTGGAAGAAAGGTGAGACCGATCCGGCGAAGGCCTGCGCCTTCATCCGCGAGCAGTGGGCCGGCGCGTGAGACCGATGTAGGCCGGCTCTCCGCCTCCGGCAGACGAGTCCGAGCCGGCGTTGAGGTTGTGGTGTGCCGGGTCGCCGCCTTCGCCAAGGCTACGGCGGCCAAGGGAGACCCGGCCTACAAATTTTCATTTTATTGTTCGGGTTGGCCGCATTCTGACGAATGCGGCTACAAGCCAGCCAACTTCAACATTCGAAATTCTTCGGTTCCTCTGCCGCCGTGATTTCTGCCTGCGCACGGCAGAGCAGCATGTTATCTTCCGCGCATGAAAAATTTCTCTCTCTCCAACGAAGTCGCCGTCATCACCGGCGGCGGGACGGGCTTGGGGCTGGCGATGGCGCAGGCGTTCGTCGAGGCCGGCGCGCGCGTCGTGCTCGTGGGCCGGCGCGAGGAACCGCTCAAGGCGGCGTGCGCGGAACTGGGCGCGGCGGCGACTTTCCGCGCGCATGATGTTGCCGACTTCGCCAAGGCGCCCGCGCTGCTGGCCGAGATCGAAAAGAACGTCGGGCCGATTTCCATCCTCATTAACAACGCCGGCGTCCACTTGAAGAAGCCGGTGGCGGACGTCACGGAAAACGAGATCGGCTACCAGATGGACATCCACGTCCTCGGCGCGCACGCCTTGAGCCGCGCGGCCTACGCGCTGATGAAACCGCGTGGTCAGGGTAGCATCATCTTCATCGCCTCGATGGCCTCGCTGTTCGGCATCCCGCTGGTCGGCGCCTACGCGGCGGCCAAGTCCGCGCTGCTCGGCCTGATGCGCACGATGGCGGTGGAGTGGGCGCCGCAGGGCGTGCGCGTCAACGCCATCGCGCCCGGCTGGATTGAGACCGACATCACGCGCGGCGCGGTTTTGAGCGACCAGGCGCGCCTCGCGCGGATCATCCAGCGCACGCCAATGGGTCGGATGGGCCAGCCGGAAGATGTCGCCGGCGCGGCGGTCTTCCTCGCCTCGCCCGCGGCGAAATTCATCACCGGCGTCGTGCTGCCCGTGGATGGCGGCGTGAGCATGGGGTTCTGAAGAAGGGACGAGGGTCGGGTGACGAGTGGCGAGGGCAGAAGAACATCGAAGGCCGCCGCCGCGCTGGTTTCCAAGGATTGGAAAAGGAAACGCCGGTTTTTCCAAGCATTGGAAAATCTCGCGGAAAATTTTCCAAGCCTTGGAAAGTTTCGCGTGATTTTTTCCGAGGTTTGGAAAAATGAACAGCGAGGTCGGGAAGACGGGAAGTATCCAACTTCGCGCCTTCCCGTCTTCCCTGTTCATCTTTTCCGGGCCTTGGGAAAGGACAGTCAGGTTAGCAGTTGTGGGCGGGGCTTCCAGCCCCGCGGTTGAGTTCGATGGTGGGTTCGCGGGGCTTGAAGCCCCGCTCACAAAAAAGATTGGAAGCGTTTAGCGGAGAGGGACTGAAACATGAAATTGGGTTTCGGACTATACCGGCACATGCTCAACGCCGACTACTACCGCTTCGCGCGGCAGTGCGGCTGCACACACGTCGTCGTGCATCTGGTGGACTACTTCAAGCGCGGGCAGGACAACCGGCCGGTGGACCAGCCGCTCGGTGGGTTGGGTGGCTGGGGCGTCGCGGGCGATCCGCACAAGCTCTGGAGCGTTGAGGAACTCGCCGCGCTCAAGGCGGAGATCAATGCGGCCGGGCTGGAGTTGGAAGCGATTGAAAACTTCGACCCGGCGCATTGGCACGATGTACTGCTCGATGGCCCGCAGAAGCAGCGGCATCTGGAAAACTGCAAGACGATCATCCGTAACATTGGCCGCGCGGGCATCCCGATCATGGCCTACAACTTTTCCATCGCCGGCGTCGCGGGCCGCATCAAGGGGCCGTGGGGCCGCGGCGGCGCGGAGGTCGTCGGCATCGAGGGCGCGGTGAACGATCCGCTGCCGCAGGGCATGGCGTGGAACATGGTCGTGGACGAAAACGCGCGTGGCGGCGTTGTGCCCTCGGCGACTCCGGAGCAGCTCTGGCAACGGCTGAAGGATTTTCTCGACGCGGTGGTGCCGGTGGCGGAGGAGGCGGGCGTCACGCTCGCCGCGCATCCCGATGATCCGCCGACGCCGACCATGCGCGGCCAGCCGCGGCTCGTCTATCAACCGCGCCTCTACCAGAAGTTGCTCGACCTCAAGCCCAGCCCGCGCAACCAGCTTGAGTTTTGCGTCGGCACGCTCGCGGAGATGAGCGAGGGCGGCGTCATGGAGGCGGTGGCGCAGTACAGCAAGCAGCGGCGCGTCGCCTACGTCCACCTGCGCAACGTACGCGGCCGCGTGCCGAGTTACCGCGAGACGTTCATTGATGAAGGCGACTTGGATGTGCTGCGCGTCCTGCGCATCCTGAAGGAGAACAATTTCAACGGCGTGGTTATCCCCGACCACGCGCCGCAGATGACCTGCGATGCGCCGTGGCACGCGGGCATGGCCTTCGCGCTTGGCTATCTGCGCGCGGCCTTGCAGGCCGTCGGCGCCGCGAAATGAGGTAGGGGCGCAGTCTTGCTGCGCCCAATGAGCGCCGGAAGCGAACGGATGTGCGCAGCAAGACTGCGCCCCTACAGAACTGGACTGATGAAGAGGCGACTATGCAGACCAACTATTCGCGGCGGGATTTTTTGGTGGCGGCGGGCGCGGCGACGATCGGCGCGGTGGCGAGGCGGGCGGCTGGCGTCGAGAAGCCGGTGGAGTTCACGGCGAACGTGCCGGTGCGCGCGATCACGCGCGGGCCAAAGTTCCATTGGTTCGGCTACTACGACAAGTTCGAGTTCGATCCCGCCGGCCGCCGCGTGCTGGCGATGGAGGTGGACTTCGAGAGCCGTTCGCCGCGCGCCGATGACGTGATCCGCGTGGGCATGGTGGATTTGCAGGATGGCGACAAATGGATCGAGTTGGGCATCTCGCGCGCGTGGAACTGGCAGCAGGGCTGTATGCTCCAGTGGCTGCCGGGCTCGCCGAGCACGGTGATCTGGAACGACCGGCAGGACGACCGCTTCGTCTGCCATCTGCTCGACGTGGATACCGGCAAGCAGCGCACACTGCCGGCGCCGGTCTATGCGATCAGCCCGGACGGCAAGTGGGCGGTCGCGCCGGATTTCCGCCGGCTCAACGACTGCCGCCCCGGCTACGGCTATGCCGGTCTGCCCGACCCGAACGCGAACGTGCTCGCGCCGGAAGACGCGGGCATCTGGAAGATGGATCTGGAGACGGGCAAACAGTCGCTGCTGCTCTCGTTCGCCGCCGTCGCCAAGTTCCCGCAGCCCGGCGGCTACTCGAAGAACGCGAAGCACTGGTTCAATCATCTACTCGTCTCGCCCGATGGCACCCGCTTCGAGTTTCTCCATCGCTGGCGCGGCGAGGCCGAGGGCAAGAGCTGGAAGACGCGCCAGTTCACGGTGGGCGCCGACGGCAAGGGATTGTTCCTGCTCAACGCGAGCGGACTTGTCTCGCACTTTGTCTGGCGCGATCCCACCCACATCCTCGCCTACGCCGGCTGGAACAATACCAAGGAGTGGCGCTGCCAGTTGTTCGAGGATCATACCGGCAAGGCCGCGCTGGTCGAGGGCATGTTGCCGGTGGATGGCCACTGCACCTACCTTCCCGGCAACGAGTGGATTTTGTGCGACACCTACGCCGGCGGCAAGAACCGCAACCAGAATCCCTACCTGCTGCACATCGCGACGAAAAAAATCGTTGAGCTGGGCCACTTCCGCTCGCCGCCGGAATACACCGGCGAGTGGCGCTGCGACACGCATCCGCGCTGCAGCCGCGACGGCAAGTTCGTCGCGATTGATTCGCCGCATCACGGCGGGCGGCAGGTCTACCTGCTCGACCTGCGCGGCGTGGTGTGAGCCGGGCGATATGCGGAATGCAGAGTGGTGACCGCCGCAAATCACGCTCGACATCCGGCGACCGGCGGCATAAAGAAGCGTGCAACGCGGAGAACCAGCATGGAAACAGCAACACCGCCGCCCATCCGACTGCCGGTGATCACCTGGTACAAGGTCTATTGCGCCTTCATGGCGCTGCTCTATCTCTTCGTCGTCGTGATGGGGCTGGTCTTTCTGGTGCTGGGCCTGACGCACACGCGGGTCGGGAAGTCGGACTTCGAGATGGTGTTGCTGGGAGTCCTCTACGGCGGGCTGGGTTTTGTGTTCCTGATTCCCTATGTCGTCGCGCTCTTCCTGCGGCCGCGCCCGTGGGTCTGGATTTTTGGGATGGTGCTGATCTGCATCGGCATGAACAGTTGCTGTCTGCTGCCGGCCTGCATCCCGCTGCTCATCTTCTGGATCAAACCGGAGACCAAGGCTTACTTCGGCCGGAAGTAGTCAGCCAACGTTTGACTCAAACCGCAACGGTGTGTCCCGCAACTGGAGGGCGGCGCGTTGCGCCGCCGGCATCGCGCTCGACATCCGGCGGCCAGTTGCGTAAAGAAGCCGTGCCATTGGGAGCCACAGCATGGAAACGCCCATCAGACCTCCGGTGATTTTCTGGTACAAGGTCTATTGCGCCTTCATGACCGTGCTTTATTTGCTGGCGGTCGTGATGTGTGTGCTGTGTTTCGTCACCTTCGTGAGCGACGCAGAAGTGAGGGAATCGGGGGTTGAGTATATCGTGGCAAGTGTGCTCTTGATTGCGGTGAATTTGGCGTTCCTGCTCCCCAATCTCGTTGCACTTTTCCTGCGCCCGCGGCCATGGGTGTGGATCTATGGATTGGTGATCATCTGCCTGGGTATGCACAGTTGCTGCTGGCTGCCCGCATGTGTGGCGTTGTTGATCTTCTGGTTCAAGCCGGAGACGAAAGCCTATTTCGGGTGGAAGTGAGACCAACTTTCTTTTGCACTATAGCGGCGGCCTTCCGGTTTCGTCAGACTTCGCCGGGACAAGATGGTCGCCGCCGACGAGCACAAGAAGCCGCCTTGCGGCGGCGCTACCAACGACACAGACTCGAGCCAGCCCGTTTGTAACGCGCCCGCCAAGGCGCCCTTTCCTCCATCAAGAGGTCTCGGAAAATGGGAACAGCGACGCGAAGCCAGCCGGTTCCGCAAGGGTGGGTGCGCAGGCTCTACTTCGGTGATTGCTCCAGCGCGGCCACTTTGCGCCAAAGGCGGTCGGGCGGTTCCCAGCCGCTGCCGAGGTCGGCGGGCTTGGGGTAGCGCTCCAGCGCGGCACGATAGGCGGCGAGCGCGTCGGTGTTCTTTCCCTGTGCCTCCAACGCCTGGCCGCGACACCAGTATCCCTCGTGCCGGTTGGGCTCGGCGGCGATCCAGCGGTCGGCGACGGCGAGCGCACTGGCGGCATCACCGACCGCGAGCGTGGCGGCGATGCCGTTGAGCTTGGCCTCGCGCTCATCCGCCGGTGGCGGCGGCACGGTCAGCGGCGCTGAAGTCACGCTGACATCGCCCAGCTTCACGGTCGCTGTCACAATCGCACCGGGCGGCGGCGCGGACGCGGCTTCGACAACGCAGCTCAACTGATGAAAGTGGCCGGACTGGATTTGCAGACTGGTGGCCTTCGGCGCGGCGATGATTTTCCAGCCG
>Ga0233425_10007247_pt1 | contig 15721 bp, 13 predicted proteins | sample Watercolumn_Towu_2_FD_181712 | JGI IMG/M metagenome (GOLD analysis project Ga0233425, IMG submission 181712) | Freshwater microbial communities from Lake Towuti, South Sulawesi, Indonesia - Watercolumn_Towuti2014_140_MG | ecosystem: Environmental > Aquatic > Freshwater > Lake | place...
GCGAGGTGGCCGCCCCCCTGCACCTCCGCAGGCCGGAACAGGTCCACCACCAGCACGAAGAGCCCGGTGCACGCAGCCAGGAGCACGGGCGACAGTTGCAGCATGTCAGTCATTGCCCGCCCCCTTCCCCTTGTACGGCCCCAGCTCCCACTGGATGTTGTTCAGGTCCACCGCACCTCCCACCGCGTCCCGGATGCGCTCCTGGATGAGCCCCTTCATCGCGTCGTCGTTGCGCTTCGCCGTGGCCTCGTTGCGCGTCCGCATCACCCGGGCCTGGTAGGTCCGGACGTACTCGTCCACCGTGGCCTGGGTCTTGTCCAGCACCAGGGACGGAGCAACCCCGATGAGCACGATGAGCGCCAGCACCGGCAGCGCCACCAGCTTCTCCCGCAGCGTCAGATCCGCCAGCCGCGAGTTCTCCTCGTGCGTTACCGGCCCGAACATCGTCTGCCGGAACATGGTCAGCATGTACACCGCACCCAGCACGATGCCCGTCGCAGCCAGGATGCCGGCCAGCAGCACGAAGTTCCGCCACGACACGATGCTGCCCGCCTGCACCACCGAGCCCACCCCTTCCCGGAATATGCCCGCAAGGATGAGGAACTCGCCCACGAACCCGTTGGTGCCCGGCAAGCCGATGGAGCTGAGCACCACGATGAAGAACACCGCGGTGAAGAACGGCACGACGCGGGCAATCCCGCCGTAATCCGATATCTCCCGCGTGTGCTTGCGCTCGTACAGGAAGCCGACGCAGAGGAAGAGCGCTCCCGTCGACAGCCCGTGGTTCACCATCTGCAGCACGCTGCCCGCGATGCCGTCCGGCGTGAGCACGAACATGCCCAGCACGACAAACCCCAGGTGCGCCACGCTGGAATACGCCACCAGCTTCTTGATGTCCGTCTGCGCGTAAGCCACCAGCGAGCCGTAGATGATGCCGATGACCGCAAGGCAGATCACCGGAGCCGACGCCAGAGCGGCCGCCTCGGGGAAGAACGGGATGGCAAACCGCAGCAGGCCGTACGTCCCCATCTTCAGCAGGACGCCGGCCAGGATCACGCTGCCCGGCGTCGGCGCTTCCACGTGCGCGTCCGGAAGCCACGTGTGGAACGGGAACAGCGGCACCTTGATGCCGAACGCCAGCCCGAAAGCAAGGAACAGCAGGACCTGCTCCGTGACGGACAGCGTCCCGGCACCGCCCTGCGACGAGAGCATCTTGAGCAGCTCCACGTAGTCGAACGTCGTCGCACCGCTGCGGCTGTACATGTACAGGATGCCCACCAGCATCAGCACGCTGCCCACCATGGTGAACAGCACGAACTTCACCGTGGCGTAGATGCGGCGCTTGCCTCCCCACACGCCGATGATGACGTACATCGGAAGCAGCATCAGCTCCCAGAACACGTAGAAGAGGAACATGTCGAGCGCAACCAGCGTCCCCAGCATCGCGGTCTCGAGGATGAGCATCGCAACGCAGAACTCCTTGGCCTTGTCCTCGATGGCACGCCACGCACCCAGCAGCGCGATGGGAGACAGGAACGTCGTGAGCAGCACCAGCAGAATGCTGATCCCGTCTACTCCCACCTTGTAGTGGATCGCAGACCCGATCCACGCGTGATCCTCGAGGAACTGGAACTGCGCGGACGTCCCGTCGAAGCGCAGGAACAGGTACAGCGAGGCCACGAAGGTAAGCCCCATGAAGAAGAGGCTGACCCCCTTGTCCGTCCCGGGCGTCCTCCTCGGAAGCAACGCCAGGACCGGGATGGCCGCAAGCGGCAGCAGCGTGATGAGGGAAAGAAGCGGCATGGTCAACGCACCCCCGTACCGGCCTAGAGGAAAAGCCAAAGGCACACGACCCCTGCTACGATGGCCAGCAGGCCGGTCTGCACCCGTCCGTCGTGGAACAGCCGGGGAACGACCCCCAGCGCCTTGACCGCAAACGCGGAGCCGTTGACCCCCAGCAGGTCAATCAGAACCACGTCGACCACCCGGTGGCAGAAGCGCGACAACGCCCCCAGCGGCCGCACCACCACCAGCCCGTACAGCTCGTCCACAAAGTACTTGTTGGCCACCAGCGTGTGTACCGGCCGCACCGCGGCCGCCAGCCGTTCGGCCCGACCCGGACCGCTGCGGTACAGTGCGTAGCTGGCCGCAAGCCCGAGCACCGCGACCACGACCGACCCTCCGATGAGCCCGTAGTGAACCGCGTGGCCGGCCTCCCGCATCGGCGACGAGAATGCACCGACCACCGGCGCAAGGTAGTGGTGGAACCAGTTCCCCTCGCCCGGAAGCCCGAGGACCCCGGCCACGGTCGCCAGCGCGGCCAGCACCACAAGCGGAAGCGTCATGGACGCGGGCGACTCGTGCGCATGCCCGAATGCGTGCGCATCCCGGGGCGTCCCGTTGAACGTGAGCCAGTACAGCCGCATCATGTAGAACGCAGTCAGGAACGCTGCCGCAAGCCCCATCCCGAAGTACAGGAGATACAGCCCGCCGTACGCATTCGTCGTCAGGAACGCGGACGTCAGGATCTCGTCCTTGGAGAAGAATCCGGACAGCGGCGGCACGCCGGAGATGGCCAGTGTAGAGATGAGGAACGTCGCATGCGTCCACGGCATCTTGGCCCGCAAGCCCCCCATGCGCAGGATGTCCTGCTGGCCGTGCATCGCGTGGATCACGCTGCCCGCGCCGAGGAACAGGCAGGCCTTGAAGAACGCATGCGTCGTCAGGTGGAAGATGCCCGCGGCCAGAGCCCCGCTCCCGACCGCAAGGAACATGTAGCCGAGCTGGCTGACCGTGGAGTACGCCAGCACCTTCTTGATGTCGGTCTGGGCAAGCCCGATGGTCGCCGCGAACAGCGCGGTCAGCGCACCGACGCCCGCGACCACGGCCTGGGCAACGGGCGCGTGAACGAACAGGAAGCCGAGCCGTGCCACCATGTACACACCCGCGGTCACCATGGTCGCTGCGTGGATGAGCGCGCTGACCGGAGTCGGGCCCGCCATCGCATCCGGAAGCCAGACGTACAAGGGGATCTGCGCGGACTTGCCGCACGCACCGACGAACAGCAGCAGGCAGATGAGCGTCATGTTGCCGGTGTTGAGAACCGACGGAGCGTTGGACAGCGACCAGCGCTCCAGCACCGGGAAGTCCAGGCTTCCCTGGTTGTACATGAGCAGGATCAGCATGCCCAGCAGGAAGCCGAAGTCGCCGATGCGGTTGACGATGAACGCCTTCTTGCCCGCCACCGCCTTGGCCATGTCGTCGAACCAGAAGCCGATGAGCAGGTAGGACGACAGACCCACGCCTTCCCAACCCACGAACAGCACCAGCAGGTTCCTCCCCAGCACCAGCAGCAGCATGAAGAAGACGAACATGTTGAGGTGCGAGAAGTACCGCGTCATGCTCCTGTCGCCGCTCATGTACCCGACGCTGTAGAGGTGAATGAGGCTGCTTACCCCCGTCACCACCAGCGTCATCACCGCACTCAGCCGGTCGAACAGGAACGCAATGTCGATCTTCAGGAAGCCGTTGTTGAGAAATGGATAGAGCGTGTACGTATACGCAGTGGCGGGATCGGGCTCCATGAGCAGGAACGCGAATGCGTAGACCGCAAGAGCGAAAGCACCCGACACGGCCAGAGTCGCAAGCACCCCGGCAGTCCTGCCCGACAGCCGCTTGCCCGCAAGCCCGGTCAGCAGAAACCCGACCAGCGGCAACGCGGGGATGAGCGGCAGGACGAGGAAATCCTTGAATGGCATGGGTACCCCTTAGCCTTTCAGCGTGGTCATGCGATCCACGTCCAGAGTCTTGAAGTGCCGGAACAGCGCGATCACGATGGCCAGCCCGACTGCGGCCTCGGCCGCTGCCAGCGCCATGACGAAGAACGACATCACCTGCCCGGCCTCGTCCCCGCGAAAGCGCGAGTACGCGACCAGCGCCAGGTTGCACGCGTTCAGCATCAGCTCCACGGACATCAGCAGGATGACCGCATTGCGCCGGATGAGCACCCCCAGCAGCCCGACGGAGAAGAGCAGGAACGACAGGAGGATGTAGTGGTAGAGACCCGCGGTCATGGCTGCTGTCCCTCCCGTGAGAAGCGCTGCCGGGCTATCACGATGGCAGCCACCACCGCGACCAGCAGCAGAACCGACGTCAGCTCGAAGGGGAGCAGGAACTGCTTGAACAGGAGCTGTCCTACCGTGCTCACCGAGCCGAAATCAGGCCCGAGCGGCTGGCCCGGGACCGCCGGTGACGCATCCGGCGGGACCATCACGATGGTGCGGGCAAGCTTCCCGGCGACCAGCAGCACCGCCAGCCCGGACACCACGCCCAGCACCGTCACACGGGCCCGTCCGAACCGCTCCGGAGACAGGTTCAGCAGCATCACGACGAACACGAACAGGACCATGATGGCGCCCGCGTACACCAGGACCTGCATCGCCGCGATGAAGTGCGCCTTGAGCAGGACGAACAGCCCCGCAACCGCAAATAGGCAGAGGATGAGGCTCATGGCGCTGCGGACCGCGCTCGCACACGATACCGTGAGGATCGCTCCGACAAGCGCCACGGCCGCAAGGATGCAGAAGACAATGAACTCCATCGGCGCCCCCTCCCTCCCGCTAGTGCCGCGGCGTGGAAGCAGACGATGCCCCCAGCGGGCAACGCCCCAGACGGACATGCTCCTCGAACTCGGAACGGAACTTCCGGACCAGCGCACGAACCGGCATCGCGGCCGCATCTCCCAACGCGCAGATGGTCCGCCCCTCGATGCGATCCGGCAGGCTCTCCAGCAGCGCGATGTCCGATTCGCTTCCGCGCCCGCTTTCGATGAGCTCCAGCGTGTCCGCCATCCAGGCGCATCCCTCGCGGCACGGCGTGCACTGCCCGCACGACTCGTGCGCGTAGAACCGGGCCACCCGCAGCGCCACCTGCACCATGCACGTGGGATGCGCAATCACGGTCGGACATCCGGTGCCCAGCATGCTGCCCGCCTTCGCCAGCGCGTCGAACGTCATCGGGACGTCGATCTCGTCGGGAAGCAGGATCGGCGTGGAGGACCCGCCGGGAATCACGCCCTTGAGCGGCCGGTCGTCCAGGGTGCCGCCGCCTTCCCCGAAGATCAGCTCCTTCAGGTTCTTGCCCACCGGGCACTCGTAGAGCCCGGGCCGCTTCACGTGCCCGCTCAGGCCGAAGAGCCGCACGCCGCCGTCGCCGGGCACGCCCAGGGCCGAGAACGCTTCCCCGCCCATGTCGAGAATCAGCGGCACGCACGCCACGGTCTCCACGTTGTTCACCACCGTGGGCCGGGCGAACGCGCCGGCCACCGCGGGGAACGGAGGCTTGAGCCGGGGCCGCCCCGGCCGCCCCTCCAGCGATTCCAGCAGAGCGGATTCCTCGCCGCAGATGTACGCGCCGGCCCCCACGTGCACGAACAGGTCGAACGAGAGCTGCGAGCCGAAGACCGACCTGCCGAGGCAGCCGCCCTTGCGCGCCTCCTCGATGGCTTTCTCGAACTTCCGCGCAATCTCCATGAACTCCCCGCGGAAGTAGATGTAGCCCGCCTGCAGCCCGACGGCATGCGCGATGATCGCAGCGCCCTCGATGACCCGGAACGGGTCGTTGGCGAGGATTGCCCGGTCCTTGAACGTGCCGGGTTCCCCCTCGTCCGCGTTGATCACGAGGTACTTGGGCCCGGCCGCGGGCGGAACGAATCCCCACTTCATGGCCGCAGAGAACCCGGCTCCTCCGCGGCCCCGCAGGCAGCCCTTCTTCACCTCCTCACGGACCTGCTCCGGCTTCCAGAGCAGGGCCTTGCGCAGCGCCTTGTACCCGCCCGCGGCGCGGTACGCATCCAACCGATCCAGCGGCTTGCCGGCTTCCCAGCGCAGCAGGTGCTTGGTCGCAGCAGGCGTCATCGGGCATCCCCCTTCCTGAGCCGGCGCACCACGTCGCGGGCCGCATCCGGGGTCAGGTTCTCGTAGTAGGTGTCGTTGACCTGCATGGCCGGTGCGGTGCCGCACGCGGCAAGGCACTGCACCGTGGTGAGCGTGAACGCCTTGTCCGGCGTGGTGTGGCCCGCGGCAATGCCCAGCTCCTCCTCCAGCGCCTTCAGGATGCTGTCCGATCCCCGCAGGTAGCAGGACACGTTGGCGCATACCTGCACGTGGAACCGGCCCACGGGCTGCTTGTTGAACATCGTGTAGAACGTCGACGTGGACAGCACCTTCTGCGGCGGCAGCCCCAACCGCGCCGCCACCATCTCCATGACCTCGTGGCTTACGTAGCCGAACTGGGCCTGGGCAAGGTGCAGCGCAGGTATGAGACACGCTTCCGCATTCGGGTACGTCTTCAGCAGGCGCTCCAACTGCGCATCAGACTCTTTTGAGAATGCTATGCTCATGCGATTCGCTCCGCACTCGCCGGACACACGCGTCCGCGCTGCGCGCACAAACCTATCAGCCGCCCTGCTGCCATGTCAAGCGCCCAAGGCGCCACCTGGTCGCTTCCCCCAGTGCCGTTCCGAAGGCCGGCACTGACTCGATGGCCGGTCAGTGAGGAGCGGGTTCATCTACAGGGGCAATCCCACTTGTAGAACTACGGGTTTCAAGAGATTCGTGGCGTACACGCGCGAGGCGTCGAACCCGGGGCCGGCGCCGAATGCGAGGGTGGCCACCCCCAGCAGCGCTCCGGCCGGATCCGCGGCAAGGGTCCAGCTCACGTCCCCCTGCAGCGCCATGATCTTGCCTGCGCCGAAGCCCGCTACCAGCACGGTCCCGTCCCACGCCACGGCCAGGCCGTCCGCCACGGTGAAATCCGGCCCGTCGGCCACCACCTCCGGCTTCTCCACGGATCCATCGGGCAGCACCGCGGCCCTCAGCACGCTGCCCGGCTGCGACGAGGTGACGTAGAGCGTGGTCCCGTCCGGAGAGAAGGCAAGGCCGTTGGCGTAGGTGACGTTCGGCACCATCACCTCCGGGGCCTGGCCCGACCGGATCCTGCCCACGTGACCCTTCCACCCGCTGTGGCCTCCGGAGGACGTGTACCAGAGCGTGTCGCCGTCCCGGAACAGGATCGTGTTGGGCGTCTCGATGTCGTCACGCCACACCGTCACGTCGGACGGGTCCTCCATGCTCACCCGCTCGATCCGGCTGGCGTCGAACCGGCAGACGTAGAGGCTGCCGTCGGGTCCGAACGTCACACCCGCGGTTCCGGGGTTCACGCCCGCATCCACCGGGAGGAGGTCCGCGTAGACGGTCGACGTCCCGTCCGGGGCGACCCGCACCACGCGACCGTCGGACGTGCCGCCGAAGAGGAACCCCTTGCCGTCGAATGCCAGGCTCTCCAACGATGCGGGCAGATCGCTTGCCAGCAGGGTAGGGGTCAGCGGCGCATCCGGCCTGGGGATGCCGGGCACGTCGGCATCGATGCCATCCTCGGCCCGCGTGTCCGCACCGACGCGGTCGGACAGCATGGCATCTGCCCGCTGCGCCACGTCCGTTGCTTCCTGGTCCCCTTCCGGACCGACCCCCTCGGTCGTTTCGGCCTGCTGCGTACCGTCCGGCGTGTTGCCGGAATCCGCGCCTCCACCGGACGAGCTCCCGCACGCCCCCAGCGCGACCGGCGCGGCCGCAGCAAGCAACCAAGCCATCCGCACGACTGCCGTCCTCATGCCGTTCCTTTCCGCGGAACGCTTCCAGGCTCCCGCGTCGACGCCCGTGATGATAGTGCGGGGCGCGGCCGCGAGGCAAGTGGTCTTGCCACGGCCCAGAAACCTGCGACATGGCCCCGCCCTTGCTCAAGCATCAGGCCGGTGGGTAGCTCGTAGCCCGGTCCTTGCCCCAGCATCACACCGGGTGGTATGCTCGGAGCGGATGCGGAGATCGGGCAAGTGTGGTTTCGCCGTTCGGAGTGCCGCTATGACTGCCGGGGTGCCGGGCCCTGATGCGCTGGAGGATGCCATGAGAAGGACTGCGTGGGCGCTGTCGTTCGCGTGGCTCCTGGCCGTGGCGCCCTCCGCGGCGCTCGCTTGCTGTGCCGCTGTGGCCGCTCACTGGGTGTGGCCCTGGGACGGAATGGAGAATGTCCCGATGGACGCGGCCGTTCTCCTGTACGGCAGCACGTATGAGCAGCCGTTCGCCGATTGGAGCGTGAGCTGCGAGGCTGAGGACGGTGAAGCTGTCACGGTGGCGACGGATGTCGAGATGATGACGAGCGGCTACTTCCTCATCGTCGCGACGCCCAAGCAACCGCTTGCTCCGAGCACGCTGTATACGTGCACGTTCACGCGCAGCGGCGTGGATGTCGAAGAAGCGAAGGTGTTCAGTTTCCGGACAGCAGTCCAGGGGGCCGAATGGGGACCGCCCCCAGTCCCGGATCTGGACTACGAGGGGCTGGGCGTGCCGATGATGGATGCGGGCGGAGGCCACTGTGTCTCCTCCGTCACGGAAGAGGCCGGTGCCCTGGCGCTCACGGTCTCCGGAGAGGGACTGAGCGCTCGGATGATCCTGATTGAGGTGCAAGACGGCAAACAGACCAAGGTCTTCGATACCCTTCTCTCCGGCCAATACGACCTTGATCGGCAACTCGCCCTGGGCGGTGGCCTGTGCAGCGCACATTTCGAGGTGGACCCCTGCGAGCACTATTGTGTCCGCGCCGCGGCAATGGACCATCAGGGCGTTCCCGGCCCCTGGACCGAATGGTCATGCAGCGACGAGATCGGCGACTGGGTTTGTGGTGACCCGGATGGCTCGGTCGTGTTCGGGGACGACATCGAGCAGGGCAAGACGTTCCCGCCAGAGCCGCAGGCTTGCGTCGACCGCGGCAACCGGGAGACCGGGGGAGCGGCTCAAGACGGGGGAGATGCCGGGCGTGCCGAGTCTGCCGGGTCTCGGGCCGAAGAGGGTTCTGGGGCCGGTTGTGCAATGGCCACGTCGCAACCGACGGCCACTTGCGGCGTGATGCTTCCTGGGATCCTGCTAGCGCTGCTCTGGCTGGCCAGAAGACGTGGAGGCTGCCCCGGCCCGGTGCGGGCGCTCGTCTCCCTGATCCTGTTTGGTTGTCCGGTAGCAGCCATAAGCAAGACCAGCTCGGTTGTGACCGGCGTCCTGTTCACGACGACGTGCTGCCGGGTGATGAGAGGTTCCCCTGGTGAGGGCCGACAGGTAGGCGGGACTCATGAACGACAGGCTTGAAGCATCGGGCGTCGTTGCCTTTGCCCTTCTGTTCGGGTCGATGGCCGTGCTGGCGCCTTCCCTCCACGGTTGCGGCGGATCACGGGCAGCCGGGGATTCGACCACTCAGCCGGGAGAACCGGACCAGCGTGACGAAATCGTGACCGGCGTTGAGGACGTGGCGTGTGCGACGCATGCTGTGTGGCCTGTTCCTGCGTGCCCGCCGTCGTGCCCTTCGGAGACGTTTCACGTCGAGCTGCCCGACGATGACGTGTACCCGCCAGGTCCCCTTCTCTTCCTCCAGGACGGACGGACGCTGGTCGCACTGGCAGGGTATTCGGGAGCAGGTGCCGGCCAGGCGAAGCTGGTCATGCTGTCCGCGGACGGGACTCAGCAGGCATCGGCAACCATCGAACCCTGCGGTGAGCCGGTCCCGGTGGCTTTGGCGGACCTGGATGAGAGCGGAAATGGCGGGTTCCTGCTGCTTGCCGCCTGCGCACCCGGGACCGAGGGGCAACGCGTCGTCCTGGTCCGCCTGGATGGCATGCTCGCCGTGACGGAGACCGAGGACCTGCTGTTTGGACTGGCCGTGGAGTGGTTCTCCTCCAGCCTGGCGGTGCTCGACGGCACGCCGTACCTTCTCTACGTCACGTCGATGGATGAGAACGGGCCTGGGACGTGGACCGTTCATCTGCAGTCCGGTCCCGGGACCGAACAGGTGCAGGTCTTTGACCTGGTCGAGTCGCACGGATTCCTCTCCGCACGTCCCCTGGCAGCGGAGGGTGGCCTCCTCGTGTTTCTGATGGAAGGGCAGGTTCCGGGTGACATGGGTGGCGAGTTCCAGTCGGTCCTGGTCGTGGATGGCTCGGGAACCGTGCTCGTCAAGCTGGACAGCGAACGGTATGCGCCCGCATCGGGCCTGGACTTCAGGCCCAAGGTCGCACACGTGGAGGGCGGAGATCTGGTTGTCGCCGGTCAGTCGTGGGATCCCGTGATCGGCTCGGACGGTTGGCCCTCCAGGGAAGCCGTGTTTGAACGCAGGAAGCTCGACGGGACGATCCTGGCGCAGGCTCGCCTGGCCATGGGGCCGCAGACGGACCTTTCAAGTCTCACGCTGATGCCGACCGTCGCTGATGGTCCCGCGACAGCCGCCTGGCTGGTCGTCCTGGCCGATCGACACAACACGAAGTCGCCTGACGGAGGGATCCAACTGGACACCCTGCCACGCTTCACCTGGCTCACGCCCCAGTTGGAGGCTCGCTTCGGCATGTTTGCTCCGGAGGGGATCCCGCAATTGCCAACCTCCCCGGAACCCGACTGCAGTTGCGGGTACCGCATGGCGTGGAGCAACGATGGTACCCTGCATGTCGTGAAGACGAACAACACGTTCCGTTTCGGGCCGGACACCGCCTGTGACGACGGGCTGGCATGTACTTCCGATGCCGGGTCGGACGGCGTCTGCGCCATCGATGTGGCGACCGGCTGCCTGGGCCCCGACGGATGCTATGATGCCGGTGCTCCCCGACACGACAACCCCTGCTTGCTGTGCGGGCAGAGCGCAGAGTGCGGATCTCTCTGGCAGCCGCTGGTTGACAAGGCCGCGTGCGGATTCGACGGGCAGTGTCTGGATGGCCGCTGCCGGTGCGAGGGGCGGTGGCTTGCAGTAAGGGGATCCTCAAAGGACATGCACGAAGTTCTGGCCGCCGGCTTCCAGGCCGACGGACATGTTCTGGTTTGGACGCGCGCGTCGAAGGTCCCGAGCTATCCCAACGGGACGCTCAGTGGGATGGACGTCTCCGCGGCCGGGGACGCAGTGAGTCTCGGCTCGGTGGCCGAGTCCTGGTACGCGGCAACTGCCCTGCTTGTGGCTGAGGACGCAACGTACGCGGCCGTGGACGGGAAGCTGAAGAAGATGGACCGGAGCGGTGCCACGATCTGGTCGGCCCCGCTGCCGACCGGGCTGCCGCCGCGCATGGTCAGCGCAGCCGACGGCATCGTCCAGCCCGCCCCGGACAGGGTGCTGGCCTTCTACATCGGGCGAAAAGGGCCATCAGTGGTGACGGAAGCACATCTCTACTCCAAAGACGGCAAGTTCCTTGCTGATGGGTCCTGGGAGAAGCCCTTCTCAGAGCTCGAAGGGGAAGTGGAGATGGCCAGCCGGTACCAGCAGTCGGAGGACGTGGGCACCAAGGCCCTGGCGCTGCCCGACGGCAGAGTCCTGATTCTCGCGGGTGCACTCCAGGTCCCCGACGGTACCGACATCGGTCTCCACCATGAGTTCATGGTCCTCGTGGACGAGAACGGGAAGGATGCCACGCTCAAGGTGCTCCCCAACACGCACTTCGCAGCTGCGACGGCGCTTGGAGATGACGCCTTCCTGACGTGCCGGGACCTCGAGGTCCAGGAATGGACGCTGGAGGGCGAGAAGATGGCGGAGTACGACCTGTCCGATGCGGTGACCGGCGGGAAGGATGTGGTTCGGTCATGCCACGGGCTGGCTTCCGGTTCGGGCGGCATGGTCCGGATGCTTGTCGATGTTTATGACAAGACATCGTTTGCCACGCACGGCGAAGTGCTCGTGCTCGAGCCTGATGGGGGGAAGCTCGTGCAGACGACCCCTGTCCCGCTGCTTCCCTCCTGGGACGGCCTCAGCACGCTCCCGGACGGCGGATTCCTGGTTGTCGGTTCCCTGGACTCAGGCGTTGCCGCGGTTCTTCGGGCCGACGTCGACGGCCGCTACCGGTGCTGGTGATTCTCCGGCGGCCCTCATCGCGGCCTCTGCAACATTCCTCACGGTCCACGCCCCGGGCTACGGAAAAGCGCAGACGCATTGGCCCTTGGGTCCGCACTCGGCTCCCCAGCCGCATTTGCCGCAACTACCGCCAAAGCCGTCCGGGCCGCACTCCTTCCCCGAGCAGTCCGGCACGTCGAACATGATCTGGCAGTCCCCCTCGCACGAATAGGGTTCCTCGAAGAACGAATAGATGCAGCGAACGCAATGGCACTGGCCGTCCGCTTCGCAACCCTGGATCATGGTGGAGAACGTGTTTTCGAACTCGAGATCGGGGCAGGTGCCGCAGCTCCCGCCGCATCCGTCATCGCCGCACGACTTGCCTTCGCAGTCCGGGGTGCAGTCGGCCTGGCAGTGGCCGTCGAGGCAGAACGGCTTGCCCGAGGGACACGCACCGCACGAGCCGCCGCAGCCATCCGACCCGCACTCCTGCTCGAAGCATTCCCCCACGCAGGGCTCGCAGCCTCCGCACTCGTTGGTGCAGGTCTTGACGCACGTGGCATCCCAGGGGTGGTCGCAGCAGTAGGGGTCCGTCTCGCACGTGCACTCCTCGCAGGTACAGCCCCCGCAGCCCACCTCCCCCTCGAAGTCCACGCCACAGGGGTTATCCACCACGCATTGCCCGTCCTGGCACTCGTGCCAGTCGGGGCACTTGCCGCAGCTGCCCCCGCAACCGTCAGGGCCGCAGACCTTCCCCTTGCACGCAGGCATGCAGCACTTGCCGTCGATGCAGCGTCCGCCCTTCGGACAGAGGAAGCAGGATCCGTCACAGCAGTCGATCGCGCACGCCGGGTTCCCGCAGTCCTCGGCACACAGCACGTCCGCACAAACGGAGTCGAAGCACTGGCCGCACTCCTCGTCGACCTCCCCGTCGCAGTCGTCATCCATGCCGTTGCACATCTCGGGCGTCGCCTCAGGCGCGTCGCCCTTGCCGTCCGCGGCGACCAGATCCTGGAAGCCGCACCCGTCGTCCGCGGCGACCAGATCCTGGACGCCGCACTCGTTGTCCGCTGCTACGAGGTCATGGGGGCCGGCATCCGTCTTCTCGGTGACGTCAGCCAGACTGGCAGCATCCGCACCCGTGGGAACGCGCTGCGTATCTCCGGCCCCCGGTGACGGCTGCGGATTCGACTCCGCACAGCCAACGGCGCAGAGAATCACCAACAAGCCAGCAGTCAAGCTCGGCACCGTTCGTGTCGACATGGCGTCCTCCGGCCTCTTCGAGCTCCGCTCAGTCACCGGCGGTGCTCGGCCATCATGGTACTCCTCGCAAGATCCCACGACAAGGAGCCATTCGCCTGGCCGCTCAAGTCGTTGGACATCCCGCGAGGCCGCGGCTATCATCACTCGGTCGCCGGAGGCCGGGCTGCCCGTTCGGGCTGTAGCAGAGGCTCGAACGACGCAGCCCTGTGCCCGTGCAGCCGGGCAGGGAGTTGCCGTGAAGATGTCCAGAAAGGTCGGGGTTCTCACTTCGGTCTTTGCAGGGATCTGCGTGGCATTCTTCCAGCCCGCGTGCGACGCGGACCAGTCGACCCCGACCGACGTGGCGACGCCGGACGTTGTCTCGGTCGACGACTCGGGAAGCGGGGCCGGCGATTCCACCCGCGTCGACGACTCGAAGGACGCGGGCAACACCCCGGCCAACGAGTTGGCAAAACAGCTCTACGAAGCCGTCGCCGCATGCGGATACCTGAGCACCCTGACCGTTCCCGGTGGCTGGCAGCCCATCATGATCACCAGTTCCGGGTGCTCCCAGTGGATCCCCGCAGACTGGCTCATCCTCGGACAGGCAGACCAGATGGTCGTGGCCGCAGACCCGTCGCAGCAGGTGGCCAGCTTCGCCCTGACCGGCATGCTCAACGGCACCGACTGGACCATCGACGCGATCACCGACTACGCACTCGAGAACATCGGCACCGCGTTCAAGACGCAGACGCCCGGCGTCCTCTACTACAAGAGTTACGACATCCTCGGCACGGCCGCATCCGACTGCATTTACGTGTTCGACAACCTGTCCACGCCCGAGATCGGGTACCTGCGCGTGATCTTCTCGGGCTGCAACTACGTGCTCGGCACGTGCTCCGCAGTCCTCATGGGGTTCTGGATCCCGAAGGCGGAGATGTCCAAGTGGGCCTGCACCGTGGCCCAGATCGATGCCTCGGTGAAGTGCCCGGGCGGCGGCATCGGCCGGGAAGAAACGGATAGGTGATCCGGAGATGGCAGAACGAGTCGAGGTCCCGCTGGAAAAGGCGTACAGGCTGCTCAACTTCACGCCCGTCGTGATCGTCACCACCACCGACGGCACGACGGCCAATGCCGCAACCGTGGCCTGGTGCGCTCCCTGCTCCATGGACCCACCCATGGTCATGGCGTGCATCGACAGCGGCCACAAGACCATGGAGAACATCCGCAAGACCGGAGCCTTCGGCCTCAACATCCCCACCGTCCGTGAGCTGGACCTCGTCCGGTACTGCGGCAGCGTGTCCGGACACGAGGGCGACAAGCTGGGGCCCCGGGGGATCCGGACCTTCCAGGGCACCGCCATTGCCGAGCTGCCGCTTCTCGACGCATGTGCCGGGTGGCTCGAATGCAGGCCCGTGGAGGTGGCCGGAGCCTCCACCCATGACATCGTCGTGGCCCGGGTCCTGGGCGCCTCGGCCCGCACCGGGGCGCTTCGGGGCGACTGGTCCTGGAACGCGCAGCAGTTCCCCGTCGTCCACCACCTCGGCGGCAAGCGATTCATCGTAAGCCAGGAGCAGGCATGATCCAGGTGACCCGGGCTGAGCTGGCCCAGATCGCAGCGCGGGAAGACCAGTTCCCGCAGGACGGCAGGCCCCAGTTCGCGTTTGCCGGCCGCTCCAACGTCGGCAAGTCGAGCCTCATCAACGCACTGGTCAACAGGCACCGCCTCGCCTACACCAGCTCGACGCCGGGCCGCACCCAGCATGTGATCTTCTACACCGTCAACGACGCGTTCTACTTCGTCGACCTGCCCGGCTACGGCTATGCCAGCGTCAAACAGAAGATGCGCGCACACTTCAAGACCGTGGTGGAAGCCTACCTGAAAGCCAATCCCTGCCTCAAGGCGTGCGTGCTGCTGCTGGACCCCAAGCGCCACGTCGGACAGGAGGAGCTTGATTTCCTGTACTACTTGGACACGATACACGTTCAGCCCATCGTGGTGCTCACCCGGTGGGACCGCTTGAGCGCGGGAGAACGCCCCATGCTGCTCAAGCAGCGGAAGGAAGAGCTGGTGGACGCGGCTCCGGGCGTGGTCCCGGTAAGCGCGGTGAGCCGCGAAGGGCTGGACGTGCTGTGGAGATTGATCGAAAGGAGGTTTGCCGATGGTTCTGCGAAGTAGCGTGTTGCTTCCGGCGCTGGCGTCTCTCGTCCTTGCCGCTTCCGGAGGAGCGGCCCTGGCCAAGCCCAAGCCGAAGGTGGTCCCGGGAAGGGACAAGTGCCAGGCCGCGGTGGACGCGATGATCGAGTGCGCCAAGAAGAAGGATGTCGACTGCGCGGGCGCCCGGGCAGCGGACGTCAAGAACTACCCCGCGTTCGCCTGCGACATGCTGCTGGGCGAGCTGGAGACGCGTGAGGAAGAAGTCCACCAGCTCGTCGCCCGCACCCTCGTGGACCTGAAGTGCGCGGACGCCATCCCCGCGGTCATCGACCTGCTCGGTCTGCCGGACTGGGAACAGCGCGGCCAGACCGCGCTGCTCTTCGCCCCCATGAAGGACAAGCGCCTCATCGAGCCCATCGG
>Ga0233425_10007248_pt1 | contig 15720 bp, 14 predicted proteins | sample Watercolumn_Towu_2_FD_181712 | JGI IMG/M metagenome (GOLD analysis project Ga0233425, IMG submission 181712) | Freshwater microbial communities from Lake Towuti, South Sulawesi, Indonesia - Watercolumn_Towuti2014_140_MG | ecosystem: Environmental > Aquatic > Freshwater > Lake | place...
ACTTTTTGACCGCGCTTGGACTGTTCTTAGACTTGTACTTGGTATTGTAACTTCACGATAAAATTTTCTGCGACCAATGTTTGGTCAATTCACCGACCACTGTTCACTGCTCACCGCTCACTGAACCACTGGTCACCTGAGGTTTCGCGATGATTCTGCGAAAAATTTTTTTGTGCGCGGCAATCGCGCTCGCGCTCATTCTAACACTTGCGCCGCGCGCATTCGCGCAAGACCCGAACCGACTTGCCGCATTAAAAATTTCGGTTTGGCCCGAATATGATAAACCAACCGTCCTGGTCATTGTTGACGGCACGCTCGCGGACAAAACCAATCTGCCGCGCGCGATCACAATTCTCATTCCCAGCAAAGCCGAACTGCTCGTCGCGACGTACGCGAATCCCGATGGCACATCATTCGCGCCGGAGCAGGCGACGACATCGAAAGATTTGGGCGATGGTTGGACGAGCATCACCTTTACAATCAACACGCCGAGTTTTCGCGTCGAGTACTATCACGACGCACTCATCGGCGCCGCGGACAAGACGATTGATTTTGCGCACAAGCTCAGCGCGCCGGCGGATGCCATCACGGTCGAAATTCAACAACCGCTCCGCGCGTCGAACTTTGCGACGACGCCCGCGCTGAGCGCGACGCGCACCGACAGCGACGGTTTCAAGTACTTTTCGGGACAATATCAAAACGTCGCCGCCGGGCAAACGCTCAAAATCCAGGTCAAGTACACCAAGACCGACCCGCATCCATCGTTCGTCGCGACGCCGACGGCGAACACACCCGGTTCAAGCGCGCCCGCGAATGTTGCATCGGACAGTTTTTGGCAGAACGCGTTTTTGCTGACGGCGGCAGTCGCGCTAGGGCTTGTCGCGGTGTTTGGATTTTTAATGTTGCAGAAACGTCAAGCGCAAACGCACACCGCGCCGCGCCACACCGCGCGCAAATCCCAAGCCGCGCGGCGCGCGCAATCGCGCGCGAGCGCGTCCAGCGCGTTCTGCACCCAGTGTGGTCGCGCACTCGGCGCGGAAGATAATTTCTGTCCGCGTTGCGGCGCAAAACGTAGAACGGTATGAGCGTTCTCTCGCAACTTCAAGCGCGTCCCGAGCAACCGCTTTCGCAACGCGTGTTTGCGCTTCAGCAAGTCATTCCGTTGCTGATTCTCGCGGTCGTGATGTTTTACGAAATCACGTCGCATTTGATTTTTGAAACCGACACGCATCCGCTCTTGTTCGCGATGGAGACCCTAATTTTTGGAATGGCTGGTCCGGCATTCACCTGGATCACGCTCAACTGGGTCGCGCGCGAAATCGCGAAACGCGAACGCGCGGAGGGCGAAGCGGACGCGCTCAACGCGATGATGCAAGAGATGCACCATCGCATCAAAAATAATTTGCAAACCGTCGCCGATTTGCTCTCGCTCGAAATGTCGCGCAACCCGCGCCCCGAAGTGTTGGAGAGTTTGCGCGATTCGATCACGCGCATCAAAACGATTGCCGCGTCGCATCAAATGCTTTCAGTCGAAAGCGTCGGCGCGACCGACATCACCGAACTCGCGCGGCTCGTCGGCGAACAAGCGCGGCGCAGTATGGTGCGCCCCGACCAAAAAATTTTATTGAGCGTTGAAGGTCCGAGTATTTTTCTCACGTCGAAACAAGCGACTGCGTTCGCGCTCGTGTTGAACGAACTCGTGTGCAACGCGATGGAACACGGTTTTCGCAATCGCAAAGACGGCAAACTCGAAATCGAATTGGATTGGGACGAGGACGAAATTTTACTGCGCGTGCGCGATGATGGCGATGGCTTGCCGGAGGGATTCGACCTGGCAACGTCGAAAGGGCTGGGTTTGCAAATCGCGCGCACACTCGTCGAAAAAGATTTGCGCGGCAGAATGGGCATCGCAAACGGCGAAGCCGATGAAAAAAGCACGACCGCGTGGGTGCGGATTTCTCGCAACGGCGCGATTCAAAAATGATTTTGCGGCGCGGGCGGCTCGCCCGCGCTAACGAGGATGAAAATGGAACCACTCCGAATTTTGATTGCGGACGATGAAAGTCTGCGCGTGATGAGTTTGAAAGGACAGTTGGAATCGCTGGGACACAAAGTGATTGGCGAAGCCGCGAACGGCAAAGAGGCGGTGCGCCTCGCGGACGAACTCAAGCCCGATCTCGCGATTCTCGATATCAAAATGCCGGAAATGGACGGCATCGAAGCCGCGCAAACGATTACGCACACGCGCCCGATTCCGATTATTTTGCTCACCGCGTACAGCGAGCAAGAACTCGCGGAACGCGCGGCGAGCGCGAACGTCGCGGCGTATATGATGAAGCCGGTCTCGGAACACGATTTGCTTCCGGCAATCGCGCTCGCGGTGTCGCGGTACAATGAATTTCAGGCGTTGCATCGCGAGGTGGACGATTTGCGCGACGCACTCGAAACGCGCAAGTTGGTCGAACGCGCGAAAGGCATTTTGATGCGCCGCTTGAATCTGACCGAGGAAGAAGCGTTCCGCCGTTTGCAACGCAAGAGTCAAAACGAAAACAAAAAGCTCGGTGAAATCGCGCAAGCGATTATCACCGCCGAGGGAATGTTGTAGGGATTTCAAATTTCAAATTTCAAATTGAATCGGCGTCGGTTAATCCAATCTGAAATCTGAAATCTGAAATTTCCCTAGCGGGGTCATCATGGAAAATTCACAGCAGGTACTCGACCTCATCCGCGCGGAATCGGTGTTGATTGACCGGGGGATTATCGGGGAACTGTACGAAACCGGGTTGAAATTCTTAGGAATCGGTATCGGCGGGATTTTGTACACGGCAGGGAAAAAAGGCGGCGCGCGCGGCGCGCAATTGTTGCACGCGCGCCTGGGTTTGCAGGGCGATGATTTGTTGCACGCCGCGTTGCTCGCGTTCACCGAAGCGCATTGGGGCGTCGGCACATTGCTGAACGAGAATGGCAACGTCGCGATTCAAGTGAACGATTCGGTGCTGGCATCATCCGTGCCGCGTCAGAAAAAACCCATCTGCCATCCGCTCGCCGGCTACATCGCCGGATTTTTAGAAGAGGCGTGGAAAAAATCGGTCAAGGTGAAAGAAGTCAAGTGCATCGCCGCCGGCGATCCGCATTGTTTGTTTGAAGTTGAATAGAAAAAACAAAAACTCTGCTCGCAAAAATTCGCGAGCAGAGTTTTTTATTTCGAATTGGTAATTGCCACTTGGCACTCACCAATTACCAATCTCCAACCTCTAATTTCTCTCCCATCACTGATGACACCCCTTGCATGTTTCATCCGTGCGCCCGGCGTGATTCGCCGGTGATTTCGGCGCGCCCGCGAGACCGGGTGTGTGGCATGCGGTGCAGATTGTGCGTCCCGTGTGCGTGGCTGGCAATTTCTTGATGCCGCCGCTGGCGGCTGTGCCGGTCGTTGGCGTCGCGCCAGGTTGCGCCGCACCCGCCGGTTTGTGGCAGGTCAAACAGTTATTGTTCGTGAATCCAAAATCCTTGTGGAATTTTGTGATTTGCGGAACGCCGGTCGCATTGTTCGCGTGACAACCCAGACATTGCGTTCGTCCCGCCGTGTCGTGCGTGATGCCGGGAGGACCGCCAGCCGCGGGTTTGGGCGCGCCGGGCGCGGGCGTTGCGGTTGCCGCCGCGGTCGAGGGCTTGTGACACGCGAGACACACTTCGTTCTTGCGCCCCGCGTGATCCGCCGGCATCGGTCGCGTTTTATTCGCGCCGTGACACACCTGGCAATCCGGCGAACCGCCAATCGGATGCGGAACATTTTTCGGCGGCACATTCGGGTCGCCGCGGCGCGCCGCCGGAACCGGGAAAATTTTTGCCAACGCGGGCGCGTTCAGTCCGACATATTTCCACGCTTGACCGTGACACGCGCTATTCGAACAGAACGACGTATTATCTTTGCCGCCCGCGTTGTTCGTATCGTGACACGCCTGGCAACTTGAATTGAATACGGTACGATGTTCCGCCAACCAGGTCGTCGTTTTGTGCGAATCGGGTTCGTCTGTGCGCGTCAAGGAAATGACCGGCGCGGGATTACTGCCGTTGGTAACTTCGGGCAGAGTGTGGCACACATTACATTCGAGTCGAATCGCTTGCTTGTTGTCTTCGGTAAAATGTTTGCCGTCGTGACACCGAAAACACGCGGGCCAATCGCGATGCCCGACATTTTCCGGGTGCGTCGTCCACGACAAATCCTGGGTCGGGAAGACGAGCGTTTGGTACATCGTCTTGACCGCTTCAATCGCGGATTTAATCGAATTGGCATTAGTCTTGGCATAGTCGGGATAATTTTGCGTATAAAATCCGTTGAGCGCGTCAATGGATTTGTTCGCATCGTCGAAACTGCGATACGTGCCATTCAACGCTTCGATTGCCTTCTTTTTGATGAACGGAATACTCGCGTCAATTTGTTTGCGCGTCAACGCGTCGTCCACCGCTTGCTCGGGATTGCGGAAGGTGTGCGAAACGCGATTGTGGCAATCAATACAATCCATGCGATGCTTGGCCGATTTCGCGACCTGGTCTGCCGTCGGCGGATTTTCAATGTCCACGTACGTCGTCGCCTTGCCGTTCGCATCGGTTACTTGGATCCACGGGATATTTTGTTTGATTTCATCGAGCGCGATAAATTCGATTTTATTTTCAATGTGCCAGTGAATGCCAAACCCGCGCCCTTCGCGATTCGTGCCGCCGCCGGTTTTCATCATCAAGTACGTCGTGATTTCAGTGTTCTTGATATCGGTGTCAAAGTGTTTGATGGATTTGAGCGAATCGGTCGAAAATTTTTCGGGCCAATGACACCGCTCGCACGCCTCGCGCGCCGGCAACATCCCCCGCGCGTAGAGTGGAAAATGATACTGCCCGCTCGACATTTTCACGACGTGCATCAAGTCGCCGGCTTTGCGCGAGAACGAAGTCGCGATAAAATCGCGTCCGATGTGACATTCGACGCAACTGACGCGCGCGTGCGGCGACCGTTGCCACGCGTTATATTCTGGCGGCATGGTGTGACATTGTGTCCCGCAAAACGTGGGGCTGTTCGTGTAATCCCACACCCAGGGCACGACGACAATCGAAAGCACCAAAACCGCGATTACGGAAAATCCAAAAATCCATTGCCCACGCGAAACCGGGCGGATGCGTTCCCACAAGGGTTGTAGGAATTTCATCTTGCCTCCTAAAAAAAATCACCTTCAATGCAAAATGCACTGAAGGCAGACGTCACCTTCTGCAACGTTATCGTCTATGTGCGACATCACCGCCGCTTATAAGACTAGTCCGATTGTAGGATGGGCAAGTCAAAACCCGGTCAAAATCGTGTAGAATTTTCATCCAATCATTGTACACACAGTAGGGGCGAAGCATTTTTCTGAACTGCGAAAAATGCTTCGCCCCTACCGTCGTGTTGAGCGATTATTTCGCGCGCAACACGCGCGACGAATTTAAAAACACCGCGACATCCGGTAACGATTGCGCCGCCGCCGCCATCACCGGCGTAAAAATCCCGGTCGAAGCGAGCAACAATCCCGCGACATTGAAAAATAATCCGAACGCGATATTTTGTTGAATCGTCCGAAACGTTTTGCGCGCGAGCCGCAACGCGACGGGAATATGACTCCAATCGTCCGTCATCAACGCGACGTGCGCCGCATCCATCGCGACATCCGTGCCCGCGACGCCCATCGCGATTCCGACATTCGCTTGCGCGAGCGCGGGCGCGTCGTTGATGCCGTCGCCGATCATCGCGACGCGTTTGCCGCGCGCTTGCAGATCGCGCACGAACGCGATTTTATCCTGGGGCAACATGTCCGCGCGCTGTTCCACGCCAAGTTGTTGCGCGAGCGCGGACGCGACGCGCGCATTATCGCCGGTGAGCAAAATCATTTCGCGAATCCCGGCGCGGCGCAATTCGTCCAACGCACGCGGCACCTCGTCGCGCACGACATCCGCGACCGCGATCAAACCCGCGACGCGATGATTGTCCGAAAGATACATCACCGTTTTGCCTTCACGTTCCAATTGGGCGACGCGTTCATCGAGCAATTCATCCAGCGCGATGGCGCGCGCATCCATCAAGCGCCGATTGCCAAACGCGATTTGATTGCCGTTCAATCGCGCGACCACACCTTGCCCCGCGACGACCTCGAACGATTCCGGCGCGGCGACCTCAATCCCGCGCGCGCGCGCCTCATCCAAAATCGCGGACGCGAGCGGATGCTCGGAATATTTTTCCGCGACTGCCGCGAGCCGGAGAATTTCAGATTTCAGATTTTGGATTTCAGATTGGGGATTTGAAATTTGAACGCTTCGCGTGAAATCTGAAATCTCTACATCCGTCACGCGCGGTCGCCCAAACGTCAACGTCCCGGTCTTGTCCATCACGAGCGTATTGATTTTCGCGAGCGACTCCAAATACAATCCGCCTTTGATGAGAATGCCCTGACTCGCCGCGCGTCCCACACCCGCGACGACCGCGAGCGGCGTCGCGAGCGCAATCGCGCACGGACACGCGACAACCAGGACTGCAATCGCGTTCGTCGGATTTTGTGTGAGCGCGAACGTGATAAGCGACGCGCCGATCACGACCGGCAAATAGATTGCGCTATAGCGATCCGCGAATTTTTGCACCGGCGCTTTCGCGGCTTCGGCTTCTTCGACCAAACGAATTATTTTTCCGAGCATCGAATCGCGTCCGACGCGCGACACGCGCACTTGGAGCGCGCCGCGCTGATTCACGCTTCCCGCGAAGACCGAATCGCCCGCGCGTTTTTCGACGGGGAGCGATTCGCCGGTGATGGGTGACTGATCCACCGCGCTCGCTCCTTCGATGACCGCGCCATCGGCGGGCAAGCGTTCGCCGGGACGAATGACGATGACATCACCCGCGCGCAACGCGGCAATCGGCGTTTCGATTTCCGCGTCATCGCGCATAACGCGCGCGGTCGTCGGCGCGAGCGCGATCAAATGCCGGATCGCCGCGCGCGATTTTTCGGTCGTGAAATTTTCGAGGAAATGCGCGATGCTCATAAAAAAGACAATCAGCGCGGCGGAAATAAATTCACCGAGCGCGGTCGCCGCGATAATCGCGACGCTCATCAACAAATCCGCGTTGATTTGCCGCGCGCGCGCGCCGCGCGCCGCACTGACAAAAATCGGCAAACCGCCCGCGAGCACCGCGAGCAAAACAAGCGGCGCGGGAATTTGATGCACGACGTTTTCCAAAATGCCGAGTCGCTCGACGAGCAAGCCGACGAGCGCGAGCACTGCAATCGCCGCGACGAACGCGAACCGCGCGCGGTTGGCAAATTCCGTGACGCGCGCGCGTCCATTCACGCGCGGCGCGGCATCGCGCGTTTCGACGCGATAGCCGAGTTCGTGAATCGCGTGCGTGAACGCGCTGGGATCCACGCGCGCCGGGTCGTATGCAAAAATTCCTTTTTCGGCGGTTAAAAAAACTTGCGCGGAGGCGACGCCCGCGATTTTGCCGACGCGTTCTTCAACGTGCGTTGCACATTCGGCGCAATCCATTCCGCGAATTTTCAATTCGATGGTTTGTTGCATAGAATCCTTTCAAGACCTTCCAGGTCTCGGAGACCTGGAAGGTCTGTTCGCGTGGTTCGCGTGCTTCAGCATTTGGCGCACCAATTCGTTCGCGTGCTCATCGTCGAGCGAATAGTGCGCGAGCCGTCCTTCTTTGCGGTACTTGACCAAACCCAGGTGGCGCAGTAAACGAAGTTGATGCGACACGGCGGAGAGTGTCATCCCCAACAGCGCGGCAAGGTCACACACACACAGTTCCGCCGTCGCAAGCGCGGCGACGATTCGCACGCGCGTCGGGTCGCCGAGCGCGGCGAAGGTTGCCGCGACGCGCGCAATCTGGTCGGGCGCGGGCATTTGTTTTTTCGCGCGCGCAACCGCGCGTGCGTTCACGCCAAGTACTTCGCACACATCGTTTGCTTTGTTCATTCATCGCCTCGTCAAACGTTTTGAGATTTACGGTGGCGCGGCTTTTCATGCCGCGCTTGCGGGCTAGACAGCCCGCGCCACTCAATAGTTGAATAGTTGTTCAAGTGTTTCAATTATAGCGCGCGGTGTGTTGCGCGTCAAATAGGGGATATAATTGGAGCAAGAAGCATCCTTCGACTCCGCTCAGGATGCTTTGCCCCTACTAGGACACTTGGCGCGCGCCGGTCTTATTGACTTTACCCACGCGGCGTTTACAATCAATGCACGTGAGACAATGGGCAACTCAGGTACGGAGGCAACGATGCACATTCAAAATTGGTTCTACCAACTCACGAGCACGACCGGACGCGGGTTATTTTTTGTGTTCATGGGAATCGTTTGCATCGCGTGCGCGGCAAGTACGCCGATCGCGCCGCCGCTCGAAGTGAAAGGCGGCGGCGAATTTCGCATCGGCATCAACGCGGAACCGTAATCGCTCAATCCCGATGTGCGAAGCGACGACCCGGCTTTTTTCATCGGACAAAATTTGTTCAACAAACTCATTACGCTCGACGTGGATTATCGCATCATTCCCGATCTCGCGGAAACCTGGCAAGTTTCCGATGATGGTTTGACGTACACGTTTCGGCTCGCGAAAAACGCGCGCTGGCACGATGGGCAACCTTGCACCTCGGCGGACGCGCCATGGACGTTCGAACAAATCGTTCAGGGCGGCGGACCGGCAAAAGATTTTCTGACACGCGTCGCAAGCATCGAAACGCCGGACGCGACGACGATTACATTCGTCCGTTGTTGGTGGATGTCGCGTTGCGGGGATACGGCGCGCCCGCGTCGGGATTTTATACCCCCGCGATTTCGTGGGCGTACAATCCAACCAATCGCGCACCCGCGTTCGATTTGAATGCCGCCGCGAATTTGCTCGACCAAGCCGAACTGGAAGCGCGCGATGGCGCGCGACTCAATTTGCCGTTCGCGCCGCTCGTCGAAAATGTGCAGTTCGTCGTCGCGCGTGCAAACGTTACCGGCTTGCCGCATCTCCAAGCGCGCGGTTTGGTCACGTTCAACGATTATCGGCTCGTGCGCGTGAAAAAATAAGAGCAAAGCATTCTGAGCAAAGTCGAAGAATGTTTCGCCCCTTCAAGCAAAATGTCTCTGCACCGTTTTTTCAAATGGAACGATTTGCCGCTCGCGTCCAAACTCGCGATTCTCTTTGTCGTGTTGACGCTCGCGGCATTCGGCGCGATCACGATTTACAACGATGCCGTGTTGCGCGCGGAATTGCTCGCGATTGCGCGCGCACAAAATTGGCACCGCGCGCGCGACCGCGCGGATGATTGACGCGTGGCTGGACGGCGAGCTGTCCGAGATCACCGTGCTTGCTCACGCGCCCGCGCTCGTTCGCATGCTTCAATCACCACACGATCAAGTCAATCGCGCGGACGTGATCGCGCTCATTAATACCACGCGCGCGACCCACCAATTCAACGCGATTTATGCGCTCCATCAAAACGGCGATGTAGTGATCACAGATCCCAATGCGATGGTCGGGCGCAATTATATCGCGGCGCGTTGGTTTTTCAACGCGGTCGCCGGGCAAACCGCGTTGGACGACCCGCGTTATGACGCGCAAGATGATCGCGTGTTTTTGCATTTGTCCGCGCCGGTGCGCGATGCCAACGGCGTTATTCTCGGCACGGTTATCGGACGCTTGACGTTGGACGATCTCGAAACGATTATCGCGCTCGACGCGAATTTTTCCGGGCGCGGCGATCACGGAATTTTGTGGGACGATCAAAGTGTGCAACTCGTTCACACCACGCGCCCGGATTTGCGTTTTCGTCCGCTCGCGCCGTTGCCGACCGATATCGCGGGCGCGCTGATCGCGGAGTCGCGTTATGGTCCCGACACGCGCGCGATTCTTTCCACCACGCAATCCATTTCCGGTGTGATTGCACAATCGAAACTTTTGCTCTTCGACCCGGGGACTGATCCTTTTTTTGAGTACAGTACGCTCAACGCGGGACCGGGTCTCATCACCACCGCGCCGCTGACGAAGAAACGCTGGCTCTATGGCATCTACACCCCTGATAAAGAAATTCTTGCAACTGTTGAAACGCAAACCGCGCACGCGACACGCATCGCATTTGCAACGGCATTACTCGCGATGGTCCTCGCGATTCTTGCGGCGCGCTGGGTGACGCGACCGATTCGCCAAGTTGCCGAAGCCGCGCACGCACTCGCCGCGGGCGATATGACGCGTCGCGTTCAACTCGCGCGGCGCGATGAAGCCGGGCAATTGAGCCGCGCGTTCGACGCGATGGCGGACGCGCTCGCCGCGAAAGAAGATTTGCTCCTGAATTATGCGACCGAATTGGAGCACAAGGTTGATGAACGCACGGAAGAAATTCGATACCGCTTGATCGAACTCGAAGCGGTGAATAAAATTTCGACCGCGCTGCGCGCCGCGTCCACGCTCCAAGAAATTTTGCCGCGCTTGTTGGATGAAACACTCGAGGTTTTGCACACGCATGCCGGTTCGATTGATCTGTACGGCGCGGCAAGCGGTAGCATCAAGCAATATGTCGGACGCGGATGGTTCAGCCCAATGACCGGTATAATGCTAAAACCGGGCGAAGGAATTTCGGGCACGGTGTTTCAAACCGGCGTCGCGCACATCGCGCGTGAATTTGCAAGCGATTCACTCGCGCGCCCCTCCGAGCCGGGAATGATTCCGGCGGGCTGGGGCGGCATCTGTTTTCCGATTCGCACCGCACAAGCAATCATCGGCGTCATTTTTATTTCAGTCCAACATCCGCGCAAAATCACCGCGTCGGAAATTAATTTACTGACGACGATTGCCGAAATTGCCGGGAACGCGATTCATCGCACGCGCTTGCACGATCAAGTTACGATTGACGCGACGGAACTCGCGCACGCGTACGAATCCACCATCGAGGGTTGGTCGCGCGCGCTCGATTTGCGCGATCGCGAAACCGAAGGGCACACGCGGCGTGTCACCGAAATGGCGTTGCGACTCGCGCGTGCGCTCAACGTGAATGAAGATGCGCTGATTCACATTCGGCGCGGCGCGCTGTTGCACGACATCGGCAAGATGGGCGTGCCGGATAGCATTTTGCACAAGCCGGGTCCGCTGTCATCGGAAGAATGGGAAGTGATGCGGATGCACCCGATCTATGCGTACGAAATGTTGTTGCCGATCACGTACCTGCATCCCGCGCTCGACATTCCGTACTGCCATCACGAAAAATGGGACGGCACCGGTTATCCGCACAAATTACGCGGCGAGGAAATTCCGCTCACCGCGCGCATCTTTGCGGTGATTGATGTGTGGGACGCGTTGCGGTCGGATCGTCCGTATCGCGGCGGGTGGCCCCCCTGGAAAGTGCGCGAGTATCTGCGCGAACACGCGGGCACGCATTTCGATCCGCAAGTCGTCGCGGCGTTTTTGGAGATGATTAAAGAGGAGTAAATGGAAGAAAAAACTGCGGAGACGAATCGTCTCCGCAGTTTTTTCTATGGCAATTTGTGACAAGCGACGCACGTTGCATCAGTGCGCCCCGCGTGGTCGGCAGGATTTTTCGGACCTGACATCCCGGTTTCGTGACACGCTTGGCAAATCGTTCGCCCTGCGTGGCTCGCGGGCAGAGTTTTGATTCCACCACTCGATGATGGCGCGCCGGGTGTCGCGCCGCTCGGCGCGCCGCCGACTTTGTGGCACGCGGTACACGTCGTGTCGCCGCGCCCTTTGTGATCGTCCGGCATTTTTGGTTTGGGCAATGCCTGGTGACACGCGAGACAGGTCGCGCGTCCGGCATGATCCGCGGGCATCGGTTTGAGCGCGGAGACGCTAGCGGTTGTCGCACTCACCGCGGGCACGCGCGGCGTCGGTGTCGGCGTTACCGGCACGTATGCTTGAACTTGCGCGGCGTTGCGCGGCACGGTTGTGATCGCGGTCTCTTCGTACGCGACGAAAAAGTAAAAGCCGACGATCATCACGACCGAAAAGATCACCGCGACCGGAATGAACGCGCGCTCGCGTTGTTTGACGACATCGGGCGCGGGACGCGGATCCGCTTTGCCGCGTTTGATGCGTTCCAATTCCAAGCCGTGCTCCTCCGCCATTTCATGCTCGGACATTTCGCCGTTGAACATGGATTTGTTGAACATCTTGAAATGCACATTGTAAAAATGCCAGATCAAGATCGCGAGGATCGCGAGGATGGCTTCGCCGCCGTGCGCGGCTTTAGCCGCCGGGATCAAATCGCCCGGCATAAAACGCGCGGCATTAATCGGATTCCACATCATAAACCCGGTCAAGCCCATCACGACCGCGCCCCACACGAACGCCCAGTACTCGAACTTTTCGCCAAAGTTGAATCGGTCGAACTTTGGAAATTCTTTCGTCAATCCCAGGTTGTAGCGAATCACGTCGAGCGCGTCAATCACATCGTCAAAGCGCGGAAACATCGTCCAGCGCACGCGTTGCACGTACACTTTGTACGCGAGCACGACGACGTGATAAATCGAACCAATCGCCATCACCGCGGCGGACCAGTGATGCAACAGTCGCACTTGTTCGATGCCGCCCATCAACGCGATCATAGATTCCGCCCAGCGGTCGCCCGCGAATTTTTGCGGAACGCCGGTGATGCCAAGCAGAGTGAATGACGCGAACATAATCCAGTGTTCAAAACGTTGTGCGCTGGTAAAGCGCAAAAAGTTTTTTTGTTCGGACATGGTTATGCACCTCCCGACTTTTGCACGCGATTCAACACGCGGCGCGCAATGTCGAGCGCGATGTACGCGATCATTCCGCCAATCGTTACCGGGATCAGAATGACGTAAAACAAATTCACATAGTACATCGCCGGAAAATGATCGGGACTCGCGTCATAGTGGCTGAGCCAGGACGCCGGAAAATTCGGCGTCGCGTCGGGATGACATTGCTGGCAGGTCTTGAGCAGATTTTCGCGAAACACGGTGGATTTCGGATCGTCAATTTTTTTAATGTTGTGGATCCCGTGACAATCGTAGCACACGGCTTTGTTCGTCGCGTGATCGGGCGATTGCTTTTCAAACAACTCGACGGTCGTGCCGTGAAAGTCCGCGACGTACGAATTGAGCACGTTCGTCGAGATGTTGTATTTCTTCATCAGGTTTTTATCGGTGTGGCAACGCGCGCAAATCTCCGGCGATTTCAACCGGTATTGGGCGGTGCGCGGGTCGCCGATGTTGTGCACGCCGTGACACTCTTCGCACGTTGGCACATCGCGATTCGCTTCGTTGATCAACGCGGACCCGTGAATACTTTCCTTGTATTGATCGTAAATCGCGCTGTGACATTTTTGGCACGTTTGCGAAATCCGCGCGCGCGGCTGATTCGGTTTGCTCGTATAGTGCGCGGTGTGACAATCGGTGCAGACGGGCGCGTTGCGATTCCCGGCGGCGAGTTCTTTCTGATGCGCGGAATCAAACGTTTTTTGATATTGATCATTGTGGCATTGCCGGCACAATGGATACATCTGCAATGAAAAATCGCGCACATCACGCGCGGCAATCGGCGGATGCGGATAGCCGGTGATATTCGCATGACACGCGGTGCAACGTTGCCCTTGCTTGCCATGCACGGACGCGTTGAACGCGGCGACATCGGTAAAGAGCGACAAGGTTTCGCCGCTCGGCAATTTGACGGTGAGATTGCGATTCGAGTGGCAAGCCAGGCAGAGATCGTTTTCGGCTTGCGCGAGCGGAGGCGCGTCATTGGGCCCCCCGGCATTCGCAATCGGAACGATGCCGAGCGCGCTGAGCCACGCGAGCGCAATCGCGAGACCCAACCCCAGCACGCGCAGTTTGAGGAATGGCATAAGCATCTCCAAAAAATAAAAATGCCTTTCTGCAAACGCAAGCAGAGAGGCAGTTCAATACCTTGGCGTAGTCATTGATGACAAGCGCGCAAACGGTTCACCCGCGCTGGTGAACCTCTTTGCTAAAATTATTTTATCAACGAGTAGTCCAAATCGCGTAGGGGTCTGGTCAAAAACCGGTCAGAGTGTTTTGCGCGCCATCGCTTCAATCAACGTAACGATGCTGGAATGATCCGCGTCGCCTTGCGCGGCGGCAATCAGCGCGTTGAACATTTCGTTGACCTGCGCGGTGACCGGCAGTGGTACGCCGTACTCGCGCCCGGTCGCGAGCGCGATGCCCAAATCTTTGCGATGCAAATTCGCGCGAAAGCCCGGCTTGAAATTGCGCGCCAACATCCGTTGCCCGTGCAGATCGAGAATGCGACTCTGCGCGAATCCGCCGAGCAATGCCTGGCGCACTTTGGCCGGATCCACTCCCGCTTTTGATGCCAGCACCAACGCTTCGCTGATCGCTTCAATCGTCAACGCGACGACGATTTGATTCGCGGCTTTGGTGATTTGCCCCGCGCCCGCGTCGCCGATATGCACGATATTTTTTCCCAGCGCTTGAAAAATCGGCAATGCGCGATTGAACGCGGCGGACGTTCCGCCGACCATAATCGAAAGCGTCGCGTTGATCGCGCCGACCTCGCCGCCGCTCACCGGCGCGTCGAGCCAATCGAGTTGATGCGATGCACACTCGCGCGCGAGCTCGCGCGCGATGACCGGCGAAATCGTGCTCATATCCATCACGAGCGAACCAGGACGCGCGCCGTCAAACATTTCGCGCACGACGCGCGCGACATCCGGCGAATCCGGCAACATCGTGATAATCGCGTCACACTGCGCGGCAACCGCGCCCGGCGTGTCCGCCCAGATCGCGCCCGCGCTCAAAACATCTTCCGCTTTGGCGCGCGTGCGCGTCAACACGACAAGTGTGTAACCCGCGCGCATCAAATTTCGCGCCATCGGCTTGCCCATCGTGCCAAGTCCGATGAATCCGATTTGTTGCATCCTTCCTCCTGGTCAGTCAACAGTGAACAGTGAACAGTGGCACTGTTGACTGTTCACTGAATTATCAAGTCTATCGCGCGACACTCGCGCCGCCGCTCGCGCGGCAACCACGCGAACGAATCGTCCGTCGCACCGGTCGGATTGTACTCCAAGCCGATATAACCGGCGTAGCCAGTTTCTTCGAGCGCGCCCAGCACGCGCGTCCACGCGATTTCGCCGGTGCCGGGTTGATTGCGCCCGGGCGCATCCGCGATTTGCACATGCGCGATGCGCGCCACGTGCGCGCGGATCGTCGCGATCAAATTCCCTTCGGCGCGTTGCATGTGATAAATGTCGTACTGCAATTTCACATTCGGATTTCGCAGTGATTCGATGAACGCGACCGAGTTGCGCGTGCTCGTGAGCAAATAGTGCGGCGTCTCAATCGGGTTGAGCGTTTCGATCAACAGCGTAATGCCCATCGCGCGCGCTTGCGGCAATGCCCACGCTAAATTTTCGCGCACGATTTGAAATTGCGCGTCGCGCGGAATGAATCCGACATCGTTGCCAACGAGACAATTGATCTGCGCGCAGTGCAAACGTTTCGCCAGTTCGAGCGCGCGCAAAAACGCGATTTGCCATTCGTTGCGGCGACGCGGATCATTCGCAAAACCGCGTTCGCCCGCCGGAATATCGCCCGCGTCCATATTGTGCAAAACGACATTCACGCCCGCGCGTTCCTTCGCGCGCACAACCGCGTCCAGGTCTTCATCGCGGGGCCACAAAAATTCGACCGCGCCAAAGC
>Ga0233425_10007249_pt1 | contig 15720 bp, 9 predicted proteins | sample Watercolumn_Towu_2_FD_181712 | JGI IMG/M metagenome (GOLD analysis project Ga0233425, IMG submission 181712) | Freshwater microbial communities from Lake Towuti, South Sulawesi, Indonesia - Watercolumn_Towuti2014_140_MG | ecosystem: Environmental > Aquatic > Freshwater > Lake | place: Indonesia...
TCCCTCGCAACCTTGGGCTGTAGGATATTATCCTTTCAGGATAGGCGGGTCACTCGTAGCCCCCCAAGGTAGCTCGTCCCTCGCAACCTTGGGCTGTAGGATATTATCCTTTCAGGATAGGCGGGTCACTCGTAGCCCCCCAAGGTAGCTCGTCCCTTGCAACCTTGGGCTGTGGGATATTATCCTTTCAGGATAGGCGGGGCACTCGTAGCCCCCCAAGGTAGCTCGTCCCTCGCAACCTTGGGCTGTAGGACATTATCCTTCAGGATAAGCGACTACTTCTTCCGCGCGTAGGTCACGAGGTAGAGCTTGGTTCCGGCGGTGGTCTTGAATTCAGCCGGGCGTTTCGCGCCGGAAAGATCGTAACAAATCCGCAGCGTGTCGCCTTTGATTTCGTAGATGCACGGGAAGGTCTTGCCGGCGTTCGGGCCTGCGCCTCCCTTGATCGTCATGCCCTTGGGTTTGGCCGACGCGTCGATGGTCCAAGTCCCTTTGTCCGGAGCGCCGGCCACGGTCACTTCGTACTCCTGCTTGGTGAGTTTGAGCACGATGGTCTTCAGGACTTCGGCGGGCATGGGTTGGCCGGCGAGCTCGGCCTTTTCCGGCAACCAGGTTCCCTGCAATGCCTTGATGTCAGCGGAGTCATCGGCAGCACCCGCCCCGGGCACGACGGTTGCGAGGATGGCGAGGGCGGCGAGGCAGATGAGTTGCTTGATCATAGGCGAGTGGCTTCGAGCGGGTACCGGGCCGGCGATGCGAGGGCCAACGGTTGGCCTTTACCGTCCGTTGGCGGTGCCGGGGTTGCAGTACATGCGGTTCCTGCCCGGCAGAGTGGATTCGCGCTTCCAAGCGTCGTATTTGATGAATTCGACGTGCCCGTCCATGGCCAATACGATGCCTCCGAGCTTGCCGTGGCGCCGGCCCAGGCCGCCGTCCACGGCGGGGTCGGGGTAGCTCGAGCCGTCGTTGTAGCCGTAGCCTGGGATCGGGTTGGTGTCGTCGGGTTCCCACATCAGGAATGCGTCGGGGGCAAAATCCGCGAGCCGGTAGCTGTTGCCGTCGGGCCGGAGCTGGCCGTAGCCGCAGACCGCGCCGTTCTGCACGTACGTGGCGAGCTTGTTCGGGCGCGCCCGGAAGGTGGCGGTATTTGTTCTGTCCAGCGGGCAGCGATAATTCCCGATCGCGCCCATGAACGGCCAGAGCTGGCCGTCTTTGTAAGCAAGGACGTTATTGGTCCCGTAGGGCATGGCGAAGAGGTTCGGCACCGCGCCGTTGACCGGGGTGTAAAGCCAGCCCGGCACCCAGGGAGGGTTCCAGTTCGGGAAGGCCAGCTTGTCCTTGTTGTCGCCCGTGTACAGGTGCGTGGCGATGCCGAGTTGCTTGTTGTTGTTCACGCAACGCATCCGCTGGGCTTTTTCTTTGGCCGCCGCGAGCGCCGGCAACAACATCGCGGCCAGAATGGCGATGATCGCGATCACCACCAACAACTCGATAAGCGTGAACGCCCACCGCGGCCCTCGACGTGCCCGGCGTGGGCCAGCGCCAACCCTGAGCGGCGCGCGCGCCGAGGCTCGCCGCAGTGGCCGCGGGATTCGTTGTGGCTTCATCGAGACAGGGCTAGCGGACGCATGCCGTCTGCCAACTCAACGCGGTTGATCTCAGCACTCCTCGCGCGGGATGTCGATGAGAATCACGAGGGCGCACGGCTGGGGGCCGGTGGGGTGAACCAGGGGATGACCGTTGCGGGTCTTGCTAATGTTCACAGTAACTCATGCTTCTTATTGATGAAAGCAGCGCATCTGCTTGAACCCCGCCTCCGTTTGCGCCACCATGATCCGCACCATCTTATGAAGACCAATCGCCTCTGCGGTCTGCTTCTCGGCCTGGCTCTCGTTTCACCCCTCGGCGCGGCCGAGTCCGGGCGCGCGTTGGCCAGCGCCTTCGCCGCGCCGCCACCCGCGGCACGGCCCTGGGTCTATTGGTTCTGGCTGAACAGCAACATCACGCGCGAGGGCATCACGGCGGACCTCGAGGCGATGAAGCGCGTGGGCATTGGCGGGGTATTGATCATGGAAGTGGACCAGGGCGCGCCTGTGGGTCCGGCGGCCTTCATGAGTCCGGCCTGGCGGGAGCTGTTCAAGTTCATGGTGGGCGAGGCGGCGCGCCTGGGTTTGGAGGTGAACATGAACAACGATGCCGGTTGGAACGGCAGCGGCGGGCCGTGGATCAAGCCCGAGGAGTCGATGCAGAAGGTGGTGTGGACCGAGACGAAGCTTGAGGGCCCGTCGGCGTTCGCCGGATCGCTCCCCGCGCCGCAGGCGGTGGCGGGGTTCTACCGGGATATTGCAGTCCTGGCCTACCCAACCCCAGGGGACTTTCGCATCGACAACCTCGAAGGGAAAGCCGTGTTCGAGCGCCGGGGAGTTGGCGCGGCGGCGGAGACGAACGTGGCGCAGGCGATGATCATCGAGCGCGCGCGGCTGATGGACGTGACCGCCCGGTTCGACAAGGCTGGGCGTCTGACATGGGACGTGCCCCCGGGCAGATGGACGATCCTGAGGCTCGGCCACACCTCGACCGGCGTCATGAACGCGCCCGCGCCCGCCAGCGGCCGAGGGCTCGAGTGCGACAAACTCAGCAAGGAAGGAATCGAGGCGCAGTGGGCGGGCATGATGGGCCCGCTGGTGGCCGACGTGGGGCGAGCCGCGGGCCGGGCGCTGGTGGCCACACACATCGACAGTTGGGAAAACGGCGGCCAGAATTGGACCGCCCGGATGCGGGAGGAGTTCCAGCGGCGGCGCGGATACGACCTGCTGCCGTACTTGCCGGTGATGGCTGGTCGCGTGGTCGAGAGTCTCGAGGTGTCGGAACGCTTTCTGTGGGACCTGCGTCAAACGGTGTCCGAGCTGGTGATTCAGTATTACGCCGGCCATCTGCGCGAATTGGGGCGCCGGCATGGGCTGCGGCTTTCGATTGAGGCCTACGGCGGGCCGTGCGATGACCTGACCTACGGCGGAGCGGCGGATGAACCGATGTGCGAGTTTTGGATCGGCGGGGGCGCCTTCGAGACCTGCAAAGGAATGGCGTCGGCGGCGCACATCTACGGCCAGAACATCGTGGGCGCCGAAGCGTTCACAGCGGATGACCGCGAGCGGTGGCTGCACCATCCCGGCAGCATCAAGGCGTTGGGTGACCGGGCATTTTGCGACGGGGTCAATCGGTTTGTCTTTCACCGTTACGCGATGCAGCCGTGGCTCAACTACCGTCCGGGCATGACGATGGGCCCGTGGGGCCTGCACTACGAGCGCACTTCGACATGGTGGGAGGTCTCGAAGCCGTGGCATGAATACCTGGCGCGCTGCCAATTCATGCTGCGTCAAGGGCGTTTCGTGGCCGACCTCTGTTACCTCCAGGCCGAACAATCCCCGCAGGGCTTTTCGGGACGGCATCGCGGCACCTATGACTTCGATGACTGCACGGCGGAGGTCGTGCTGAAGCGGATGTCGGTGAAGGACGGCCGATTGGCGCTGCCGGATGGGATGAGTTATCGGGCGTTGGTGCTGCCGGATTCGGCGGCGATGACCCCACCGCTGCTGCGGCGCATCGGCGAGCTGGTCCGGGCGGGCGCCACGGTGATCGGAGCGCGTCCCCGCAAATCACCGGGCCTGACCGATTACCCGCGGTGCGACGCGCAAGTGCGTGAACTCGGCAATGAATTGTGGGGCGAGAGCGATGGCAAGAGCGTCAAGGAGCATCGCGTGGGGAACGGGCGGGTGTTGTCTGGGGTGTCCCCCGACACGGTGCTCGCCGATGCAGGCGTGCCGCCGGACTTCAGCAGTGGCACGCGCCTCGGCTACATTCATCGCGCCGCGAGTGACACCGACATCTACTTTGTGGCCAATCCTCAAACACACGCCGTCAACGCTGTCTGCGCGTTTCGGGTGAAGAACCGCCGGCCGGAATTCTGGTGGCCGGAGACGGGGCGCGCGGAGCCTGCCGCTCTCTTCACCCCGACGGACACTGGCACGAGCGTGCTGGTGCCCCTGGGTCCGAGTGGCTCGGTATTCGTTGTATTTCGCGAGCCGCTGGGGCGGCAGGACCCCGTGGTGGCCGCGACGCTCGGTGGGAAGGTGCTGCTGGCGGCTACCAACATTGTCCGGTTGGGCGGCCCGGCGCCAGGCGTGGTGGTGGAGAAGGCCGTGTATGGGGTACTCAGCGACCCGCAACGCACGCGCGACGTACGGGCCAAGGTGCAGCGGTTGTTGGAAACCGGCGAGACGAGTTTCGAGGTGGCGCGCATGGCGCAGGGTGATGACCCCGCATTTGGCGTGGTGAAGACGTTGATCGTGGATTACACGATTAACGGCCAGCGTGCCAAGGCGACGGCGACCGACCCCGAGATGATCTATCTCGAGGTTCCCGCACCAGCCGTGCAGACCGCCCTCGAGTTTCATGGCGGAGCAGGCGGGCGGCTGAAGCTGGAGGCCTGGCAGAGCGGACTATATCAGTTGCAGACCCTCTCGGGGCGGGTCATACAGGCCGACGTGGGCCCGCTGCCAGTGCCGGTGGTGGCTGCCGGCCCGTGGGAGGTTCGGTTCGCGCCGGGCGGTGGCGCGCCGGAACGGGTGACCCTGGACACGCTCGTCTCCTGGAGCCAGCACAGCGATCCCGGCGTGAAGTATTACTCGGGCACCGCGACCTATCGCACGCGTGTGACGGCACCGGCCTCGTTCCCTGGGAAAGGGAACCGCGTCTATCTGGACTTGGGCGAGGTCCACGTGATCGCGCGCGTGACGCTGAACGGGAAGGACCTGGGCACCCTGTGGCACGCACCGTACCGCGTGGATGCCACCGGGACTCTCAAGCCGGGGCAAAACACTCTCGAGGTCGAGGTGGTGAACTTGTGGCCCAACCGCCTGGTGGGCGACGAGCAACTGCCCGAGGACAGCGAGCGCAACCCTGATGGCACGCTAAAGGCCTGGCCGCAGTGGGTCCAGGAAGGCAAGCCCAGCCCGACGGGGCGGCTGACCTTCACCAGTTGGCGGCTTTGGAAAAAGGACGCTGCCCTGCAGACCTCGGGCCTCCTCGGCCCGGTGGAACTGCGCGTCGCCGCCGCCCGCGAGTTCTGAGACCCGGTTCGCCTCGATCACGGGTCCGGGCTCGCCGCGCTGGTGGCGGTGGAATGGTCACAGAGGACCGCGAGCAATTGCTCGACATCGGTAGGCACAAGAGTTACCCACGAGTATGAAACGCGAACGGACCGGCGCTCTCTCTCGGCGTGAATTCCTGGATCGCTCCCTCTGCCGGGCCGCGGGCCTCGCGGGCCTCGCCCTGGCAGGCGGCGCGGGTGGCGCAGCGGTCGAACCGCTTCAGCGCAAGGGCGCGCCACGCCTGCGCTCGAGCCTGGCCGCCTACTCGTTTCGAGACTTCTTCGACAAGAAGGATGGCGGCCAGCGGCTCACGATGCTCGACTTCGTCGATTATTGCGCCGACCACGGCTGCGACGGGACCGAGGTGACCAGCTACTATTTCCCCAAGGAGATCACTCAAGACTACCTGATCTCACTCAAGCGGCGGGCGTTCCTGCGAGGTGTGGCGATCAGCGGCACGGCGGTCGGCAACAACTTCGCGCGTGCGGCCGGTCCCGAGCGCGACGCCGAGATCGCCGCGGTCAAGAAGTGGGTGGATTACGCCTCGGTGATTGGCGCGCCGCACATTCGCGTCTTCGCCGGGGAACCGAAAGGCGTCGCGGTGTCGGAGGCCAAACGGTTGTGTCTTCAGGCCTTCGAGGAGTGCGCCGATTACGCGGGCGGCAAAGGGGTTTTTCTGGGCCTCGAGAACCACGGCGGGATCGTCACCGTCGTCTCCGAACTGTTGGACATTGTGCGCGCCGTGCGGAGTCCCTGGTTTGGCGTGAATCTCGACACGGGCAACTTCTTTACCGAGGAGGACGCCTACGAGGACATGGCGCGACTGGCCCCGTACGCGGTGAACGTGCAGCTCAAGGTCGAGATCAGCCGAAGGGGCAGGGGCAAGGGCAAGGAACCGACTGACCTGGCCCGGGTGGTTCGCATCCTGCGGGAGGCGAACTACCAGGGATACGTCGCGCTCGAATACGAGTCGCTCGATCCGTGGAAGGAGGTCCCGATTTGGCTGGACCGGATGCGCGAGGCTTTTGCCGCGACCGCGGGGGCGCGGCCCGCCGGGGCTTGAGGGCGTGCGGGCGTGGCGGCGCGGGTCGCTCGAGAGGTCAGCGGGCGCAGGCCGTTGGCCGCGCTCGCTCGTTCTCCATTACAGTTCGCCGCCCGGATTCCACTGGCCAAGGCCACAGGCGGTGGTAAACTAGGGCTTCGGTAATCGACAACGGACCTTATGACGCCGGCGGGATCAGAACGCTTTATCAATCGCGAGTTGAGTTGGCTCGAGTTCAACAATAGGGTACTCGAGGAGGCCCTCGATTCCAGGAACCCGCTGCTCGAGCGGGTCAAGTTCTTCAGCATTGTCAGCTCGAACCTCGATGAGTTTTTCGAGGTGCGCGTGGGCGGCCTCAAGCAACAAATGGAGAGCGACGTGGTGGAACGCTCGCCAGACGGCCTGACCGCGACCGAGGCGTTCCGGGCGGTCACGCGCCGTGTGCGGCGGCTGGTCGAGGACCAGTACAGTTGCTGGCGCAAGGAGTTGGTCCCGGCGCTGGCCCGGCACGGCATTCGTTTCCTCCCCTGCGCCGAGCTGGACGCCGAAGACCTGGCGCGGCTCGAGAGCTACTATCGGGCCGAGGTGCGCCCTGTTCTCACGCCCCTGGGGCTGGACACGTCACATCCTTTTCCGCAACTTCTGAACCGTTCGTTGAACCTGATCGTCCGGGTTGAGGTCCGGCAGAACGACGCCACCGAACAGCGCCTGGCGGTGGTGCAGGTGCCGCGGGTGCTGCCGCGGTTGATCAAACTGCCCCGGGACGACAGCCGGCAGGACTACGTGTTTTTGGGCGAGCTGATCGGTCATTTCCTGGCGGACCTGTTCCCGGGCACCAGCATCCTCGGCTATTGGAGGTTCCGGCTGACGCGCAATAGCGAGCTCTACATCGACGAGGAGGAGTCGGCCAACCTGCTGCGCGCCGTCGAGGTCGAGCTCCAGAACCGCCGCCGTGGCGATGCCGTCCGGCTCGAGGTCGAGCGCGATTGCCCGCTGGACATCCGCAACGAGCTGCTCACGACCTTGCGGCTCGGGGAGGAGGACCTCTACGTGCTGGATGGCCCGATCAACCCCACGCGGCTGATGTTCATCTGCGAGGGCGACCATTCTCCCGAACTGCGCGATCCTCCGTTCATCGCCCCGCTGGCCGCGCCGCTGCGCGACGAACCCGATGTCTTCGCCGCCGTCCGAAAGCAGGACATGCTCCTGCATCATCCGTACGAGAACTTCGACACCGTCGTCGCTTTTCTGCAGCAGGCCGCCAGCGACCCGCGTGTGCTGGCGATCAAACAGACGCTCTATCGCACCGGCGGCGACGCGCGGGTTATCGGGGCTTTGATGGATGCGGTGAAGAACGGCAAACAGGTTACCGCCGTGGTCGAGCTCAAGGCCCGGTTCGACGAGGCCAACAACATTGAATGGGCGCGGCGCCTGGAAGAGGCCGGTGTGCATGTGGTGTACGGTTTGGTGGGTTACAAGACTCACTGCAAGATGACGCTGGTGGTGCGCCGGGATGAGGACCGCATCCGCCGCTACGTGCACTTGGCCACGGGCAACTACAACCCGACCACCGCGCGCATCTATACGGACCTCGGCCTGCTGACGTGCAACGCCGAGTTCGGCGAGGACGCCACGAACCTGTTCAACCTGCTCACCGGCATCTGCCAGTTCCAGCCCACACGCAAGCTGCTCGTCGCCCCGTTTGACCTGCACTCGCGCATGCTGCGGCTGATTCGGCGCGAGACCGATCACGCGCGGCGGGGTCTGCCTGCGCGCATCATCGCCAAGATGAATTCGCTGGTCGATACCGCCGTCATCGAAGCGCTCTACGCCGCCAGTCAGGCGGGCGTCCGCATCGACTTGATCGTCCGCGGCATCTGCTGCTTGCGGCCTGGGAAGAAGGGACTGAGCGAGAACATTACCGTTCGCAGCATTGTTGGCCGGTTCCTCGAACATAGCCGGGTGTTTTACTTCGAGAACGCTTGTCAGCCCGAAATCTTCGTCGGCAGCGCGGATTGGATGCCGCGCAATTTCTTCCGGCGCATCGAAGTGGTGTTCCCGATCGAGGACGGCAACCTCCGCGAGCGGATCGTAAGCGAGATACTCGCCTTTCCGTTGGCGGACACCGTCAAGGCGCGCCAGCTCGAGGCCGCCGGCAGTTACCGACGGGCCGCGGGGAAGCGCGGGAAGCCCCCGATGGACAGCCAGGCCAGGTTCATAGTGCGCTCGCTCGAGGATCCCCAGGACCGCATCCTGAGCGCCGAATCCCAGACACGTTATCCGAAAGTGCGGTTGGCGCCACGCCCGGCGGCCATGCAGCGAGCGTTATCCGCCCGCTCGCCAGGTTAGTTCGAGGTGGCGCGTTCTTCTGGTGACAAAACCAAGATTGGCCCGTATTAAGCTTCAGGAACGAGTGCCCAATGGGCGTGCCTGCGGTTCGGCTGCGGCTGAGCATTTGTTGAATGAGTTTGTATCTATTTGATAAAGAACGCCTTACATATATGAACCGGAATCCGGTGACACTCTCCACCGGAATACCGGTGGGTTGTCGTTTTCTGGTCGGGGTCGTGTTTGTCATTCTCGCCGTGCTGACCCTGGGCTGTTTGACACGAACGGAGGCAGCCAGCGTGTACCTTACGGACGTGCCGGATTATGAGTGGTACTACGGCTGTTTCGGCACCGCCACGGGCAACCTGATGGGCTATTGGGACCGCCACGGGATGGAGAATTTCTACACTGGCCCGACCGCGGGCGGTGTGGCGCCGATCGACAGCAACGGGTCACGCGGCCATAGCGGCATCATCTCGCTCTGGGCGAGTAAGGCCGGACAGGACGGCCGCCTGGCCAGCCAACCGGGGCACGTGGACGATTACTGGGTGACGTATGAGGGCACGGCAAGGGACCCGTACGCCGCGGCCGGACGCCAGGAGCACACGCCGGACTGTATTGGCGACTTCATCGGTCTCAACCAGATGAAGTGGAAGAACATGAACGGCGAGTGCGATGGCAACATCGACGGCTTCTCCTTCGTCTATTGGGATGCCACCGGCGGGCGGAGGATCAATTACACGCCGACCGCGGTGGCGGGCCTGCCCGCGACGGATATCCCGTCTGGCCTCCGGGCCTGGACGGCTTGGCGTGGCTATGCGGCCGATGTGTTCACCCAGTTGGCAGATCTCAACCCATTGGTTCGGAGCGGCGGCGGTTTCAAGTTCGAGGACCTTCAGACCGAGATCAATGCCGGATATCCGGTCCTGCTCTTTTTGCAGAACCCTGCCGCCAACTCCCGCGCCCTCGGCGGGATCGACCGCGCGAATCCGAGGATTCATGGCATGCTGGCCTACGGCTACCTGGTCAACTCGGAGGGCGAGCGCTTCGTCCGGATGCGGACCAGTTGGGGGAGTGGCGACAGTATTTTCAACCCGTGGGTGTCTGGAGACTGGCTGCCGGCAAACAGCCTCCATCTGCCGTTGCGCGGCGTGATTGGTTTCCACCCGCAGCCCAGGATCATGTCCGTGGCGCGTTCCGGCGGGCAGCTAACCGTGCGCTGGCACGGTCCGTCCTCGATGCGCTATGACGAAGAGGCCGGGACCTTCACGCCGGCGCATTGGTACGTCCTGGAGAGCGCTACGACGCTTGGGCCGAACCACTTCGCGCCGGTGGGCGAGCCTACCGCCGATCGTGAAGTGACACTGCAGCCGGGCACGGACCGGATGCTCTTCCTGCGCGTGCGACTTTTGCCTCCACCGGCGCCTTGAGCCGAAACATGGGGTGAGTGTGCCGCTCGATTGCTGTCGCAGTGCTGACACCCCGCTGGGGAGTCACCCCGTGCCGAAGGGCGGGGTGGGTTGTCCAAGCTGAGAATTGGCGAATCAACAGTAACTCGCCCCCGCCCTGCCGTGTCTTAACGCTGTGCTGTGCATGATGATTTGACGAACCGCGCCGAATGAACCAATCTAACCGACTAATGCAACTGACGCGCACTCTTAGGACCGCCTTCATGGTGACCGCCGCCGCGCTGAGCCTTCGGGCCGCCGAGCCCAAAGCCAAGCCCGTTTCGCTCGACGACTGTATCCAACTGGCGTTGCAGCACAACCTCGGGCTGCAAATCCAGCGGATCGACCCGCTGCTGAAGCGCTACGCCATCAGCCTGGCTTACACTTCGTATGAGCCAACTTTTAGCGCAGGCTACACCCACAGCTACAGCGCCTCCCCAGGCGGCACCTACGGCCCCTTCGCCGCCATCGGCGCCAGCAAGGCCGACAACGATTCCTTCAACGCCGGCATTGGCGGCGTGCTTCCGTCCGGCGCCACCTACGGGGTGGACACCCGGGCCAGCAAGAGCCTCACCACCGGGTTCGGCGCCGCCGAAAACGCTTCGGCCTCCGCCGGATTCAACATCACCCAGCCGCTGCTGCGAAACCTGTGGGTGGACGGATCGCGGCTGACGATCGCCCTGCGGAAGAAGGACCTGCGGGTTTCGGAGTTGAGCCTGGAGCAGCGGATGATCCAGACCGTGACCGATGTGCAGGTCGCTTACCTGAGCCTGATCGCCGCGATCGAGAGTGTCGAGGTTCGGAAGTTGGACCTTCAGCAGAACGAGCAGTTGCTGCGGGAGACCAAGAAGCGCATCGACGTGGGGGTGCTGGCTGTGCTGGACGAGAAATCCGCGGAATCGGCGGTGGCCTCCGCGCGGGCGGCCTTGCTCAGCTCACAAAACGACCTGGCCCGCGCCCAGAACACCCTGAAGAATCTCCTCACCGACAAGTATTCGGACTGGCAGGAGGTGAGCCTCGAGCCGACCGAGCGCCTGACGGCGCCCGTGCAGGTTTTCAGCCGGCAGGATAGCTGGCAAAAGGGGCTCTCGCTGCGTCCCGACCTGCTGCAAGCCAGGACCCAACTCGAGCAGAGCCAGATCACGCTGCGCTACGATCGGAACCAGTTGTACCCGCAACTCGATTTTACGGCGACTTACCGGCAGTCGGGTGGCGGCCCTGGCTCGAAGCAATTCGGGGACGCCTACGGGGGCGTGCAGAGCGGCGACAGCCCCAGCTACTCGTACGGATTCGTGCTGAGCATCCCGTTGAGCAACCGCCAGGCGCGTTACCGGTACCGCCAGGACAAGGCTAGCCTCGAAGCCGCGCTGCTCTCGCTCAAGCAGCTCGAGCAAAGCATCATGCTGGAAATCGACAATCTCATCGCACAAGCCCAGAGCAGCCTCGAACGCGTGGACTCGACCGAGAAGGCCGTGGTGTTCGCCGACGCCGCCTGGGAGGCGGAGCGCAAGAAGCTGGATAACGGCAAGAGCACCAGTTACGAGGTGCTGCTGCGCCAGCGCGACCGCAGCCAGGCCCGTTTCAACAAGATCAGCTCGCTGATCGACTACAACACGTCGCTGGCCCGGCTGGCTCAAAGCGAGGGCTCGACCCTCCAGCGCAACGGCATTCGCGTTGAGGCCAAGTAACCGCGCGCTGGGTGGCTTGACCACGCGGCCGGAAGCCGGCTTGGCCGCGGCGGCAATGGGCCTCGTTGCGGGTAGAGGCGCGGAGTTGAGGTTGACGCGCTCGAATCTGGTCCTCCGAGAGCTTGTGGCCGGCCGAACCTCCCGCCACGCGTTGGCCGCGGAGGGCGCATCTTCGTGATTAAACCTCGACTTCCTGCCGTCTAAAGCGCCAATGGCAGATCCGGTGTCAGCCGCGCCGCGTGCGAGCGTGGACGGTAAATTCTTTCGTCTCGGTCGCGAGAAGTTTCACCCCAAAGGGGTGACGTACGGACCGTTCGCGCCGGATGCCCGGGGCGATCACTTTGGTTCGCCCGAGCAGGCCGCGCGCGACTTTGGGCAAATTCGCACGCTGGGGGCGAACCTGCTGCGGGTCTATTTCGTGCCGCCGGGGTGGTTTTTGGACCTGGCCGCCGCCCACGGACTGCGGCTTCTGATCGATATTCCCTGGAACAAGCACGTCTGTTTCCTGGACGCCCAGGTGACGCGCGAGGCCGCGCGTCAGGCCGTGCACGCCGCCGCGGTTGCTTGCGCCCGGCACCCGGCTGTGTTTGCCCTGAGCGTCGTCAACGAGATTCCGGCTGACATCGTGCGATGGAGCGGCGCTTCGGCGGTCGAGTCGTTCATCGACGAGTTGGCTGGGGTGGTCAAGCACGTGGACCCCGAGTGCTTGTGCACGTTCGGCAACTACCCGCCCACCGAGTTCCTGCGTCCCAAAGAGACCGACTTTGTCTGTTTCAACGTGTATCTGCACCAGCCGGAGGCCTTTCGGAATTATCTGGCGCGCCTGCAAATGCTGGCGGAAAGCCGGCCGTTGGTGCTCGGTGAGATTGGCCTGGATTCACTGCGCGAAGGCGAAGACCTGCAAGGCGAACTCCTCGAGCGGAAGATCGAGGTTGCCTTCCGTGGCGGCCTGGCCGGGGTCGTGGTCTATAGTTTCACCGACGAATGGTTCAAGGACGGCCGGCTCATCGAGGACTGGTGCTTTGGCCTGACCGAGGCCACGCGCGCGCCGAAGCCCGCTTTCTTCGCGGTTCAACGCGCGTTCGCGCTGGCGCCCCGCTTCCCGCTGGCGCGGCAGCCGATGATCTCGGTGGTCGTTGCCTGCTTCAACGGCGAGCGAACCCTGCGCCCCTGTCTCGAGGCCCTCACCCGCCTCAATTACCGAGCGTGCGAAGTCATTCTTGTGGATGATGGCTCGACGGACCGTTCACCCCAGATCGCCGCCGGGTTCCCAACGGTCCGCTACGTTCGGCACGAGAACCTGGGCCTGTCCACGGCCCGCGACACCGGCATCGCGGCCGCGCGGGGCGAGATCGTCGCCTTCACCGACGCGGATTGCCGGCCGGACGAGGACTGGCTTTATTACCTGGCCAACGACCTGCTCGAAGGCGGTTTCGCGGGAATCGGTGGTCCGAATCTGCTGCCGCCCGAGGACTCGTGCGTGGCGGCGGCGGTGCTGGTCTCGCCCGGCGGTCCGGCCCATGTCATGCTCAGCGACCGCGTCGCCGAACACATTCCCGGCTGCAACATGGGCTTCTGGAAGTGGGCGCTACTGGAGATCGGGTGCTTCGACCCGGTGTTTCGGCGCGCCGGAGATGATGTGGACGTTTGCTGGCGTTTGCAGCAGCGGGGGTATGAGTTGGGCTTCAGTCCCGCCGGCTTTGTGTGGCATTACCGCCGCTCGACGATCCGGGATTATCTCAAGCAGCAGCAGGGCTACGGCGAGGCCGAGGCCCTGCTCGAGCGGAAGCATCCCGAGTATTTCAATCCGCTCGGCGGCAGCATCTGGCGGGGACGCATCTACGCGCCCGCGCACGCCGGGGTGGTGACACGGCGCCCGATGATCTACCACGGCGCGTTCGGGCTTGGCTTGTTCCAATCGCTCTACACTGCCACGAGCTCGTTGACCCTGCTGATGGTGACGAGCTTGGAATACCACGTGGTGGTTACGTTGCCGCTGCTGGTGCTGGCCGCCATGTTCCGCTGGCTCATCCCGGTCGCTTTCGCCAGCCTCGTGCTATCGGCCTCGATGTGCGTCGCGGCCGGAAGCCAGGCCGAAATCCCTCCGAAAAAACGGCGGCTCTGGTCGCGTCCCCTGGTGGCGTTGTTGTTCGCGCTCCAGCCGATTGTCCGGGGTTGGGCGCGTTACCAGGGCCGGCTCCTGCCGCGCCTGCCGTCCCTGGCGCACCAAGGCAGCCTGCCTCCCCAGGCCGTGGCCCAACGCGGGCCGCCGCCGTCGGAACTTCAGTATTGGGCCGCTCCGGGCTTTCAGCGGCGCGATCTGCTCGAACACGTCCTGGGCCGCCTCGAGCGCAAGGGCTGGCACCATCGCCCGGATGCCGGTTGGAGCAACTTTGATGTCGAGATCTTTGGCAGCCGGTGGACCCGGCTCCAGCTCTCGACGGTGGGGGAATTCTCCCAGGACGGCCAGCAGTTGGTTCGTTGCCGGTTGCGCGCCTCCTGGACCCTGCCGGCGCGCGCGATCTTTTGGTCGTTCTTCGGTCTGGTGTTGCTGGTGATGGGCCTGGCCGGGCTTGAGAAACCGTGGTATTGGCTGCTGCTGCTGCCGCTGCCCGCCTACGCCGGCTGGCTGCAAGGCCAGCAGCGGACGTTCCAACGCATCGTCGCGGTGTTTCTCGATGAGATCGCGGCGACCCTCGGGTTGCGCAAGCTGGCCCTGCCTTCGACGACGCCGATCGAAGCCAGGGCCGCGAGCCCGCTCGTGGCCGCCCCGGCTTGCGAGGTCTCCGATTCCCGGCCCGCGGCGCCGTAGCGCCCGGGCCGTTGAATTGGCTCGCTATCTGGCAGCGAATCTGCTCCCCTTGCATTCATGATGAGGCGCCGCAGCCCGGTCGCCGCCCCGCTGGACGCGCCGTGGATGGCCGGCGCGGCGCGGGGCACAGCCGCTTTACGGCGGAGGAGCCGCCTGGGCACTTGGCGGCCTTGGCTCGGGTTCTGTTTGCTCTGTCTCACGGCTACTCTCCTCGGCGTGCAGATGATTCCCATGTCTCTTGCCGAACTGCGCGACAAGGCCGCCCTGGTCGTTCATGGCCGCGTTCTGGACAAGATCGCGTTGAGAGATGCGCGCGGTCGGATTTACACGGAGGTCACCCTCGGCGCGGGCGAAATCTGGAAAGGAACTGTGGCTGGCGATCGGCTCACGATCGTGCTGGCCGGCGGGGTGATCGGCGAGGATCGCACGTTCGTTCCCGGCCAGGCGGATTACCGGGTGGGGGAGGAAGTGGTCGCGTTCCTTCGCCTCAACCAGCGCGGCGAAGCGGTCACGATCGGCCTGGCGCAGGGCAAGTTCGAGGTTTGGAGCGAGGCGGCCACGGGCAGGAAGTTCGCGCGGAACCTGTTCCTGGGGCGCCCGCAGCCCGCGGGCAGCAAGTCTCAGCTTCAGGCGCAAGCGGAGGATGGCCGGCTGGCGCTCGAGGACCTCAAGCGGCAGGTCCAGGGGGGCGCGCAATGAGGCTCCTCGCGATCGCGGCTTTTGTGGCGCTGCTCGGCCTGGCCGAGGCGCGCGCGTTCGTGCTCCAGTACGACCCTAACGGAACCCCCACACATTGGGACCTGCTCACCCCCGAGGCGCATGTTCCGGCCGGGGCCGCGGTGCGGGTCAGCACCAACTCGGTGAATCCCCTTACACGCGCGGTGCGCTTCTTCATTTCGTCGGATGCCTACTCGAAGACCAACACCACGGCCGAGCGCAACGCGGTGCGCGCCGCGTTCGCGCAATGGCAGGCCGTGCCCGGCACGCACGTGCGATTCGAGGACGCGGGCCTGGTGGCGCCGGGCATCCCATTGGACGAGACCGATGATACGAACGTGGTTTTTTGGGTGAACAACGGGACGCTGGTTCCGGACGATCGCATCGACATCGACGGCGCGCTGGGCGTGACCTTCATGTCGAGCACCGCGGGCATCCTGCTCGGGGCGGACATCGTGATGAACGGGAATTACACCTGGTTTACCGACTTCGATTTCGTTCCCCCCCCCCGCCGGATGGCACGCGATTCCGATTC
>Ga0233425_10007250_pt1 | contig 15720 bp, 20 predicted proteins | sample Watercolumn_Towu_2_FD_181712 | JGI IMG/M metagenome (GOLD analysis project Ga0233425, IMG submission 181712) | Freshwater microbial communities from Lake Towuti, South Sulawesi, Indonesia - Watercolumn_Towuti2014_140_MG | ecosystem: Environmental > Aquatic > Freshwater > Lake | place...
TTTTCACTGCTTCTTTTGCAATCTCTCCGAGTTTTCCTGTTGCAATAAATTCTCCTCTTTTGCCTCCTGGAGTGACTTCTGCTTCAATAGGCAGAATTATGCCAGAGTATGCATCTCCGCCGCCAATAACTGCCAAGCCATTGACTCTGCCGACTTTTTCTCCTTCTGTAACAATAATCTCATACTCTTTTTTTCTCTCAATATATTTGTCAGCAATCTGCTGTTCAAGTGTTCGTGCAATTTTTTTTGCTGCAAGAACATGTTCGCGTTCTACAAACTTTGCCTTTTCTTCTGATGCAAGATCTCCTGCTGCGCGGATAATGCCCCCCAATTCACGCAATCGTAAAGTCAGATGGCCTTTTCTGTTTGCCCTGCGCTTTGCTTCTTCAACAATTGCATCAACAGCATCTTTTGTAAAATGCGAGATTTTTTTGTCCTTGACAACTTCTTGTGCAACAAATTTTGCAAGCTTTTGCCTATTTTCAGGATTGTCTGGCATTGTCTCTTTCATATAGATTTCATAGCCATACCCGCGAATTCTGCTTCGCAATGCAGGATGCATATGCTTTAGTGTTTCCATGTTTCCTGCAGCAACAAGAATGAAATTGCACGGCACAAATTCAGTTCTGACCATTGCACCAGCACTGCGTTCAGATTGGCCTGTAATAGGATATCTGCCTTCTTGCAATGCAGTCAATAATTCCTGTTGAGTATGCGGCTGCAGTGTTGCAATTTCATCAACAAACAACACACCCATATGTGCTTTGTGAATCATGCCTGCAACAATACGTTCGTGTGCTGGTGTACCCAAACCTCCGCTTTGAAATGGATCATGAAGGACGTCTCCTAATAATGCCCCAGCGTGCGCTCCTGTTGCATCAAAAAAAGGAGCTTGTTTTTTGTCATAATTATCCACAATCACTCGAGGAACTTGTATTCTTTCTCCGCCCATGCGTTTGCCAAGATTCATGGCAAAGATAACGCCGATAAATGCAACAGAGGTTGTGATAATAGATGCTGCAAAAATCACATCAGAAATCTTTCCTGTTTTCCAGAGCCAAAACGGAATAAGAGAAATAACAAAGACAACTATCAAAAAAATAAAATTCTGATTTTTGAACATAGACGCTGCTTCTATGCGCGCCCGGAGGGATAATTCTCTTCCAGAGCCAGCAGGCATTGTTCGAATCAGAGGCTGGTTTTCGTCGTGAGGATTGGGAAATGCAACAATATCCATTAATTTTTCTTTCGGCAGAAGTTCTGCAAGCGCCATGCCTAACAGCGATTTTCCAGTTCCTGGTTCGCCGATAAGAAGCACATGTCTTCGCTGTTCACTTGCTTTTTTGATAATCTCCACTGCTTCATCTTGTCCAATAACCTGATTGACAACTTTAGGATCTATGATAATGTCTTTTGTTGTTTCAAATTCCATGTTCTGAAATTAATGAGAGGTCATTAATAAATGTTAAGGAAGTTCTGGCACTGTTACGTTAATCTCTGATTGTGCGAAAGGACACACATTAACAAGTATTTTAAACAACATATCATCCTCATGTTCTATGGATACAATTGTTCAAACTATTGTCGCTCTTGATACTACTGTTAATACAGCCATGTATTCGTTATTCCCATATATTTCACATCCTTTACTTACAAAAATAATGAAAAGCATTGCATTCATTTTTGATCCATATGTTTTTGGTTTTTTGAGCATTTTATTTATTGCATATTTTGCTTACAAAAAACAATGGCATACTGCATTGTTATGGTTTTTCAGCATAGCTACAACTATTGCTGCTGTTTATTTTTTAAAAATAATTATTCATAGACCTAGGCCAGAAGCAGTATTAACTGACTTCAGTTTTCCCAGCGGACATTGTGCAGTCAGTCTTGTTTTTTTCTGTCTCCTGTATTATACATTTAAAGAAAAATTGCAGAAAACACAAAGAGCACTTGCAATTTCAGCAATAACATTAATTACTCTGCTGATAGGATTCAACAGATTGTATATACATGCACATTGGCTTAGCGATGTTATTGGTGGATACAGCATTGGTATTTTGGTCTTGATACTTTGTGTGTTCAGCACGAGAAAATTGTTTACAATCTCTTTAATAACTCCTTTTTTCTAAATAATCACAGTGTATTCCCGAATGCGTTATTGCTCCATCTATAGAATCAAGAACTAATAAAGAAGTGTATCCTTGTTCTCTGTACATCTGTTCTGCGTATGCATCTAATACAGGCAATCCAAATGAAGGAATGACTGCTTTTCCACTGCTGTAATCAAGAAGAACATTGTTGTAACTTATCATTATTTCATGATTCTCACCTTTTTCGTTTGTTTCACCCTCAATTTCAAACTGAACAAAAGGCATGCGCTTCACTGTAAAATATTGCGAAAGAAATGATGCTGCTTGATTAAATACTTCTTCACCGCCAGGAGAAGGAACAACTGAAACTTGCTTTGGAGTATGTCCTCCTTTATGCATATATCTGTCTGTTAAGTGTTGTTTAAAAATTGCTAATTCTTCTTCAGAAACTTGTTCAAGAAATTCTTTTCCCAACTCATAATCTGCAACAAAAACTGTATTTGCATCAACTGGAGTGATAAACATATCTAAATGTCCTGACAAATAAGATTGACCATCTACTGAGGTTGGAACAAAAAGAGTATTCCCTACACTGTTGGTGTATAATTGTTTGATTTCATACTCTGACAACGCCTCTGATGGAATCATAAAATTACGTGCATCATTAAAAAAATCAGGCACTAATGTATAGGCATCTGTTCTTAAAACCTGACCACCTTCAAACATAAAAGGGGTTGTTTCTGGTTCAAACCCTTCATCCACAAGAATATCAAGAGAATCTCGAACTTGATCAATAAAATGTCTTTTGTTTCTAGGAGAAGAATCTCTATTTAATATAATATAAGGGTTTGCAAGAACTGAATCTTTTGAAAACAAGAATAAATCTCTCATCCACCTATGAAATACATGCTCCACAGATTTTGAGTGTACATTTCCTTGAGAGGAAAACTGTGCATCTGTTAATAAATAAACGGGTGCACTAAAAAAACCTGAGACTTTTTTATATTCTTCTCTCTTTTCTTCAGGAGTATGTGATGTTGTATAAAGAGCAGTAATTGTTCCAGTATAACTTGACTGAACTTCAGCATTATGAGTAAATGAATATTCATATGTTAATGCACTATCTAATATTGTATTTTGATGTTTAGAAAGTTGTTGAACTCCTAAAAGCACGCTTGCTCCTATTAATCCTGAAACTACAAAAGTACTCTGTCTTATCATTTATTGTAAAAATAGGCTGCTCTTTTTAAATATTGTTCTAATTACCACATAAAAGTGATAAAACAAAAAAATTACTTCAATTTCAATGCTGCCTTAATAGCATCTCTGTCAAAGCCAATGATGATTGTGCCGTTAATGTCTATAACAGGAACTCCTCTCTGACCAGATTTGTCTTCCATCTCTTGCAATGATTCAATATTTTCACTGACATTTTTTTCTTCAAAAGCAATATTGTTTTGCTTCAAAAATTCCTTTGCCTTGACACACCAAGGACACATGTTTGTGCTATATACTGTAACTGCCATACTATCCTCCTCCAATTCTTTTTGAGAATGTCAAATATATTTAAAGCTGATGGAATTAAATTTCACATGTCAAGAATTACTCAGGGAATTGTAATTCTTCTCTTTGGTGTGCTGTTATGACTCTTTGTTCAAGTAATTTAAGTACACGAACTCCTCCTTCACGAGCAGCAACCGTTCCAAGAAATCTATAATCTTCATCAGTGCAGCACAGAACATCTTCTGCCAATACCCTTGCACGTTCTCCTAAATTTGTGTCTGGCAATTCTCTTCTCTGATAGAATTCAATCAACGGCTCATAACTAAGAGGATTAACTGTCCTATAGGTTTCAACATCATACGTTCCCCATGCTTCTGCCATCTCCACAAGGTAATGAAAAAGCTGTTATAAATGTTGCTGTAAAATTCACAACATTTTTAATAAACATCTTAACAAGAAACAGAATTATGGAGATAAAGCAATCTTTAAAGAAACTCTGGTGGTTTATTTGGGAAGACAACAGCATTTGGAGCTGGTTAGTCAACTTAATATTGGCATTCATTCTTATCAAATTCATCGTCTATCCTGGTTTGGGCTATGTTCTTGGAACAGGATTTCCTGTTGTTGCAGTTGTCTCTGGCAGCATGGAACATGACGGCAGTTTTGATGACTGGTGGCAGAGTCAGGCATATTGCACTATGGGATGCACGCAAGAGCAATGGTATTCAAATTACGGCATCAGCAAAAAGCAATTTCAGGAATTTCCATTCAAAAACGGCTTCAACAAAGGAGATATTATGGTTTTAGTGGGCGTAGAACCTAAAAATATTAAAATCGGCGATGTTATAGTATATATGAACTCTGAACCAATTATTCATCGCGTTGTCAAGATTGACAGCACGTTTCAGACAAAAGGAGACCATAATGCAGATTCAGGAGGAATTGACAAAAATATCCAAGATTCTGCAATTATCGGCAAAGCAGTGTTTAAGATACCATTGTTAGGGTGGATAAAAATAGGATTTGTTGAATTAATCAGTCTATTCATGGGGTGAACAAGATGATGTTTTGTCCAAAATGTGGCGGGTTGTTGCTTCCAAAAACAGAAGGCAGTAAAAAGACAATGCACTGCAAGTGCGGTTACAGCACAAAGCAGATTGACGCAGCAGTGCTAAAAGAAACTATCAGCGAAAAGCCAGCAATAGACGTTGTAGAGAAAGAAATTGAACCACACCCTCTCACTATTGCAGAATGCCCAAAATGCCATCACAGAAAAGCATATTTCTGGACAGTCCAAACACGAGCATCAGATGAACCAGAAACAAAGTTCATGAAATGCGAAAAATGCGAGCATGTATGGCGGGATTATAGTTAGTCATAGAAATATATAACACGAAAGCGCCACTTACTTTATGCTCGCCTATTGTGAACTTGTTCACAATCCCAAGAATTCCTTTTTTGGAATTCTTGTTATCCCCGCTCTAAAGAGCGGGGTTTTACGGCTCGCAAACTAGTGGTGGCGCTTTTGTGGAATTAAAAAGTGGGCATGTGTTGTGGGCAATTCATCCACTGACCTAAAGGTCGTGGTTTTCTTGCCCACTTTTTAATAATTCCCAAGAATTTTGAAGCTGCTAACTGAGCAGAGCGAAGATTTTCTACAGAGCCTAATTGACATGAACAAGAGACGTTTACCAAACCCCTCGTCGCCGTCTTGGCTGAATAGGTTCTTCATATTCCTGCACGTGCAATGCCCGCTCAACTGCAACTAAGCGATGATTAATGCTTTCCAAAGAAACACGAATAGTGTCAAGTTTTGCTGCAATAATCTCCATCTGAGATTGCAGGGATGATTGTGATTGTTGAGGTGCATGTTCCAGAGGAGCATAAGACTGTACTTGTTTTGGAAATAAGGGTTTTTCTTCTACTGGTTCAAGTCCAAAACCAAGATTTGCAGAACTTTCTTCAGCAGGATGTTCATAGGGAATCCCTGTATCCATAGACTGCATAACTGACTCATGTGAGGGTGTGCCAAATCCTTCAGGAGCTTGCGGCGGTGCTTGTTGTTTGAGGGATTCAATCTGTTTATTCAGCTCAGCAAAACTATCCTCTTTTTTCCAAAATTTCAACTTATCAAGAATCGCCATGAATTATCTTAATATGTACAATTATAAAAATGTTTGCTTAAACTCATTAAAGTTGGCAGTGCTTTTTCAGAATACACTTTTGACAGTCTGGTTTTGTTTTGCAATGTCTTTTTGCATGCTCAACAATAAGTGCATGAAATTCTTGATAGACAATAATATCCTGTGGCAAGTTATTCATAACAAAGTTCTGAATAACATCATACTCTGCATCCTTGTCAACAAAGCCAAGCATTGAAAAGATTCTTCGTGTATACGCATCAACAACAAATATTGGCAGGCCATACGCATACAAAAGAATAGAATCAGCAGTTTCCTTGCCAATCCCCCACACAGAAAGCAGTTCTTTCCGTGAAGGTGTTCTTCTGTGTAATGACGCATAAAAATCAATAAAGAGCAATAATTTTTTTGCTTTTTGATTGAAATACCCTGCAGGTTTTATTGCATCTTTCAACACATTCTCTTCAAGTTTTTTCAAACCTGTTGGAGTGATGATCGTTTCATGTGCAAGATTCTTCAATGCCTTTTCAACCTGCGCCCATGAGGTGTTCTGTGTTAGTATTGCCCCAACGCAGATTTCAAATATCTGCTGGTCTGTTTTAGGAAAATCATACTCAGCAGGATGATACCCTTCAACTGCACCTGTTTTTGTTGGATTTGTTCCTCTGTAATCCAGCAATGGCCACCATCCCTGTGGACCATATTCTTGTAGGAGTATTTCATAGATTTTTTTAAGCATACAAAAAGAAAACCTCTGTTTTTTAAAAAGGTATATATAATACTAAAGTAATAACTCTTCCATGACATTCATGCAAGAAGCAATAAAAGAAGCGCAAAAAGGAATCCAACGTAATCATGGAGGTCCATTTGGTGCAGTTATTGTCAAAAACAACAAAGTTATTGCAAAAGCGCACAATGAAGTTGTCAAACAAAATGATCCAACATGTCATGCAGAAATGCTGGCAATCAAAAACGCGTGTAAAAAACTCAAGCGGTTTAATATTTCAGATTGTATTCTGTACACAACATGCGAACCCTGTCCGATGTGTCTTGCAGCAATATACTGGGCAAGAATAAAAAAATATTATTACGGCTGCAAAAAGCAGGATGCAGAAGACATTGGATTCATTGATAAGTACATCTATGATATCATAAAAAACAAAAAAAAGAAAGATCATTTAGAAAAAAAGAATATCGAACGTTCAGCATGCTTAAAAGTCTTCAAAGAATGGTACAATAAATATGATAAGGTGCAGTATTAAAGATATTTCTACTTCAAAATGCATCCTTAATCCTGTCAAACAATCCTTTATTCTTTTTGCTTTCCACATCAAATTCTTCAAGGATTTCTTTTTGCCGTTTAGATAATTTCTGTGGAACTTCAATAATTATTTTCACAAGCTGATCTCCTGCGCCAAATCCTCGCAAAGACAGAATGCCTTTTCCTTTTAATCGAAAAACTGTATTTGCCTTTGTTCCCGCAGGAATTTTAATTGTTGCTGTACCTTTTAAAGTAGGAACTTCAGTTTCAGCACCAATACAGCAATCTCTAAATGAAACAGAAAGTTCCATAAAAATATCTTGTCCATCTCGTTCAAATGTTTCATGTTTTGCAACAGAAATGTACAAGTACAAATCTCCTGCAGCTGCTCCGCGTTCTCCTGCTTGCCCTCCGCCAGAAATACGCAATCGAGATCCTGTGTCAACTCCTGCAGGAACATCTACAGTCACTTTTTTTTCTTCCTGAATTTTTCCATGACCATTGCATGCAGAACATTCTTCTGTTATTTCTTTGCCTGCGCCTTGACATTTGCTGCAAATGCCGCTTGTTTGGAAAATGCCAAACGGCGTTCTTTGTGTTTTCACAACAGTCCCAGAACCATGACAGCTGCTGCAGGTTTGAACAGCATCAGTGGATTTTGCGCCAGAGCCATGACATACTTTGCATGTATCTAAGCGAGGAACATAAATCTGTTTTTTTGTGCCAAAGGCTGCTTCCTCAAGAGTAATCTCAAGTTCATATTCAATATCGTCTCCTCTTCTGGATCCCCTGCGCCTTCGACCGCCGCCAAAAAAGTTTTCAAAAATGTCGTCAAAATCAAATCCAAATCCCTGCCCAAAGTCACTAAAATCATAGCTGGAAAATCCTTGCGTGTCTGCAGTGCCAAATTGATCATACTGCTGTCGTTTTTTATCATCTCCTAACACAGATGCAGCTTCATTTATCTCCTTAAATTTTTCAGCTGCATCTTTTTCCTTGTTCATGTCAGGATGATATTTTTTAGCAAGATTTTTGTATGCTTTTTTAATTTCTTCTTTTGATGCGTTTTTTTCAACGCCTAACACATTGTAATAATCTTTGCTCATTCTATCGCCTCAAGTATTTTCATAGGACTATCGACAATAATATCTGCATCTTTAAGCCTATAGGGAAGCTGGAAACCATAACTGACACCTATTGCTTTTTTGAGTTTTGCATTTTTTGCAGCAGTAATTCCGCCATCCATGTCATCAACCATAACTGCCTCTTCGGGTTTTACACCTGCAATGTGCAGACAATGAAGAATTTGATTTATTGCAGGTTTATATCCGTATTTCTTATCAATGATATAATCAAAATAATCAATAACATTGTGGCGTTTTAAATCATACACAATGCTTTCTTCGTTATTATTGGAGACAATGGCAACAATGTATCCTTGTTGTTTTAATGTAATAAGTAATTCGTGTACTGCAGGAAATAAATCAAGATTTTTCCAGAGGCCATCCATACTTTTAAACAATGCTTTTGCTTTTTTGACATGTTCTGGATTAACAATACCTAATCGTTTAAGAGTAATTTTAAAATCCACCTCCAAATACTCTCTGCACTCATCCCATGTATCAAATTTTTTTGATCCAATTTCTTGTGCAAGCTTTTCATAATACAAAAGAGGAAGATGATTAGAGTTAATCAATACCCCGTCATAATCAAACATCACTAATTTTGTTTTCATACAAGCCACTCCACATCACTTGGCACAATGTCAAGATTTTTGAACAATGATTTTTCAACTGCAAATTCATTTGCAACCCGCTTGTCCCATTGTAATTTCCCTAGAGGATGAGACATAATTTTCTTGTTGTATCGTTGAAAAAGATCATCAATGCGTTTTTTTAACGAAACAATAGTATCAACGTGCACACGCCAGTCTGCATAATGAACAATCTGCTCTTCCCGTGATTTTTCTGATGTCAAAATATCATGATCTCCAAAATGCACCATCAACGCTGCAAATTCAGGGAAAGGTTGTTTAAATTCTTCATAAAATACTTCTGTTTCATGTTTATGAAGATATTTTTTCTGCATTGTCTTCCAAAAAGCAATTTGTTCTGGTGTTGGGTAGCACTTAAATGCAGGGTCTGTTTCCATGGGGATAACTGTGGGTTTAAAGAGATCATGCAAAAGCGATAATCTGTCCACAAGCTCAAGATTAATATTCTCTCCTGTGCGAATAAGCTTTCGTGCAATAAAAAGTGCAACTGTATTGACAACCTGGCAATGCGTCTTAAAATTATCAGGAACATGATACTGCACAAAATAGTGTTCACTTTGTTCTCGTGTTGGAAGCTTCATTTTTTCTCCTTCTCAGCCTTTTCCTGTGCTTTTATCTCCTGCCATTTGTGATGAATTGATTCCATTGTTTTAGGAGAGTTGCCATAGACATGAGGGTGTCTGCGAATCATTTTTGTTTTAATTTCTTGAAGCAGTTCATCCATAGTAAATAATCCTTCTGATTCTGCAATAGTAGTTAATACACAGCAATTCCAAAGAACATCTCCAAGTTCTTCTTTAATGTCCTGCATATCCTTAGCCTGCACTGCATTCTCAAATTCAGTGGCTTCTTCGAGAATATATTTATGAAAACTATTAAATGTTTGTTGAGCATCCCATGGACACTCTTTTCTCAGGCGTCTTGCAACACTCATGACTTCATCAAAATTTGCCATAGTATGTAACAATATGCAGGTTCCTTTAATATTTTGTTTGTTTTTACACAATAAAAAATAAAATAAAAAATTTATTCCTCAACTTTATAATCTGCATCAACAACATTGTCATCCTTGTCATCTTTTGCTTTTTTATGATTTTTTGGATGGGCTTGTTGTTGCTTTGCCTGTTCTTGTTCGCTGACTTTCTGATACATTTCAACAGCTGCTTCTTGGACAACTTTGCTGAGGATTTTTACTTTGTCTTTGATTGCTTCAATGTCCTTTTTCTCAGACTTCATGAGTTCTTTCAAGTCAGCAAGGGGTTTTTTGATTGCTTCAATCTTTGCTTCTGACACCTTGCCCTTCATGTCTCCCATTGTTTTTTCTGTTGTGTACAGTAAGGTGTCTGCTTCGTTGAGAGTTTCAATCTCTTCTTTTCGTGTTTTATCCTGATCAGCATACTGCTCTGCTTCTTTTCTCATTTTTTCAATTTCCTGCTCTGAAAGATTTGTTGAAGCAGTGAGAGTTATTTTCTGCTGTTTGCCAGTGCCCATATCTTTTGCAGAAACATTGACAATGCCGTTTGCATCAATGTCAAATGTAACTTCAATCTGCGGAATGCCGCGAGGTGCTGGAGGAATGCCAATTAAGTCAAATTGGCCAAGCAGTTTATTGTCAGAAGCCATTGGTCGCTCTCCTTGGAACACACGAATGGAAACTGCAGTCTGATTATCAGCTGCTGTGCTGAAAATCTGAGATTTTTTTGTAGGAATTGTAGTGTTTCTCTCTATTAATTTTGTAAACACCCCTCCAAGAGTTTCTAATCCTAAACTGAGTGGAGTAACGTCTAAAAGCAAAATGTCTTTGACTTCTCCTGCAAGAACTCCTGCTTGAATCGCTGCACCTAATGCAACAGCTTCGTCTGGATTAACAGACTTGTCTCCTTCTTTGCCAATGAGTGTTTTGACAAGTTCTTGAACAGAAGGAATTCGTGTAGAACCACCAACAAAAATCACTTTGTCAACCTGCTTGTCGAGTTTTGCATCTTTCAAAACCTTTTTTGTTGGCTCTTCAAGCTTTTTTAAGATTGAATCAATCATATGCTCGAATTTTGCCCGCGTTAATTCAATGTTCAAATGTTTAGGTCCAGATTTGTCTGCTGTAATAAACGGCAGATTGATTGTTGTCTTAAGCTTGCTGGACAATTCAATCTTTGCATTTTCTGCTGCTTCTTTCAGCCGCTGGTGCGCAACATTATCTTCTCTCAAATCTATGCCGTGCTTTGCCTTGAATTCTTTTGCCATCCAGTCAATAAGAATATCATCAATATCGTCTCCGCCAAGATAATTGTTTCCGTTTGTTGCCTTGACTTCAAACACCCCATCGCTGAGTTCAAGAACAGAAACGTCGAATGTCCCTCCGCCAAAATCAAACACAAGAATTGTATGTTCGTGTGATTTTTCTAATCCATACGCCAGGGATGCTGCTGTTGGTTCATTAATAATTCTGAGAACGTCTAATCCTGCAATTTTTCCTGCGTCTTTTGTTGCTTGTCTCTGGCTGTCTGTAAAATATGCTGGAACAGTAATAACTGCCTTTGTTACTTTTTGTCCAAGATATGCCTCTGCATCTTTCTTGAGTTTTTGCAGAATCATTGCTGAAATCTGCTGAGGGGAATAGTCTTTATCGTGTATTGTTACTTTAAAGTCTTCTCCCATATGTCGTTTGATTGAACGAACAGTATTTTGTGGATTCACAATCGCCTGGTTTCGTGCTGTGTCTCCTGCAAGAATCTCTCCTTCGTCAGTAATGCTCACAACAGAAGGCGTGATTCGTTTTCCCTCTGCATTGGGAATTATTGTCGCTTTGCCGCCTTCCATAACAGCTACTGCTGAGAATGTTGTTCCTAAGTCTATTCCTATTACTTTTGCCATGTTTTCAGTCCTCCAATGTTCAGTGTAATGTTTCGTAGGCCAAGATAGCGCGCAGTTTTTCCTTGTCTGGAACAAGGTCCTGCAGATTGCCTCCTGGTATTGTCGGATGTGTCTTGAGGTACACTGCCCATTGTCGGATAGACTCAGGGTCGTTTGGGTTAACGAAATGGTTCAATGCAAACCAAACAGCAAGTTGTTGCCCATGCTTGCTTGCTGTTGACAGCAATGCGCAATATTTGGGCTTTGCCTCATGTACAGAACATCCGTCTTCTTTAAGCAAGACGCATCTGCCATAGGGCATATCTGCTTTGATTTGCTTGAGCTTCCAGCATTTGGTGTGAAACCGTTCGTGTTCTTCGAGAAATTCCTTCTTGAATTCATCTCTTGGCATGTGCAGATAATCTGCAATCCTCGTGATGTCATCATCAAACAAAATCCCACTATCCATTTTGCAGCAATGGTTGCATCTGTGGCATTCTTTGCCAAGATGTGCAATCATGCTTTCTGGCGTGTGTTTTGCTATGCTGATGCTTTTGAAGTTTTCTCGTTCAAAGGTTTCCATGCTATTTTAACCCTCGCTGGCCTCAATACAGCATCTCCTACTATATAACCTTTTTGTAGTTCCTCCAATATTGTCCCAGACTCTTTTTCTGACTGTTCTTGCAAGAGAGCTTCATGAAATTTTGGGTTAAATTTCCCGTCACAGGAAATAGGTTTTAATCCATATCTGCTCAACAAGTCAAAAAACTGGGTATATATGAGCTTGAATCCCTCATCAGGCACTGCTTTCAATGCCAATGCAAAATTATCTAACAATGGCAGCAAGTCTTCTATGAATTGCCTGTTTGCGTATTGCTTAAATTCAGCGCATTCCCGTTCACTGCGCTTTCTGTAGTTTTCAAATTCAGCCTGTAATCGCTGAAGTGTATCAGTCAATTCAGCCAGTAAGTCTGGCTGAGACTGATTTTTGGTTTGCTGGTGATTGTTACACTGGCATGTATGTTCTTTACAGCAATCTTCTTTAGGATTGTTGCAACAAGATTCTTTGTGGCATGATTGTTTATGATTTCCTTTAGTCATTGATACACCTTTTCTTATGGAAATTACCATTCCTTTATAAAACATCTACTTTCTGTTGACTTAAGTTCAACAGGAATACAGTAAGGTAAACAGAAGTTATATTTAAATGTTATGAAAGAGCAGTACAATAATTCACAATTTCCCAACACTCACTTTACTTTTAGTGTATGTAATTAATGTTCCTTTATTAGAATAGAAACTATACACCCCTTTAGTGTTATACCATCCACTGCCGAGAGTTTTTGTCAATTCACTCATAAGAATGCTCTTAATTTGCAGGCTATTGACATTTGTATCATAATACACAGTAATTGTCAATGGGTTGCTTCCTCCTCTGCCTATATACTTTTCAGCAGAAAATGTAGTGCCTTGGGATTCTCGATACATAAAACTGCTGCCAACCTCCAGTGAACCTTTATCAATTAATTTAACTGAACTTGTCCCAATATCAGTAAAAGCAACACTATTGCCTGTAATTGTCAAAACAATGTTCACGTCACCGACAGCAAGAGTAATAGGAGCTCCATCTATGTATGCATTATCATAGCTTTCTTTGTTGTATGTCGAATCCTTAATGCTTATTTTTCCAGTTTCAAGTTTTGTAATTTTCATGAGATGAGCATAATTGTCGAGCAGGACAAGAAACTGCTGTCCGACACAATCATCAGCGCATGTTTGGCTGTCAACATAAACAACATCATCGCCTTTACCAAAATACAACCGCCCATTCTCATATGTTAATGGAATCTTGACTGTTTTTTTATCATAATTTTTAAATGAAAGTGTTCCATGTGTTCCGCTCACAGAAACAGTAAGATAATTATTTGTGTTTGAAACTGCAGCGCCTGTCAAAGAAGGAGTTCCAATTAAAAAAAGCGAGGCAACAGCAAGTAATGCAATAAATCCAACAATAAGAGCATTGCGCATACTCTACTTCTAAATGGAGTGGTATATAAATCTTCTTTAGGCTCTGTAGAAAATGTATTAGCAGCATAGGTCAAAATTCAATTGAATGGCTCATAGAGAGCGTTACGAGGGGTTGCTCCATCCGGGAACGTAGCTCTTTTATTATAATTCCCAAGAATTTTGAAGCTGCTAACTGAGCAGAGCGAAGATTTTCTACAGAGCCTCTTCTTTCGCAAGGCTTATATATACTAAAACATCTAAATAACCCATGGCACCTAAATTAAACCCAAGAATTGAAGCATTAAAAGGATGGATACAGGAAAAACACATCCAAGATTCTGCAATAAAGAAATACGCAAAAGAATTCCAGAAGAACAAGCCATTTCCGCATATAGTAATAAAAGATTTCCTTCAGCTAAAACAATTAGATTTTCTTCTAAAAGCATTAGAAAAGCAGCCATTTGAAACGCGATTGACAGAGCAGTATCATGTTCAGCAGACAGGAGATTTGAGAAACAGCACAGCGTATGTATTCAGCAGTTTTTACACGATGCTCACCTCTTCATATTTTGTAAAAATGATAGAAGAGATTACAGCAATGCAAAAGCTCAAGAACAATATTGATCTTGCTGCCTTAAACTATCCGCAAGGAGGATTTTATATGCCGCACAATGATTATGCAGACAACAGGAGAATTGCATATATTTTGTATCTCACTCCAACATTAACAAAAAAAGACGGCGGTGCTCTTGAATTTTTCACAGTAGATGATGACAACAATCCAAAGAAAATAGCAAAATCATATCATCCAGTCCAAAACAGCCTCATGCTTTTCCAAGTTACAAGACAATCAGCACATCATGTAACACCATTAATTTCTGACAAAAAAAGAATGACATTAGGCGGTTGGTTTCACGGGTAATCTAAATTCCAAACGTATCCTGGAAGTCTTTCATCTTTTTAAGATTCTGAACAAGTTCAAGGCCTTTGTCTGTGATAATGAGATATTTGTAATTGTTAATGTCCATTTCCTTAACCATATTTTTATGAATTAATTCTTCTAAATATGACTGCAATAAATTGTGAGAAAGATTTGCCTTGTACATCAAGTGTGTTGGCTTTATTTTTCCGCCTTTATCCTGAATAGATGTCAGCATGTCTGCAATAATATCCAAGCGAGAGCGTCGTTTGTTCATTTCCACACCAGCCTGACATAATTATACAAAAGCAGCAAAAATCCAAACAATTGCACAATTTCAGCAATAACATAAACTTTTGGTGTTAAAAATAAGAGTGAAAAAATAATTTGGCTCACAAATAAGATGCTAAATGCAACAATGGGATTACAGAAGGTAAATGTTTTTTTCTGTTGCCTGCATAGTTCATAATATTGCCAGACAATCAACCCGAGGAGCAATGCTGCAGTGAGGTGAAATGCAAAATATTGCACATTGCTAAAAATAGTTGTAAAAAACAGCAAGAATAAAACAAGCGGGATTGATTTTTTATCCTGAGATTTTGTAATAATGTAATACAATCCAAACAAGCCGACAAGCATAAGAAATCTGAATGCCAGGGTCCCAAATATTTCAAGATAATAATATTCATGAACATAATTGACAACATAGGTATATCCTTCTAAAGTGTGCCGTACTTGTTCTTCATTGTAAACAAAAAAGTTAGTAAGTATTTTAAAGAAATATGAAAGAGAAATCAAGAGAAACGATACGCTGAACCACTTATATTTTTCTTCAGTTGTTAATTTATAAAATTTGTATGCTGTCAATCCAATAAAAAATGTTACCAAAATAGAAATTGCTTCAAAAAGCGTGTCTATTTCCTGAAACCAGTCTGGAGTAATGCCTAATTGGTACATATTCTCATATAGGTCAATAACGCTTTTTAAAACTTGTGGAAAAAGCTTCTGTGCGTTTGTTGCAGAGGGTATTAATAAAGGGTCTGCCTAATATACTGCAAAGAGGTTGACAATTATGACTCGCATACCAGAAAGAGACCCTCCGTCTCTTTCAGTTTTTAGTCCACGAAGGGATCTAGGCTCCCTTCAATTCTTTTTTTTAACAAAAGAAGAAA
>Ga0233425_10007251_pt1 | contig 15717 bp, 13 predicted proteins | sample Watercolumn_Towu_2_FD_181712 | JGI IMG/M metagenome (GOLD analysis project Ga0233425, IMG submission 181712) | Freshwater microbial communities from Lake Towuti, South Sulawesi, Indonesia - Watercolumn_Towuti2014_140_MG | ecosystem: Environmental > Aquatic > Freshwater > Lake | place...
TTCGACGAGAGCCAGTGGCCCGCCGACGGCAGCCTCGGGCGCAACGTGCAAGACCACGGTGCCGAATGCGGTTCCGCTCATACGGGCGTCGCTGATCCGCACCATATCGCGCACGCCCTTCTGAAGAAGCTTCCTCGGCAGCGGCAGCATCCCCCATTCCGGCATTCCCGGCCCGCCGACAGGCCCGGCGTTCTTCATTACTAGGACGTCATCTGGCGACACGTCGAGCGACGCCGAGTCGATGCGGTCGTGCAGGTCCCGGTAGTCCTCGAACACGACCGCCCTACCGGTGTGGACCATGAGGGCGGAAGAAGCCGCAGTTTGCTTGATGATTGCCCCGGAAGGCGCCAGCGTGCCGCGGAGTACTGCGATACCCCCTTCGCGGTGGATCGGATCTTCGAGCGTGCGGATCACTGCGTCGCTGTGGACTCTTGCATCGGCGATATTCTCGCCCAGCGCTTGGCCGGTCACGGTCGGCGCATCCAGGTCGAGAGTCGTTGCGATCCGCGACAGCACGCCCTGCACGCCGCCGGCGTAGAAAAGGTCTTCCATGAGGAACTCGCCCGAAGGCTTGAGGTTGAGGATCATGGGCGTAGTGCGGGACAGCTGGTCGAACGTGCGAAGCGGGAGTTTGATCCCACAGCGGCCCGCGATGGCGGTCAGGTGGATCACCGCGTTCGTGGACCCGCCGATCGCAAGGAGCAGGCGGACGGCGTTGGTAAACGCGGCCTCGGTCATGATCTGGGATGGGCGAATGCCCTCACGGGCCAGCGCCACCGCGCGGGCGCCGACCTGCTCGGCGAGCGCGGACCGGCGTGAGTCGGCGCCGGGTATGTCGGCGCCCCCTGGCAGGGTCATCCCCAGCGCTTCGGTGAGCGCGGCCATGGTCGACGCCGTCCCCATCACCATGCAGTGGCCCGGCGACCTGTAGATCGCCTCCTCCATCGAGTCGTACTCGACCTGGGTGATCCGGCCCGCCCTGAGCTCGGCCCAGTAGCGGCGGCAGTCCGTGCACGAGCCGAGTTCCACCCCGCGCCAGTTGCCCCTCAGCTGCGGCCCACCCGTGAGGAGGATTGCAGGCACGTCCGCGCTAGCCGCGCCCATCAGCATGGCCGGCGTCGTCTTGTCGCACCCGGAGAGGAGGACGACGCCGTCGATCGGGAGACCTCGCACCATTTCCTCGACGTCCATCGCCATCAGGTTGCGGCAGAGCATCGACGTCGGCTGCAGGAAGAACTCGCCAAGCGAGATCGTCGGGAACTCGAGCGGGAATCCGCCGGCGGCGATGATGCCGCGCTTGACGTGGGCCGCAAGGTCGCGCAGGTGGGCGTTGCAGTGGGTCGCCTCGCTCCACGAGTTGGCGATCCCGATCACCGGCTTGCCTGTGAAGGCGCTTTCGGGCCAGCCCTGCGCCTTGAGTCCCGATCGGTGCAGGAAGCCCTCCAGGTCGCGATGGCCAAACCACTCCGCCGACCTCAGCGTGGCCCCGCCCCCATCGCCACCAGCCCCCGACCTCCCCCTCGGCCGCCCGGATGGAGCCTTCCGGCGGGTGTTTTCTGCCAACGAGACCTCCCGTACGTCCGAACGTATGGGCCGGTAGCGTAGCACGGGGCATCGGAAGCGCTTAGCATGGCGGCTGACAGACGACCGGGAACGACCACGACCGGGGGCCACGAAGGGCAGGGGCGGCAAATGGCGACGCGCACGCGGAAACCAGTGGTAGGCGGGACCAGGACGCCCGCACGGCCTGCGAGGTTTCCCGAATTCGAGGTATCTGGAAGCCCGCGGGAACTTGGCCGCCAGTTCGGCGAAGCGTGTCGGGAGCAGGTCAACACGTTCGTCGGCATGGTGGTCGACCGGTTCAACAAGGGCCGGGCGAAGGCGCTCGACCTGGACACGGCGCTCGGCGTGGCGCGTGGGTGCGTTCCGTACGTGGAGCGTTACGCGCCAGACCTGGCGGAGGAGGTGCGCGGGATTGGGGAAGGCGCCAGGGTCGCGGCCGCCTAGTGTGTCCTATCCCGCAGATAGTTGATCACGGTCGCCTACGGCGTCTACCTGTTCAAGCGCGCGCTTCTCATGGCGGTGGTCGTCTGGGTGGCGAGCAGCGCTGTCTTCTTGCTGCCGCGCCTGACCGGCCTAAACGCCCTCGAGCAGCGGATCCGGGGCGCGGAACAGCCCGGGGCGCGCGTGACCGAGACGCAGCGGCAGGCCGCGGCGCTGTACCGGGAAAGGTTCGGCTTCAGTCGCCCGATGTGGACCCAGTACCGCGACCACCTATGGCGGCTCGCCAAAGTCGACCTGGGCTACTCCATGGCCTACTACCCGCTGACCGTCAACGAGATCCTTCGCGAGTCACTGCCATGGACGCTCGGCCTCCTGACCGTGACCACGGTGTTCGCGTTCGCGGGCGGGTCGTTGGCCGGCGGCCTCCTAGGCTGGGCGGCATCCAACCGCTGGGCAGGCGTCTGCGCCGCTCCACTCATGGCCATCTCGGCCATCCCGTACTACCTGCTCGCCCTGGTGCTTATCTTCGTATTCGCATTCCGTCTCGGCTGGTTCCCGCTGTCGGGCGCCTACAGTTTCGGAACGCTCCCCGAGACGAGCTGGAGGTTCGCGGGCGATGTGCTCAGCCATGCCGCACTGCCTGCGCTCTCGATCGTCCTCGTATCGACTGGCTTCTGGGCGGTGAGCATGCGCGGCATGGTCGTCACTCTGCTGGCTGAAGACTTCATGACCATGGCTGACGCCAAGGGGCTCCGACGGCTGCGGGTGTTCACCCGATACGCACTTCGGAACGCCTTGCTACCCCAGACGACGGGCCTCGCGCTTTCGCTGGGGACGGTCTTCACCGGCGTCGTGCTGGTCGAGATCGTGTTCCGCTATCCGGGGATTGGCGGCGTCCTCTACTCCGCCGTGCGCCGGGGGGATTACTTCGTCGTCACCGGCGTAACCTACGTCACCATCTTGGCAATCGCGGTTGCGACGCTCCTGATGGACCTCGCCTACCCGCTGCTCGATCCACGAGTGCGCCACGGCACGTAGGCGACAGTCGACGGTTTGGCGTCAGTTCCGGCGCGCGTCAGTTCCGGCGCGCGTCAGGTCTCAGGGGGCGTCAGCTGCGGAGAGTCAGGCGCGAGCTTCCACGGCGGGCGAGGCAAACACGGTCGTGATGTCGCCCTCCGCCAGGGCGGGCGAGTCACGGTACCTGAAGCAGCTCGCCACGCGGTGCTGCTCGATCTGGTACAGCACGGGCCGGCTCGAGCGACATATGTCCAGGACGTGCGGACACCTGCTGGCGAACTTGCATCCGCCAATCGTCCCGTCGTGTTCGTCGCCACGTGCCGCCAACTCGCCCCACAGCTTCTCCGGGTCCGGAAGCGGGATCGACTGCACGAGCAGCTGCGTGTACGGGTGTTGCGGCTTCTTGATCACCGTCTCGACTGACCCGGCTTCGGTTACGGATCCCCGGTAAAGCACGATGATGTTGTCGCTGATCTGATAGGCGGTCGTGAGGTCGTGCGTGATGTATACGACCGAAATGCCGTGCTGCCGGTTCAGTGTGTACACCGAGTCCAGGATCGTGGCCCTCAGCGAGGCATCGACCATGGAGACCGGCTCGTCGGCGAGGATGATGCGCGGCCGCAGCAACAACGCGCGGGCGACCATGACTCGCTGGCGCTGACCACCGCTGAGCTGGTGTGGGAAGCGGCCCAGCGTCTCCTCGGGCTGCAGGCCGACCGCGTGGAGCGCCTCTTCGATCTTCGAATTCACCTCGGCCCTGTTGCGGCCGATCTTGAAGTTGCGGGCTGGCGTCGTCAGGACGTGGTCGACCTTGTAGAACGGGTTGTACGACTCGAACGGGTCCTGGAAGATCGGCTGGATCTCTCGACGGAACTGCTTGCGCTCGGCGCCGGCCATTTGCGAGACCGGCTTGCCTCGGTAGAGGACTTCTCCCTGTGTTGGGCTCAGTATTCCCAACAGGATGCGTGCGAGGGTAGTCTTCCCGCTGCCGCTCTCGCCGGCTATGGCGGTGATCGAAGGGCGGTCCTCCGGGATCGAGAACGAAACGTCTTCGAGCGCATAGAGCGGCGGCACTCGGCTGAAGAACCCGCCGCTGAAGACCTTGGTTACGCCGCGAAGCTCGAGCAGGGCGGTCACGATTTGGTCTCCGTGTACAGGTGGCACGCGACCAGCTGGCCCCGGCGGATCTCTCCCCAAACGGGCGGGACGGAATCGCACTGCCCCTTGATCACGGCCGGGCACCTTGGATGAAAGGCGCACCCTTGCGGCAGGTGCAGGAGTGTCGGCGGCAGGCCCGGAATGCCAAGGAACTTCTTCTTTGACTCCAGGTTGGGGAGGCTCTGGATGAGGAGCCGCGTGTACGGGTGAAGCGGGTCACGGAATATCTGCCGGACGTCGGCAAGCTCGACCAGTTTCCCCGCGTACATCACACCTACCTTGTGAGCGAACTGGGCCACAAGGCCCATGTCGTGGCCGATTAGCACGACCGAAGCAACCAGACCTTCCTGCAGCTGTCCGAGCGTTTGCATGATCTGCCGCTGGACGATTACATCGAGCGCGCTGGTCGGTTCATCAGCAACGATGACCAGAGGGTCCAGCGAGATCGCGATCGCCATCGCAACCCGCTGCTTCATCCCGCCACTCAACTCGTGGGGAAACATCCGGGCGACCTGCGGCGCGAGGCCGACACGCTCCAGCAGACTCCGCACCTTCTCACGCAGCGCTGTTTTGGAGGGCTGCTGCCCGTCGTCCCCGACGTGGTCGACGATTCCATCGATGATTTGATCGCCGGTCCTCATCACCGGGTTGAGGGAGTTCATCGCGCCCTGAGGTATCAGGGCGATATCCCGCAACCGATGGTTGCGCATGTCCTGGGTGTTGAGCCGGAGAAGGTCGACATCGTCCAGCAGCACACGTCCGCCAGCGATCCGGCCGGGGGCCCGCGTCAGCCTCATCAGGGCCATAGCGAGCGTGCTCTTGCCGCTCCCGGACTCGCCGACCAGCGCGAGCCGTTCGCCCGGCTTCAGGACGAACGAGACGCCATCGACGGCCTTCACGACCCCCTCCGGGGTGTCGTAGTAGACCTTCAGGTCTTCTACGGCCAGTGTTCCGGTGCGCCGGCGGGTCACCGACGCTGCAGCCAGTGTTGCAGTTCTGGTGCTCAAACCCGGCGTCTCAGTCTAGGATTCGCCCATTCGTCGAGACCCGTCGCTATCAGGAACAGGGCGACGAAGATGATCGCCATTGCCGCGATCGGCGGTGCGAGCCACCACCACATTCCTAGCAGCACCGATGAGAACTGGATGTTGAAGTAGACCGTCATGCCGAGTGTCGGCGAGTCGAACGGGCCAAGGCCGAGGGCCTCGAGTCCGATCGAAGCAAGGATGGCGGCTCCGACAGAACCCACCAAGCTGGCAGCTAGGTACGGCATGAGATTCGGCAGCATCTCGCGGAACACGATGCCGAGCCCGCTTACGCCGGATAGTCTGGCGATCTCGACGTACAACTGCTCCCGCATCACGAGGACCTGGGACCTGATGATGCGCGCCGGGTGAGTCCAGGCAACCGCGGCGACTGCCAGGCCCATCTGGTCGACCGTCAGGCCGTGCTTCACGTTGACGGCCACCAGGATGAGGATAAGGAGGCCCGGGATCGTGAGGCCCACATCCACGATCGTTCTGATGACTGCGTCGGGCCAGCCCCGGTAATAACCGGCGATGAATGCGAGGGCGGTGCCGATGCCCAGGCCGATCGCACCGGCGATCATCCCGATCCTCATCGTGAGGGGGACCCCTTTGATCATTACCGCTAGGACATCGCGGCCCTGGGTATCGGTCCCCAGCGGGTACTTGAAGCTCGGGGCAAGGCGTACGTCTGCAGAAAGCGGGCGGAACCGCTCCGTCGGGTAGAGCAGCTCACCAAGCCCGACGAACATGAGGAGGGCCAGGACCATCACGAGCCCGGCCGCGAGGTTCGGGTTACGCCGCAGATACAGCAGGAAAGGTCGCAGCTTGGCCCGCCACTTGCTCCGTACCTTCGCCGCGGGCGCCGCAACTCCTGTGACAGTGGCTTGAGTAATGTCAGGCCTTCTTGTACTGGACCCGCGGGTCGAGCAGCGGGTAGACGATGTCGATCGTGAAAGTGGCGAGCGCGAGCGTGACGATGACGGTGAAGATCATCCCCCGGATGATGAAGAAGTCGTTGAGCCTGATCGCCTGGTAAAGCGTCTCGCCGAGCCCCGGGTACTTGAAGACGACCTCGACCAAAACGGCGCCGGTAAGGACCGTGCCCATCGAAAGCGCCAGCGCTGTGGTCTGCGGGAGGATCGCGTTGCGGAGGGCGTAGCGGAGGAATATGCGTCCGCTTCTTAGTCCTTTGGCCTCAGCCTGGACCATGAAGTCCGCGCCCTGGTTCGTCACCATCATTCCGCGCATGCCGAGCGCCCAGAATCCGATGGCCGCCAGGATGATGGACAGCGCCGGCAGTATCGCGTGCCTAAGCACCTGAAGAACGAAGCTCAGGCTCGGGTTGGGTAGCGTGCCGAGCTGGTAGCCGCCAAAAAGGGGGAGGGCGCCGAGCCGGAAGGCGAAGACGTACACGAGCAACAGGGCAAGCAAGTAATACGGCATCGCCGAGAGTGTGAGAAGCGGCGTAAACAGGTACCTAAACGCGCGCGGGCTCGGCGGCCACCCAAGTAACGCGCCAGCGACCGTCCCGACCAGGAACGCAATGATCGTGACGGTCCCCAGCAGGCCGGCGGTCCAGATGATCGAATCAGCAATAATGTCGTTGACGCGGCGGGGAAATGATGAGATCGAAGGCCCTAGGTCGAAACGGGCTAGGTCGTACATAAAGTTCCGGTACTGAACGATCAATGGCTTGTCGAGCCCGAAGCGCTTGCGATAGTTCTCGGCCATTTCCCGGAAGCCGGTCTGCATGTACCCGCCGCGCTGTGCTTCCTGAAGCAGCTTCTCCACAACCGGATCCTGCCCCGAGAGCCTTGGGATCAGGAAGATCACGGTGCTGGAGAGCCAGACAACGAACAGGAAGAAGATGAAGCGGCGGAAGATGTAATTCCCGCCAATTGCTCCCAGCAGATTTCGGACGTGTTCGGACCTGGTCGTCCGACCCGGCCGATCGAGCGTCAGTTCAGCCGAAGTCCCCATGTTGCCCCACGACCGCGTTCCAGCCTGGCGCCCGAAACCGGCGAATCACCGACATTGTTAGCGACTGCCCGTATCAAGTCAACTGAACTCGTTGAATCCGTCGCTTTGTGAGGAGATTCCTGACAAACTTGACGGCGGCAAGCGCCGGATACACAATGCGTTCGCTTCGAGGGCAAGCAGATGTCTGTCTTTGGTTCAGCGCCTGCTCGCGCGTGCGTCATAAGTCATAGGGCTGCGTAGAGAGGGGGTTTAGGCGGTATGAATAGGACTCTTGGATTCTTAGTGTTGGCCGCTTTGACGGCTTCGTTAGTCGCCCTAATTGCCTGTGGCGGCAAAGAGGCGACGCCGACGCCCAGACCAGCCGCCCCGCAGGCGACTGCGACCACTGTCGTCGCGCCGACAACGGCGCCGGTGCAGACAGGCCGACTTAAGGAGGTTTCCAGAGATCGGACGCTCATCACGTTCCTGGGCGGCTCTGGCGGACGGCATATCGACCACGAGCTCTGGAACCCGTACGCAATCGGCGCCAACCACCAGACCGGGCCGAACATCATCTACGAGCCGCTCGCGTTCTTCAGCGCGTTCGACGACAAGATGATCCCCTGGCTGGCGACGAGTTGGTCGTTCTCAGGCGACAACAAGTCCCTGACGATCAACCTACGCAAAGGCGTCAAGTGGAGCGACGGCGAGGAGTTCAACGCCGACGACGTCGTCTACACGCTGAATACCCTCAAGGACTTGAAGGAAGCCGTCCGGTGGGGCAAGGACGTCGCCCTCGTGCTCGACAAGGCCGAGAAGGTCGACAGCCACACGGTGAAGGTAAACCTGCAGAGGCCGGACCCGCGCTTCTACTACTTCATGGCCTACAAGTTCGACATCGGCATCTACATCGTGCCGGAACACGTCTACAAGGGCCAAGACTGGACGACGTTCAAGGCGTTCGACCCGGCCAAGGGACTGCCAGTGACGACCGGTCCATGGCGGGTCGTGGCGGGCACGCCCGAGCAGAAGGTGATCGATCGCGCCGCTTCATGGTGGGGCGTCGGAGCGTCCGACCTAAAGCAATTCGCAAAGCTACCTGAAGTCGAGCGGATCATCTACCTCCCCGCAGCCCAGGACCAGACCCAGTCCGCGCAGGCGCTGATCAAGAACGAGGTCGACTACGCCTCGATGACCACGCCGCGCGTGATCAAAGAGACCTTGGCGCAGAACACGAAGCTGACCACCCACACCGGGAAGAACTCGCCATACGGCTACGTTGACTGGTGGCCGGTTTCGCTGGCGTTCAACGACAGTGGTAAGTTCGGCCCCTACGACAGCCCCGACGTCCGCTGGGCGTTCAGCTACTACCTGAACCGCAAGGAGCTCAGCGACAAGGCGTACGACGGCGCCGCGGCGCTTAACCCGCTGACCATGCCGCAGTACCCGCCGCTCCAGAAGTACTTCGACGAGGTCAAGGACCTTCTAAAGGAGTACGACACTACCGAGTACAACCCGGCGAAAGGCGACGCCCGCATGCAGAGAGCCGGCTTTACCAAGGGCTCGGACGGCATGTGGAAGGACAAGAGCGGTAAAGGCATCAACTGCCAGATCATCGGCTTTACGCCGTGGGTCGACCTTGGCCCATTGACCGCAGAGCAGTTGCGCCGGCACGGGATCAACGCGAGCTACATCCAGCCCACTGACGCCTCGAGCCGCATGGCGGAAGGCAACTTCGAGTGCCTGATGTTCGGGCACGGCGGATCGGTGAGCGACCCGTACTTCACGATGAAGCTGTACCAGTCGGCCAGCGTCAACATCCCCGGCGGACACCAGGTCAACTTCTACCGCTGGGAGAACGCCCAGTGGGACAAGCTGACGGACCAGATCGCCGCGACGGGCGACGAGGCCGAGGTAAAGCGGCTCTGGAAGGAGGCGATGAAGATCTGGCTCCCAGAACTTCCGGATGTCCCGATCCTCGAGTTCTACCACCGGATCATCCTGAACGAGACCCGCTGGACGGGATGGCCCTTGGGTGGTCAGACCGATGGATACGTCAACGAAGCATCCTGGCACCTGACCTGGGGGCTTGTCCTGCACAACCTCAAGGCCGTCAAGTAAAGAAAGAGCGGGGGTCCCGTGACGGACGGGACCCCCGCTCTGGCGGCGACCGGTCACCAACCGGAGACGCAGTCGGTAACCCGGTACCGATCTCAGTTGAATCCGCGCGTCGGTATTCGCTCGTTACGCGGCCTGACGCGCAGTACGCGGTGGGCGATCTCGCAGCTGCCGGTTGGAAGAAGAGCAGAGAGTTCAGCGCGGAGTCCCTCCCGTACGCCCAGATGGCGGTGTTTGCCTTCTTCAACCAGCGCGACATTGAGGTGTGGGTCTACGCCTCGCACCAGGCTGCGGTCGACTACGGTGTTGAACCCGCCGAGACTGCGGTCGCCCGCAAGCCGGGGCAAACCGATTACCTGATACCCGCCGTAAACCGGTTCCACGCGTACGCGGTCGCCGGGAACCTGGTCCTGCTGTGCAAAATCGATCTCGCCGACTGCACGGCGCTCATCGACCGGCTGCCCGTCACGGCTGCGGCAGGGCAGAGATCAGGTGTTGGCACTCCTGGAGGGCTTTCGCCGAGTCCAGGCCCTCGCAGAGCAAAACGAGGTTACCCACAATCACGAAATCGCCGTACTTGGCGATGCAGTTGGCGTTGATCGCGCCAACGCATTTTCGACGGTCCGTTGCCCCTTCCTTCCACGGAATGGCGGCGCCGAGCACTCTGCCTGACTCTCCGGTCACGAGCGCGGCTGCCGGCCCGCCGAGGGCAAGCGCGTCGGCGTGGTCCCGGTAGAAGCGGGCCTCGTATTCGACCCTGTCCTTGAACCCGTTCACGGCCGCCGTGGCTCCCTGAAGACCGGAAACGTCGTACTCCCGGCTCACCTTGAAGCCGGCAAGTCGAAGGTCCTCAGTGCTTAAAACGCGGCCAGAAGGCGTCGCCCCCTGCATGGTGGCCGAGGCGCCAGTTTCCGCGGATCCGGCCACGCCACCCGAGCAAGCAGCGATAGCCAGGACGGACGCGGAAATGGATGCGGCCGCGAGTCGTGTGAGGAAACGGGCCAGCCGGCTGTACCGACCTAAGGGGCGCCCTTCAGCAGGTCGTTGCATGCGATCAATGCCACCTCGGCAGTGGGCCCTTCGCAAAGTAGAATCATATTCCCCCGCACGATGAAATCGCCGTAGCGGGCCGAGTAACTGCAGCCCGAGTGCGGCGTCTCAGCGGCACGGCTACACAGCCGGCGGTGCGAGGAGCCCTCCTCCCACTTCACGTCGGGACCGATAACGATGGCGTCGGATCCCGAGACCACGTCCGCCGGTCCCATGCCGAAGGCGACCGCATCTGCATGCGAGGCGTAAAAGCGTGCCTCGTACTCGAGCCTATTGAACGAGCCATGGACGGCTGCGACGGCGTTTGGGAGGCCGGCCACGTTGTATTCGTGCATCACCTTCAGGCCTGCGGTCTTCAGGTCGTTGGCGGTGTAGACACGGTCGGAAGCGACTATCCGCTGCACTTCCTTGGAGGCAGCCGCGCCTCCCTCAGCTTCGCCGCCACAGCCCGGCAAGATGGCCATCGCCAGCGCGAGAAACGCGAAGATCAAAAAGGCTCTCATTTCAGGACCGAGAGCAATTCTTCGCAGGTCTGGCGTGACTCTGCTTCCTCACGTCCCTGGCACAGCAAAATAAGGTTCGCGAAGACCACCATGGCCCGGTACTTAGGGTTGAGGCAATTGCCTACGTGGTGCGAACCTCGCACATTTCCCTGGCACTCACGGATCTCGGTGAGATCGGCGTCCCATGTCGCGTCTTCCTCGGTGAGTTTGGCGTTCTCGCCAAAAGCTTCCTTCCCAGGCGGCACGCCGAACTGGACCGCGTCGTCATGGCTGCCGTAGAAGCGGATCTCGTATTCCTTACGGTTGTACGGGTCGGGCCCAAAAAACCCATATACCGCCGCGGTCGCGGCCTGGAGTCCGGTGACGTCATAAGACTTCGAGCGCTTGAATCCGGCCGCAATGACCTCGTCGACGGTGAATACGTGGTCCGACGGCCTGATCTGCCGGAACGTCGACTCTGACTGCGATGCTGGTGGCGCCTTCTCTTCCTCAACGGCGGTAGCTTTGCCACCGCAGGCTGGGACCGCGGCGACGGCCAGCACAGCCACCAGTACCAGGGACAGATGTTGGGCACAGATCGCTATCAATGCCTTCATGATTGACTGCTCCAGCGTGTGCCGTACTCGCTCAGGCATACCTCCGGGCCCACAGGCATAAGATTATCCTGTTTTTCGAGTCGTCGAAGGTGCAATCTCGCCGCCGCGTCAGGAGTTGGGGTCGTGGGCCGGGGGCCAATTACATGCAAGAAAGGATGGGCCATCGCCTTTATCGCCAGCCTGGGGCCTGCCGGTTGAGGCGGGGCAGAAGGACACGGGTGATGAGGTGTGCGGACCTGGAAAGGGTCTTCGCAGGACTCGCTGGCGTCGCGGCCGGGGTCTTGTTGTCCTGCGGCGCCGGGTCCGAGGCGCAGCCCGCAAGCCAGCAGGTTCAGAAAGTCTTCGCGGTCGAGCGCGTGTACACGATCGAAAACCTGGTCGCGGCGGGGCTCAAGAAAGGCAAGCAATACGATGTCACGGGGCTGTCAGGCGCCACCGAGGCGTGGCTGGGCTTCTTCGGACCGGATCCATCGGCGCGCAAGGACTACGAGGTGCGGTTCTACCCCTCGCATGAGGCCGCAGTTCGTGACGGGACCGCGCTCGCCGATGAGGGAGTCGGAGACGGCATGCGGGCGAAGAAAGACTCCCAGATCTGGCAGGGCGGGGCGCGCGACCGATGGTTCACCGGAGGCGTGACGGACGTGTCGAGCGGTGGTTCCAGGCAGGCGCCAGGGCCAAAGTACAACGACTACGTCATCTACGGCAACGTGATCATGCTCTGCCAGGGCGGAGATTCGGTACAGTCGCTTGAGACGTGCTCAGCGCTCGTCGAAGCCCTTGGCGGGCCCAGGCTGGTGAGATAAGGCGTAACTCGTTGATTACCGTACGGACAAGCGTCGCGTCGGTGGGCGCCTTTGCAGCCCTCTACTTGTTCGGAACGGCATGCGGATCCGGTGGCGGCCCTGGGACGGCCGGTTCAACAATCGCCGTTACACAGGTGCCATCGCCAACCCCACCGGCGTCTGAATTCGAGGTGCAAGCCTTCTCGATGCCCTTCCCCGCGATCGCCCTCGAATTCGATGGTGCGAACATCTGGGCGGCCCACTACGACGACGCGATCGTAACGAAGTACGCGCTCGATGGGAGTCGAGTCGGCTTTTACGACGTTGAGCCCGAGCCGATCTGGATGGAGTTCGACGGCGAGTCGATGTGGGTGGCGTCGTTTTCGCAGAGCAACCTGACCAAGCTGAGCCCGGACGGGAGGCTGCTTGGCAAGTACCCGACTGGCCACTCCCCCGGGGGCATGTTCGTCGACGGTCCGGACCTGTGGGTCGCAAACGGCATGTCCGACCACATTTCGCGGTTATCGCGGGCGACCGGAGAGACGGTCGCTGAGTATTCGGTGGGTCAAGCGCATATGCCTGGGACGTTCGCCGTGCAGTTCGACGGCGAGAACTTGTGGGTCGCCAACTACTTCGAAGACACGATCCAACGGTTCTCCCTCGACGGACGCATCACGTTCACGACGAAGGCGGGCCACGATCCGGTGTCGCTGGCGTACGACGGGAACAACCTGTGGGTCGCGCTAGTCGATGAAGACACATTGGTCAAACTCGACCTCGATGGGAAGGTCGTTGCGAAATACCCAGTGCCTAGCGGCCCGCGCCAGATCGTGTTCGACGGTCAGAGCATCTGGGTGGTCAGCTTCGACGCCCGGGCTGTTTCGAGGCTCGCACTTGATGGGACGCTGACTGGAGGGGTTGTGCTCGGTCGGGGGCCGTGGTCTATGGCGTTCGACGGCTTGCATATATGGGTCGCCGACTCGACCGCGCCGCGCTTGTTCAAGCTTGGCCCGATAACCGCTGCGGTGCCGCCGCTCCCGGACTGGCCCAGAGCGAGGGTGGTCTTCGAGCCCGGTGAGTCCTTGCCCGGCCTGACGGCCGCCGGCAGCGACCTCTGGGTCGCGAACCAGAACGAAGGAACGGTCGACCGCGTGGCCGACGCCGGCCTGGTCGAGCCCTACCCAGTCGGTAGCAGTCCGGCGGCCGTGGCGGCAGTCAGCGGCGAGATCTGGGTCACCAACGAGGGAGATGGCACCGTCACGAGGAAAGACGGCCTCGGACACACCCTGGGCACGTACGTGGTCGGCCACAAGCCGAGAGCAATCGTCAGCGACGGCGAGAGCGTGTGGGTTGCGAACGCGGCCGACGGCACGGTTACGAGGCTCGACCAGGACGGGAAGTCGGCCTGGACCGGGCGGGTCGGCGATGGACCCAGTGGGCTCGCATACGACGGCGAACACGTATGGGTCGCCGTCACGCTGGAGAACAGGGTAATGAAACTCCGGAAGGACGGCTCCGTCGACGGTACGTACGCGGCCGGGAAATGGCCGATCTCGCTGGCGGTCGAGCACGGCAATATCTGGATCGCCAACTCAGGCGACGGCACGATCACCAGGATGGCATTAGACGGCAAGGTCCGGGGCACCTACCGAGTCGGCGACGCTCCGGTGGCCATCGTGTTCTCGGAATACCACGGTGCCGGACACGTCTGGGTTGCCAATCTCGCCGATGACACCGTGATGAAGCTGACCCTCGACGGCCACCGGCTCGCTGTCGTGCGCACCGGCAAGAGGCCGTCGGGGCTCGCCATCTATGGCGACACCCTGATCGTCGCCAACTCGGGCTCCCGTACGCTCAGCCGTGTCTCGCTGGCCACCGGCGGGGCGTCGAAGATGTAGCGCTGACGGCGCACAGGTTCCTCTTCCAGGCGGTCTCCCGGGCTGCTCTGCTCGCCCTATTTCCAGTTGTCGCGCTGACGATGGGCGCGTGCTCAGGGGCCCGCGTGAAAGACGCGTCAGCCTACGGCTCCAACGTCGCGGTTGAGTGGTACGACCTCGCCTACCGGCTGACCAGATCAGAGGCGCTCTCACCGCCGGTCGCCGCCAGGGCGTTTGCGTACATGGGCGTGGCCCTGTACGAGGGCGTGGTCAGCGGGATGCCGAACAACCGCTCTCTCGCAGGTATGGTCAACGGCGAGCTCGTTGTACCACCCCTCGAAAGAGGCGTGGAGTATCACTGGCCGATGGTCGCTGGCTCCGCGCTGGCCACGGTGATGCCGGCCTTCTACCAGAAGGAGACGTCCTACCTCTCCATCCAGAACCTGTTTGCCGATCAGAAGGAGGCGGCTTTGAAGACGACGTCTCGCGACGTGATCACGCGGTCCGAGGACTACGGGCGGTCGGTTGGGGTCGCTACCTTGCGCTGGGCCCTGGGCGATGGCTACGAGGCGATCCGCGGGTGCCCCTACGAGCCACCGCTGGCCCCGGGCGCCTGGGTGCCCACGCCACCCGCGATGGCAAAGGCGCTCGAACCCTGCTGGGGCCGCCTGCGCCCGTTCGTGATGAGCAATGTCGTGCAATTCCGGGCGCCGCCACCGACCACCTACTCGGAGGACCGTTCGTCCCTGTTCTTTGGCGAGAACCTCGAGGTGTACCTAACGCGCAACAATTTGGACGCCGAGCAGCGAGAGATTGCCCTCTACTGGGCGGACGATCCGGGGAGGACCGGCACTCCGCCTGGCCATTCGGTGGCCCTGCTCACGCAACTGGTAGTGGAGCGGCAGAAGTCGCTGGACTTCGCCGCTGAGGCGTACGCACGCGCAGGCATGGCGGTCGCCGACGCGTTCATCTCCTGCTGGGACACGAAGTACACCTACAACCTCATGCGGCCGGTCACGTACATCAAGAACTGGATCGATCCCGACTGGATGCCGCTGCTCAACACCCCGCCGTTCCCCGAGTACACGTCGGGCCATTCGGTCCAGACCGCCGCCATGGCCACGGTCCTCGAGGGGATGTTCGGAGACGGGCCATTCGTAGACCGCGTGCACGAATCGGCGGGCCGTAAGGCACGGTCGTTCGACAGCTTCAAGCAAATGATGGGCGAGACGGCGATCTCTCGCCTCTATGCGGGCATTCACTACCGACCGGCAATCGACGTCGGGGTGGAGCAGGGGACCCAGATCGGGAAGGCGGTGATGGCGCTCAAGCTCGGCAAGTAGCGAAACCTCATCGTTGCAACACGGGAACAGAACCTTCACGCTTTCAAAGCTAACCGGACACTAGCCCCGGCGATACATCTCCAGACGCTTCAGGTGCTGGTCGGCGCCCTTCAGCCCGTTACCGCGCCAAGCCTTTTCCAGCAGTCCAGCGTGGCTCGCCAGCCAAACTCGGTCCCCAGCTTGAGAGTCATCCTTGATGCCGCGCTTGACGTGGGCCGCAAGGTCGCGCAGGTGGGCGTTGCAGTGGGTCGCCTCGCTCCACGAGTTGGCGATCCCGATCAC
>Ga0233425_10007252_pt1 | contig 15716 bp, 12 predicted proteins | sample Watercolumn_Towu_2_FD_181712 | JGI IMG/M metagenome (GOLD analysis project Ga0233425, IMG submission 181712) | Freshwater microbial communities from Lake Towuti, South Sulawesi, Indonesia - Watercolumn_Towuti2014_140_MG | ecosystem: Environmental > Aquatic > Freshwater > Lake | place...
CGGCAATGCCGAGGCCCCCTCGCTAGCCGAGATGCTGAAGCAACTTTTGCAGGCAGTCAAGCAGCCCGCCTGAATTATCAACGTGCAGAAAGTGTCAACCTATTTCAGCCCGTAATTGAACCATTCCGATGGAGGAGTTGTTGTTCGGCAGCACGGTACGCACAGGCGGCATCCAGGTTCGCCCGTAATCTACCGAGCGGCTGATGTAGATGCGGTCGGCGGCCCGGCTGCGGAAGAAGGCGACCAGCCGGCCCTCCGCCAGCTCCAGCGCCGACATCTGCACGCGGCCCCGGCATTCGGGTACCGGGAATTGCTGCCAGGTTGCGAAGCTATCCGCCGAGATGCGCACCACGCAATGATCGTCGCCGTAGCCCTCGGTCGGCAGGCTGAAATAGATCGGGAAGAGCCACTCACCGTTGCTCATCACCAGCATCGGCTGGCGGCAGAAGGAGCCTGGATCGGCGGAGAAGGTCTCGATCGGCCCCCAGGTGCGCCCGCCATCTTCGGAGATGCGGCGGCGGATGATTGAGGTGTACTGCATCGTGAAACCGCCGCTGGCCTCGCCCGCGGCCACCTTGCGGGCCCATTCCTCGCGCGTGCCGCCGCGGGTCAGTTGGGCCGTATAAAAAAGCCACAGCTTGCCATCCGGCGCGAGGAAGAGCACCGGGTTCTGCTCGGAGCGCTGCGGATCGCCGGAGACCCAAACCGGCTGCGTCCAGCGCGCCGCGCCGGCCGGCAGCCGCGACAGCGCGATCTTGATGTCGCTGCTCCCCTCCATCGAGCCCGCGAACCAGACGCACAACAGGTCGCCGTTCGGCAGCTCGACCATGTTGGCAGCGTGGTTCTCGTGGCCCATCGGGGGGATGAACGCCTCGACCCGGTTGCCGTCGGCCGGCGAGCGGAAGAGCTGGCCGCCTTCGACGAGGGCGCGCAAGTCCAAGATTGGCGAAGTTGTCATGGTCCTCTCCTCATTCCCTGCCCAGACAAGCCGCCAGTAAGATGCTCACGAAGGAGATGGCGTTTGCCTCGTTCATGGTTTGGGGTAACTGATCGCGAGCATCGCCTCGACATCCATCGGATCGGCGCCGAACTGCTTGCGCAGGCTCTCGCGCGCCAGCCGATCCGCCTCGAATTCGCCCTCCAGCGGCAGTGCGATGCGCTTGCCGTCGTGCAGGGCCGACTCGTGCGCGCCGACCTCCATCATCAGCGACATCATGGCGTCCTGCGGGCTGAACTCGCTCGGCCGCAGCCCGCGCACCGCCAGGACGAAGTCAACCACGTGCTCGGCCACCGGGATGCCGTACCAGGTGCGCAGTTGCGAGCCGACCGGGACGACGGCCGGGAAGGAGTTGCGGTAGTCAATCTTGCCGCTCGGCAAGTCCACGGATATGCCCTTCCAGCGGCCGTCGGCGATCTCCATGACGACCGGGAAGGTCTGGTCGTGCAGCCCCTTGCTGGCCGGCAGCGCCGCGTCGCTGACGTAGCGCACTTCGGCCTGGCCTTCCCAGGTGGGGCCGCGCGTGGCGGCGTAGACCAGCGTACCGCGCGCCCCCTGCCACTCGTTGTAGCCGGGCCGCGAGTGGCGGCCCAGGAAGCCCTTGATGTTGGATGCCTGGTCAATCACCATCAGGCCGTCGGGGAAGGTGATGAAGCGGCCGCGATAGGTCTCGGCGGTGTGGAAGCGCTCCGGCGTGGACCAGAAATGCGCGGTCGGCATGGTGTGCTCGATGGACTGGATGGCGGTTGGGTGGCTGCCCGCGAAGGCGATCCAGCGCGAGTTGTTGTGGTAGCCGGTGTGGTCGTTGTAGGAGAACACGCGGCGGATCTCGCCGATGAAGCCCGACGCCTTCACGCCCTGGGCGATGCGATCAATGGGGAAGCGGAAGAAGTTCTCCCCCACGCGCACGACCACCTTGTTGCGCTCGGCAGTCGCGATCATGTCTTTCGCCTGCGCAACAAGGCTGCACCAGGTCGTCTCGGTCAGGTTGTGAATGCCGTGTGACGACAGGTAGACGCTGATCGAGTGGTGGGATGGCACCGGTGTCACGATGAGCGCGGCCTCCATCGGCCGGGCCTTGACGAGCGAGTGGATATCGTAGAAAGCCGGTACGCCCAGTTGTGCGGCAAGTGCATCCGCGTGCTGCCGCACGGGATCGCACACAGCAGCAACTTTTATCCACGGTTCGAGCGCCGGGAACAGCGGCGCGTAGACGGTGCGCGAGCGCTGGCCCGTGCCGATCAGCGCGACGCGCAACGGTTCGGGAGGGATGATGAATGGTTGCATGGGTAAGCTCCTTTGAAGGATTCAACTCATTGAACCCCGCCAGACAGAGTTCAGTGGTTTTGGGTAGTCCTTGTGGCTGTTACCGCGGAGTGAGCGGCCGGTGGCGCCGGTGTGAGGCGCTGAGTGCTATTTCTGGCGGTCCAGCACCTTTCGCGCCAGAATGTGGTAGTACCATATCTCGCCATTAGCTTCTTTTAGAATTTCAAATCCTGCTTGTTGGATCCACTCCCTGACCTGTTGATTTGTAGGGTGGTAGTGATAGACTCCTTCGTCAGGCCGCTCTCCATAGACAACCGGCAACCCAGTTTGTTGAGCCTGCTCGAAGGCTTGTCTGATTTCGTTTTCGTCTGCGTTCTCAATCGTTTCGGCAGTGAGATACAGATAACCCTGTTGTTTCAGCGCCCGATGAAAGTTGCCAAGCACAAGAGGCCAATCTTCGGGACAGACATTCTCCATGGCATCCACGCAGATTACACCACTGAAAGCCCCTCGATATGCCATTTCCTGCAGACCAGCTTTTTCGAACTGGATGCCAGGAAATCTCGCTTTGGCACGCTCCAGCATACCTTGCGATTGATCGATCCCAATGACGGAATGCCCTTTTTCCAGAAGGAAAGGCTCATACCTGCCGGCCCCACATGCCGCGTCCAGGATCGAACTACTCTGTGGAAGAAGGCTCAGAAACTCCTGTATGAATAGCTGGTGTGTCGTGTTGTTGTACAAACCCCACTTCTCGCCATAGAGCGGAGCCCAACGGGTATCATATTGCTCTTCGCAACCAAGTCTCATTTCTTTTAGCCAAGAGATACGGTCCATCTTTAGCCTTTCCTGTCCCCACTCAGCGCTTAACTCCATTGTCGGTCGGTATCCACTTCCACCCGCTCCGCCCACGCCACTACCTTGTCCCTCAATACATCGAGTAGCGCCACGTCGGGCTTGCTCAGCGGCGCGACCGGCGTGCGGCAATAGCTCGTGATAGGAAGGCCCAGACGGGCGAGGTATAGCTTGGCTGCCGCCGGGTACTTGTTAACCGCGATTCGCTCCATCTCCGTCAGGCCGGTCTGGAGTTCCGCGGCCAGCGCCGGCTGGGCGGCATAGTGGCTGCAGAGCCAGGCGTACAGGAATGAGTAGTAGTTGCCGGCGATCGGCGAGGAGCCGGCCGCGCCGGCTTGCAGCGAGGCGAGCGTGGTCGGGGTGTGGGCGTTGTAGAGGCCGAGCCGTGCATCGCTTCCCATCGCCATCAGCTTCGCCCGGATGCCGGCGATGTCCCGGCAGGTATCCTTGAAGTAGAGGAACCGGCCGCTCTGCGCCACCCAGGCCAGCAACTCCGGCGAGAAGAGGCGATGGTAGGGCCGGGGGCACTCGTACACACCGAGCGGCAGCGGATCGGTAAGCTGCATCAACCGCTCGATCCGGTGCTGCAATATCGCCTCATCCTCCTCCGGCGCGACGAGCTGGCAGGGCAGCATCACCACCGCCGCGACGCCGGTCTCGGCCATGCGCTTTATGAAGTCGGCTTGGCTTTCGAGCGAGCCGCCGAACATGGCGGAGGCGACGACGGGCACCCGGCCGTTTGCGCGCTGAACGACTCGTCGTGCTACAGCCAGGCGCTCCTCATCAGTCATCTCGTACATCTCGCCGGAGAGCGCCACCGGGAAGAGCCCGGCGCTGCCCGCAGCGATGTACCAATCGGTGAGCGCATCCACGCCCGGCAAATCCACCGCGCCGTCCTCCCGGAAGGCAGTCAGCATCACCGGCCAGAGGCCATGGGGAAGTCTACTTTCAATGGTCATTGCGAGTTACCTCATACTGTCATGGCGCGATGCGCCCGATCATTGGCAGTCATTGCGAGGAGCGGGGTTTGCGACGAAACAATCCCAAGGTTGGGATTGCTTCGGGCTACACACCAGCCCTCGCAATGACATGGCATGGGCAGAGCTTTCCTTCATCTGATCCTGAACAAGGATACGGAATTCAGTCCCAGGATCTTCGCCCGATCTTCTTCCGAGATGTCAAGCGCCCGGACGAGCTCCAGCATGACATCCACGCCGACCCACGGATGGTCGCTGCCGAAGAGCAGACGCTCTGGCCCGGCGAAATCGTAGGCATAGCGCATGGCGAGGGTCGACGGCGAGACCAGGTCGAGGTAGACCTGGCGGTAGTACTCGGCCGGCGACCGGGTGATATGCTCGCGGCCGCGGCGCTTGACCTCGGTCTGCTCGATCACACGGCCCATGAGGTACGGCAGGACGCCGCCCGCGTGTGGATGCACGATCTGTAAACGCGGGTGGCGCTCCAGCACGCCGCCCAGGATCAGCCGCAGCATGGCGATGGAGGTGTCCACCATGAAACCGATCATGGGGATCATGGAATGCTCGCGGATGGCGCTCTGCCAGGGCGCCACAGTCGGATGCAGCACCAGCGGTACACCCAGGGCTTCGACATCGGCGTAGAACGTTTCGAGTTGCGGCGCGTCCACCGGCTGGCCGGCGATGTGCGAGGGGAAGAACACCCCGGCCAGGCCCAGTCGCCCGATGGCGCGCTGCAGCTCGACGCGGGCTGCTGCCACGTCGTTCAACGGCAGGCTCGCCAGGCCGGCGAAACGTCCGGGGTATCGCGTGCACACCTCAGCCAGGGTGTCGTTGCACAGGCGAGCGCCCACGACGGCCAGATCATCATCCAGCCATTCCGGTCCCGGGATGTTGACGCTGAGCACGCTCGCGTCAACCCCAGCCGCATCCATAGCGCTCAGCTTGGCTTCGGGCTGATAGGGCGCCAGATCCAGCGCAAACTGCTGGATGCCGCCGCAGTCAACCAGGTAGCGGTCGCCGTCGCCGGTTGCCCGCAGCGCGCCCGTGTTGCGCGTCAGCAGCTCGGCGTAGGCCGGCGGGAAGACGTGGCTCTGGCAGTCAACGATCATCCTGACAGGAACCCACCTTCCGTCAGCTCCCGGCGGATGCGCTCGATCTCGGCCGGTTTGAGCGGCCGGATCGGCCGGCGCATCCGCATGGAGGGGAACTTGCCCAGCAGCGTCATGGCGCACTTCATGCGCTGATGCGCGTCGCTGGACGGCTCGCCGAAGCGGTAGACGATTTGGGCCAGCGGTCGGATCTTCTCCTGCGCGGCGTAAGCCCCCTTCAGATCGCCCGCCAGCGCCGTGTGCACCAGTTCCACGATCAGCTCTGGGACGAAGCCGGCGAAGCCGACCAGCGCGCCATCGCAGCCATCGAGCAGCGTCGCCAGCAGGTACTCGTCGTGACAGCTCACGATCGGGACATGCGGCGCGGCGGCCTTGAGCCGGCGATAGTCGTAGCCCCAGCGGGCCATGTCGCGCGTGCCCATCTTGATGCACACCACGCGTGGCATCTTGACCATTTCGAGCATCTCGGCCAGGGAGTAGCCCGCCTTCGTCCAGGCCGGGTACTGGTGGACGATGATGTCAATCCCCGCTCCCTCGGCCACATCCTGGAAGAAGCCCAGCACGGTCTCGCTGGTGCGGCCAAAGCGGAGCCAATGGTGGGGCGGCATCAGCAGGATGGCGTCCGCGCCGACCTCTTTGGCAGCCAGCGCCTGGTCAATCGCCTCGTCGCTGCCCTCGGCGCAGACACCGGAGACGACCTTGACCTGCGGCCGAGGAGACCTCGCCCCGACCGTCTCGGCCAGCACGCGGGTGACGAACGCGCGCTCCCGGTTGCGGAGCGACATCACCTCGCCCGTGTGTCCATTGCACACGAGCGCGGTGATACCCGGCACGGAGGCCAGGTAGCTGACATACGAACGCAGGCCCTCCTCGTCAATCGAATCATCGTCGCGAAACGGGCACAATGTCGCGGGCATGACGCCCGCCCAGGGGGAAGTGGACATGGGAACCTCCGAGAATCAGCGAATCAACAAATCGGCAGATCAGCAGATCAGCAAATCAGCAAATCGGCAAATCGACAAATCCGCAAATCGGCGAATGGGTGAATCTTGGAATCTGCAAACGGCAAACTGCAACCCGACAATGACGTTTGACGCATGACGCATCACGTTTCACGCCGCCGGCAACTCCACCTCATATACCTGTGAGAACCCCGTGCGGTCGCTGGTGTAGACGACGAAGCGGCCGTCCGGGGAGAAGGACGGGTGTGGATGGGTATGCTGCGGCGCATAGACCTTGATCGGGCCGTGATCGTAGGGGAAAGGGCCGTTCCAGTGCGCGCCCAGGCTGGACGACTCCGGATAGCAGAGCGTCCTGGGTTGTCCCACTCCATCACGCGGATCGAACACCTGCAAACCGATGTCCGGGAAGTTGGTGTCGGCGACCATCAGCGTGCCCTGGCGATTACAGATCGCGTGCCAGGCGTTGAAAGATGTGACGCGGCGCTCGACCCCGGTGTCCACGTGGACGCAACGGATCCCCTTCGGCCAATCCACGAACGCCAGCTCGCGCGTGCCGGCGATCCACGACTCGTGGGTGATCCACTCGCCGGCCGCGCGCTGATAGAGCCGGCGATTGCCCGACCCGTCCCGGTGGATCAGCCACACGCGGTCGGTGAGCGGCCCGGCGTAGAAGAGCAGGCTCGTGTCGTCGGGGCAGAACTGCATGTGCGCGATGCTGTCGCGACGCAAGATGACCGTATGCCCGCCGACCTCCGTGTCAACGACAGCCAGGACTGAGTCCAGGCCCTCCTTATAGCTCACCGCCCACCAGCGGTCGTCGGCCGAGAGCGCGGTCGTGCCCATGGCCGCGGCCACCATCCCCTCGGCCAACATGCGGTCGGCGGCGAAGTCGGCCAGCCCGCGCTCGGCCAGCGTGGCCATATCCAGCCGCCAGCCCTTCGCGCCCGCCGTGAAGAACACCGCCCGGCCGCTGTGACCCGGCCGCACCGACCACTCGTTCAGGTCAGGCCGGTCGGTGAGCTGGATGAGCTGGCCCGTGGCGCGCTCCTCGGCGAAGACCTGGGGCGCGCCGGTGCGATGCGACACGAAGAAGAGCCAGCGCATGGCGTCATCATAGGCAGGGATGAAGAAGAAGGGCTGGTGGTGGATTGCGGCGTGGTCGGTGACCTGCCGGATCGTCACGCCGGTGCGCGCATCGGTGAAGCGCTTGCTTTCGGGCGGGTAACGCGTGCCTTTGACCATGATGGTACCCTCGGAAAGACCTGTCAGGTTTCCGAAAACCTGACAGGTCTGGCTAACAAATCAAGCAACTGTCGCGTGTTTGTCTCGGTCGCGGTCGGATCGCTCCAACGGTGGCTCTCAATGCAGAAATAGCCGCCATAGCCATCCTGCTGCAAGGCGGCCACCTGCCCCGCGAAGTCCACGACCCCGTCGTTGATGTAGACGTGGCCGGCGCCCGGACGCCAGTTCTTGGCGTGGAAGTGCGCCACGCGATCCCGGACGGCGAGATAGCCGGCCGGATACCCCTCGCCGCCCGCGGCCGCCGCGTTCGCCGGATCCCAGGTCACGCGCAGGCCGATCGCCGTCGCGATCTCTGCCAGGTGCTCGCCGGTATCGGCCCAGCACTGCGGGCTGTTTTCGATCAGCAGCTCTACCCCCTGGGCCTGGCAACGGCGCGCGGCCCGTCCCAGGAGGTCGAGAACCCGCGGCGGGATCGGCGCGTCGCAGCCGGTGCGGATGAAGCTGAAGGTCGTCATCCGCCGCGTGCGCAGGCGATCGAGCAAGCTGAGGGCCGCGTCCAGGCCGGTGGCGAGCTCGGTCTCGACGGCCGGATCATCCAGCGACCGCTTGCAGAAGCCAGGACTGATGCCGATGATCCGTAGACCGTGTGCGGCGACCTGCGCCTGGACTTCGGCGATCGCCTCCGGGTGGACGTGGGGCACGCGTCCGCCCGGCAGGTTGCGCAGCTCGAACGCGCGGATGCCCAACGGCCGGCAAATTTCGACCGCTTCGGCAAAGCCGGCGGCGGCCTCGTCACTGACGATGGCAAGACGATCGGCGAGAGGATTGATCGCAGCGCTCCTTGAGTTGGCGTTCACCTTCAGGCCAATGACCTTGTGGGTGGTGTGCGGACGGCCGATATTATAGCATCGCGCAGGGTCGGAGTCAAAGCGAATTCGACCGTCGAGTCGAGAGTAGCACATGTCCGGTGACTTTGATGTGCCGCGGCGCTGACAAATTGGTTCTGTCTGCATTTTCCGGCAACACATGCTTTCCGGGTGTCTCTCAAGCTGGGGGCAAGAATAGCTGAGCATCCTGAGCAGAGGGCCGCCGTCGTTTGGCGGCCCACAGTCGAAGGGTGCGGCCGTTGCGAAGCGGTTCATCTATGTGAGACCGTATCCTTCGACTGCGCACGGCAGAAGACGCCGTGCTCCGCTCAGGATGCTACCGCCCCGGAAGTTAAGACACACCTGTGCTTTCCGGTTCTTTGACAAAGCATACCGGGTAATGTATTCTGTCCCTACGCTCAAGCCTGGGGTGATAGGACAAGATGGCAGAAGGTGAGAAGAGCTGCCCTGCTGACGCAGCAGTGGATGTCGAAACGGTTCACGAAGCGTTGGAGTCCCTCTACTCCAACGTGGAGTTGGCCAGTTGTCGGTTGGCAACCTGCTTTCCTGCGCGTGGGGCCACGGTGGTACATCGCGCGCAAATGCTGCGAAACCTGTTGATGGATGGCATCGAAGCGCTTCGCCCTCTCAGATTGGCGTCCGCCCAATCGCTCGCAGCCAGGAGCTACCAGGTGCTGTCGCTGCGCTATGTGTCGGGCCTGTCGGTAGAACAGATCGCTGAGCGGGTCGCGATCGGCGAACGCCAGGTGTATCGAGACCTGCGGCGGGCCGAAGATGAGCTGACGCAGATCCTGTCCTCTCGGCTGACCGCAGCGAAAAATGCACATCAACCGATTCAGAGCAGTATCCAGCAGGAGACCGAAGCGCTCTCCTCGGCCGTCCAGATCGTAGACCTGGCGGAATCGTTGCAGCGCGCCTTGACCACCGTGCGTCCGCTTGCGACTTCGCGCGGCATCCAGATGGATGTGCATGTGCCCGGGAAGGGAGTTCAGGTGCAGGCTGCCCCGGGTTTGCTGGGCCACCTCCTGGTGCAGGTGCTCAGCGCCACTGTTCAGGCGTCACAGGGTGAGGTGTGGTCGGCGGAGCTGATCCAGGACGACGGCATGGCGCGGGTGAGAATACTGTTCCCTTGTCATGAGCCGATGCCCTGCCAGAGCCTGCTCGAAAGCGCCGCGGCGATGGCGGTAGCGCTCGGCGGAGCGTGCGAGTTGACCCGCGCGGCCCGGGGCTATGGCGCTGTGGTGGTTCGCTTGCCAGTCGTCCAGCCGCGGCGTGTGCTGATCGTCGAGGATAATCCCGGTGTGCGCGAGCTCTACCGGCGCAGCCTACAGGACAGTGACTGGCAGCCCACCATCATCTCGGACCCCCGCGCTGCGGTGGAGACCGCGTCAGCGCTGCGTCCCGCCGCCATCATCATGGACATACTCATGCCGGAGTTGGAGGGCTGGAGCATCTTGCAGGCATTGCAGATGGAGCCGCAGACGGCCGACATCCCGGTGATCGTCTGCTCGGTGGTTGATGATGCTCAGTTGGCGACCGCTCTGGGGGCAGCCTGCTCGATCAAGAAGCCCGTGTCGCGTCTGGAGCTTCTGCAGGCGCTTGAGCAAGTACTGCGTCGCCGTAGCGCGGCTTGACGATGTGCAGCGTGGCCTTGATCAACTCCAGCAGTTCCCCCTCCCGAAAGCCCGCATGGTAGACGACCGAGAAGTCCTGAGCTCGAGCGGGGGCGCGTAACGCATCCGGTGAAGTGCCGCTGACCGCAACAACAGGTATGCGCTGAGTGGCTGTGTTCCGGCGCAGCGCTTGCGCGACGGCGCGTCCGTCCAGGTCGGGCAGCGCAATGTCGAGCAGGATCAAGTCAGGCGAGCTCATCATGGCGGCCCGTACCGCCTCCTGCCCGCTGTGCACGTGACGAGTCTGATAGTGCGCCCCGCTTACCTCCAATGCCCGACGCACGAATGACACGAAGCCAGGCTCATCGTCAACGAGCAGGATCTGACCTTCAGAGCAGTAACGAGCAACAGTCTGCAGCAGGCGCTCACCCGTCACGGGTTTGCTGAGCCAATCGTCGAAGAGGTCGTGGTCGACGAGCCACGCATTGACAGGCAGCGAGCAGTGCAGCAGCGGCACATCCCATGGCAATCCCGACACCGGGTGGGGTTGGTGGATGCCCTCCGCGTTTGGGGCGACATTGAGTAACAGCGCATCTGGGTGGCGTTCAGCGACCAGCCGGCGTCCTTCGTCAGGATCAGAGGCGGCGATGATCTCGATGCCTTCCAGGTGACGCCGCAGATAGGATGCGCCTTCGTCAGGGTCAATGACCACAAGACTGTGTTTGTGCGGCGTGCCTGGCAGCGCGAGGGGGATCGGCCGGAGAGGCTCGCTGAGGGGCCTGACCTCGATGGGCAGTGTGAAGGCAAAGGTGCTGCCGCGGCCCACTTCGCTCTCCGCCCAGATGTGACCGCCGTGCATCTCCACGAACCGGCGCGCAATGGCCAGTCCCAACCCCTTGCCTCTGCTTGAGGCCTGGCTTCCACTCTCCACCTGGCGGAACTCGGCAAACAGCGCGCCGAGCTGCTCCGGCGGGATGCCGATGCCGGTGTCGGAAACGGCGACAACGACCTCAGCCCCCTCGACCCTTGCCCGTACGACGATCTCCCCTTGCTCGGTGAAGCGGCTGGCGTTGGCCAGCAAGTTGAGCAACACCTGCCGGATGCGCGTCCGATCAATGTACAGTTCTGGCAGCGGTTCATGCAGCTCGACCCGCATCTGCGTGGGTTTGTCGCGCACCAACTGCGCTGCCAGGTCGCGCACTTCGTGCAGGAGCCTCTCCAGGTTCGTCATTTCGCGGCGGATGGGCATGCGCAGGGCCTCGATGCGCGCCAAGTCGAGGATGTCATCCACCAGATCGGATAGGTAGCGGGCGCTCGTCTGGATCTCGCCGATATCGTGGCGCAGCTTGGGCGTCCAGGCCATGTCCCCATAGACCTCGGGATAGCGCTGCATGATCTCCACGAAGCCCAGGATGATGTTGAGGGGGGTGCGCAATTCGTGGCTGATGTGGGTGGCAAACTGCTCCTTGAGGTGGCGGGCTTCCTCCGCCTCCCGCCGCGCGCTGGCAAGCTCCGTATTGGTGCGTTTGAGCAGATCGTAGGCGAGGTTCAGCGCCTTGTTCAGGCGCTCCACTTCGCCCCGTTGGGTGCGCGCCTCTTCGGCCGCCGTCGCCTGGGCAGCGCTGTAGCGCCAGACGGAGGCCAGCTCCCCGTACACGCTGAAAAGCCCGATGGCCTCGAAGAGCGCGATCAACCCCACGACGAGCGCGGGACCTTCCCAATCCGCCGCGGCGGCTGCTGGCGCCAGCAGGCCGTCCAGGGCTGGCAAAGCCTGCGATGCAATCGGTAGTCGTGGGCCGAAATAGAGCGCAGCCCAGGCTGCCACGGCCAGAGGGAAAGAGGCGAGGGGATGCAGCAGAAAGCCGGCCAGGAGCACCGGCAGGCAAAACAGATACCCGCCGATGGTGAGGCCGAAGTAGATGTGGAGGATGGTAGAGGCCAGGAATAGTGTCCCGATCAGCCAAGCCGACATGAGCTGAGGCCGTGCATTGGCCTGCAGCCGAATCACGATCCCCGCGATGGTCAGGACGATCAGCAGCAAGGCCAGGTCGAGCTGATAGCTCAGCGCCGACATCAGCGCGAACCAGGCGCTCCAGGCGGCGAAAGCCGTGATCAGGGCGCCCCGCCTTACGATCGTCGCCTGGAGGTCGCGCCATCCCAAATCGCGATCCGCTTGCGCTGCGAACATCGAAGCCCCTCCTTGTCAGCAGGCGGCAGAGGCCGCCTGCAAACGCATATTAGTACGAATGGGGCCTTTGCGCAACGTAGCGACGCGGCCGATTGACGCCTGACGTCCTCTGGCGAACCTGCTCTCCCTCAAACCTGCCGGATGATCATTACATCGTCAATGTCAAACATGGCATTGGGCACCGGAAAATCCGCGTTCGGGAGTACGTTGTGGATATCGTATACATGGAGGTCGGGCTGGCGGCTGAAATCCTCTTGCCGGTATTCGCCGGTCCGAAATTCGAGCCGTTCCACATCCGCCACACCTGCGCTCAGCGCAACCCGGTTCAGAACCGCCTGCCCCTTCAACGAAAGCGACCAAACTCCGGCGCCGGTATCCAGGTCCAGCCCAAAATTGAGCCACTCGCCAGGCGGCGCTGCGCCCAGGTCCCGCAGCTCTGCACCGGCGCGCGCCTGCACGCGACCCGCCGTCGAATCCACAACCAACTGAACCGCCCGCTCCCCGCGCCGGTCGAGCACATCCAGCTCCAGCCGACCATGCCCCTGCTGATGCGTGCGAACCTTGAACGCCAGGCTCACCCGCCGGCTTCTCGGAAACACGCGCATGGCCTTGGCATACTCGTAGGGATCGCGATCCTGCAGCCGCAGGTACTGGTTGCCGATCTCCGCCACCACATCCACCGGACACCATGCCGGCGCGTAGATGTTCCAGTTCTCCACGCGGCCGAACGGCATCATGTTCTCGAAGTCATCGTGGACGTTCTCGTCAACGGACCCGCAGATCGGCACCGGCACCTCCGCCACCCACAGGTCCTCCTTGTTCAACGAGTAGGTCAGCCACAGTGATCCGCCGGGCGGCTCGCCGTTGCCTTCGGTGATGCGCGTGACGTACTGCGCGCCGGAATCCTTGTTGTCGCCTTCGAGCGGGCCTCCCTTCACCCCACAGAACCCGCGCGGGTTCACATACCGCTGAGGCGGGATGTCGCCGTGGATGATCAGCCACTCGCCGGCGAAGTCCATGCCGTCCCGCGAAGTGCAGACAGCGAGCGGATTCCGCCGGCTGCCGCGCCCCAGGCTCGCCACCACGGCGAACTTGCCATCCGACGTGCGCTGCCCGAACATCTTGGAGAAGTCGTGTTCCCCAAAGCGCTCCGGATCGCTCACCGGCGCGGGGACCTTGCCGTACTCCCACTCCGGCGCCACGGTCATGAAGGACTTCTTCCACATGCCCACAATCCGGCCGTCCGGCAGGCGGTAGAACGAAAACGCCTTGGCCTCGAACCCTGGCGTATTGCCCGGCACGACGAAGAAGTCGTCTATGCGATCCTCTTCGTACCACTGCTGGCGCAACAGCTTGTTCTCCAGGAATTCCTGGCAGGTGGCCACGAAGCCGCGGTCGCCGGCCTTGTCGTACAGGGCCCAGCCTGTGGATTGCTCCGAGTGGTTGCGGCTAAATCGCAGCGCGTAAATCGGGCCGTAGCGCCCTGGGCCGTACACCTCCCGAACCAGCCGGCCGTAGCCCTTGCCGTCGTTCGGTGAACGGCCGTGCCCTTGAAAAGCCATCGTCAGCAGGCGGCCGTCTCGGGCGATGTACCACCCCATGCGCTGATGGCACTGCGTCCAGCGCCCGTCGAGGCGTACCGATGGGAAGATCACCTCCGGCCGCTCCCAGTGCCGGCCGTCCGCCGACCAGGTCGCATACGTATCCACCGGCGCGTGTTGCTCATCGGAAGGGCCGCCCAGGTAATGCAGCCAGAACAATCCTCGCCAGTACGCCAGGTATGGCTGGTGGTTGTAATCCGCCCCGCGTCCCTGCTGATCGTGCGGCTGGCGCCGGCTCACCCGGAACACGCCTCGGCACTGCGCTCCCACGGCCCAGGGGAGCCGGCCATCATGGCGACTGAGATCAACCAGGCGCGGCCCCGTGTACCGCGGCATGTCCAAAGCACTACTCATCACAACATCTCCTTTGTTTCACTTCTCTGTCTCACTCAGAGTCTGTAGTTGCGGATCAACTCGAGGTAGCACCGGTAACTCTCGAACGAGATGTCTGGCATGATGGCATCGTCCACGGCGGGAATGTAGCCGCCCTCGGCCATCAGCGGCGGGACCTTGGCCTCGATCTCGCACGCGACCGCGGCCGGCCCGTCCATCAACGCCTGCCGGGCGATGTTGCCGATCAGCCGGATGTCGCGGCCGAACTCCCTGCGCAGCGCCCGCGCGTCCATCCCAGCCGCCGCCTCCAGGGGGAAGTACAGGTTGATGCCGATGTCGAGCAGCGTGGGGATCAGCGGCCGGATGTTGCCGCTGGTGTAGTGGGCGATGACGTCTACGCCGTAGCTGTGCAGGAAATCCACGACCTTGCGCAGGGCTGGAATCCACAACGCCCGGTACATCTTCGGTGAGACCAGCGAGGAATTCTTGTACCCCATCCCGTCTTCGGTGAAGTAGACGAAGTCGAAGCGCACGTGTTCGAGCCACGGTCGAGCGGCGGCGATGACGAAGTCAGCCCAGAAGTCGAACATCTCCTTCACCAGGCCTGGATCGTCAATCACGATCTCCAGGAAGCGCTCCAGGCCGAAGGTGTAGCCGTTTTTCGCGCCGCGGCCTGGGCCCCAATCAATGCGCAGGCCGACCGGGCCGGCGCTGGCGTTCAGGTGTTCCCACAGTTCCGGCCCCCATGTGCGGGGCAGCCGCCGCGGATCCAAGGCGTCGTACCGCGCCTTGAGCTGTTCCCAGCTCGCCCTGTCGGTGACGCTGCCGGCCAGGTAGTAGTAGATGGTCGGCGAGACGCTCTGCTCTTTGAGGGTGCGCACGGTGAAGCCGAAGGCGTCAATCGTCGTCTGCCAGCGGTCGTTCTCTTCGATCTTGCGCGACACGAAGGCGGGCAGCGGACCGGTGTCCAGGGTGATGATGTCGCGGCTGTCCATCGGGAAAACATCGCCCAGGCCCATGCCGATGGGGAAATCGCCCTCCTTGATCCAGCGCCGGATCGCCCCTTCGGTGACCTCCTCCACCATCCAGAGCGGCGGCCGATCCACCGGCTCGAAGCGCATGATGCGATTGAAGCGTTCGCGCGCGTTCATCAGTCGTACCACCCACTCAGTTCGGCCAACAGCCGCGTGAATTCCACGAAGTTGGGCCACGAGATGTCGGGCGGGACGCCGTGATCGCAGCCGGCGATGATCCCACCCTGCTCCAACAGCGGCGGCACGACGCGCATCACTTCGTCCCGCATGACCTGTTCGCCCGCAGCCAGGCAGCGCTTATCCACCCCCTGGCGGAAGGCCAGCCTGGTGCCGAATTCCCGCCGGTACGCCACGATGTCGTTGTGCGCAGCGACCTCCACCGGGCGGGTGCAGTTGATCCCCGCCTCCAGCCACAGCGGGATGAGCTGGGCGACGTAGCCGTCGGAATCAATCCCCACTACGGGGCAGCCGTGCGCCTTGGCCTCGGCCGTCCACCGGCGCCAGGTGGGCTGAAGGAAACGTCGCGCCATGGCCGGCGAGATCATGCTGTGGGCCTTGTAGGCCATGTCTTCGTTGATTTCCAGGTAGTCCAACTCGACGCGCGTGATGATGGGTTCCAGGGTCTGCAATACGAAGTCCATCCAGAAGTCGG